>Ga0209045_1001141_pt1 | contig 25915 bp, 30 predicted proteins | sample SaaInlLV_10m_DNA_4_FD_184664 | JGI IMG/M metagenome (GOLD analysis project Ga0209045, IMG submission 184664) | Marine microbial communities from expanding oxygen minimum zones in the Saanich Inlet - Saanich Inlet SI072_LV_200m_DNA (SPAdes) (version 2) | ecosystem: Environmental > Aquatic >...
CGGATTTCGGTTCAAGGTCGGAAAAACAGACACTCCGAAACAGGGGTCAGGCTCCCTTGATAAAGTGCATGGTACTTAGGGCAATCCCCAGCTGGCCAGCGTAGTATAAATAAAGACTGAGCCGGTTGAGTTCAAAGGGTTTTTTGAATTTGTTGATGGCCAGCACAATGTCTGAGAGATAAAACAGTGCGGCACCCACAGCCAGCAGCCAAGCCTGGCTTGAATTGAAAAAAGGGCTCTCAAACGTCAGGAGGGCGCTGTTGAGCATGAGGCTGATGACTACCATATAGCATATCACCGGAATCTTCATGCCGCCCAGACCGGAATAGAGATAGGCAAAGATCGGCAGACCAACCAGAACAACGACGGCTATGCTGAGATACCCCTTGAAGACAAATCCGTTATAAATGACCAGGGTCACCCCATAAACGATATGCCCGATTAGAAACAGCACCAGTCCGATCAGAAAGGCTTTTTTCGAATCGTACATCAGGGCGACATCGCCGCCGAAACAGAAGATCATGCCCAGAAGAATGGCGGCTTTGAAAGGCAGATTTCCGTCATCGAAAAGCATGGAGATCAGGATAATGACCACCAGCAGTGTGGTAGACAGAGGTTTGAAGATGACCCGTTGTTGATGGTTCTCTTTAAATTCAGCCCTGATCAACATGGAAACGGTGATCAACAACAAAAAACTGATCCAGTATACAGCACTCATGTTTCTCCCTTAGGTAAACCCTTTTATATGACCAATATTCAAAAAATTCGTAACTATTCGGCTTGCACTCCGCCAAGGGGATCATGATCCCCTTGGCTCAGGCAATGTAGTGAATAGTTACAATTCCCCTTTTATAAGGGGCTAAAAGTATCTGGCATAACCTGTTTCAGCCGATTGTGGATTCAAGCGCCTCATCTGCCTGTAAACCCCTATTCAACCCCTTAGAATTAAGCGACATCCAAAAAAAAGGGTTGCAATTTTCGGCTGAACGGCGACAATTCAGAAACGACTACTATTTTCTCCTGCAGGTTGCGCGACTTCCTAGTGTGTAAAGTGGTTTCAGCTGTTTTGTCAAATCTTAGTTCAAGGATTACCGATGAAATTTCTGTGTTGGATCTTGATGCTGTTTTTCAGCTTGAATGCCGTGGCGGAAGAGATCGGCAGTGTTGATACTGTCTTCAAATTTATCGGCCCCAACCATAAGATCGTAGTTGAAGCGTTTGATGATCCCGTGATCGAAGGGGCGACCTGTTACCTGAGCCGAGCCAGAAAAGGGGGGATCAGTGGATCTCTCGGATTGGCTGAAGACCCCTCTGACGCTTCCATCACCTGCCGTCAGACAGGACTGATCAATCTGCCGGTGACTGTGCTTGAGGGAAAAAATGATGGTGAAACGGTCTTCAAAAAAAGTATCTCCCTGCTGTTTAAAACGATTCAGGTGGTCCGATTCTATGACAAGAAAAGAAATGTACTGATTTATCTGACATACAGTGATAAGCTGATTGAGGGTTCGCCTAAAAACAGTATCTCTACTATCGTCATCATGGACTGGGCGAAATTGACCAGATAATCATTCTTTAGGGAGCGTTTAAAAACAACTTCACATAATTATCTACAAAAGTCCTAAAATAACTGGACATTTTACACATAGAACGTGACAGCAACGCGATTCCCTTTCAGGCAACGTGTTTCTTTAATGCTAATGAGAAACACTTGATTAATGGGAATCACTTGAGTAATTTTTGAGCCGACCCTAAACCATTGCAGACGAGGAAAAATGAAAGATCTTCAACCTCACGAAATAGATGAAAAACGCAAGCTCCTGATGAAGGATGCGGTCGTCGAAATCACCGGACTTCTGCAGAAAGCGGAAAACCTGGACCCGGATGTCAGTGTGGCCACTGACTGGATCAACACTGTTTTTCAGGAAGCGGTGGACGTCAGCTCAGCCACACGGAAAGAACCCGACCCGGTTCCCTCACTGCAGCTGCCACCCGAGTTGAGCGAGGTGGTGATTGAAAGACTGATGGGCATCCTGGGGTACGCATTCGCTTTTGAGGATGGCGGGCTCTATTATCTCAGTGATGTGGGTACCGCTCTGGGATTTGAGCCAGCTGCGTTGAGAACGGGGCTGGACAGGAAATTCGAGTCGCTGCGGGACGAGTTTACCAAATTGCTGTTGCAAGAGCTGGACGCGACCCATCGTCACTGGTGTGCCATTATCATCCTCAAAACCATCCTGGCGGACGGGGTGATTCGCCCATCGGAAAAAGCCTATTTCAAGGTCATCAACACGCTGACCGGTGACGACCCCAAAACACCCGCCGAACTGATAGAGACCGCTGTGAAGATCGAGAAAATCCCCGATCTGAATCTGGACAAAGAGATTGTGCGCATCCTGATGTGGCATATCGTGGCCATTGCCATGTTCGATGGAGAGTATGTTGGCCAGGAGGCGCAATTTATCAAGGAGACGGCTCTGGCACTTCAGATCGATCCGACAAAGATTGACGAAATTATCCAACCGGTGGCCGCGACTTTCATGGTCATCCAGTCTTTGTTTCCCATGCCATGATTTCTGGAACAGACCTTTCCCCCCCTTTTGTGGCCGAATAATCTTTTTCGGCCTGCAGTCTGGCGACGACCTCTTGCGCCAGGATGATTTGTCAGAGGAGATATGAGCCGCTTTATTATTAAGTACAGAATTGCCCTGATCGTCCTGCTGTTATTGATAACGGTGCCCTTCGGGCTCAATATTCCAAAACTGACACGTGATGCCGGTATCTCGTCGTTGATACCGGACGATCACCCCGATTACGCCTTTTCCGGGGAGATGGAGGAGGTGTTCGGTGCGGTGGACCAGGTGGTGATCGGGATCTCATCCGCCAGGGGTATCTATACCAGAGAGGCTCTGACCGCCATTCGGGAGCTGACCGAGTTCAGTGAAAGCCTGGAGGAGATCGATCCGGACGACGTGATCAGCCTGACCAATATCGACGATATGCGGGGTAGCGACGGTGAACTGATTGTCGAGCCCATGATCGATGAGGATGCGCTGGAAAAGCTGGATGATGCCAGTATCAGCGATCTGCGGAAAAAGGTGCGGGGCAATCCGCTGTTCCGGGGGAAACTGGTCAGTGCCGATGAAAAAAGTGCAGTGCTGCTGGCAGGGGTTCTTTTTGAAATCTCCCTCAAAGAGGAGGTGCTGGCCTCCCTGAAAGTCAAATATCTGCAGAAAATCGCGGAACTGGCGCAGCGCTATCCGGACCTCCGCTTTCGCTTCTCCGGGCCGGCCATGTTAAAGGCCTACATCACCGAGTACATGCAGAAAGATCTGCAGCGGCTTTTCCCGCTGGCGATCCTGGTGGTGGCCATCATCATCCTCTTTCTTCTGCGCAGCTTTACCGGCATGCTGATGCCAATTCTGGTGACCCTGTTTGCCGTCGCCTGGACCTTCGGTCTTAAAGCGATCCTCGGCTCCCCCATCACCATCGTCGAAACGGCGATTCCCGTGGTCTTGATCGCCATCGGCTGTGCGGATGGGATTCACATCATGAGTGAGTTTTTTGGGCTTTACCACCGGGGCCTGCCGGCTAAAAAGGCAATTGAAGAAACACTGAGGCTGCTGGCCTTGCCCGTGGTGTTGACCTCTGTGACCACCAGCCTGGGTTTTTTGTCTCTCCTGACGGCACCCGGGGTCTCCATCAAAAATATGGGAGTCTTTCTGGCCTTCGGGGTGATGGTGGCGATGGTGTTTTCACTGCTGTTCATCCCCGCCCTGAGCTCGTTTTTTCGGAAACCCAAAAGCCGGCAGTCAGAGACTCCCGCTGCGGAGAGCCCATATCCGTCCGTCGATCTGACCCAATCCAGATTTTACCGTCTGACCCATCAGGCCGCCAGGCGGGTGATCCGGTTTAAGAAACTGATCGCCCTGGGGGCGTTGGGTATGTTGTGCTTCTCGATTCTGGGAATTGTCAATATCCAGGTCGAGTCGGATGAGGTGAGATATTTAAAGGCAGACAGCGATTTTCGCATGGCGACCGAGGCCATTCAGAACGATCTGGGCGGGATTACCAGCCTGGATATTATCATCGAGGGCAAGGATCAGGATTTTTTCAAACAGCCCGCGGTTCTCAAAGCGGTGGAGGGGCTGCAGCGTTTTTGTGAGGCGGACCCGCTGGTCAGCTACTCCCTCTCCCTGGTGGATTTGCTGAAACGGATCAATCTGGTCCTGCACGATAACGATCCGGCCTATGACCGGTTGGCGGAAGAGACCGAAACGGTTCGCTACAGCCGGATCGAAAAAGTCGCGGGCAAAGAGCAGCGGGTGGAGAAAACGGACCGTATCAGTGGTTTGCTCCAAAACGCCCAGTTTCTGCTGCTTTATGATATGAGCGGTGGAGAGGCCATCGATCAGTATGTGGATAAATCCTTTCGCCTCGGCCGGATTAATGTTCGCCTGCGGGATATGAGCAGCCGTGATCTGAAGAAGCTGCTTGCGAAAATTCAGCCCTATCTGGACGAACACTTTGCTGATAAAGCGACGGTTCGGTTTGCCAATCACTATCTGCGGGTGGTGATGATGGATTTGATCATTGACAGCCAGATTTACAGCCTGATCACCGTTCTGATCACCATTACTCTCCTCATGGCCCTCATCTTCCGTTCTCCGGTAGTGGGGATGATTACTGCGCTGCCGGTCTTCACGGCGGTGCTCTTTAATTTTGCCATCATGTGGCTCTTCGATGTGACCCTCAACGTCGGCACATCCATCATCGCCTCAGTGGGCATGGGGGTAGGGATCGATTACTCGATTCACTATTTCACCCGCTTCCGGCGAATCCTGGCCAGCGGCGAGGCCTATGACGATGCACTGGTGAAAGCCGTGGCCGAAACATCCCGCGCGATTTTGTCCAACGCGTTCGCTGTCGGTCTTGGTTTTCTGGTGCTGCTCTTTTCGGAATATCTTGTCATCGCCAATGTCGGCTGGATCGTAGCCGTCTCAATGTTCACAACGGCCCTGGGCTCCCTGGTGGTGCTGCCGGCGCTCCTTTCGATCATTCGGCCGGCGGTGAAGTTGTAAGGAGCCCTCCTCACCATCACTCCGGCTGCTGCAGCACTTCAAATCCCCGCAGCCGGTTCAAGGCAAAGGCCAGTTCAAAACGTCTGAACTGGGCATGGTGGCCTGAAATCCGGTCTGAAAGGATATCCAGCCCTTGCGCCTCAATATCTCCGATGACACGCTCAACAACCTTTCTGAGCGAGGTCTTCCCATCCATGTACTGTCTGGCGTAATCCAGCGCCTGGGCGATGGTTTTGGTCTGGGTCAGCTCGATGATCTGTTCGACATCTGTCAGGTCAACCGTCTTGCCGCCGAAGACAAAGCGGTAGATCTCTTTGGCATAGATGCTTTTTTTACCAAAATCATTAACCGGGCTGACGCTTTCGCCCAGCGGGTTGCGCTGTTTGGGGGAAATCGGGTAGTCACTGTCTTCAGCAGTCCTTTTACCTGGAGATGCCAGGGCGATCTGCCGGGTTTTTTCGGTGACGTCATAGGCCTGGTAACGGATCATCTGAATTACCTGGTCCGAGACCTCAAAATAATCGCCGGCGCCACCCAGTACCAGGATGGTGGAGATCCCTTTTTCCAGGTAAAGCTGCCTGACCTTATCGATAAAGGCCGTGATCGGCTCATCCGCTTTGTTGACGAGTTCCTGCATTTTTTTATCCCGGATCATAAAGTTGGTGGCGCAGGTATCCTCATCCATCAGAAAAAGCCTGGCCCCGATCTCAATGGCCTCGATGATGTTCGCCGCCTGCGAAGTGCTGCCACTCGCATTTTCGGTGCAGAAGGCCGAAGTGTCCTTCTGAAAAGGGAGATTGCGAATAAAGGGGGAGATATCGGTTTTTTCAATCGATCTACCGCTATAGGCACGAACCTTGACGGTTTGAGGGAGAGAGACGCACAACTCTCTGCCATCACCCGGGATATGGTTGTATATGCCGGCTGCCATGGCGTCCAGGAGTGTGGATTTGCCATGATAGCCACCCCCCACAATCAGGGAGACACCCTGCCTGATGCCCATGCCTGAGATGCGCCCGGCGTGGGGCAGCTCAAATTCTACTCTCATGCTTTCCGGAGCCACAAAAGGAATAGAAACCTCAACCAAAGGCTGATCGCTGGTCCCGCTTTTTCTGGGCAGAATTGCCTGGTCAGCAATAAAGGCCACCAGGCCCGCCGGTTCCAATTGGGAGCGCAGGGATTCGGCATCCACCGCTGTTTGAATATGCCGATGCAGCACTTCCAGGTCGATATTCTCTTCAAACAAAGACCGCCGCACGATTTCAGGCAGCTCTTCAAAAAGCATGGTTGCCGCCACCCTGGCCTTAATTTTTCGACCTGCGGCGGGCAGGCCCACAAAACACCGCACCTCAATGACATCGTCGTTGATGACAATACAGCTCCGGTCCAGGATCGCCTGTCCGGGCTGGCTGATGGTGATTACGCCGCTGTTTCCGGTACCGCGCCGTCCCTTTGAAACTTCCTGACAGGCAGTGCTGAAATTTCGGGTTAAAAAATCTCTAAAGGCGATGTCCTCGATGGTTGAAGCTGTTTGCACATCAATCACTCCCGGGTCGCTTCGCTTGACCTGAATTCGGTAAATTCCGGTATGAGGCGGCGCGTACGGATCTTTAGGGATCTGATCGATGAACAGATTAAACCCGGGATATGCATAGGCCCCCTTGATACTTTGATAGGCCCCGTAATCCTGGCCGTCAATCGGGCTGATGTTTGCCCTGAGACTCTCAAAGGAGTTCATTTTTTCCTCATTTGAATTTGAAAATTTTAGAATCGGGATCCTCAAAATTCATTTTACAGTGGTCCATCTCTTTCTCAATGGCTTTGAAAACCGATTTGAGTTGCGAGTCATCCCATTGATAGACCTTTTTATTGGCCAGCTGGGAAAAACTGCGGATACTGTTCAACACATTCTGAACCCTCTTCTCCGCCACGCGAATAAAGCGTTCCTCCTTACTCTCCTTTTTCATTTTAATGCATGTTTGCTGGTTAAAAGAAAATATATTAAAAATAATACAAAAATAAAATAGAAATATAGCATGAAATAAATTGGAAGTAAATCGGTTAATGCAGATTTTTCACAAAACATAAGGGGGCTTTCCACCTTTAACGTTCCGAACCATTATCTGCCGATAATCAAAATCAACATCCTGAATTCTTAGACTGACATATTCATTCAATCGCAAGCCAGCGCCATACATTACATTGGCAATCAGCCAATGAATCCCATCCAGCAGAACCATGATCTTTTTGATTTCCGATTCCGAAAAGACGACAGGCAGTTTCCGAGGCCTTTTTACCCATTTAATATTTTCTACCCATTCTATCTCCCTTTCAAATTTAATTCCGCATTAATTCTTAAGTTTTCATCTTTAAGCCGGATTTTTCTGAAGAAACGTCTGATATACACTTTCATAAGAATGAAAAATAAATCTGTTGATGGAATCAGTATTTCTGTAGATATCAAATTGGACTAAACTGCTATCGCAGTAACTGCTGCTTGTTCAAAAATAAAGCAATCGATAAAGAAACTAGGATTCTTGCAAAAGGATATAAAAACAACTAGCACAAATAACACCAATTCTGATGGTGAAATACCTGATGACTTTATCGAAAGTGATTGTATTTTTTGGAGATTGGAAAAAATTGGGAATATTGAGAAATATGTAGAATATTGCCTAAGCTGCTGTAATAAAATGCGTCGACAAATTGACTTCGTAATATGCAAAGATTGCAACCGCACCGAACTTGTAAGCGCCACAAAACCCAGTAAAATACCAAAATAGAATATCTAACTTGTGCATCGACCCGATGTCTTACGCTACGCTCCAGCCACTGGTCATGCCTGTGTTAACCATATTTCAGTTGAATTAATCTTGACTTTTTATGCATGTTGTGAGAGTTTTGTATGCATAAGGAGGTGTAATATGAGAACAACATTAGATTTACCTGAAGATTTATTGCATGAAGCAATGCAAGCAACAGATATTAAGACCAAAACAAAAGTCATAACTGTTGCGCTGGAGGAATTGGTGAGGAAATCAAAAATATCAGCATTAAAGAAATACAAAGGTAAAGTCGATTTAGATATTAATCTTGATAAGTTGAGAGATCGATAATGAGAGTCCTTGTCGATACATCAGTTTGGATTGATTACTTCAGATCAGGTGGTGAAACAAGTGAGTTGGATTATCTTATTGATAATAATTTTGTTTTTACTAATGATCTTGTCCTTACTGAGCTGGTTCCTTTCCTCAGACTTCAACATCAAATATCCATCGTACAAGTAATCAATGAAGTCGCCAATTTACCCTTGTCAGTGGATTGGTCAGAGATTCAAGAATTTCAATACACTTGTTTAAAATCCGGTATTAATGGAGTTGGTATTCCTGATTTGATCATTGTCCAAAATGCAAAACAAAGTGAAAGCTTAATATTCTCATTAGATAAACATTTTGGTTTGATGCTGGATGTTCTAGATTTTGAACTCTATTTATAGACCTGGTTAACATTTGTATTCACCGGAGTGCATCGGCATTTTTGGCATTTCAAATACTGTAGTCTTGGCAACATCAACTTTAACACAAATTACGCTTGGCACCCGATGATACCGGTGTTAAAAGCCTAGAAACCGGTGAAAAGAAAATCCAGGGCTTTGATAATCTCAATTCTATTATTTGACAGTTCACAAACAGGTGGTCCAATTTCTGATATCGCTATACCAGCTAATTGTGAAGTAAGGAGAGTGTGGGAGATTCCCTGTATTTCAACCTGTGGAGACAAATTGCTTATAGCTTTTTTCCCAAGTGCGACAGACGGACACAGAGGTATGACAACGCGTGTATTTAGTCCTTCCAGTATACTATTTTGGACATCAAGAAGATAGGGGAATGAGTCTTTCGACTGTTCATTGATATTTTCGTAGACAGTAAATTGAGGCATCAAAAACTCCTAAGACCATTGCTGAATACGCCATGCTTTTCTGTGTGCGCATTATATTCGTCTATTGCTTTTTTGTTGGCTTCCAGCCATTTTTTTTCTTGCTTTTGTTTGACGATCTCGGCAAGTGCATTCTCAAATGTCGCTGAAAGGTTTATTTCAAATTCTCGGGCCTTCTGAAGCAAATCGCTATTTATGCTTAAATTTGTTGGTTTTTTGGGAGCCGAGCTGTCAAACACTGTTTGCATAGTTACCTCCGATTTTATTTTACTTGATATGCGTATATGTTATGCGCATATGTTACTTGTGTCAAGAAGCCTTTTAACAAATATGTACAGCGGACTTTTTCGTTGTTGCGCTCCTCAAAAGTCCGCTGACACAGGCGTTATCCAGAAAAATTAACATCCTGAAAAAATATGAAACAATCAATTGTTCACATAGCCCTGGTTGTAAAAGACTATGACGAGGCAATTAATTTTTATACTGAGAAATTGAATTTCACATTGATTGAAGATACTTATCAACCAGAGCAAGACAAGCGATGGGTTGTGATATCTCCCCCTGGGTCCAGTGGAACAACTTTATTACTAGCCAGAGCATCAAAGCCTCAACAGGAATCTTTTATTGGAAACCAGTCTGGGGGCAGGGTGTTTCTTTTCCTTAACACAGATGATTTCTGGAGGGATTACAATAATATGGTGTCAAAAGGAATCAGATTTGTAAGTGATCCAAAAAATGAAACCTACGGTATGGTTGCGGTATTTGAGGATTTATATGGGAACCTGTGGGATTTGCTTCAGTTAAACGAAGATCATCCTATCAGCAAACGCATTGGATAACGAGTGTTTGCAGACCGACAGCCCCGCACATTTTGTGGCCGATTACCGTGTCGGTTCAGTTCGGTATGGGCTGCGGCTGAAAAACGCGTTCGGCACGTAAAATATAGGAGTATAAGATGAAGAAGTTTATTTTTCTGTTTTGTTTTCTCTTTTATAGTTTTTGTTTATTTATGCCCATCTTGGGAGTCGCCAAGGATCGTCTGTCAAATGGGCAAACTGTTTATGTTCCAGCCTATTCACACATTTATATTGGTAACCGAGAAAGACCGTTTTTACTTACAATAACGCTGAGCATCAGGAACATAGACCAAAAGCAGCGTATCACAATTTCTGAAGTTGGCTATTATGAAACTCAGGGAAAGCTAGTAAAAAGATTTCTTGATAAGTCGATAACACTAAAGCCTTTGGAATCATTACGTTATGTTATTCCGGAAAACGACAAGAGTGGCGGGTCAGGTGTAAATTTCATCGTTAAGTGGAAATCGGACAAGTTAACTAATCCGCCAATTATTGAGTCGATAATGATTGGAACACAAAACCAACAAGGTATTTCTTTCACATCTCAAGGACGTGAGATTCTACAATCTAACTAATAAAACTCGCCGAACGAATGTTTGCAGACCGACAGCCCCGCACATTTTGTGGCCTATTGTTGCCCAATGTTTCACATCCAATTGCCGCATTGTTCCAGTTCAGTGTGGGCTGCGGCTGAAACCCGTGTTCTGTGCACAAAATTGCAGGTAATTATGAAAAAACATTCAGAGAAAAACAAGATTAATCGTATCGAAAAAAGGGCTATAGAAGCTCTTGCAATAACACCAGTGATCAAAGCAGTATCCCAAAGAATAGGTAATGATGAAGCATTAGAAATATTAAAGGAAGTCAATCAACAAGAAGCTTTTTTTCGTGGCCAGAACATTATAAAGTCAGAGGGTCTTGGTGTTATAGAGGAATTGGTTAAAGATGTTGCTACTTGGGGTGATGGTGGCATCTGGGAAATGGATGTTTTAGAGCAGACTTCATCTACATATTTTTTCAATGTTTTTCGATGTCCTTATTATGAAAAATACAAAGAAATAGGTTTAGATAATTTTGGAGTTGAATTCTCCTGTTGTCGTGATGAACCTTTCGCTAAAGGTCTTAATTCTAGACTCAGATTGAAGCGTACCAAAACTATTATGGAAGGAGCGGATTTTTGTGATTTTCGATATTACTTAGGTTCCAAATAAATACAGAAACGTCCCAATCATATTGCATGACGAATTAATTTTTACTAAAACACATAACGAATGCAGTCGGATGGCCCTCGCGCTTTTGGGTTCATTCTTTGCCCAACGTGAAACAACCTTTTACTGCTCAGATCAAAATTCAGTATGGGCCGCCGCTGATGTCTGTGTTATGGTTTGAAAATCAATCAACAAAAACATTTGCGGATATGAGTTTTTCAACGTTTTTTTCTAAACAAGCAGAAAAACCATCGGGACTTTTTGGTCGGTATATAATGTCTACCGTATTCGATATAGGTAATGCCTATCTAAATAGTCTTGTCTGCGAACAATTGTCAGTACAAGCCGGCGATTACGTGCTGGATATGGGCTGTGGTACAGGAAAGCTAATTTATAATTTAGCCGTTCTAAGCAATGATGGATATTTCGAAGGTGTTGATTATTCAGATCCAATGGTTTTAAGAGCTCGGAGAAAAAATAAGAAATATGTAAAATTTGGAAAGGTCAAAATTCTAAAAGGAGATTTTGACAAATTATCATATGAAAATAACTTTTTCACTAAAGTTTCAAGTGTAAACACAATTTATTTTTGGCCAAAACCCGAATTCACCGCACAAAAAGTATCCAATATTCTAAAACCCGGTGGAATATTCATTGTTGCTTTTGAAGATATCAAGCAATTAAAACAGAGAAACCTGAACAGAGATATTTTTAATTTTTATACTGCTGAGGATGTAAAAGATCTATTATCTAAATCCGGTTTCTCAACTGATATAAATTTGGTATCAAAGTCAAAAGGAAAACAAACATTTCACTGTGTTGTGGCTAAAAACAATTAATTATGAAAGAACAATACTATATTGATTTTGAAAAATTTAGTTTACTGAAGTTCAAAAAAAGTCTTCAAAAAAGAAACATGATTCCCAGCAGGGTTATTTTGAAGCAGGATATTGAGGAGAGGTTCAAGATCCTCGATTCCAATGGAATCAAAACCTTGAAAGCACTAATTGACGAACTGAAATCAAAACAAAAAGTCGAAATATTCTCAAAAAAGACTAGTTTATCAATAGAGTATTTGACAATACTAAAAAGAGAAGTAAATAGTTACCATCCTAATCCAATCAATCTGAATAAATTCCCAGGAATTGATATCAAGACCGTTGAAACTCTTGAAAAAAATGGAATTAAAAATACAAAACAATACTTTAACCAGGTTAATTGTGGAACGGGAACTGATCAATTATCTCAGGAAACGAATATTTCACAAGATAAACTAGATGAACTGGCATCGTTGTCAGATTTAGCTAGGTTATATGGAGTAGGCCCAGTATTCGCCAGAATTATTTATGATGTTGGCATCAATTCAGTTAAAGGTTTTATCAAGTACTCAGCAAAAGAATTTATCACGATCTATGAAAATAAAACCCATAAGAAAGCAGATTTTGGTGAAGGCGATATTAATTTTAGTATTGAAATAGCTAAGGAATTGTTATCAAACGATAAAACATAACATCCTGTAATTATGAACATCCACTAATATATGGCTACAGTTGACGGCCCTCGCAGTTTTGCGGCCTATTGTCGCCCAATGTTAAACAATCAATTACTGTTTCGAATCAAGTTGACTGTGGGCCGCAACTGAGCCAGGCGTTCTGTGTGTAAAGCAAAGGTCTTTCTTGACTGAATCACCCATGAAGTTTATATTTGTAATTGTAAACTTTAACAAGAGGATTATACGATGCAAGCAACCAGTAAAGATCTTAGATTTCATACAAAAGAAATTCTTGATGCCGCAATGAGAGGGGAAGAGGTCATTATTACATTTCATGGTAAACCTTACGCGAAAATTGTACCTATTGCTGAATCGAATCAGGAAAATAAGCAAAATGAGTTCTGCGGTATGTGGAAAGACCGAACTGATATGGACGATGTCAAAGGATATGTTCGGAATCTCAGAAAAAGGAGATCATTTTGATTGTCGATACAGATGTTTTAATTTGGTACTCAAGAGGTTATCAAAACGCAATTGATGCAATTCATACTCTGGATAGATTTAGCATTTCAGTAGTAACTTACATTGAGGTTATTCAAGAAGTCAGAAACAAGAAAGAACTCAATGCATTTAAAAAAGCCTTGGGTATATTAAATGCTCAGGTCATTCAGATAGATGAACTAATCTCTACTAAAGCCATGTTTTACGTTGAACAATACGCATTAAGCCATTCAATGGAACTGGCTGATGCATTAATCGGCGCCTCAGCAGTGATAAAACAATTGCCTCTAATAACGGGGAATGAAAAACATTACAAACATTTACCTGAAATAAAAATACAAAAATTTCAGGTTGAAATCTGAGTTCCGCATCACAGAACAAATTTATCAACCGGACCGCATATCGCCGCTGCTGGGCTCAAGTTATGCGTTCTTGGCAAAACTATCTTAAACTCAAAATATGTTTAGCGGTCGGTTATAATGGCGTTATGTGGCGTAATAATTTGTAGTTTTCGATATTGTTATGAAATTTTTAAAAAATTCGAAAAAATATCCAAATATTTCTAAATTGATTAACGGTGGTGGTCAATTAGATATTGGCTATATCCAAGAATTAGATTCGTATATAGTGGCTTCTGATAAAAGAGACATCATTTGGGAGGGACTGGATACTTATGAATCATTGGAAGATGCTCTTGATGATGCTGAACAAGGCCTAAAGGAATTAAATAATAATCATCGGTAAACGGCGCATATATAGTAGAATAAACGAAAATTGCTTATCTCATATATTCAATATTTCAATTATATACAAATCATAGATGCAGCAAATTTCACAACAAATTTTTATACCCGACAGCCCCGCACTTTTGAGGGCCTATTGTTACCCATTGTTTCACCACTCATTACCGTGTCTGTCCAGTTTAGTGTGGGCTGCGGGTGAAACCGTGACTGCTAATAAAATGGAGTTGTAATGAACACCATACCAAACATCATGTCGGGCATTCAACTAACAGGCCACGGCAATTTAGATAAGCTAGTGTTACGCAAAGATATCCCCGTACCAAGTATAGGAGCTCGTGATGTTCTCATAAAAGTAAGTGCAGCTGGTGTAAACAACACGGATATCAATACTCGAACCGCATGGTACTCAAAATCTGGAGGAAATAGCGATGATGCGAGTTGGTCGGGAAACCCGATTCAATTTCCCAGAATACAAGGTGCCGATGTTTGCGGTAGAGTCGTTGCTGTTGGCGAGCAAGTTGAAAAAAACCTTTTAAATGAACGTGTACTTATAGAGCCATGCATACGTGAAGCTGGCGGTTCGATATTAAAATCGCCTTGGTATTTTGGTTCAGAATGCGATGGTGGCTTCGCTGAGTACACGGTTGTAGCAGCAAGACATACCTATAAAATCAATAGCTCACTTAGTGATGCTGAACTTGCATCATTCCCCTGTTCCTACTCCACAGCAGAAAACATGTTAACCCGTGCCAATGTTACAGCCAACGACACTGTTATGGTAACTGGTGCATCTGGTGGTGTTGGTTCAGCTGCAATTCAACTCGCCAAAGCTCGAGGTGCCAAAGTCATTGCGATCACCAGCTCATCAAAATCAGCGGATGTCTTAAGCTTGGGTGCTGATCGAACACTCTCCAGAACCGAAAATGTTATTCAAACACTTGGAAAAAATAGTATCGATGTGGTTATCGATTTGGTAGCTGGTAAGCAATGGCCCGATCATCTCGAAGTGTTAAAACCGTTCGGAAGATACGCTACAGCAGGAGCAATAGCTGGACCGCTCGTGGAGTTGGATGTAAGAACACTTTATCTGAAGGATCTAAGCCTGTTCGGTTGCACTGTCCTGGGCGAAGAGGTATTTGGGAATCTAATCAAGCGAATAGAAGCAGCGGAAATCAATTCCATTGTTGCAAACACCTTTGCTCTGTCACAAATTGCCGAAGCTCAACAACAGTTTGAATTAAAAAAGCATGTTGGAAAGCTGGTAATTGACATATCAATTGAAAGCTAAAAGCAAAGCATAACAAAAGCATCAAAGGGGCCTGCCTCGGCAAATTTAGGTTTTATCTCATTGTTTTTAATGAGATATGAGTAAATCCAAGGTACTTGCTTTTCATCCGGCAGGCCCCTTGTGCTGGCGTTAGAGCGCCAAGCGAAGCTTGGTGCCTCTTATCGGGTGAAAGTCCCGATCTGGAGAGATCATGAATACCCCTAAGAAGGGACATGATTTCGATAAGGGTTAACCACCCACCAGTACCGAGTGTTGCGCTCATGGCGGATGCAATCGGTCTATTATCTTAGCATTTACAATAATAGAAAGAAGCAGAACAAGATGAGTGAAGCGTACACAGGGAATTTGCTAGACCGTAGGGAGGAACGTGCCTTCCCGAGACAATTTCAGCCCCGAAAGATGCTTGTTGTAGTCGACGACGTTGTTAACGATGCGGAAGTCAACATGGTACACGGTCTAACTGATCGATCACCGGAATTTACTCGTCGCTTTGCTCCTTCTAAGGGATCGTACAAAAATAACTTGGCCTAATCTGTCCGCAAAAGTCCCATAAAGACTGGACATTTTGCAGACAAAATGCCAAGTAATTTTTGAGCCAACCCTAAATCCTAATTGGGAGCAAACAAAATATTGTCGAAACGTGGTAAAATGCAATTTTTAGCCCACCTTTCAGTTGTTTAACCATACAGCAGGCATTGGACCGCTGAACTGGTTTTACAGATCGCGTCTGAAAATTCGTTTAGGGATCGTACAAAAATAACTTGGCATAATCTGTCCACAAAAGTCCCATAAAGACTGGACATTTTGCAGAAAAAATCCAAGTAATTTTTGAACCGACCCTTATCTAAAAAAGACCGGAGCCAGACACTCCATTTGATCCACGCTGCTGTTTGCCCATTCACAATCTATCCTGGGTTGTTATGGTCCACTATCTCAGCACTGGACGAATATCTCGAAGTGTTTTGTAAACGTTTCATGGCAACCAGGAGTGAATCAAAAACTGTAGGGGTTTCACCCCCCGCTTTGTATCTCCAACGATCCAACCCCCAATATTGATATCAACATGACTTTGGTTTCATTCAGCAACCACTTTATCATCCCCTTTTTTATCCCGCAGATGTTTTATTTTTGTATCGGGTTCGCGGTAGCGGCCCCAGAAGGGCAGATGGGTGAAGGTGGTGAGGGTGAAGATTCGGTTGATGAAGGGGATTCTTAGCAAACGGGAGAAGATGAAGTAGGAGATGATCAGTGCTAGGTAGAAAAATGCCAGGTCAATGACTGATGCCATCCAGGTGCCAGGTGAATGTTCAACACCGGGAAGGACCAGATTCAATTGGTTCAGCATGAAAACGGCACCTGGCCAGGAAGTAAGAATCCACAGTACCACAGCCCAGGAATGTCCGGCCTCGATGGCGTTTTTCGGGCAGAAAGCCGCGCACTTCATGCAGCTTTCGCAGTTATAGCGCCAGAAGGGCCACTGACCGTCAACGCCTTGCATCTGGATAGCCCCTACCGGACAGTTGACGGCGCAGATTCCGCAGCCGTCGCAATCCCGGTTGGCAAAAAAGAGCTTGGCCAGGAAGAAGCGACCCACCAGCAGATAAAGCAACGAAATATAAGAAAGAGGAATCCCCCAGATCGTCTCATAAAGGTTATTCCAGGTCAGCCACATTCTGCGTCCCTGCAGCAGCCGGGCCATGGATTTGCGGACCTTGCTTGTGGCCCTTTTTTTGATCCGCTCAATACTTCCAGTTCTTTGAATGGGGTGCAGGGAGTACCAGTTAGAAGGCATATCGATGGCGGTCACGCCGCGCACCCGGTATCCCTTCAGGAAAAGAATCAGGGAGATCAGAAAGGTGGCCGAGCCGCTGATCCCGGGTAGAAAGACTTTACCGAATCTCAGGCCGGCGCGGGTTGCCATACAGAAGGCCTGGGTTGTTTTTCGGCGGGGAAGTTTCGCCGCAAACTTGATCATGTGCCAGGGGGCTGTGAAACCGTGGGTGGGAAAGACCAGGCCCAGCAACGTTTCGCCGGAGTCAGCAATTTCCTGCTGCGGATGAGCATTATTCACCGAACAGATCTTTGTCTCAAGACCCGCTGCCGTTGCCTGCTGCTCCAGCCAGGTCGACACCCGGTATGAGTTACCGGTGCCGCTCAGAAAATAGATCACCGCCTTGCGGTACACCATATTCAATTCCTGTTCAGGCGTTCACCATTCGGGCTATGATTTTTTCCAGGATCTGCAGCCCCTCCTGCATCTCGTCAGGCGTAATATTCAGAGCCGGAAAGAGCCTGATGACCTTCTCCTGGGTGATGTTGACAAAAAGTCCCGCATCCAGGCACTGCGCATAGATGGCACTGGCATCTGAGGACTTGTAAAACTCAATCGCTATCAACAGCCCCCGACCACGAACATCGGCAATGACATCACCGAATATTCTCTGCCAGCGATAAAGCTCCTCAAAGGTTGCTGCTGAGATGATTTCGACATGTTCACTGATGCGATTATCGATCAGATATTTGATCACGGCATAGGAAACAGCCGTTCCCAACGGATTTCCACAGTAGGTGCCGCCATGGTCCCCCATTTCTATCTTGCCGGCGATCTCATCCGAAACCGCAAAAGCGCCGATGGGAAATCCGCCGGCGATGCCTTTGGCCATGGTCATGAAATCCACTTTGATGTCCAGTCCATCGATTGCAAACATGGGGCCGGTTCTGCAGAATCCGGTCTGCACCTCGTCCATGATCAGATATGATCCGTTCTTTTCACAAATATTCGACACATTTTGCAGATAGGCCTCGGGGGAGATGTTCACGCCTCCTTCACCCTGGATGGGTTCCAGGATCACTGCCGCCACCCTCTCGTCCATGGCTTCGGTCAGGGCTGCCAGGTCATTATAAGGCACAAAGCGGTAGTTCGGCATCAACGGGTTGAATTTTTCCCGGTGCTTCGCCTGTCCGGTGGCAGACGCGGCACTGATGGTACGGCCATGAAAACTCTTGTGAGTAGAGATGATATCCGTTCTTCCCGAAACCTTACGGGCCAGTTTGATGGCTGCGTCATTGGCTTCGGCACCACTGTTGGAAAAAAAGACCTTTTGCAGGTGTCCGGGCAGGATCGAAGACAGTAGATCCAGCAGCTTTGCCCTGGCTGGAGAATAGGTCAACCCGGAACTGGGATTTTGAATAATCTTTTCAGCCTGTTCGCAAATGGCCCGGGTGATGACCGGATTGGCATGGCCAAGACAGGTGACCCCCCAGCCCGATGTGAAATCCAGATATTTGCGGCCACTCTCATCCCAGACATACACCCCCTCACCTCTTTCGATGGATACCTGAAGCTTGTTGAAAAACGGGATGGCGTGTTTGTCTTCAATGGCGATTGTGTTCATATGTATGCCTGAAAATATGTGATGGATCGATAAGATACACGTAAAGGGTATTGGTTTTATTCCACGTCTGACCAGATATTGGTTCGGTCAATATTCTCAATTGCATCCACCACCCGGCGGGAAAAGCCCGTGGTGTTGAAATAGGCGTCCAGTCCGGCGACGCGCTCCTTGAACTCTTTCCTGAGACCGGTCGCTTCATGGGGGCACCGATAGTCCAGCAGCGGCAGGGACGCATAGGCATGCAACCTGCGAATCGTCTCTTCAGCCAGGTATATCATAGGTCGGATGATCACCATGGGGTGACCCGCGACAGAGACCCGGGGTGAGAAACTGCCCAGTTTGCGGTTCTGGATCATATTCATCAAAAACGTCTCCGCCGCATCGTCTGCATGGTGACCGTAGGCAACACGGCTCTCCCGTTGCTGTTTCAACAGTTCCGAGAGCGCGCCTCTTTTCAGTCGGGAGCAGATGTAACACGGTTGGTCCTCCTCCGGGTCCGGCCCCTTTCTCAGCACCGCCTCAAGGTAAGGAACCCCCAGATTCCGGCAGTAGGCCTGCATGACCGTCGTATCATAGTCAGTCGTTTTGACATGCAGTGCTTCCAATTCAAATTGCAGATAGGAAAACTGACGCAGATAACTGAGGATGTACAGCAGCGTCATGCTGTCCTTCCCACCGGACAGGGCCACGTGAACCGTGTCGCCCTCCCGGATCATGTGGTACTTTTTAATAGCCCGCAGCACATCCTTGGCAAACCACTTGCTGAAGTTACGGTTGTATACGATCGGTTCCACCATGTCACCTGTGCAAGGTCTTTTTTCCGGTTCAGAAGAGGACGACCTCTTCCAGGTTAAGTTTTCCGGTCTTTCTGAGAGCCTGGTACACGCTGGAGATGTGAAGCGATTGTGAAAACTCACCGCTGTCGATCAATCTGAAAAGCGCTTCCAGGCTGACAAATTCCGATTCGATGTTTTCGGAGACGTCCAGATTGGGCTCAACAACCTTCCTGGCGTTATAAGCAACAAAACAACGCACCCAGTTGGTCTGTCGGGCCGGATTGGCGTAAACAGGCTTGATCGCCTCATAGTCTTCGGCCACACAACCGGTCTCTTCCAGCAGTTCGCGCTTTGCTGCATCCAGGGGGGAAAGGTCGCTGTCATCGATCACGCCGCAGGGCAGTTCCGCACAAATCGTTTTACTGCCGTGGCGGTATTGGCGCACGATCAGGACGCGCCCTTCATTGTCAAAGGCCATGACATGGGCCCAGTCCTGCTTTTCAAATATGTAGAAGGGATCAAGCTCGACGCCTTCCGCGGTGAGGCAGGTATCAGCCCGCAGGGCCAGCCACTGGTCCTGTACCAGGTACTTTGAACGCAGAATTTTCCAGGGTTTGATACTCATTGACCTTTATTAAGCGGGTAGAGTCGTTGCAATGTTGGACCATTAGAAAAAGAACTTCTTTTTATTCCGTTTGATGATCTTTTTTTTACCTGTTTCCAATCCGGCACCCTGTTGAAATTCAGCGAAGGCGTCCTGCAGAAAGATCCATTTGGCTGGTCTGGCCTGATTGACCATCTCGGCTACCGGAAACCAGGGCTTTTTATTTTTCAATCGCTGCTTCACCTCATCGAATCGATCTTCGATTACGATGGCCACCAATTGAGTCTGTTTAACCAGTTCCTCAGGTGTTAACAGGCCGAATACAAACCGTCTGGTCTTGAAGTACATGCGCAGATGCCCCAGATAGGAGACCCTGCCTGCCTGAAGATCCCAGCTGCCATAGTCCTTTTTATATTCAATCCTGTGTTTCTTCCAACGATAGTCTACGTCGCCGATTTGCCCGTCTTCGTTATAATGGCGCTGCTCAATCTCAATATTAACCAACTGTACCAAACCGGGACTGAACTCATGGATGGCAATTTCTTCATATTCCCTGACATCCCTGTCGAATCGAATAAAACCGTGTTCTTCCTCTGCCGGGTTCTCAAAATGAAACTGGAAACGGGACAGGTAGTACAGCGCTCCATTCAAGGCAGTGCCTTTTTCATCCACCAGGAGTTTACGCACGCTTTTCTCATTCTTGAGGAGATCTGCGCTATATTGTTTTTTATCCAGAGCGTCTTCGGTATCATTGTATATTTCCACCCAGGTAACCCCCATCACAATCAGCGCGTTGTCCCTGGAAACTGGTGTCTGCTGAGAGACTACCGGATGAAAAACGGTGGATGAGCAACCGGCAAGCACCCATACGGACAGAAACAACAATTTGCTGCAGGACATGATCACGGATTTCATCTGTTTTTGTGTGTTAAATGGTTACACCTCTCTTTTTCACTCTTTGGGTGATGGGTTATTATTAATGATATTGCGCTGATTAATCAATCAAATTATCGGTAAAGACCTATTACAAAACAGAAAAGGGGATCGAAATCTACTCAAAAAGAGCGCCATCTTACTGTACCAAGCGGTAAAATTATTTTATGCTGATCAAACAAGGTTTCACAATCAAGTCTCTGACCAGCCCGGTAATTGTAAGGAACCATTTATTGAATCTATTTCCCTGGTACCGTCCCCTAAGTGGGAAATGAATCAGTCAAAGCGTCCCTGAAGTCTGAACGAATTTATGAACCGTAACACAGCAAACCCGATTTGCGGATGTCCGCCAGGAAGTGACAGATGAAGACAGTTTTTTTTCGAAGCCAGCAGGTCCTGATTTTAGTCTTTGCACTTGTTTTTCTGTACCAGCCACAACTGTCCCGGGCTGAAGACGATGGGGACCTGGTTCAGCTTTTTCACCCCTTTCCAGCCCATTTTAACGCTGCGATCAGCGGTGACCTGTCTATTACCTCTGCGGCCAGCAACGTGTTTGTTTCCCTGCTGAAAATGGGTGAAGATGGATCATTTCTTCCCTATCTGGCATCCTCATGGGGAGTTTCCAGCAACGGAATGACCCATCGGTTTTACCTGCAGGAGGGCACCGTTTTTCACGACGGATGGCCCGTCACCTCCGAGGATGTCGCTTTTTCATACCGGATATTCAGACAATACCACCCCCTGGGAGAGAAGATGTTCGGCCGGGTCGAATTAGTAGAAACCCCCGATGCGGCAACCTTCGTCATGCATCTTTCACAACCCGACCCCGCGCTACTGATCGGTCTGGCCAGTCCCTTCTTACCGATCCTGCCTGCACACATCTACGGTAGCGGGGACATCTTCAAAAATCCGGCCAACATTAAAGCTGTGGGCTCCGGTCCATTTCTGGTAGCCGATTATCGAGCCGGGGAAGGATTCATTCTACAACGTTTCAACCGCTTTCTAATACCGGACAGACCCTGCCTGAACCAGATCATCGGTAAAAACGGATCCGATTTTTCAGCCGCCATAACGGCTTTGAACAGCGGCAACGCCCATCTGTTTACCTTTCTGCAGAACCTGGATGTCAGCGACAGTCTCTCTGAAAATAACGAACTACGGATAGAATCAATCGACCATGAAAACGTCGGTGCTTTAAACTATCTCGAATTCAACCTGCGCAAAAAAACGCTGAAAAACCAGCGGGTCAGACAGGCAATCGCATCTGCCATTGACCTGGAGTTCATCAACGCCGCAATTTATCGGGACTACACACTGGCCCTGACTGGACCGCTGCCTCTTGAAAGTCGTTTTTACAATGATGATGTCGACCTCTACCCTTTGGACTTGAATAAAGCTGAGCAGTTGTTGAATCAGGCGGGTTATCCTCGAACTGAAGACGGCACCCGTTTTTCAACACAGCTGACATGGATGCCAAATCCAGGGGGCTATGAAAAGCAGGTTGCGAGCTACATCAAGTCGCAGTTGGAAAAAATCGGAATTAAAGTGGAACTGGACCCCCCGCAGAGTTACATAGACTGGTATATCCAGGTCTCCAAATGGCAGCATCACATGACACTTTCCAGGGTGATCGAGTGGGGAGACCCGATAATCAACCTGCACCCGCTTTTCCGTTCAGAACATATCCGGCATCGGGTAGGAGACAACACCGCCGGAATATCCAACGAACTGTTGGATGTTCTGCTGGGGGCAGCTGGAAGAGAGACTGATCCCGAAATCAGAACCGGGCTTTATCGACAGTTTCAAACGCTCATATCCGAGGAGCTGCCACTCTACTTTATGCATGAAACCCCTTTTATCAACATCATCAGTACACATCTGCAGAATTTCCCAACCAAAGCTCGCAACATCATCGGGCCACTTGACCAGGTATGTGTGACGAAATCCGGATGGAGCAGCAAAGAGGGGGTTGAGAACCTGAGATAGGCAGGGGTAGAATGGCGGTAAAACAGCAGGGAATCGAAGGCGGCAGAATGCCGGGTCATTTAATGAAATGCTGAACTGGGGAAATTTCAGCCTCTGTTTTCGAAAAACGTCTCCCTGGCTTTTTCGTCAAAGGCTGAAATCAACTCAATGATTTGTCGTCTTACTGCAAAAACTGTCTGACTTATCAGGCATTAGCCTTAAATGCGAATCTACTCAAAGTACTTTATGCTTCTGAAATACTAATGCTTTATTCTAAGCGTCTATTCCGCAACGGTACTTTCTGATTCTTCTTTCTGAACATTTTTCGCAGCTGGGCCTTTATCTCCTTCTTCAATCTCGAAAACCACCCGCTCACCTTCATTCAGAGTTCGAAAACCAGGCATGGTGATTGCTGTATGATGAACGAAGATGTCTCCTCCTTCGTCACGTTGAATGAAACCAAACCCTTTCTTATCATTAAACCACTTCACTGTTCCTGTCGGCATAATCGTTCCTGTATTCCGTTAGTCGCTTACGCATAGCATTATTTCAAAAACATTTTTCTCGAAACCAACACTATATTTCAAAATCAAGATGAAACTCACCGGACAATACTGATAAGTTCCAAGAAGATCTTTCATAATTTTTAGTAAAATTGCAACTAGTTTTTTAACTTTTTCTGATAGTTAGAGAATACAGGATAATATATCAGTATGATAGGAATATAAAAAGGGCTGGATTCAAGCTGGAACCGAGCTGAAACGGATTGTTTTTCCAGGTTGATCTCTGGAAAAACCGGTTTCTACCTCTCCCCCAGCCAGGGGGAAGATGTCTGTTTTATGCCTGGCCGGGCATTGCCGGGGTTTAAATGCGAGTATGGAGAAAATAGGAATGGCAGCTGGGACCCGAAACCGGTTATTTTTCCTCGACCGTAAAGCGGATAAAATCGAGAATTACTTTTTTCGTAGCCGTACACTTCCCCTGGTCATCCTTTGGCAGAAGCGGAACACAGTATTTTTCAAATATATTGTTGCGAGCCCGGATCTTTCCGGCATCCATCAGAAACAGCCGGATATTTTCCGCTGACATCTCCTTGTCTGCTGCTTCGGAAGCGATAAAGGCTTCAAAGTCAGACAGTTTTGTGAGCGGTTCTTTCCAACCCTTATTAGCGGCTTCTGCCATCATAATCGTCCGGGTTATTTTTTCACTCAGCTCAATGTACTCCAGTCGGTGTTGATCCAGCCAGTCTGCCGGAATCACCGTTTTCATCTCATCCAGATTCATAAAATCCTGTCACTTAAGAAGTTTTCTTGACGACACGTTGAATAAATGGTTTCCGCCCAGCCACAGCCCGGTAGGTTTCATCGGGATATCCGAGTGCAATCACCGCATAGGGGTCTTCATTTTCCGGGATCTCGATATAATCCCGGACGTTCACATCCTCTTTCATCGCTTCGATGGCGTAGCCTATCAGACAGGTCCCCAGCCCCATACTGTGTGCCGCCAGCAGAATATTCTGTGTTGCCAGCAACGCATCCTCGGTCGGGCAGCTCGCCACCGCTTTCGACCCCACAATGATCAGCGCCTGAGCCCCATGAAAAAGGATGTCTTTGCCCTCATTTTTCCAACTCTCAAGGCCATCCTGAACACTCTGGTAGTGATTTTGATAATACCCGGCGAGTTGATTCCGGCCGATGATTTTCATAAAGGTCCGCAGCCAGACATTCTCGGCCATGCGGTTCAGACGAGAGAAGAACGCCATGATCTTTTCACCATACGCTATCACGGATTCCCGGTCTGGCAGAATCGTGAATGACCACATCTGACAATTGGATCCGGAAGGCGCCGTGATCCCGACCTTGACCAGATCATCCAGAATATCCCTGGAAACCGGTTTCACCTGGAAGTTGCGGCAGGATCTGCGCGAGCGCATCAGATTCACCAGACTGGCCGTATCAAATTCTCCGTGGGGAAGCCAGTCTTCGAGCGCTTGAAAAGTCTGATACTGGGAGAGGGTCCCGTCGACGGCAGCCACTTGAATGGCTTCTTCCGGACAGGCGGCGGCACAGTGATCGCAATTCAAAGACTCGCTGCCAGTCACGCGGGCCTTGTCATCAATGATGGATATTGTCTCATCAGGACAGACCTCGACGCATGTCCCGCAACCGATGCATGCCCCCTGATCAATGACGGTCGTTACGGTTTTATCTCTCATTTCACTCATTTTCTCTCTAGCAACTTGATGTCCAGCGCAGGTTGGCTTGCAGGCGGATTTGTCAATACTCAGCCTTTAATATGCCCGGGACGGTATGCTGGTTTGTATAAGGGTTGGCTCAAAAATTACTCAAGTGTTTCCCATTCGAGTGATTCCCATCAATGTCAAGGAATCGCGTTGTAGGTGTAAAGGAAACACGTTGACTTGGCATTCTGTCTGCAAAATGTCCAGTCTTTTCGGGACTTTTGCGGACAGATTATGCCAAGTTATTTTTGTACGATCCCTAAGAGCTATTATAGTTCCGATTGTCTCTTTAGTCCTTAACATATCTCAATAAACCATCGCTTTTTCCAATCAAAGTCTCTGTCTGACAGTTATTCCCTGGAAATTGAAGGAAACCGGCTTGTTTTACCTACGGGACTCAGGTAGGATGGCCGGACGAGACAGAACCAATCAATAAACCTGCAGAATATCAAATGAAACGAGTCGGCGCCCATGTCAGTATCGCCGGGGGAGTTGAGAACGCCCCCCTGAACGCCAAAGAGATCGGAGCCAGAGCTTTTGCGATGTTTACACGGAATCAACGGCAGTGGCGGTCCAAACCGTTGACCGCCACTAATATTGAGCAGTTCGGACTAAACTGCGAGGAACATGGGTTTGATCTGCGGGTTATCCTCCCCCATGACAGCTACCTGATCAATCTGGGTCACCCTGACAAAGACGCGTTAAAAAAATCCAGAACAGCCTTTCTGGATGAGATGCAGCGTTGTGAACAGTTGGGTCTGACTATGCTCAACTTTCATCCTGGCAGCCATCTGCAAAAGAGTTCTCCGGAAGCCTGCCTCGAAACCATCGCCGAATCTGTGAATATCATCCTGGATCAAATCAGTGGCGTATCCGCCATTATCGAAAACACCGCCG
>Ga0209045_1001142_pt1 | contig 25894 bp, 22 predicted proteins | sample SaaInlLV_10m_DNA_4_FD_184664 | JGI IMG/M metagenome (GOLD analysis project Ga0209045, IMG submission 184664) | Marine microbial communities from expanding oxygen minimum zones in the Saanich Inlet - Saanich Inlet SI072_LV_200m_DNA (SPAdes) (version 2) | ecosystem: Environmental > Aquatic >...
AAATAAAATTTAATAAATTTAATAATTTAAATAAAACAATTAATTAAAAAATTATTTCTTTTTTGAATCTTTCTCTTCAACAAATGCTACGAAAATATCTGCAATCTTTTTCATATTCTCTTTTGTAACAATTATAGGATATGCTTGAAGTACTGATGAAACTTCTTCTTGAGATATAGGAACTATATCAATCATTTTGATTATATGTTCAGGTTTAAGTCTTGGAACTTCTAATCCTTCAACTTGCTTGAACAAAGCTTTTGCTTCAGATGATTTCATAGATACAAACATATTTAGGAATTCTTCTGTTTTTTGTGCTCTGAAATTTAATTCATCATCTCGCTTTTTTATTTTTTTGAGTGATTCTTTTAACTCAACCATTGTTATTGATTGTTCTTCTAATATTTTTGGATTCATTTTTTGCACCTTAAGTCAAAGTAGAGTAAACAAATACGCACAGTTTGATTCAACTTATGCGATTTTTTTTAGGTGTACTGGATGTACTACTAATGTTTTCTCTTTGTTGATATCTTTAATCATTATTTCATAGCATTTACCACGCGTACATTTAACAACTCCAGTTTTACCATGGAATCTTCTAAAGTACATTCCTTTTTGATATGCAGTTTCTGCTAATAATTGAACTTTGTCCCCTTCTTCCATTTTTTGGAAAAATTTGGATATGCTAATTTTACCTTTTCGTCTTATGGGTTTCTTGAATTTATTTCTTGTTTTTCTTCTCGCTCCCCCAACTCTACTTACCATTTAAAACACTCTCCAATCGCTTTTTAACTTATTTTTGTACTTTCACACTCTTTTTACGCAACATGCGCATTTTAGCGCAATATACTCATTTACTTATTATTAACTTGTTATTATCCTGATTATTATTAAATTCCTGTCAGTCAATAAGCAGGAACAATTTCTAAATACTTTATAAATCTAAATATTTAAATCTATGCTTTTTTAAAAGGAATTTTAATGGGTATAAAAAGGTTTCGCACAAATCCCTGAATTTAACACTATTTAAGACAATTAACAAACTAACCCTATTAAAAGTGTTATGAATTTAGAGTGATACAAAAATTCTAGAAAATAGAAAAGTTTAAATATTAAGGTAAATTGTATTTTTGTTGATAAAAACGAGGTTTTTAATTTTCAATAAAGAAAAAGGGAGGGAGTATAAATGGGTTTTTTTGACAAACTTAAAGAAAAAATAGCAACACGTTCTGATGATTTTGAACCTGAAGAACATCAACCAGAGGACTATGTTGAAATCAGTCATGATTCACAAGGAGATAAACATTCTAGAATATTAGTAAGACCATTTGTTATTGAAGAATTTGGAGACATCAAACCAGTTCTTGATTGTTTAAGAGAAGGCTACACAATAGCATTAGTAAATATTCGTCCACTTAAAGATAAAGATCTTGTTGAACTTAAGCGTGCAATAAATAAACTTAAGAAAACTTGTGAAGCTATCGAGGGTGACATTGCAGGTTTTAGCGATGATTGGGTTGCAGTAACTCCAAGCTTTGCAAAGATTTATAGAGAAAAAACACCAAGAGTTAAAAGTCTTGAAGCAGATGAAGATTTCTAAATCATTTTAAATCAATTAATTTTTTCTTTTTTAATTATTAATTTCTCAAACTTTATTTTTTTATTTACTTTAATTTTCTGGTTTAAACTAGTCTTATTTTTTCTTTAGTCAATTTCTTTATAGTAAAATATTTAAACATAAAACAATTCTCTGTTTTGATATGAGTGAAGAAGAATCAAATCAAGAAAATTCAGAACAGCAAAGTGAAACTGCACCAGCAATTGATGGAGAGTTCAAAGCTGTAACTCCTGCAGATATTCTCGGCGGGGAAACTTGTCCAATTTGTAGCACTAAAAATTTGACATTAAGAGAAGAAGAATTAGAAATTCCTTTTTTTGGTAATGTTTATGTTTTTTCTATGAGTTGTTCAAATTGTAAATTTCACAAAGCAGATCTTGAGTGCAAAGACCAAAGAGGTCCTGCGAAATATACATTAGATATTGATTGTGAAGAAGATATGAAAATAAGAGTTATTAGAAGCTCTGAAGCAACTATTAAAATTCCTAGAATCAGCGATATAGAACCAGGTCCTGCAGCACAAGGATTTGTTACAAATGTTGAAGGAGTGTTTTCAAGAGTTAAACAAAGACTTGAACATTTAAAAGAAAGTGAAGAAGATAATGATGTCAAAAAGAAAATTCGCAATATGATCAAAAAAATTAATAGAATTACGTGGGGTCAGGATAAAGCTAAATTAATTATTGAAGATCCTAGCGGTAATAGTGCAATTATTTCAGAAAAAGTTAAGAAAGGTAAACTGTAAAAAAAAGTAAACAATTTTAATAAAAAAATAAGAATAATAGAAAAATATTACAATAATCAAAAATAGTAAATTTTCTTAGGGGTGGTTTGTTTGGTAAAAATTGGCATCATTGGTGGTTCAGGATTAGATGATCCTAAAATTCTTAAAGATTCTAAAGAAGTAGAAATTAAAACTCCTTATGGAGATCCAACATCTGTTTTGACAGAGGGTACAATAAACAATGTTAATGTTTTTTTGATTGCAAGACATGGGAAACAACATCAGCATTCTCCTACAAGTGTTAATTATAGAGCAAATATTTGGGCACTTAAAGAAGTTGGTTGTACTCATATTATTGCAACTACTGCTGTCGGTAGCTTGCGAAAAGAAATTGATCGAGGACATCTTGTTATCATGGATCAGTTTATTGATTTTACTCGACATAGAAAAGTTACTTTTCATGACACATTTGAAAAGGGTGCAATTCATACTCCTATGGCAAATCCATTCTCTGAAGATCTTAGAAACTTATTAGTCAGCGGATGCAAATCTTTAAATCTTGATCATCATGAAAAAGGAACAGTAATTACTATTGAAGGTCCTAGATTTTCAACTAAAGCAGAAAGTCGCATGTTTCGTGCTTGGGGTGCAGATATTATTAACATGTCTATTGCTCCTGAATGTATTCTTGCAAATGAAATTGGAATTCCTTATGCTGCTGTTGCTATGAGTACTGATTACGATTGTTGGAAAGAAGATGAAAAACCAGTTACTTGGGATGCAATACTTGAAATTTTTAAAGCAAATGTGGGCAAGGTTACAAAGTTATTATTCGAAGTTATTCCCAAAGTTAAGTAAACAACAACATTACTGCCTTGGCATATTAGTTGAACACAAAGTGTTCAATTAATTCAAAACAAAGTTTTGATGAATTCAGCGACGAGTAAACCGAGTTGCTGAGTTACGGCAGAAAATGGTCTGATTCATGCAAGACCATTTTCGTTAACTAAAATTCATAGAATTTTATAAACTGCCGCAGTAATGCACAAAAAAAAATTATTCAACAATAAATAAAAAGCACAATAAATAATAAAACAAACAAAACAGAGGTAAAATAAAATGTCAATCAAATCAAAAATTAGAACAATTCCAAATTATCCTAAAGAAGGAATTATGTTTCGAGATATTACAACACTTCTACAAGATGCTCAAGGTATGCGTCAAGTTATTGACGAGCTTGTTCAAAGATACATAGACACAAAAATTGATGTGATCTGCGGTATTGAAGCTAGAGGTTTTGTTATGGGTGGAGCTCTTGCTCATCAAATGAATAAAGGTTTTGTTCCTATTAGAAAAAAAGGTAAACTTCCTGCAGAAACTGTGAGTCAAGAATATGCTCTAGAGTATGGAACTGATACTATAGAAATGCATAAAGATTCTATTAAACCAGGAGATAATGTTCTTATTGTTGACGACCTACTTGCAACCGGCGGAACTGCTGGTGCTGCTGCAAAACTTGTTGAACAACTAGGTGGCAAAATTGTTGAGCTTTCTTTCATTGTCGACTTACCAGATATTGGCGGCAGAAAAAAACTTGAAGCTGCAGGTTACAAAATTTTTGCACTTTGCGAATTTGAAGGAGATTAGTTTTTTGTTTTATTCCTGCTAATATAAAACCCTTGTAATTTTGATGAACATCAAAAGTCTCTTTTCTATATTTCCCAGTTCTTCAATATTTTGAAACGTACTGATTTTTTTAAAAAATCAAAGAATATGCTTTAAGTTTCTCAAAGAATAAACGGAAAATGTTATTGTCACCATAACCCCCGTCTGCGTAAAGAATATTTAGTTTGTAATATCTACTAAGTTTTTTGATCATTAGCTTAACATCTTTTGTATTGTGCCGAGCTTTTTTTTTCAAATTGTACAGCAAAATAACATAACTTTCAATATCGACGAAAAACACCCAATATAATTTACAGTTTTCTTAGGAGAGTTTTATAATGGTCCTATTCAAAACAAAACACATAATTTAATTGCAAACAAAAATAAATTATAATTTGGCACTATGCACGCAGTGTAGATTTTTACTTAATGATAACAAAGAAGAGTTAATCCACTACTAAAACAAAAACCCTGTTTCCCAATATATTTTTTTAAATCATCTCTCGTTAACTAAAGCAATTACATTAATGTTATGAACATCTCTGTTTGTTATTTCTAAAAAAGAATATTTCCTATTTTCATTTTCAACAAAATCACCCCAAAATTATTTACAAAAATCTAAAGATAAAAATTGCTAATTATCTGCCTCCACCCAATAGTCTTACTCAATACAACTAAAGAATATATAGTAATAACCCTTCCCACCATAAAGTAGTTAAATTTACCTAATTAAATAAAAATGAAAAAAAGAAAAAACATAGAAATTATTGTAAAATTAAATAATGCAAGTTCACATCACGTACAAGAATTTGCTATACAGGAATCACTGGGCAACAATCAAAAAGCATTAATAAAATTATCATATGCAACTTCTTACAAATTCTATGCTAATATGTTTGATAAACCACAACTTGAAGATGATCAAATAGTTGAAAAAACAATTAGAGACATTGTTTCCGAGGCAAATTTTTGGCAAAATGAAGGACTTGGAAAAACAATTATCCATTTAAATTCACCCAACACCGCATATAATTTGCTAAATAAAGTAGGTAACACAATAAAAGATTATCCATTTTGGAGCGGATATTTCTTTGCAGAACATTGGGATAATAAAAATGCACTAAAAGTATTTAATAATTTATCAAAAAATAATCCTGTCAATTTGCATTGGCAGGGAAATTTACTTACAAAAGTCGGACGCTTTAATGAAGCATTAATACCCCTAGTAGAAGTTGCAAAAATGGAACCAAACAGATATAATCATTTTTCACATCTGGGTAATGCATATCGTGGTCTAGGTATAAAATATGAAGCAAAAATAGCATATAAGAAAGCAATTTCATTAATATTAAACAAAGAAAATATTGGGAGAGTTGAACATATTCACCTTGTAAGAAGTTATCATGGTCTTTCTCGTTTGGGCTTTAATGAATACCGTTTAGCTGAAGATAAACAGCAAAAAGAAGCAATTCGAACTGGAACAGTTAGTAAACATGAACTCGAAAGAATCAAATTTTAATAGGCTAAAAAATGACAAAAAATGAAGAATTACTTAATAATACAATCAGAACCTGTAATACTGGCACTATCAGCATAACTGCTAAAGTGACAAAAAGATGCAATATCAGACCTGCTTGTGAATATTGTTATGATTTCGAGGCACAATCCGATAATAAGGAGTTCGATATGTCTACCCAGACACTTGACAATTTAATAAAAAAATCAGTAGGAAGCGGTGATTTTAATAGAGTTATTTTTGTATGGCACGGTGGTGAACCATTGGTTGTAGGGAAAAAGTTTTATCAAAAAGCACTTGAATTTCAGGATAAATACAATTCGGGAAAAGTTATTATCGAAAATCGATTGCAGACAAATGCTGTTGCAATGGATAGAGCATGGATTAATTTTTTAAAAACTCATAATTTCAAGATGGAATCCAGCTTTGATGCATTTGATAATGATAAATCAAGAGGGAAGTCTCAACAAGTATTAAGGAATCTTTTGCTTGCAAAAGACATGGATTATGCTCCAGGAAATGTTATGTTTATTGTAACAAAAAGAAATGTTAATAGACTTAAGGAAGCGTATGATTATTTCAATAAAAGGGAACTTAATTTCACACCTTCACCAATTATTTCGCTTGGTCAAGCATGTCAATATAAAGAATTATCTATCACTCCAGAAGAATATGGTCATTCTGTAGTTGACCTCATGGATTACATTTTAAAGCAGCCAAAACCAAAGATCAAAGTACGTTTTATCGACGCTGTACTTCGATCAGTTCTAGGTTTTGAACAGAATTTATGTAGTCACGGTTTTTGTGCGTATCAATTTATTGCCAGCGAGTCAAGTGGTGAAATTTATCCCTGTGCAAAAGTAGATCAACCTGAATGGAGCTTTGGAAATATTAATGAACTTGACAAATTGTCAGACATTTTTTCAACAGAAAAATATAGAAAATATGGAACTGCAGCCACTAATAGATTAACTGATTGCCTAACTGAAAATAGCGGCAAACCCTGCGAAGTTTTTCAACATTGTAAAGGAGGTTGTGCGAGTAACTCACTTGCCGCAGGTGGATACTCAAAAAGAGATTTTTATTGTACAGCCTATAGAATCGTATTTAATCACGCTCTTAATGTTAGAGCTGAGTTATTAAAACAATTAAATAACGGAGGATAAAAATGGAAAAAATAAAAAAAGATTTGGATAAAATAGTAAAAGAAGCTAAGAAAGATTCAGCAGTACTGGAAAAATTAAATTTACCCAAACACATCAAATCGATTATAACTGAAGAAGCAGGATACAACCCCGCAAAGATAGGCGGCTATAAATCAGAAGGTAAGTGTGATCACCAGTATCACAATTAATTTTTTTTACTTTTTTTTGAGGAATTCAATAAATGGAAATTATATATACTGCATCACCCTATGAAACATATCACGAAGAGATTAATAAAATGCCAAGTGTTTCTGGCATGCGATTAAATACCATATCTCAAATTAGTGAACCTTTAACTAATTTAATTTCTAGATTAGATTCTAAAATTGGAGAGAACAAACTTTGGATAGATCTTAAAGGGAGACAATTAAGAATCATTGATAAAAAAAGAACACCTTATCACATTGAACTGACATTAAACCACAAATTAACAGCAGATTTACCATTAAAAGTTGAGTTTAATACAGGAACATTAAAGGGTAGGATTACCCATGCATATGAGGATAAAGCAATATTGCTTGATTGTAAGTGGGATGATATTCGTGCAGGACAATCTTTAAATATTACTCACCCAAGTCTTAAAGTTGAAAAATACCTGAGCCCTAGTTGTGAATTGTATATAAAAGCCGCAAAGAAATGTGGTGTTCATAATTATATGTTATCATTTGCGGAAGAAGAATCAGATGTAAGTGATGTACTTGCTATTGATTCCGCAGCAAAGATATATGCAAAAATTGAAACAAAAAGAGGTGTTGATAATTTTGTTGAAAATGTATTCCCTAAATATAAAGATAGTATTCGGTTAATCGCTGCACGAGGAGATTTATTATTACATCTTAATTCAGCACATGATTTAGATGATACATTAACAAAAATCATCAAATTTGATTCTAATGCAATTTTAGCTTCACGTCTTCTTGCAACCTCAAAAGAAAAAATTAGTTCACAAGATATGTCCGATTTATTTTATATCCTGCGCGATCTTAAATATCAATCATTTCTTATTGGAGATGGAGTTAGTTTATTCAAACCCTCACTTATAAGAGCAATTAACGCTCTTAATACTGTAAATTCAAAGGTTAATGAAAAGTGAAAGCGAAATTACCTCAAATTAATTTATTGATGTCAGTTACAGGAAAGTGTAATCTTGCTTGCTCTTATTGTTACGTTAATAAAAAATCAGATGTTAATATGCCTGAAAATCTATTAGAAAATATTACAAAAAAAGCTTTGAATGAATTTAAAAAAGTGATTTTCATTTGGCATGGAACGGAACCAACTATGCGTGGCATTGACTTTTTCAAATCCGCAGTTGAATTTCAAAAAAAATATTCTTTCAACAATGAAATTGAAAATCAGATTCAAACTAACCTTACTCTTTTTGATAAAAACTGGATTAAGTTTGCAAAAGATTCTGGTTTTATGGTTAACTTTTCGTATGATGGTAAGAATGCAAATGAATTAACACGACCCGGATCAACTAAGCAAATATTTAATAATCTGTCTTTATTACAAGCTGAAGGAATTTTTCCTTCATGTAATGTCGTTATTAGTCAAACAAATATTAATAATTTAATTGACATCAATAATGAATTAACAAAAGAGCATAATGTTTCGTTTTATATGAATCCTGCATATAATTATCATAATAAGAAAACATCTATATTTATTCCAGCAGAAAAATATGCTGAAGCAGTGAATAATATGTTTAATTATTGGTTCAATGATCAAAATGCTTCTAACACTGCACAAAATAAATTATGTCAAAGTCTATTGACAAGCATACTTAGAATTAAAGGTGTAGAGAATGGAAAATATGTTGCACAACCCGCAAGCAGCTATAACAAATGTACATTTAATCATTGTTATGGCAAATTTTTAGGCGTGTTAGAAAATGGTTTGGTTTACCCCTGCGATAACTTTATTTCAGAAAAATCGTGCCTGGGTCATGTTTCTAGTGTTGAAAATTTGAGTGATTTTTTTAGAAAAGATGAGTTTAACAATTTAATTAGAAGTTACCATAAGACTAATGAAGAATGTATGCAGATATGTAAATGGTACCAGTTATGTAATTCAGGTTGCCCAAGTCACACTCGCGGTAAGAGAAAAGATCCATTGTGCAGGGCATATCAAAAAATATTTTCAAACGTTAAATCAATTGTTGACAATAAAATTTTTGGAAAATGAAATTAAATAAAATTGCTAAAGGATACAATCTTGGAAAAGTAATCTCTTCCAACGAAATAATTGGAGGATATAATAGTCGCAACTATGATCTTTTAACTTCAAAAGGACATTTTTTTATTAGAAAATTTGTTAGCCACAGACAAAAAGATCAAATCAAATTGGAACTAAATTTTTTAGATTATTTAAAAAATGAAAGGTTCCCCTGTGTTCCTGCATTAAGGACGACCGAGGGCGATCTTTATCTAAATACCCTCGAGGGTAATTTTGCTTTGTTTGAATGGCAAGCTTCAGAACCGTATGATAATCAATTAGAATCTACCGCGCTTTGCTTATCACAATTACATAAATTATCTACTAATTATAAAAGAATTGTTAGCGGTCGTGATTGCCTAGATAAATGTTTTGATAATGATATTGATTGTGCAAAAAAAATTCTTTCAGGGAATGATATTATCCACCAAAGCAATTTACCGATTTGTCATCCGCTAAAAAACAAAGAGCTATTTAAAATAAATGAAATAAATAAAATAAATATAAGGAGACTGTTTAAAGAATATTTTAACAATTTTATTGTACCAAAAGCAAATGAATATTCAAAAATTGTTTCTTTATTTGAGTATAGTAGTTTTAATAAACCAATTATACATGGCGATTTCATTGCAAGAAATATTTCATACAAAAATGAAGCTGTTTTTTGCGTGTATGATTTCGATTCCATGCGAGAAGACGTACTGGCAGCAGACTTAGCAATTTCCATATTTGATTTTTGTTTAGACACTAAAAAAAAAGAAACTGTATTCAATCAAAAAAAGCTTAGTGCTTTTATAGATGCATATAAATCTAAATTACCTATAACTAAAAAGGACATTAAATTAATGAAATTAACTTACCTCAATGGTGCTCTAAATTTATTTTTCTTTGGATTAAATCATTTTTTTTTAAAAAATGATAATCGCTATTTGAATCTCCTAAATGTATCAGAAAAATTAGCATCACTTTATTCTAATCCAGATACAGAAAATCAATTATGTGAGGCAACATTATGAAAAATCTCTATAATCCTAAAAACTTAAATTTACATGTAACAAGTTTATGTAACAATCTTTGTCCAGTCTGTTTTGTAAAAGCAAAACCTGCTTCAAGATCAATTGAACAAAGATTAACTACTGAAATAATGAAAAGAAGTATTAAAGAATTAAATATAATAAATAAACAAGAGGGAGTAGTAGTTTTTACAGGCGGAGAACCAACTGTTAGAACAATGGATGTAATTGAAGTATTAAATTATATGCAAGATAATACGCCAAACCTTAAATCTGAATTATTTACTAATGGCGGTATAATCGGCGCAACAGGCGATTATAAAAAGAGAAAACAAGATTTAATTGACATTGCAGGAACATCAAAGTATAATGCAAAAGCACTAGTTAGACTTTTCAAAGAAAAAGGAGTTTATAAATATAATATCAGCATAGATACAAACCATGCTCAATTAAATGAATCAGAGTTAAATAAAGTTCCACTCTATTGTCTTAAAAATTTGTTTGATGCACTTTTAGGTGAAGGATATGGCACAGATAAATTACCAATTAGAATTCTGGTTGGAAGTACACCTCTTGACAAAGAGAAATCAGAAGAAATTATAGAGGTATTAATGAATTACATAGGTTTTGAAAGACAGGATAACCATAGAATTAATAGCGTATATAATCGAGATGATCGTACAATAGTTCGTTACACCATAAAAAGTTTTTCTCCTATTGGAAGAATTAATAAAAAGATCGTTACTAATAAGGTCTCACTCGAGGATAAATTTAAATGGAGCTGTAAGAAATTAGGCAACAACCCCATAAATGAAGGCCAAATGTGCAGAAATTCATGGCATGGTCCAGATATTGACTTTTGTGGGAATCTATATTTTTGTGGAGCACAATCCTGGAAACTCGGCAATGTATATGAAGAAAAAATGACCGATATGATTATGAGATTAAATGAATGTGATTATAACCATCCTAAATATGGAAAAGCAATTTCAATTTTGCATATAATGAAAAAATTAGCTAGTAAATCAGAGAACAATCATTGTGTTGGAGATTTATTACGTATCATGTATGAAAAAGAACCTAAGTTTGTTGAATCACTTGTTAAGCGAACACAACCCTGCTGGTTGATAAGTAGAGATGAAAAATTGCAAGATTTAATTATTTCAAATTTTAATAATTTATTATATAGTTAAGAATAATCTGTTGAAGATCTTTATTTCTTCCAAGGTTCCAACAAAGACCTGCTGCATTATTAATAGTTTTTAAGAGGTCTGGTTCTTTTTGAATTAAAATATTTAATGTTTCTCCAATACAATTTCTTTTGTTTTGTTTTGTAAAGTTCGACATGAAATTAAGTATTTTGATGTTTGCACCATATTTTTCATTTATAGAGTGATTAGTATTTAATGCTAGAAAAATGTTTTGTAAATTATCTTCAAAAATGTTTCCAATTAGAAATGATTGACCATTGCAAAAATAAACATCGCCATTTGAATCTATATCTGGACCGTGTTCATAATTAAAACATAATGGTCCATAACCTTCTTTTTTTCCATTAAGTTTTTCACAAGTTAGATCCAGAGCATCTTCAAGTTTTAACTGTTCAACATTGGTTTCACCAACTCTACCAACTAATGTAAAACCAACCACCCCTCGACGAATAATTATTTGATTATCTTTTATATAATCATTACCTTTTTTTTTGAAATTAAGATGTGAAATTAAATTTTCTATAATCTCTTCTGATTTTTGCTTTTCTGCATCGGAATAACTCACATCAAGTATAAGCTCATTTTCTGCCGTTCCGTAGCCTTGATCAAGTAATTGATCAAATAATTCTTTTATACAATATAATGGAACTTGATGACATTTTAAATTATCATTAAAACTAGTATGGTTCGCATCTACGCTGACAGTAATTCCATTAAGACCTGCTTTTTTTAGTTCATTAACTGCACTTTTTGGCGTATGCTTATTAAGTCCAGAAAAATTTAACATATGTGAAATAACTTTATTTTTACGGTATTTACCTATCGCCCCAAGTAAGCCCCCATTGGTAAACATAACAGGAGAATAGTTAATGTGTGATTCTTGAATATATGACAAAGTGTTTAATATATCATTAAATTTTAAAGTGGGTTCGCCTCCAGTGAACACTATTTTTGCATTTGGATTTAATGAACATTTGCTAAATTCATTAATCGTTCGTATCATTATATTTGAATCTAAAAAAAATTCATTTTTGTCATGCTGTGTGGCACTGATATAACAAAATCTACAGTAATTATTACATTTATTTGTTACATGAAGATTTAAATGCCTTGGTTCATATCTCATTTGTTTCAAAGAAAGTTTAAAGAGTATTTAAATGTTCCCATTATGACTCCTGGAGAGTAGTAATTATAGTGGTTTCAAAATTAACTTTTTTTCTTTAAACTAATTCTGCAATAAAATATTCCTAAACCATCGTTTAAATTTAAAAAATCAGCAACTTGTTATACTCATTAGCAATTATCTTCATTTGTAATTCACCCAGTAGATAAAATAGGTTTTAGTCAACACTTTATCGACGAAAAACACCCAATATAATTTACAGTTTTCTTAGGAGAGTTTTATAATAGCAGTTTATTCCACTAATTTTATATAATCTAATTACATTACTTAATCTAATGGTACATAAATCAATTAAAAAATCTAACTTTGCTAAGTTTATATTTACCTTTTTTATAACAATATTAATTATTTCTTCATTGTTTATTCTCACATCTTGCAGTCCTGAAAAAAAGTTTCAAAAACAACTAGACAACGCAGTTAATGAAGAAATAACTTATTCAACCTATATTCATAATGATTTTTCTATTGATTATCCTTATTGGCCGTCGACAAATTCTAATTCAGATAATGAAAAAGAAAATAATGAAGACCTGACTGGTGCTGAGATTAGTGTTACAAAAGGATTTTGTACTGTTATGATTAATACTGAAACTATAAAAGCAGATCAATGGTATGATATGTTAAATAATGCTGTTAAAGATCAAGCACAGCATAAATTATTAATTGCTGATCCTAAAGATAATCGGTTAAAATATTCTGCTCCTTATCAAGATTTAAAATTATTGTCAGATAATAAATTCTATGAATGTGGAGGATTTACTCATCTTGTATCAATAGTTTGCATCGAGCAGGCAGATGATAATGCACAGCACATTCATAATTCTGTTTTTGGCTCTGCAATTTGTAATAGTGAAGAAGAAAAAGAAAAAAAAGAAGAACAAGAAGAAACAAACCTTAAAAAACAAAGTCACAAAGTTGTTGGAACTTTACAATCAGCAAAACAAATTGATGAAAGTAAGGAATCTGATGCTGTAAAAAAAATAGTATACACTCAATTTAAAGATTCTGATTTTTCTATTGATTACCCTAATTGGCCTGAAATAAAAAATGAAAATGAAGAAACTGAAAATAAAGAAGATGGTCAAAACCAAGAGCATCTCCTAGGAGTTAGTGTCGGCATATGTTCGGTATATGTAAATAAGCATAATGCATTACCTAATGATCTTGCGAATTGGATTGAAAAAACTGTTGATGAAAAAGATGATCATGAACTATTAATTTCTGAACAAGAAGGAAATATTAATTATATAGATTATAGATTTCCTTACAACGAACATTCTTTAACTGCTAGAACTAAGTTGCTTTATTGTAATTATGTTACTTATGCTGCTATCACTGTTTGCATTGACGACCTGACAACAAATGATTATGTGAATATGCAAAAAAAAGTTTTAGATAGTGCTGTTTGTGCAAAAGAATATGAAATTCCTACTACTAAAAAATTAGAAGAAAAAAAACAAGAAATTATTGAAGAAGAACCTGAAGTAGAAGAAGAGATAGAGAAAATTGAAGAAAAAATTGTGCAAACTAATATTGGAGATCTTATTGGAATTGATTCTAAACTTGTTGTTTTGTTCATAAACCGCAATGACTTCTTTAAAAAAGTTATGAAAGATTTCCCCGAGGCTAATTTGATTTTTGTCGATGAAGATAATGAACTTAGTACAAATAAAAATGAGTATAAAATTAAAGTGACTGTAAATGGAGATAGTGGAGAAATAATTCTCGTGGAAGATGGTGAATTTGAAGATCCTGATGTAACCTTGATTGTTCCAGTTAAAGATGCAATTAATATTCTTAGTAATGCACAGAACATAAATCCTATAACTTTGATTAGTTTTGCAATTAATGTAAAAACAGAACCTGCTAATATTAAAAATCAAGTTATTCAGAATGTTTTAAAAGGGAAATATAATTAAAAGAAGGAAAAAAAAGAAAATCAAATTAACTTCTTCAATTTTCCAAATCCGTAAACATTCTCAGAATTATCTGCAACAACATAAACATCAAAATTTCTCAAGTTTACTTCTTTTCCGTTCAATAATGGACTTAACAAACTTTCTTTTGTCACATCTGTTCCTTGAGATAATTGATTCATGCTAGGCATTGCAATTAAATTTATTTTTCTAAGATTAGATAATTTATATTTTCCAACTAAAAAACATTTATATGTTTCTTTTCGGGTTTCATCACCTATCAATACTGCAGTATGTTCATGACCCATAATCACTGTTTTTATTTTAACAAATTTAGAATCAACTTTGATTGAATTAGATTCAATTTTTTTAATTTTTTGTTTAATTGGTTTATCTCCATGAACAACTAAAATAGATTCAACTTCAGAAACATAATAATCAACCACATCAATTTTTCTTTTTTCTGCTATTGGTCCAAGTATTGTATCATGATTTCCTTTTATCAAAATTAGTTTTTCAGATTTTAAAGACAAATAATCAATCACTTTCAAAGTATTGCGCCATTCTTCATCACTTATCGTTCCAAATTCATGTTTAATATCTCCATTAACAACAATCAATTTAATTTTTTGTTTTAATTCAACTTGAATATAATTAATTATTTTCTCAAGTCTATCTGTCAGATCTTTGAAATGAAATTTTGGAATCAAAACTCCTTGTTTATTTAGTGCATCTTCAAGTCCTATATGCAAATCTGCAATAACCAAAGTGCGAGATTTTGGCAGCCATAACCCTAAATCAATTATTTGAATGGATTTATTTATCAACATCATTTTAAGAGTAACAAAATTATAAAAACAAAAAAGCAGTTCCAATATTTATAATTTATTCATAAATTCAATAAGATATATAAATAAAAAGAAGTTACATACTTAAAATAATACTAATAATTATTTAATTATACTAAAAAGGTGGTATCATGAATAAAAAAAGTTTAATGATTTCTTTAATATTAGTTCTTTTAATCTCAATTTTTGTTTTAGCTGAAGAATTAACAACAGAAGTTAGCAATTTTCAAGATTTATTTGATGATGGTAGTATAAACACAACTCTTTGGACTACTGCAGGAATAATAGGAGATATTAGTGTTACAGAAAGTAGCGGCGTAATTTCAATGTATGGTGATCCTGATGGTGCTTCAAATCAAGGTGCTTTACGTATTGTCGGACAGTATCTTAATTTTTCTAAGGATTTTGAAGCTACAATAAATCTAAGCATACCAACAGTTTCGATCGTTGGAAGTAATGTAACTGTCAGTTCTGTAAGAATAGTTAACAACGCAGACATTCTATTTTGGGGTTGTAATTATATTGCCCTTGACAGTAACTCCACAGATTTTAATATTCAAACTCAAGGCCCTCCTTTAATGAACGGAGATGATATTGGTCTTTCTGATGATCCTGCTACCTTTTCATTCAAATACGATGCGACAACAAAAGTATTAAACTGTACTATTACAAATGAATATGGATCAACATCAGTAAATACAACTCTACCAGATTATAGTTCTTGGGGTAATCTTACTTTAGGTATGTATTCTCAGGTTGTATTAAGCAATAATGATCCCGGCGATGGAGCTTTTAATGTACAATGGTATGATTTTAATATAACATCTACCGAAGTTTTTGGAGGAGAAGGAGAGGAAGACGAAGCAGGTGTTCCTGAATTCTCAGACTACGCAATAATGCTATTATTAGTATTGGCTGTTGGTGGATTTGTAGTAATGAGAAATCGCGAAGAGTGAATCTGAAATAGTTTGTTTATTTTTTTATAATATTACAAAAAAAGATTACCTCGCCTTTTAAGGCGAGTTTATGCTTTCTTTTTTGTAATGAATACCAAGAACTTTAGTCCTTGGTTTTTTATTTTTTTTATTTTATTCTACATATTCAAGTTAATAGGGTATATTAAATTTAATAATTAGAGCCTTAAAACCTACAATATTTAAATATTAGCACCCCTAAACTAAGCATTATGGGGGGTCAAAAACTTACTAAAAAGCTAGCTGAAAGCATAATAGAGCAAAAAAAACAGTTATTAGTAGATATAGGCATAAATGATCCTGATCAAATAGAAGATATTCTTACTGAAACTTATGAAGAATACCAACAACACAAAACAGTAAAAAGACTACGTAATAAAGGTTTAAGTTACCCAAAAATTGCAAATGAAGTTGGAATTGATAAATTCAAGGTTTTTAATTGGATTAAAAAACAAAGATTCCCTAATTTATTTGCTAATGAAAGATTTTTTTCTAAAAACTTATTAAAAATTAATGAAGAAACTCAAGAAGATGTTAACAAATTACTAGCTGTTTATTCTGCAGCAAAGATATCTCCTAATCAAACAAAGTTTAAAACAAAATTCAAAAATAGAACGAATTTAGAACTAGTTATGGACCCATTTTTTAATGTTTTTTCTACAGTTCCGGATATATTCTCTGATAAGCACGGAATTGAATTTGATTTTTGTTCAAAACCATTTTTAGAATATTACAATGAGCACACATTAAACAACACTGCAATTCCTTGGCAACTACTTAATTCATATGAAAAAAAAGTAGATTACTTCAAATATTTTTTTTTAAGAAAGGGGTTATTTAGATATAATAAATCTAAAACACAAAATAGAGGATCAATAGTTTTTAGTTTTCATAATAATCGAATGCTACTAGAAGAATTTGCATCACTTTTATTTGATATTAATTTAATTCCTCGAGTTAATAAGCTTAAAGTCGAAATTGTAGATTATGTTGATTTAAGAAAAATACTAGTTCATAATTGGTGTTTGTGCCCTGACAAAAAAAAGAAATTAAGAAAATTAGTATCTAAAATGCCTAAAGAATCAAAAGTACCTCTCGATTGCATTCTTGTTGCACTAAATATGCAAGAAGTTGAACAAGATAATGGAATTATTGCAGAATTTTCCAAATCAGATCTACAGCAATTAAACAAATACACTTGGGCATATGATAATATGATTAATAATAGGCTTAAAGCATATTTAAAACTTAAAAAACTCGAAGATGATTTTAATGGTTCAGTTGTTTCATATTTTTACCAAACCAGCAATAGCATTTCACACGCGCGTTCTATGGCAAGAGTATTATCTAAATACACTCTCGATAAACTCATTTTCGGATCAGAAATCATTTTTGAGAAAGAAAAATCTAAATTAGCTCAAGAATTTGATATTACTGCTTGGATAAATTATTCATATAGTGATGAAACTAAATTAGGAATAAATAATGCAAACAGAGAAAATGACAAAACAAAACAAAATCTTAAATCAATAATAAACAAACATGACAAAAAATATATTTTAGCAGATTATATTATTAATATGTACCTTCCTAAAAGAAGTTTGGATGATATCTCATCTATAAAAATAATGCAATTACAAATTTATCGAGTTCTAAGAACTAATCCAAGATTTTTTCAGTTTACAATTCTTGAAAATGAAGATTTTTACTTTGAGAAAAATAAAACAGATTTTGTTGAATCATTAATAGGATCTATGTACAGAAAAGAAAGAAGATTCAATGATTCTATTAATTTAACAAAAGAATTACGCCAGCAACAAAATCTACATTCAACAAATAATAAAATTCAAACTCACTAAACAATGAAAATCAAACTCACTAAACAATGAAAATCAAAATTAATAAAAAATGAAACCTAAACTTACAGATCAACTTGCAGATGAAATAATAAATAAAAAAAAGGATTTATTAGTTAGCATAGGCATAACAAGTGAACAAGAAATATTTCAACACCTAGAAGAAACTATAAAAGATTACAAACTTTACAAAAAAATTATTAAACTTAGATCTAAAGGTCTCACTACAACAAAAATCGGAGATATGGTTGGAGTCCATCCTGGAACTGTTAGTCATTGGGCAGATAAAGGAATTATTCCAGATCTTATTAGTAATGTTAGTTATTTTTCTAAAAAAGGAATGAATACTTCTCAATCAGTTGAAACTGATTTGATTAGATTATTAGGTTATTATTGTAGTTGTAAAAAATCTCTACAAAAATCTACATTTACAACATCAGATTATAAAAAAGAAACATTAGAACAAATTTTACCGTCTATGTTTAATGTATTCCACACAATTCCGTTAATTCGAGAATGTCATTATGGTTATGATTTTCATTTTAATTCTAATGATTTTTTAAATTATATAAAAAAAAATACTTTAGATATGACTATTCTTCCATGGCATATTCTCAGTACTAAAGAAAAAAAGGAAGAGTTTTTCAAATATTGGTTTATGAAGTCTGGCAAGGTTAGTTGGAAACAAGGAGAGTGTAAAAATCCAGATCCTAGAATTACATTTAGTTTTAAAATGCACCCAAATCTTCAACCTCATTTTGCAATGTTACTTTGCGATTTTAGTTTTGTTCCAAGATATAGCAAAACAAAAATTGATTTAGGAGATTACCTAGATTTAAATTCGCTTATTAGACGCGGTTTGTGCATAAATAGTTATAAAAAAAACCAGTTAAGTGTTGCACTAAAAAAAAGAAGAGAATACATTACTGAAAAAAGACCTACTTACAAAGACGGGTTTATTGTAGATATTAAAGAAAAGTATGAATCTAAACAAATTAGTCGTGAAAAATTTATTAAAGTGCTAGAAAGAAAAAAGTTTTCAGATAAGTACATTAAAAATTTATTATATTCTACAAGGATTCCTCCTCGTGAAAGAAGAATTAAAAAGTTAAGAGAAGTTAAAAAACTAGTAGGGGATAGAGATGTGTATGCACATTTATACAACAACTCTGATGAACCAATTGGACTAAACCAAATAAAAGATATTGCTCTTGTTGCAGATACTAATTTTATTAAAATATATGAAACCATTGAATCAATTGCATTAGAAATCAAATCACAAAATCTTACTCCCAAACAACCAGTATTCAGAACATTAACAAAAAATCTTGACGATAAACTTGCAGAAGAAATAATTGAAAAAAAGAAAAATCTATTAATAACATTAGGGTTTAATGAAACAGAAGTTAAAAAGGGATTAAAAAATACATTAAATTCATTAAAACTATATAATCAATCTCATGAATTGAGAGAAAAAGGTATTGAGCCAAAAGAAATTGGCGAGATTTTAAATATGGATTCTAATAAAGCAGAGGCGTGGACTACTGGCGGAATGATTCCAATATATTTTCACCACACTGGCGTGTTTGCAGAAAATTATTTTAATTATAAGGATAGAGATTCATTAGCATATCTCTTCGGCACTCTTTCTGCCACTAATTTTCCAAAAGATACTCACTTAAAAATTTCTTCATTTGATTTAAGCGTCATACAAAAAATTCAATGCTATCTTTATAGAGTTACTAAATCAATTCCTAATGCTCGCATTTACGAAAAAGGAGGATGGCGTTGTGAGTGGAAATCAAAAAAACTTGCAAGATTATTCAATAAACACACAAAAGACAATTCGTCTATTCCTTGGAAAATTCTCAAAACTGAAAAACAAATGCTTAATTATTTTAAGGCATATTCTGCAAAGTCTGGTTCTGTTGAAAATCGAATAATCAAAAATAAATCTCGACAAGGATTTGTTTTTAGTTTCCGTAACAGAAAACATTATGCTGAAGAATTTGAAAATTTCTTACAATTGATAGGATTTGAAAGTTCAAGAAATAATACTCAAGTGACTATTAGAAAAAAAGAAGATCTTATCCGAATTGTAACAAAAAAACTTTGTGATTCTGATGAAAAAAGAATATCGTTGTATAAAGCAATACATGAAATAGCTTATGAAGCTACAATGAACAGATTAGAAGAATTAATTGACAAATGTAAAAGAGTTAGTGCAGAAATAGATGATAATTGGCTAAAATCAATGAATAAAATTACATTTAATAGTAAATTAGCTAATATGATGCAAGCAGAATTCATAGATCCCAAAACAACTTACAAAAACATAGTTAAAAAGTATCATGAAATGCTCGACAGAAAATGGAATGGTAGAAGACCATTAGGATATGAAATTAAATCAATAGATCATACTAAAGGAAAAATAAAATTAAAACTATCACCCGATGAAGCAGTTGATGCAGAATCATCAGAAAATGATTTTAGATCCAATACAAATTACTGGGCGAAAAAACTAGAGATGAATCATGCCATTAATATATATTATAACAAGGAACAACATTCAATGATTTTCAGTACAGAAGATTTCGAATCAAAAGCGTTTTTGGAAGTATATAAGTTAGTTTTAGAAAGAGAACTTATGCAAAGATAAAACAACCTAACTAAATAAAAAAAACAAAAAAATAATCACAATAAATAAAAGTAACAAATAAAAACAATAAATAAAAACAATTGAAAATGATTACAATGAAACCCAAATTAACAGAAAGATTAGCATCCAAAATAATTCACGAGAAAACAAAGCTGTTGAGAAGTATTGGTTTTAATAAACAAGAAATACCTATACATCTTGCCAAAACAATTAAAGTATATGATGATTATAAACAGATTCATAAACTTCGTGCTACAGGATTGAGTCTGGATAAGATCGCTGCAATAGTTGGCTGCAACAGAGCTCAGGTTTATGAATGGACTACTGAAGAAAAATTTCCTCGACATTTTTTCTCAACAGGTTATTTTACTAAACCTAAGATGAAAACTGAGGCGGATACAGTATTGGATTTATTAACAATTGTGGGAATTCATTTTGCTGGAACAAAAAAGTCAGGAAGTAATAAATTTGATTTTGTTTCTGAAGAAAAGTCTGTTCTTGAAGAATCTATTAAATATTATTTTAATGTATTTTCTACAATTCCTAAAATTAATTTTTCTAATCAAAAAGGGTGGAGATATTCTTTTGTTTTTGCTGACTTTGCAAAGTATTTTAATGAGCACACTCAATGTAACACAGTTATTCCTTGGACAATTCTTGATAGTTTTGAAAAAAAAGCTGCTTTTTTTAATGGGTACCTAGCCAGAACTGGATCTATACGTGTTGAGACTCATAAACAATATAATTCTGGAAGAATACTATTTAATTTTAGAACAAATCAAAATATCATTAAAGAATTCGCAGTTTTACTTCTTGAATTAGGATTTTATCCCGGTGCTCACGCAAAACAGGTTGAACTTAGAGGAGCATACAATCTCCAGAGAATTGTCGATAATGATTGGTGTTTTAATTCTCAAAAGATAATCAAAATAAAAAATACCATTAGTGAAATTAGAAAAGAAACAACTCCTGAAGATCCTAAAAAAATTCTAGAAATAATCAACAATCATAAACTAAAAAAGATTACGCGTCAAGAAGTACATGATCAATTTTCAAAAATGAATATTGATACTCTTAAAATTGATGATTGGCTTTACACAAATAGTTATCCAAATCATGTTAAGAAATATGTGCGTGTTAAAAAGTTTGAAGAAGAACTACCAGATAGAGGCGTGCTTAATTATTTTCATAACCAATTTTGCTTGTCAGTATCTGCGTCTAGAGAATTGGCAAAAAAATATACTATAAACGATCTATCCAAACAAAAGTCTTTAGATATTATTAAACAAGATATTATATCTCTGGCAAAAAAAGATATTTCCATATTAAAAAATTGTTTGGATCATCCTGAATATGCAGACTTTTATAAAGAAATAATGCATAATTATGTTTTTTTTGAATCTGAAAAAGAGGAATTCTATACTACATATGATCTATTGGCGTGGAATAAGTTTATTTTACCAAGAATTAAAAAAATAAAATCTAAAACTAATAAAAACAAAAAAAATGAAAATAAAAAGAATAAATCTGAAATTCTAAAAACAGGTTTTGTATGTTTAGATGATATTTTTGATATGTACACAAATAAAAATTACAAAGGACCTACTAGATCTTCGCATCATTTAGGATTGTATAGACAATTTAGATCTAGTCCTAGATTTGCATCATGCATAACTATTAAAGATGATGAATTTTATGTTAATCCTCATTGTGTGGAACTTGCAGAAACAATAATAGGTTCTGTTTATCCAAAACAAAGAAGATTTGGTGAGAAAATCTAATCATGAAATAATATTTAATCTAATTTAAGTTTTTCTTCCATTACTTCTCGAGGAGACTTATTAAACCGATTTCTATATGAAACATCAAATACAGGTTTTAATTTTTCATAAAGATTTATTATTTGATCTACAACTAAAAATTTTTCATCTTCAGATCCATCAGTAGTTTGCAAACCAAGTTCTAAAAATTTATTCACACAATATTTTTCAGTTAAATAATCCCAATCATCAAAATGTTGTTTTTCTGATACTACACTGCTTGCACTCCCTCCCAATGCAGGATACTTGCAATCAATATTTTTCATAAAACAAATATTTGCATGACCATATGATCCTAGTTGAGCAAAAATATTATTCGCTTTAATATTTTCTGCATAAACTAATCCTACAGCTCCATCACTATTTGCCACCCCCATCAATGAACTATCAGTCGTTAAATTCCGACCAATAACTGCGCCAATAATTCCTTCTGAACCAAAATAATCAAGCAAATTATTTCCATTAAATTTTTGCACAATCAATAATTCAACCCTTCCACGTTTAGAACCAAGAAAGCTAAAATGATTATTTCCTTCACAATTATTTATAACAACTAATCCTACATTTGCACCTTGAGACCCCATTCTTACAAAGTTTGACCTGCCTTTAATATTATTTAAAACTAAAGATCTTAAATACCCATTTTTTGTTAAAGCCATCCCATAACCCATTCGAAACCCTGTAAAGTTTTCTAAACTTAAATCACCCACATTATCCGCATATTTAAACAAATAATCAAACTTTGCTCCTTGTCCATCAATACTAAACTTAAAACGTTTTTCAGGTTCTCCATTTATTGACCTTCGAACTCCCGCAGCATCACACAGATAAGAAAGTAGTGCTCCAGTAAACGTACCCAATAATTCTGGATCTTCAGATTCCTGATTTGCTCTTGCTAAAACATAATTTCTCAAATCATTATCGCAATAATAAAGTTGTTTATCCCTTGACAATCGTCGAATAAATTTTTTTATATTTAACATTCTCAAAAATCCTTCATCCTGCTTTAATAATTTAGATTGTTTAAACCGTTTCATGACCTCTACTTCAAGTTCAATCAAATTCTCTAAGTTAGTCTTTGATTTAACTTTAACTCCTTTAGGCTTAATGCCTTTCAGTTTTTTTAGTGATAATTCTACTTTCATTTTATTTTATATCCATTATCTCTTTTGATTTTTCATACAGTATAATGGTCTCTTGCAAATCATTAACTTTTTTTAAATTTTTCACGTCTAATATTTGTTTTATTTTGTGTTTATGATTTACATCTTTTACAAAACTAAGATCAGAACTAAAGTAATATTTTGCAATTTCTTCATCCGAAATTAGTTCATTAACACACATATTGTTTGAAGCAACTGATTCTTCTAAAACTGCATTGTTGCCATAGAACATTAAAGTATCAACACCCATCATTTGGTGACCTATAACATAGGGTTTTTTAGAATCTGTTCTAAATTCATCAAATGGAATAGAATTATTTGCAATCATTACAAAGTTTACTCCAGTGTCTCCACTAAAATATCTTGCAATAGAAGAATAACTCCCGCACAGCCCATATGCTAATCCAAAACCAAAATTGTGTGCAATCAATACTGAATTAATGTTTCTTGAATCAGTACCTAAATGAGTTGCGATTCTATTTCCTGAATTGTTTGCAATAATTAAAGAATCAACATTTCCAATTGCAGTTCCAATATTATTTCCTTCACAATTTGATATTTGTAAAGTATTAGCATTTCCTTTTTTACCACCTATGCAACTGCCAATGCAATTTCCTTTGAAATTTTCAATTATTAATTCATCTATGTTTTCTGCACAACTAAATAAAAAATCAAATCTTGTTCCGTCACCAGCAACATGTATCTTTGTAGATTCTCCTTTTTCTTTATTTTTTTCTGTTAATTTATCTAACAATATTGATGAATAAATTCCTAATGCAAAAACTCCTGGACTTGATTTACAATATTCTTCTAATTCAATAGACTCTTCGTCTAATTTGTCATACATATCAGAATCAGATAACAATTGAATTGTTTTATTCAAATCTTCTTCAGTATAATCAATGTCATCTAATGTTGGAGAATTTTGTTCATATAGTTTTACATAAATTTTTGATAAATTATTAGGACTTAGACTAAAAGGAGTGTTAAAAGTATGTGTTGATAAAAACTCATCTGCAAAACTATACGCTAATGCAACTAATAATGGAGCAATAGGGTCATTTTTCACCTTTACTCCTTTAGGTTTTATCCCTTTTAATTTTTTTAAGGAAAAAGCAGGTTGAATAGTTGATTGAATAGTTGTTCGTATTTCCATTTTATTTCGAATTATTTAGTTCTCTAGCTCGTTCATAAACTCTTAATGTTTCTTGTAAGTCTTTAATTCTATTTGAATTGATTTCTTCTAGTATTTGTTTTATTTTGTATCTATTTTTAATATTTTTTGCAGGATTAAATTTAGAATCAAAATAGTGTTTAGCAATATCTTCATCAGTTATGATTTCCTGAACCGAATCTCTTGCGGCTACTTGATCGTCGAGAACTGCATTATTCCCGTAGCAAAACAAAATGTCAATATATTGCATGTCCTGGCAAATTATATAATCTTGTTTAGAATTCTTCCTGTATTCATCATAAGGAATAGAATTATTAGCAACCATTACTAAGTTTGCTCCTAAACCCCCGCATAAACCTGAAAAATGATTTCCTTGAATCTGATATGCCATTCCAAATCCAAAATTATGTGCGATAAGTGCAGAATTAAGATTTCCTGTCTTACGACTTAAATTAGACGCAATCCTATTTCCAAAATTATTAATTATAATTAATGAATCTACACTACCAATTCCAGATCCAATATCATTTCCTTCGCAACCAGTAATAGTAATTTTATTAGCAAAATTAATAACATCACCAATATAAGCGCCAATGCAGTTTCCTTTAAAATTTTCAATAATTAGTTCATCTATGTTTCGAGCACAAGCAAATAAGAAATCAAATCTTTTTCCGCCTCCATTAATTCTTATTTTCGTGTTCTTGCCCTTTTCTCTATTTATTTCTGTTAGTTTATCTACTAAAAACGCTGTGTACATTCCATTACAGAAAGATTCTAAATTAGATTCAAAAAAATCCCTTAGATAATGCTTATCTTTTTCAACAGGATCGCATTTATTAATATTATGCAATATTTCAATTGCTTTACTAAGATCTTCTTGATTATATTCTATATCGCCAAAGAATTCATCTGTTTGATCATAAAACTCATTGTAAAAATTTTTCGAGTTAGTAAATGGAATGCCTTGCTCAATAATTGAGTTAGTAAAAGGGTTACGTCGCTTAATAACTAAATCTGAATTCATAAATTCAAACACTGCTTTTCCCCCTAATGTAGCTAAAAGAGAAGGAATATTATCTTCTTTAACCTTTACTCCTTTAGGTTTTATCCCTTTCAGTTTTTTTAAGGAAAA
>Ga0209045_1001150_pt1 | contig 25755 bp, 14 predicted proteins | sample SaaInlLV_10m_DNA_4_FD_184664 | JGI IMG/M metagenome (GOLD analysis project Ga0209045, IMG submission 184664) | Marine microbial communities from expanding oxygen minimum zones in the Saanich Inlet - Saanich Inlet SI072_LV_200m_DNA (SPAdes) (version 2) | ecosystem: Environmental > Aquatic >...
CCCCGGAACACAACGGCCCGAAGGGAGCGACTGACCGTCGTCCTTCGGGCCTTCTCCTTGCCCCCTCCGCGACACGACCTCACGAACCGGAGAGCTTGAGTAGCCCCTTGAGCAATTGCCGCAGCCTACCGTCCTGATGCGTCTCGGCCAAGTTCACCAAATGCCTGGTCAGCCGCTTGTCGACCGTCTCAATGTGAGTCTGAAACCAGTCTACCAGCATTGAGCTCGCCTCCATGGCAAAGGCGTCGGAGTAGGCCTCCTTCCGCAAACGGACGCTCGCCTCGTGGACCCAATCACTGAGCACGCCATGCTGTTCGAGGTGGTCTGCCAGGTGGGGATAGTCATAGTCCTTCATCAGGGCCTCTTCCGTGCCCAGGTGCTCCCGGACATACGCACGCAGGAAACGGAAGGTCTGCTCGACTTTGCGCTGATCCAGACGACTCTTGCCGTAGGCTTTGAGGAAGCCGTTGACAAAACGACCATACTGCTGATGCTGGTCGTCTATGAGCTCGACCCCGGTGTTCAGTTCATCCCGCCACTCAAACGTCTTCATCCGATCTCCTCAGACAACCAGAGACCACGCCGCCTTTCCATGAAGGTAGCAGCGCGACGGCCGGCGCACCAGGCGTCCGGGTTACCGCGACGATATCGCGAACACCTGCAGGTGAGACGCGTCGTGCTGATTGGTCGCTTTGAGTTTCACTGTGACACGTCCAGGGTTGGCCGGCGTCCCGCTCACCACACCTGTCTGCGCATCCACCGTCAACCACTTTGGTCCCTCGAGAAGAGAAAAACTCACCTTCTCGATGTCCCAAAACTGGTTCCCCGGCTTCTCGTAGCGGTGCTGAACATCACCGAGGGACGCCACCGAGCAGGCTCTGTACTGGTAGAGTTCTCCCACCTGAGCTCCCGTGACCGGTTCAGTCCAGATGTGAGGGTGAGGCAGTTCCGCGTAGTCCGAGCAGACCCCTTCCGTCCCGTGCTCATCGATAGCGACCACTCGATAGTAACAGCGATTCATGTTCCCGTGCTTGGGTCGGGACGAGAGGATCTGAAGCCGGCTTTGCTCCGTCCGGGCCAGGAAGTTGGCGGGGACCTTGCCACGCGTGTACGACACGTATTCCTTCTTGTGAACGGAGAATCCCTTCTCATCCGAGCCGTAGATGTCGTAAGCGACAGGGCGCGTACCTTTGGGATTGGCTTCCCACACCAGCCACATGCCATCGCCTTCGGTCTCGAGGCGAACCTGATGGCAAACCCGAGGCCCGGCCCAGCTGAACGTGGTGGGCTTCGACCACTCACTCCACACACCAAGCATGGAACAGGCCCGCAGTCGGCAGTGGTACGTCGTATCGGGCGCGAACATCCCGGTGTACGGGACACGCCAGGACGTGTCACGAATGATCACGTCGTAGGTCGGTTTGTAGGGAATTCGGAAGTCGGGGCGTCGGCTCACCTGCAGATGATAGGTCTTGCAGTTCGGAACGGCTGGCCACCTGAGAGGCACGATCGAGTCGCGAACGGTCTTGCCGTCGGGGGGATAATCGAGCGTCGCGGGCGGGGGGGGAGGCCGGATCCCATCGCATTCCTGCCATTCATGCGTAATCGTGACCTCGTGCGGGACGGTCGTCTCATCAGCGTAACGAAAGGTGTTGCTTCCGCGTCTGAGGCGCGGCAACGACACGGGGGCCGCCATGATGTCAGTTTCGATACGAAGAGAGGCCAGATTGGCCCCCTTCATACCGGCAGCGGAGCTCAGAGAGACCGTCACGCGGTACTGGTACTTCGCCGGTTCATGATGTGGAACGAGGGCGTCATCGAGAGCGACGTGCGCTCTCTTCTTTCCACCCCCCTCTCCCGTCCAAACACGCTTTTTCGGTGCCCCGTTCGGCTCGACATCGATCGCGAACCTGTCCTGTTCATGCACGCCGACAAACGTCGCATCGAGCATCCCCCCGCACACAACCCACGGCGTCTTTATGTCGTAGACGAGGGTGGCCCCCCTTGACCCACCGGCCAGCTTGCCGTCCGGAGTCGTCCCTGCAACGATGTCCCGTTCGCCGGCAATCCCCTCGCGGTAGTGGTCGTTCCCCAGGCGGGGCGAGTAGATGAGTTTCGAGTTCCCAAAATACTTGGGACGATGGCTCCACTTCTCGCTCTGAGCAGCCCACTTCCCGACATTGTCCCAGCGCAGAACAACCTTCTCCTGAGGGCGCAGTGTGTAACGCATGGTGTGCCCCCGGTGCATGCATGTCGACAGCCGGTCGTCCGCGCCGAACAGAGCCGCGTTGCTCTCGCTGCCTCCCCAACCGGTGAACACTGGGCCATAGTGCACATCTCGACGGACCAAGTCATGGTCTCGAGCGCACTCGTCGCCGCTGATCGGGGCGCTGTTCTCGCGATCAAGATGAAATACGCTCTCGTCAATATCCAGAAACTGAAGCTTGCCGTTGACCATAGCCTCGCACTGCACATGGCCGTGCAGCGCCCTGACCATGGACTCGCCCTTGTATTTCGGTTTGCCGAGCCCCACGGCCCGGAACATCGAGCATCCGCCATACCCCATATCATCGCACAGGTTCAGGCCATAGGAGTTGAACATCTTGACGGGATCATGGAACTCGTTGTTCCCGAACAACGGCATCTCATGGTAGCGATTCTCGCGCGCCGTCTGCCAGATGAACAGGGCCTTCTCCTGATCGTTGGTTGCCCCCTTCGTGAAGTCCGCCACCAAGCGATCAAACGTGCCCCAATCCGCCCGCCCATTGGCAATCAACTGCGGCCACTCCACTGCTACGTCCCCGGTGTTCTCGATCGTCACCGCCACATTGGGCTGGAACGCGACCACGAACGTCCCATTGTATCGTGTGTGGGAATTCTCGTAGTCTACACGTCCACCAAGCTCGATGTCGTACGTGTGTTGCGACGTACGCACAACTTCACGGTGAGTCTTGGGTTCACCCACGAATCGGCTCAAGCCGCCGAGCGTACTCTCCGAGTGGGGAGAGCTGACCTCATACCGACGCCCATTCTTGCCCGGATCGCTGTTGTCGGACGCCGAGAAGTACAGCGACGTACGTCCCCAGTGGGAATAACGCCCTTTCCCCTGCTCACGAATGGCCTTGTGCACCGACTTGCCGGGCCCCAGCACCTTACCGTCCTCGTAGACAACGAGTTGCGACTTGTTTCTCGTTTCCTTGTCGCCATCCTCTCCGAAATCCATCGAGGCAATGTAGCAGTACCCGTGCTCATGATGGATGCTGTCACCCGGGATAGGGAAGCGCTGGGAACTCACGCCCGCCATGGCTGTAACCCCCACAAGTGCAAAGGTAAGTTGCGGAAGCATTGGCTGGTGTTCCCATATTGTGCGGTTGGTTGGAAGAACAGAATCCCGAGTGCCCCTGCCTTGGGGCACCCGGCCGGGCGATCGGTGCAGTGACAAAACGAGCGGACACAGGTGGACTATTGCTGAAGGGGGTGCCTTGTCTCACAACACGACAACCAGGGCAACCGCAAGAACGATGAGCAGAACGACGATGGCAACGAGGGCGAGGATTGCCTTAGAGGACATAGCGGGAACTGACCTCCCTGTTCCACTTCCTTCCCCCAACACAACTGTCTTCTGGCGAGGCTCCCTCAGCAGGACGTCCCCGCCCTTTGCCTGTGCGTTTCCCAGGGCCTTCTCCGCCAGGGCCAGGAAAGACGGTGCTACGGAGAGATCGTCATCCAAGGCATTGTCCTGGCTCCTGTTGCCCAAACACAGGAGTGTCAGACTGTCTGGTTGCCCGACAACCAAATCGACCCAGGCGGCGTCTGCCGGCATCAACAGCAGGCAAGGCTGGTCGGGAGCAAAGTGGCGCGTTAGCAGATCAAGCCAGCGCACCCCGGTCTCCACGGCGTCAGTACCGCAGACGGGCAGGCGCAGGTGCTGTGGTTGGCTCTCTGCAAAATCCAAAGCCTCTTTGACGAGAAACAGCAGGCGGAGGAGGCTGTCACCGTCCCCACTCAACACGTCGTGAGCCAAGAACCATGACAGCGAGGGACAGAAGGACAGCTCATGGTCGGGAGGAGGGAGAGACGACGGGCAAAGAGCTGCGCGCAAAGCGACACGGAGACCGTCCACGATCGCCACAACGCCCTGCTGCGATGATTCCCCCTGAAGGCAGGGCACGGTCCCATGGAGCTGCGCGAAGACAACACGAATCGCGCGTGCAAAGGGAATGCTCTCCGTCTGGATACAGACGGCTAACGGACGAGACCGTCCCACACGATCCCTGGAAGGCCACCACTGACCGATGAGGAGCCCAGCCCCATTCAGCATGACAAACGCGTGGTTGAAGCGCTCAACGATCTCCTGACCACGCTCCTTGGGATCCCCCCAGACACCAGACGCAATGTTCCCGTCGATCCCCTGGTCAAACAGGACTTGCTCGAGGAGCCGGAGTTCATCCGTCTCGAGACCGACACTAAGGAAATCTGCCCAAGCGGGGTGTTTCCCAAACAGGGCGACATGCAGAGCGGGTCCGCCCGCATCACTCCCACTTGCACTGGCTCTTCTGCCCATCGCTGCCACCGTCAAAGCCTGGTCAGGAACGCCTCGATCTTCTCCGATTGACTTGATGCACCCGACACCGTCAGGGCCAGTCGCTCAGGTTCGGGAGCTCATGCGAGAACTCCAGCTTGAGCGCCATTCCACGGCTGACCCCTTCGTCGTCACGGACCGCCAACGGACACGTCCACACGGCCCCCCCCTCTCTACGGTCAGAGGGCCCCCAAACAGAATGGGAAGAAACGTCTCCAGATCCCTCCAACGGCCCGGCAAAAAGGAGACGAAGGCAAGCCCACGGTCCAGCAATGCTGATCACGCGAGCAGGCGTCTGGTCGTCCAGATACCGATAGAACTTCAGCACGACAGGTTCCCCCGGGTACTCAATCTTCCCGAGCACTTGGTCCTGCCCTCGATCAGTTCGGGACTTCCCGAGGCTTCGTGTGCCCTGAGAAAGTTCCACAACTCGCCACATCTCGTAGACATGGCTGGTGTTGGCCGGTGCACCAGCGGCACCAACACCGGAGACCGATGCCGTGCAGGTCAACACCTTCTGACGCCCGGAGAACGGGCGAAGGACCTCGTAGGCCGCTTCAATCCATCGCCGGTCATTCTCGTTGAGTGGTGGGCGATGCAACTGTTCCAGGCCGGTGTCCACCCTGCTCACCCCAGTACGCCCGCCTGCACCAATCGCCCCCGCTGGGTAAAGCTCACTGCCGGGCCGGGTGCGCTCTATCATCTTCTGCACAGAGACGATATCATCACTGGAGAGAGCGGGTGTGCCGGAAACAGGCCGTGCAAGCGGGAAACGTCGTCTGCTGTTCAGCTCGCCGATGGCGTCGCTGGAAAGAGTTGCGGTCTCCCGGGCCAGCGAACTCAGCAATTCCGTGGTCAGTTTGCTCCAGAAGGGAATGGCCAGGTTCGGCCTGGCGGACGGGTCGATGACGAAAAACGTAGACAGGAACTTGGCTGGTTCCAGCAGGAGCAACTCTCTCCGCGCACTGAGAGTGTCGTCACTGAGACCAGCCCACGACGTCCAAGCCTTCCGGCACTGCTCAGCAAAGGCCGACCCAGCTGCCAGTTCGTTCCCGCCATTGGCCCCGAACAGCCCCCGAGTCGCAGCGATCCGGGCCCGTAGACTGCTTACGTGCGGAGGGAGATCATCATCGCCCAAGATTGGCGCCGCAGAGGATATAGCGTCCTCAAGCAAGCGTGTCAGGTCCTCAATCGCCTTCCGGACATGCCAAGGCTGAGACAGCTTGAACGGCTGCAAGTCCTCTGCGGTCCACCTGAGTTTGGCGACGTTCTCTGCCTGAAGCGGGACGCGTTGGCACCAGTAGTCGAGGTAGGCCTCGAGATACTCCCGGTAGGCTTGATCGGCAGCCGCGTAAGCCTTTGACAGCTCACCGCCTCCAAGAACCAGATTCTCACTCCCCTTGATAAGCTCACCCGAGGACGCCCACTCCTCGAACGCACGCTTGGCCCCGGAGGGAACAAAGGACGCATCACACGGCTCCCCCTGAAGCCCTGTGAACGGCACGGTTGGCAGCAGGGGCACGTCGGCAGCGCCCTCTTTGCGCACAAAGGCCACAACATCCGCCATCGATGTCCTCAATCCATGAATACGCTCTTGGGTCTGTGTGTAGTTCCGTTTCGCGGTAGCCAAACTCGACGCGAAAGTGGCCAAGTCAACGGCTTCGGCACACATGGGGCGGTCCGGCGCGAGTGCAAGCAGCTTCTTGAGCTCCTCACGGACATCAGGAACAGCCGCCGGATCACCCAGAGCCTTGTCGGCAATCCTGTAAATAAGCGCTCTCAGCTGGTAGAGCCGTGTCCCGTCGCCAAGCTTCGTCAGGCGCCGTCTATCTCTCGTCGACGTCGCGCTCTCCTGCCTCAAGGCAGCCATATAGTTCACATCGATCGACGCAAAAGCGGCAACTCGCTTCTCTTCCAGCAGGTGGTCTTGCGTCTGCTTCAGAGCGGAAGCACTCCGGCCCTCCATGAACGCCATGAAGTCACGCTGAGACGGCGTCAACTCCCCGCCCTTCTTGCCCGGAGGTATCGCCGACAGAGTGAAGCCGAGGCCGGCACACACACGCCCCGCAGCCCCGGTCCCTTCAGTACCATCCCTGACGGCGCTCTCATACAGGTCGGCGACCGCCCCATCTTGCGGCAAGGTGATCGCTCCCGCCAACTCGTTCAGAGCGCCATGCTTGTCGGCATACCGCGCGTACGCCTCACGCCAACTGGCGACGAATGAATCAAAGGACTCCGGTCCCATCGATTGCATCCGGCCCGCCATCGTCTTGGCGTACGTCGAATGCCACTTCTTATATACATCCTCGAATTCGTCGATGGTGAAGCGTTTCAGGGTGGATTCGAAAGAGCTGCCGCCGACATGCTCATCATCAAGCTCGAGGAGCTTGCGTTCGGCCTCATCCAACTCCTCACAAGCAACCTTGAGTGCCTCGAGGCGCCTGAGCGTGCTCACCGTGCCATCGGCGTCTCGACGGCCAATCGCCCCCAGGCCGCACTCGTGCGCAAAGAACAGGCCGAACGCGTGTTCGAGTGCCGGGTTGTCATCCAGGACGCCGTTGTGAGGATCGATGTGCCCGCGTAAGAAGGAAGGAGGCCACTGGCCTGGATCTGAGTAGACAGCGTCCACAACATCCTGGAGTCGGGCCGACTGGGCATCGTTCATGAAGCAGTCCCAACCGGCTCCTCCCCCCGAGCGGTTCAGCACGTAGGCTAGCCAGAGCTCAAGTGACGTCGTCGGTGGCGCTTCGGCCACTGCCCCGCCGAGCCCTCTGGCTCGTGCCTCCGTTCGTACCATCTCCCCGAGCACCCGCGCCCCATCCACCGACCAGTCTTCTGCTGTTGCAGCAGCGAGTTTGGACTCAGTGGCGTCCAGAAGCGGGGCCAGGATGCTCCGTTCCACCAGCAGACGGTAGGCATCGGCGCGAGACGCGTCAAGATCCATCCCCATTCGGGCGGCAAAGAAGACGCGAGGAATGCGGATCGGCACAGCGACCAGCTGATGTAGCCGGGAGTGGAAGTGGCTTGCCGAGAGTGTCGCCCCCGCGGCGACCCCGATCGTCGACTGATCATTGTAGAGGTATGTCGTCCCCCCCTTCATTTCCGGCACGACGACGGGAGAGAAATAGGCAGTCTCGCCCTCTCCCGTCCAGTTCCCTTCATCAGCGGCAGCCCGCCAGTACTCCGAATGGGTGCCGATGCTGTCTTTGAATGTCCGCTGCCCATACCAGGTCAGCCCGGCAAGAAGGAATACACAGGCGAAGCCGGCAGCCAGAAGCCCTGCCTGGCGGTTCCGGTACTGCCGCTGAGCGTTGGAAGCCCGAGTGACCAAACGGCCCTCGCGGAAGACCTTCTCAGTCAGCACATCACGGATAAAGAACGCCCGTTCCTTCTCCCATACACGGCCCTCGGGAAGCGAATCGACCGACATGCCCAGGGCGTCGGCCAAGTCGGCATCAATGGCAGATCCCTCACGCATGGATGAGTTGAGGTAGATCCCGCGCAGAAACAACGGCTTGGGAGACCACTCTCCCCCGGCAAAGATCGTCTCCAGGTAGCGCGACAGGCGTGGGACCACTTTCCCGAGGCTGTCGCCAAAGGCGTACAGAGAATCGACCTCACTCAGTCGGTTGCTTCCCGGCTGGACCGGATGCGGGTCCTGCATCAAGCTGAGCGATCGGGCGCGCACCTTATCAACCAATGGAGAGAAACAACCATCCAGTGTGCGGGCATCAAACGCTTCGTCCAGAGAGGCAGGATTTGACCAACCAAGCATCTGGTGCTGAAGGACGGGATCATCGATATGCTCGAAGAACTCACGGAAACCCAGCAGCAGATCGCACTTCGTGATGATGATCGAGACCGGGAAGCGGATGTCCAGGCTGCGCTGGAGCACGTCAAACTGCCCGGCAATCTCCCGCCCTTTGCGCTCCAACTCCTCAGCGCTGTCCTGGATCAGCTTGTCCACCGGCAGAACGAGAATCAGCCCGTTGATGGGGCACTGCTTCCGGCTGGTGTTGAGCAGGCGGAGGAATTCATGCCATTGGCGATCCCACAGATGGCGATCCTCTTCGCTCGTGCTCCCGTCCGCGTCCGACACGAACATCCGGCCGGCCGTGTCAATGACAACCGCTTCGGACGTAAACCACCAGTGCATGTCCCGAGTCCCGCCCATGCCCTGCAGGTAATCCTGCAACCCGGGGGGAAAGCGCAGTTGGCTTCGCCGAATAAGTTCCGTTTTGCCGGAACCGGATTCCCCCGCCACCAAGAACCAAGGCACGCTGTAGAGATCCTTACCAGCCTGCTTGAACTTCGCGATGCCCTCATCAAAGCGCTGCCTCAGACCAGCCGTTGACGTGCTCGCCTGGATGCTCTTGGTCAACGCTTCGCCCTTGCGCCGTTTCCGCCACTTGATGACCATCCGAAAAAGGGCCAGCAAGAGGGCAACGATGGCCAGTCCGATCAGCACCACCCAGAGAAGCTGACGGTTCCCTCCCAACATCATCAGGACGGCCATGATACCAGCGCCACTGGCAATCATGAAGACGACCTTTATGGGAGCTGGCAAGTTTGAGATAAGTATATGCAGGCCCTGCATCAATCGTGGCTCCCCACAGTCTTCGGGTTGCTCTCGCTACGTTCCCCCGGTGTGCTCTTACCGCGCTCAGAGCGATCCTCCCCAGGCGACGGCTCGTTCACACCCGATGTTTCTCCCTCACCTGCCCCCTGAACCTCCTCATGAACACGGTGTGACATCACCTCATCAAGGGACTGGGTGAGGTCGTGGGAGGCCTGGCGGAAGAGCACAAAAACCGAAACGAACACGACGACCAGCAACCCGACCAAAGCAATTCCCATGCCCAGGTAGCTCATCCCTGGAGGCTGGATGAGGTCACGTGTGTCAACATCCTGATAGGCATCTGGACAGATCTTGGCCAGCATGTCGGCGTCGGTGAACTCCCGGATCCGATCAGCCACCTGCATCATCTTGCGCTGGAGCTCGTCCAGACGGCCATCGTAGATCCCGGTGAAGCCGAGCCCCAGGCACGTGTAAAACACAGCCAGACGCTCCGCGGCATCGCGACTCCTGTCCTCAAGCGTTTCCTCAAGTAAGTCAAAGAAGCGTTCGTCCCCAGCCAACTGCCCATGGTCATAGGCCAAGCGGTTGTCCTGCCATTCCCTGGCTTGTGCCCAGTCAAGCTCTGAGATGGTGGCGTCAACGAAGAAAATCAGGGGCAGTTCAACGGCCTGATACTGCGCCTCAAGAAGTCGCTCTTTCGCGGCCTTGCTGCGCATGTCAGCAAAGAGATCCTCGATGTCAGCTCGAACGCGGCTGTAGGTCATGGTTCCGCCGCTCCGCGCCGAACGGCTCAGGAAGCAGACCTGAAGGAACAGGGGATTGCAGAGCTCAAGTAGCGTCATGGGACTCAACCCTCAGCGTCATCTACGGTCATGTATAGTGAAGCGGACATGTCCGCCACATCCTCTTGGGCAGCGACAATCACCATCGCCTTCTCTTTGGCGATGGCCTGCCACATGCGGTCCTTCTCAGAATGCCTGATCCTGAAGTAGTGGAGTCCGGCCTGCAGCGGCAGGCTGGGGGGAGGAGCATGCTCGATCGCCAGCTGGGCCCCAAGAACAGCTTTGCCCTTCGATGTGGTCGGCGCCATCAACTTGAAACGGTCGCCACGCTCAACGAAACTGACAAGTTCCGCCGGATCGAGGCGGGTTGAGAGCCCGAGGAAATAGTCCGTCGGCGCGGTTAGATGCTCATCGGTCAAAGCAAGAGTCAGAAGCTCCCCCTCAAGCTGAAACTCCGCCCGAATGAAGCGGTGGCGCACGGATCCCTTCATCGCCTCGCGCAATGCCTTGATCAGGGCCAGGAAGCACGTTCCAAGCTGCTCGTGGTCGTAAGAAGGAACATCAAGCGGGTCCAGGTCGGGACGTAGCGCGGATAGCTCTCCCCATGCCGACAGCATCTCCAGATACACATCGTGAGGGGTCACTGCCGGTGCGTCCACCAGACTCAACAATCGCGCACCAAAGCTATTCAGGCTCCGGAGTCTCAGAACATGAAGGAGTCGTTCATGTTCGCTACCTCGAAACGCCGACGGCGCGAGCTGCAGGTGGAGATTGCTCGACATGGCTTGAGCCGCATTGGCGATCCCCACAAGCTCGTCCCGCAGGAACGAGGACCCCGTGAGAGTCAGACAGGGCGGCACAAACGAAGAATCCTGACTGTAGAGGCCGGCATCGCCGCCGATCCCGGGCTTGATGCGGGCAAGCGGGAGTACCTCCATGTCAGCCGTGTCATCACCCTCGAGAATCAGTCGAGCATTGATCCGGCGCACATTGATGGGCTGCGCGTTCTCCCCCGTGTTCTCGTCGGTGGCCTCCGTCTCAACCACCTTGTAGATCCTCTTGACTTGCCATTCCTCGTTCCCCGTGTCGACCACCGCATTCCCGCTGACCTCGGACCAGAGCGGGACCGCGAGCGAGACGAGCAGCGACCCCCGCGCGGCTTCAAACGCCTTCTTGATCGAGACAACCGGCAGATCGGTTGTCCGAGGCACGTCAACCATGACGCCGCTGGGCATCACCGCCCGCAGCTTGCTGAACCCCACGAACCCGTTGGCAAGCTGATCGGCTGACATCTCAGCCTCGATGACGCCGAAAGGGTACGGCCTGCTGAGACGACGCTCAGCTGACGTTTTCGTCGCAAGCGACCGCTGCATCCACTGAAGGTGCTGTGGCTGGAGAAACAACCCTTCCTGCCAGTGTACATCGCCCTGAATGGTCATGTGTCGTCTCCCTCCACACTCTCTCTAACCGAAGCGTCTCGTAACTGCTTAACAAAACGGGCTATGTAGCCTCGAATACTCGACTCGATAGCGTCCTCAGTGAGCTTGACAGCTGCCAGCTCCCGATACTTCCGCCAGTACGCAGCTTCCCAGCCCATCGCCCACGACTTGCCGGCCATGCGAACCAACGTCTCGACCTCCTCGGGGGCCAGATCGCCGGCACAGTGTTGCGCGAACAGCCGGCCGGACTGAGGAATCGCGGCCAACAGCGCAGCCGTGAGGGTTCGTAACTCACCCAAATGCCGCACAAGCCAATCGCGGTCGGCCGGATCTCCCGACCGCGTGAGCTGCTCAGCTCGCGCCCGAAGTTCATCCGCGTCTGGAGCATGGTCCCCTGGCGACAGCTCATTCCACGCATGCCAAACCAAGCGCTCCATGCTGCCGGCAAACTCCAAAAGAAGCTCGTCCAGAGGCGACCCGGCGCAGGCAGGCGGGGGTTGGGGAACAGGTGGGGTCGGCGCAGCGACCGAGGCCGAATCCTCGGAGGCGGCACCCTGCTGGACCACTTCCAGGAGACCGAAGCAGACGTCTCCCAAGGCAACCCCGTATTGCGTCTCATCCAGCTCACCAAACGCCTCAGCCAGCACCCGGGCTGCTCCATGCTCAAGCTCGGAGCTGTCCTCGCCAGGACACTGCGCAAGCGCGACAAGACGCTGGACGACAGCTACCCGAGAGTCATCAAGATCATCCTTGGCCAGCGTCATTGGCACCTTCGTTTCCCGTCAGCGGGCACATCTCCACACTGCACCCCAAACGCCAGCATAAGCGAGCAGCGCAACGCTCAGCCGTCTGGCGCAATATGTACTTTCTCGTTCCGGGCACGCAATCGAGCGCTTCAGGCCCGGCGGCGAAACACGGGAACTCGTCGCCGTCGCCACGGCGTGAGACCACCCGCGGGAAGGCTGGGCTCAAGCAATCTGGTCCGCCACGCCCCGGCCATTGTACCTTAGCCCCTTGGGCAAAGCCGCGCAACAGAGCTCAAGCCGTCCAGGGCGTCGATGCGCCCCCTTGTCGTCGGAAGACACCCAGGCGGCCTGTCGCTCTCTTGTTCGCGTGAGCTCTACGGATGCCTTCTGTGTACCTACTCGCCGTCAACGCTGAACCGGAAAGCTATACGATTGCCTGCGCACGATGCGAGCCAACTGCCCGGCGCAGGACTCGGGAGGAGCCGTGAAAGCCAGGCGAAGACCCACATCCGCGAAGCCAAGATCTGGATCAAGATTGGTCTGGGGTGCTTCCTCAGACACGCCTGGAGGCCACAACGCGGACCCACCAATGACGGCGATCTCAGTGAGCTCCTCGGGCGCTGCTGATGGCGGCCGGCCGGCCGCGACCAACACGTACTCCGCAACATTGCCCAGGAGCCCCACGAAAACAGCCGAGGAGGAGTGTGCCGCTTTCCGGAACCACAGCACGCCATCGTCCGATCCGACGGTCGTCGTGGCGTCCGGTCCGGTCGCCTCGGCGTCGACGAACATGCCAGCGTCGGGGTACTCAACCACGATGAAACCTTCGGCTGATAGCCGGTCGATATGCTGCTTCTGCCTAGACCACGTGACATCCCGTCGATTCACGTCGCCGTCTCCTGTCGTCCGGCGAGCAGCCTGCCACTCTTTGACGGTTGGAGGACGACAGCCGAGCATGCGACTGAATGGACGGGCAAAGTCCGCGGAAACATACTGCACAGGATGCTCCCAGGCAGGACGCCCCGCCGACACGCTTTCGGGGTAATAGGGGCGATCGATCGGGACCGGAGTAAGCCATGTCTTTGCGGGCACAAAGCGAGGTCGGTCACCACCCCCGACCAACTCCCAAACACGAGGGCCTTGACGGAGGTCCTCTGCCACCGTGTCGGCGATGAACCCGTCAGCCTTCCAGTCTGTTCGAGAACTCAGCACGTCCGAGAACAGCCCCAGCGACAGCTCCTCGATGCAGAGAAACGCAGGCTCCCCAACATCCGGCTCGACCCGCAGAAAGGCCAGTTCCTGCCGTCGCTCGCCAAACGTCTGCGCATAGGTAACAGCTCTGCGGTCATCTCCAACTGCAACCACCTGCCAACCAACCGCGCCCGGCCCTGCATCCTCCAGATCAAGCGTACGAGAAGCAGCCTGCGGATCCGCAACGATGCCTTGGAGCTGAGGGACGAATGTGCCCAGAACGGTCTCGTCAGCGAGTCCAGCCCCCAATCGCTGAATGGCCTGCACGACGCCATCGCGCAGGCGTAGCGCCCGAGCGTCATCGAGATCAGGGATGGTGCCACGTACACACCGGCGTCTGAGCTGGCCGAGGATGAGGTTAAAACGTGCGTGCGGAGACATCACGTTCGGGACCTGCAGTGGTCCCAGAGCTGGGCCCGTGGCGGCAAGTCCGCCTACGTCTACCGCGATCACCTCCAGCACGGCAAAGGCCTGATCCAGCATGGACGGCGAGCGCAACCGGTTGAAGCAGCGCTGCCACCGTGTTAGAGACTCTGCGAGGACCTGCCGACGCTGCTGTGGCTGGAGCTCCGCGAGACGAGCGGAAATTCGTGTTTCAGACACCAGATCTGGGATGCCGGCCGGCCACTCGGGCGGGCCGCTCTTCGCCAGGAGCTCCCAGCAACGCCTGACCAATCCGGGCATGACATCGGGCGCTGCTCCAGCGCAGAGCACTAACCAGCCGTGTTTTCTCTCGCCATCAAGCAGCCCTTCCGCGACATCATCGGCAAGGACACCGAACGTGCTGTGTTCCCGTAACGCCTTGCTGAGCGCCTCTTGGTCTCTCATCAACGGCAGGCAAGCGAACCAGCCGCTACGAAGTTGCTTCGTGATACGCGCCGCCAGCTCCTTCTGGCGATCTGGCTCCGGCACAGTCGACCGAATGCGCTGGGACAGCTCGGTGGAAACGCGAGCGGCTGTGTCGAGCTCAGCGACGGTTGCCGGCCAAGGCCGCGATGTGATGCGCCCAAGCCGGTTCCAAGCGACAAGTCTTGTGCCCAAATCTGTCGCCCCTGCGGTCATCAGAGCAGCCAGATGAGCTCGATCTGCCGATGTTGACACGTCGTGCAAGCGCGAAACGCGTTCCAGCAGAGGGATCAACATGGAGCCAACGTCGACATCGCCGCGGAGCGGATGGTCCTTCCACGGGGCCATCAACTCCAGCACGGTCCTCCCATCCTTGCCCTTCTCACCGGGCGAGTAGACACTTTCCAGCCGTTTGGTTGCCACGGCAACGTCTCCACGGCAGCGAAGCAATACACGACGCTCCTCGGCAAAGCCCTCACACCGAGCGTGCCATTTGGTGTCCGCCGCGTATTCGGCGAACAGTGGCAGCGGGGCTCCCTTCCGCCAATCAAGGTCGTTCAGCACGCCCTTGAGCGTGTCGTCCCGTCGCCGCTGCAGTGCGGCAGCGACGGCGCGGTCACGCCGTGCATCAGCTAAGTCCTCTCCCACTTCAGGCAATCCCGATGATAGTGCTTCCGCACCGTCTAACTGTTCCAGGAGCCTGTAGGTACGCCGCACTTTGGCACGCAAGGCAGCATACTGCGACGGGTCTGCCTGCAAGCGACCCGCGTGCACGCCGACGAGCAGGGCCTCCCTGCGCTCGAGCCAGGCAGCGCTCAAACTGGGGGAAGTCCCCGGAAACAGCTGCCCTTTAACTCGCGCGACCCAGTCAGTGGGTGACTCGACCTTCTCCCAGAGCACCTTGAGTTGTCCCTCGAGGGCATCAAACCGCTTGACCACACGAGTATGGCGTTCTTTGATCGTGTCAGCGTACTTGACGACACCCGGCGGCCCCCAGGTATCCTCCACCACTGCTCCCAGTTGCGCAGCCCTCTCATCCAGAGCCGCGAGCTCGCCAGCCGGGATAGCCTGGACCTCCGCATCCACCTCCCTGATCTGGACGATGTCCTGAGCGCAGGCATCCAGTCGGCGAGTCATCTCGCTGCGGCTCCCGCGAGGATCGGGGACAAGCTTCTCGTAAGAAGGCAACTCGACAAGCCACTGTCGGAACGTGTCGGCGGTGGCACGCCCATCGAACGCTCGATACGCCACGCCTTCAGCGGCGAATACGTCTCCAGCCACGCGGCCCCCTCGCCAAACCGGACTGGTCACTGCCTTGAGGAGGTCGGCAACAAGTGCCTCTGAGTCATCAAACAGGGCGCTCTGACCAGCCTCGGCTTCCTTCGCCGCCGACAAAGTTGCCGTGTCCACAAATGGAACCAGGGCGGCAAGGATGGGATCGGTGCTGTTGCCCACTTGTCTAGCCTTGCTAATCAGCTGTCGACGCCTTTCAAGAAAGCGCACACGGCGCCTCAAGACGGCGCGACGCTCGGGACCTCCTACCGATGGGAGCGCTGCCACCAAACGCTTGGCAATCGCTCCGTCACGTTCGCTGTCTGATTCGCTCGTGGGCCAGATGTCCCCCTCCAGATCGCCCAGTCGACAGTAAGCCGAAAGCAATACGTGAGGAGGAACCGGCTCTGAGGTGGCGATGGCCAGAAGGTCACTCGCCGAAGTTGCGCTAGCCACGCGACGAAGGGCCTCAACGCGCCCACGCACAGCGCCCCAAAAGGGAGCTACTTCCGGCCGGTCTGCGATGGGCTCTTCATCCCACGCACTGAAGACGGACTCAATGCTCTCGGGTGAGTCTGCCGATCCAGCGGACAGAGTGGCCCACTTGGCAAAGGCCTGGCCCAGGAATCGTCCGGCATCCCGGAAATCTCCGAGCTCACGCCATCGACCTCGATAGGCATCTCGGGCAGAGAGCCAGGCTGAGTCCTGCTTCAAATCCTGAGTGCCCGTGGGGCGTATCATCGAGCCGTCCAGGCTCTGCTTCAGAACCTGAGACAATGCGTGCTCTCGGGCAACGCCGAGAAGCCCCCGCAACTCCTCGCCGAAACGAGCCACCTCAGGCTGGATCATGGCCGAGAGTGGCGTCCCCTTCGGCAACGATGGCGGGAAGGCATCCTCATCGTCAATGGCCACTAAGACTGTCCGCAGTTGGCCAACCTGTTCCAAAAGCTCCGAGTACCGGTTTGAGTCAGAATCCAAGTCAGCAACAGAGGCACCAAGGAGCAGGTGATCGCGCCCCTTCCGCCAAGCAATGTTAACCACCTCAGAAACCGCCACATCGTTCTCGGCCCTCACACGGGGAAGCCACTGCGCGGGGGGATCCCGATAGTAGCGTTTCACTGCACTCAGCCACCGGTTGAAAACACCATGGGTCGGCGCCTGATCATCCTTCAGCCCGAAAAGGCCTTCCTCCTCAGCGAGGAAGCGTTCAGCATCAATCTTGGGCCAATCCCGTGTGACAGTCTCATGGAGTTTCGCGGCAACACGCCCGATCTCGCTGAGGCGTTCACGGAGCGCGGTCAGGCTCCCTGCCCCGGACGCCTCGTGGGCAGGAGGCCGGGCAGCCGCTTCAATGAAGGCACCGAAGCGGCTCAGAACACGACTCCCCGTTTGGGTCAGCTCGGCTTCTGTTTGGAGGAGCTTCTGCCAAGCAGCCTCCGTAGCGGAGACGTCCTCGGACAGGACGAGCACGCGATCAACTGCTTGGGCCAGAGACGGGCTTGGGGTGACCTCCTCCGCTATCTCAGCCACATAGGCCGCCGCGGTCCTCCACCCCCGTTCCGAAAATGCTCTGGCCCCGGTCTCATGCAACAGCCGCAACCTGGGCCAACCGGCAACGGACAGGCCCTCTTGAATGTCATCGATGGCCTGAAGGGCGTGACGCGTCGCGTTGACCACGTCGGGAGATCTGGCGATCGGCGGCGGGTTGTCAGTGATGGCACTGAACAGTGTCCCCGGTTGCCCGATTGCTTCACGCGGATCGAGGGACTGTTCCCCATCCTCAAACGCATCGAGGCGGTCAAGAACGGCTCGAAGGGATTTGTCCTCCAACCATCGACGACGACGCGCCGGCTGGGCTACGTCTCGCCTGAGTTGCCCCAGCCAATCATAGTTGGCATTGCACCACCGCTGCCAAGACGTCAGCGAGAACAGCGAGACGTCTCCGTCCTGGGCCGGCTCATGCACAAGCAAGCCCACGACCGTGGCAATCACGGCCAACACGACACCCCCAAGACACGCCCAACGCCCCCTTCGCGATGGCCTCAGACTCGCCACACGATGGCGCAGCTCCGACACGGACAGGTGACCGGTGAGCGTGTAGCCGCGCCCCACAAGTTCACAGCAAAGCTCACGCCATTGCTCTCCCTTGGAACCAAGACAAGCCCACTCTTCGCCAGGCTCATCCGGCACTCCTCCTGCGTACGGGCGACCAGTCGCCAGTTCATAGATCAGAGTACCGATGGCCCTCAAGTCGCTGAGGGAGTCCCGGTCAGCCCGGACCTCCGACACTGGCAGGAGATCACTCAGCACGACCCGGCAGGAATCCAGGCGTTTCGTTCCGCACACCAGGATGTTCGCGGGGGTCAGATTCCCATGTGGTCTCCCACTTGAGCTGTCGAGGTCGCAGAGGCCGGCAACGACCGATCGGACCACGTGGTACAGAGCGGAACCATCCACTGACGTCTTGCCGACAACCCAGGCCAGGGAGTGCTCCGCCAGCTCGGTCACCCGGTAGGCACCACCGGGGATCTCGCCCCGTGTCTGGAAGCGGCACCAGTGATCTGAGCTCGCCGAGATGGCCTCCAGATCACGGCTCTGCTCCTGGAATCGGGTAATGACCGAGTGAATCGCGGCGCCGTCCAAGATGTCCGAAGGGGGACGGCACGCTTTGCAGGCAACGGGCGAAGACCGTTCCTCCCCCCTCCGGAGTGCCGAAAATACGGACGTGTGTCCCCCGCTCCTCAGCTCCTTAACCGTCTCATAGCTGCCGAATGTCGGCATCAGTTCCGCCTTAGATTTGGTACATCACAAGGCCAGGAAGACGGTCAGGTCCCCGGGAGAACTCGTTCTCGAGCGTCAGCGAATCTACGGCGCCCGGTCAGCGACAGCGGGGCGGAACGGAACGAGTACCCAATGCCCGACGACCTGTCCGCAACACGAGTGCACCTCATCCCCCCAGAAAAACGGTTCCCGGTTCGCCCCCGCCTACTTCTTCTTCTCAGGCTTCATCGGCGTGAGGCAACGGATCCCCCCTCGCTCAACTTGCACCTCAATACTCTTCCCACGCCAGCGCTTCTTCGCGAGAGGAAGAATCAGTCGCCTTGGGTCAGCATTCCCCGGCTTGTCGCCTGCTACACCGGGCAGGTCGCCCAGAATGAGAAGATGCATCGCTCCCGTGCTCGACCAACGGTCCCACATCGCTCCCTTGCGCGTGATCGTCTGTTCCGCCTCCGTCTTCGGACTGAACTTCATTTCGACCTTGTCCGCGCTATTCCGCATGTTGCTGCTCAAACCCCAGTACTCGTTCATCGAGTGCGTCCGCCAGGACTCAATCCCCGGTTCGTTCACCCCCACCAAATCCACCTGGACAGAACCGTTCCGAAGCTGTTCGTCGACCGACACAGTCACGTCAAAACGCCCCATCTTGGCGCATCCGCTACCGACGATCGCGACCAGCAATGCCAGCGCCAGTTTCCTCGAAACAGGTGCAAATCCTCTAGCCATCAGCTCTCTCCTTAGGACGTGGAACCGCTCAACCGAAAACAGCGTGAAAAGGAAGGCTGAACACCATAGGAACACCCGGGCCAAACGGGGACTCGCAACGTATCACTACCCAGCAACGTCGAAGCCTGCCAACTGCCCCAGCGAACAGCTTCCTGTCATGACTCATAACCTACGTTCCAGCGCGCCTCTTCTCAACCCCATCCACAAGGGAAACACGCCTCGCCCGGGCGCAAGGCCTCAGTGTAAGAAAAGAACGCGAGATCAGCTCACCCCCGCCAACGTCCCACGAGACGCGAGCTCGTGGCTGACAGGGACCTCAACTCAAGTCGAACCGCGTCACGCCCCCGAATCGACTGGGCCACACTCAATCCCCGGCTCAGAATATCCTCCGCGACGCGATCGGAAATCCAGGCTTCCGCGCACGGGATCGCCTCAGTGTCGCCCCCCTGTTGCACCGTGCATACCGGCAGGCCGCCAATCTCACCAACCCCTTCAGCCCTGAATGCCCAGCCGCACTGCCCGTAGGCACGCCCCAAAAGGGCACCGGCCAGGAACGCGCCACTTCCCCACAGGAATGTCTCGTGTGTCGCCCCGTCAAGCTCCTCAAAGGGAAGACCATCGACGGGGTCTGTGAGCCGTCCATACGGAAGACGCATGAGGAAACGTGGGGCAACAAGAGCAAGTGAACCGGCCTGGTCGGACGCCCTCAGCGCCTGCCAGGACGAGCCAACCGCTGGAGCAGAACCCCAGTCGGCGGAGTCCGGCGTGCCCGTCACCCGGGAACAGCCGGGGATCTCGCCTGCTGCGATGAACGGTGCCCCGAGATGGGCACACAGCTGGGACATGGCTCCGAGCACAGCCACATCCTCATCCGACGATCCGAACGTATCACACCCAAGGAGTAGCCCCCAGGGAGCTTCCCCCGGCACTCCCGAGAGTCGGTCAATGAGTGCTCCGCTGAGAGGCAGGGATTCACCGTCTGAAGCACCCAGGAGCCCGGACTTCGGGACGTCGATCAAATACAGCCGAATGGGCGGGTCATCCATCTCGACGCCCGTGAGCAGGAAGTCCACACCCCGCCACGCTGCCTCCAATTGCTGGAAAGACGGATGGTGTAATATGCTGCTGAGCTGGCCGGCCATCGCGGCATTGACCTGATCCATACATTGGTCCTGCCTTGGATCCGCGAGCGGAATCACATACGGACCAACAGCTGCCTGCACCAGCTTGTCTATGGCTCCGGACCGTTGAACCAAAGGCCCCGTCTGCACCGGTTGGACCGCCCCTCCCCCGAGCAGCTGGTCCAGCATGCTTCCGGCCGGCGCGGTGGGCGTTTCTGCCGTCGGTTCGGGCCTATCGGCCGTGTCTGTCGAGACACCGCCTACAGCAAGCTCAGCTGCGGCCTGGGCAAAGGTGGAGGGTGACTTGAGACGACCGCGGAGGTCGCGTAGCTTGCTGAATAGCTCAACTCGATCCAGCAGTGCGTCCGGATGGAAGTCCTCAAGTTCGCCAAACTCAATGTTGATCGATACATCGGCATTCTCGCCAACCGGCAGACAGAGTCTCGGTGCAATCTCGGCAAAGACATCCTCCATGTTATCGATGTCGATACGGTAGACACCCGGGTCGCCGGCCATCCCTGGCACGTTGGGCGATCCGCGGCCCGCGCGGCCACTGAAATCCCCAACGATCCCAATCCGAAACGGCGTTTCAGGAGACACCGGAGCGTCATCCGGACTGGACGTAAACGAGAACTCGAAACCTGCTGGCATCTGCCGACTCCCTGCTTGTTGTTCTTCCAAAGGGGCCACTGCACGCTAAATGCGCAGATGAGCTCCCTCCCCCGCCGATCAGGACGGTTGGGCTTCCCACGACGATGGCTCCCCCGTGGGCCGTTGAGTCCCCCATGCGAGCAGCCGATCTCCCGCCGGCGGGAACAGTGGCGGATCCCTTGGCGATGGCGTCCGGCGGCCCTGTGTGCAAGTGGCCGTGTCCCTGATCGCCGCAGCCGGCATACCGCCGGTTAGCACGGGGGGGGACGCCCGGCCGGGTGAACAGCTCGCCGACATGGGGAATAGGCGGCGTCCCAGGCGTCTGCATCGGGCACGCGTGCATGTCACCAACTCTCGCTGCCGGAAGCATCGCCACAATCTCCCTTCCGCACCACACGCTGACCGCTCTGGTGCGTGGTCACTGTTCTGAGTGCCCCACTCTCCGAGCCCATCCCCTCCGGCCAAACAGACACGTCCTCGTCAACGCCAATGCGTCGGGGGCAAAGGGAACATCCCGAGACAATTCGGATTGAATGTGACTCTGTTGCCGACGAATCGGTGGTAGTCCCGCGCGTACGTGGCAAGTATCGACGAACATGGTGTCCACATACTGGGTCTTCGTGTTTCCCGTCTTCTTCTTCAGCCAAAGGTACTTCTTCTGGCGCTTCTTCACATCCTTTTGGGATGTCGGCAGGAACATGCCCTCGTTGTTGTTCTGCATATCGGTGAACTTGTGTCCCCCGCTGAAGGAGCATGGCCCCGAGCCCCCAAGTTTGTGATGATGTCCCGTCTGACTAAGGGGATAATGATGCGAGACCATTCGCTTGCTCTATACCTCACCCCAATCTAGCACATAGACAACGCTCTCGACAAGCCCCAACCCGGGATATCTGTGCGACTCTTAATCATTGATCGACAACACGGCAATCCGGCCGACGATGGTCCGCGCGCGGGAACGACCTTGAGAGCGCCTCAATTCTGTGATATGTTCAGTCATTTGTAGAGGGAATCGAGGGTTACGGTTGCGACGCTGGGCATCTGCCCGCTGTTGGCGTACACGCGGTAGCCACGGCCCCCCATAGCCACCGCTCTGCCGACCGCTCAGGGCAAGGAGAAGAAAACGTGGGGAATGAAGATACTGCCCCAGTCGGCCAAGGCGACTATGTCGTTGCGGAAGGGGACTGCATTACGTCCATCGCCGCCGCTCACGGCTTCTTCTGGAAGCAAGTCTGGAACCATCCTGACAACGCTGAACTCAAACGTGTCCGCGAACACCCAAACATGCTTCTTCCGGGTGACCGAGTCACCATCCCCGAGAAGGAAGAGAAGACGGTCGACATCGCCGCGGAGAAGCGCAGTCGATTTCGGCGGAAAGGCATTCCTGCTGTGTTGCGGCTGGAGTTTCGTGCGTTCGGCAACCCCCGCAAGAACGAACCATACGAGCTTGAGGCCGATGGCGCCATCCTGCAGAAGGGAAAGCTCGACAGCAACGGGCAGCTTGAGTGTCCCATCCCCCCAGGCACGGCAAAGGTCATCGTCTATCTGGGCGATGAGCGCACCCCCCACGAGGTCGAGCTCGGCAAGGTTCCGCCTATCGACGCAATCTCAGGCATCCAGGTCAGACTCAACAACCTGGATTTGCCTTGCGGCCCGCCCGATGGGACGCTGAACGAATACACGATCGCGGCTATGCACCGATTCCAGCGCAAGTATGGCCTTGAGCGCAAGGACGAACCAGACGACGCATTCCGCAACAAGCTCAAACAGATTCATGGCTCTTGACCAGTTGCCCGTAAGGAAGCCGCTGGGAAGAAAGAGCCGACTCTCCGTGTGAGCTCGGGAGACGACCTATGGACATCGAAGCACACAAACTGAAGCCGCAAGGTGACATAGACGAAACCGTCGGCTACCGAAAGCTGACCGTGACCGAGGGAGCGCCCGAAGCCTACGAGCTCGAAGAGATTGCCAAGGGCATGGAGAACCTGGCCAAGCTGAACTTCGACACGGACGACACCTTCAGCACCCTCGCGATGTTCATGGAGATGATGCCCGATGGTCACTGGACCGATTGGGACGGAATGGGGATGATCACCGGCATAAAGGGGGAAGTGGGCAGCTGGATCTGGGTGACCGGGGATGCTGTTGACAAGGGCCCGGAGTCACACCGAGGGGTCAAGTTCGAGTTGGGCGAGGTCCAAGGCGTGGTGGTGCCGGAAGAGGAGTACGTCCCGCCGCCCCCTCCAGTCGCCGTCTTCCGCGGTACGCGTAGCGAGAGTACGGACAAGACAACAAGGACTGTGATCAACGAAGGAATCCTCCCCGGAGACATCCTGTTGGTCCACCACGCCTGCGACGATTTCATCGCCAACATCATGGACTCCTGGCCGACTCACGCAGGCATCGCGGTCAGCAACACGCACGCCGTCGATGCAAACGCCCGGGACAATCACATGCAGGAGCGCGCGAGCCTGATGCGGGCCATCCAGAAGTGGACTGACAACAACAAACCGCCACCACAGCGCCTGCTGGACAAGCTGGATTCAGTCAAATCAAGAGTCGTTGACAGAATCACCCTGAAAAAGTTCTTTGCTGACGAAGATGACGAGATGGACTCACCGAGCGGGGGCCTCGTCTACCGATACGCGGGGGGAAAGGCGCGTGAGGTCGGACAGAAGGCAGCGGACTGGGCTGCGGCACAGGTCGGGAAGAACTACAAATTCAGCCTCCAGGATAGCCCCATCGTCGCCGAGGACAGACACAAAGGCAAGGTCAAGAAGGTCTACTTCTCCCGCAAGAAGAAGGGCCAGGTGAAGGTCACCGAGAAGAGGTTCCTCACCAGCGGATTGGCCCAGGGCGAGGATGGCAAACAGCACACATTCTACAGCAAGAGCCGGGGGGAGAACGTCAAGACAGACTCCCACACGATCTACTGTGCGGAACTCGTGTGGCGGGCCTACCGGTTCGGAGCCAATGTCAACATCGTGGATCCAAAGAAGTTCGAGTGCCTCTACGATCACTCAAACCGGAGTGTGACCGGCCTGCTTGCCTTCAAACTGGAAGGCGAAAGCTACCCAAGCGACTTGGCCGAAGCCATCAAGAAGGGCTTCAAGCGGTTCGGCAAGATGCTGTGCAAAGCCCACGCGCGCCAGCAAGTAATCAAACGGATGCGGGAACAGAACAGCGGCATCATGTGTGCACCACACCAGCTGGCCCAGACCGACCAGACGAGCAAGGTCGCCCAAAAACAACCGACGAGCGAAGAAGCCCGAGCAGTCAAACTCAACAGCTTCCGCGGAAGCAATGTGCATCCTCGGGACGTCGTTGCGGCTTTGGAGCCGGCCAACAAGAAGGGAGGAGGGATTTACTCGACCTCCGCCAAGCCTTGGACGGACTTCGTCAAAAAGAAATCCAAGCCACTCTCCGTGGGAATCGCCAAGCCTTGGCGGACCGCACCCACCAAGAACGGACTACCGGACCTGGTGTTTGAGGACAACTGATCGAGCCTTGCCCGGGAAACCAGAGCCCATACAGGGATGGTGATATAGCGATGGATGAACCAGTGTTGACGACAGCCCGAGATTTCTGGGATGCATACACCGCCGCGGATCTGGTGGCGCTGGAGCGCGACGCCGATGGCACCAATCGCGGAGAGAGAATGTACTACGGCCCCGGAGGCCTTGAGGATGCAGGTTCGGTCGAGCCCTTTGAGCTCGCTAAGGACGCCCTTCAGGACTACGACTACGAGGACGACCTGACGTTTTCTCTCTGCATACGGGTGCCCTTCACGGAAGCCTTGGCATCGGTAATCGAGATGCCCCCGATGCAGGAAGACACAATCCCGAACCAGTGTCAACTCATGCTCGCCCTGAAGCTGCTTCGCGATCCCACCGGGGATCCTGTTCCCTACCATGTGAAGGTGCACACACGTGAACTCATAGAGGCCTACGCTGCCGGAGGAGTCCACCGAGATCGGCTCATGGCAATGCTGCGCGACCTGCGGCCGGGGCGGGACGCCAACTTCGACGTAGTCTACAACCTGGTGCTTGATGCCGTCGCCGGAGAGAGGCTGACCAACGAACAAGCCGCGCACCTCTTCTGCGCCGACACACCGCATCCGGAAGTCGACTACGGAGAATTGGGGACCATCGTGCTCGATGCCCTTGAGGAAGGCGAGGTCACCAGGGAGAAGGCGTGTGCCTTCATGGATGCACTGAAGCCGAATGCCAGCGATTACGCCGAAATGGAAGAAAACGGGGACGTCGCCGCAGTCCACGGCGAACGAGCGATCGTGTTGAAAGCCTTCGGCGTGTCGCCGACCGACGACGAGATAAACAAGTGCCTCTTGGACGTCATCGAGAACCACGAAAACGAGGACGTAATGACGGTTATGACGGCTGTTTGGGCAGTTGGGCGCCACAATCACAAAGCCGCTATAGCCCCCCTCATCGGGATGCTGGACAACGCTGCGATGCCGCGATATGCAGACCCGATAGAAAACGCACTGCAGTTCCTCTGCTCGGGCGCAGAGCTGATCCCTTTGACGGCTTTCGGATTCGAGGAAATGGGCTACACCGACGAGGAATTCGAGGAGATGGACAAAGCAGGGGACGCGTTCAATTTCCGGCACAAGTACTGGGGAGACCAACGCCCCAAACTCCCTGCCGACGAAGAAGCCTGGAATAGCAGCAACGCCACCAGCGTCTTCTGGGAGAAACGCCTGCGCTTCGTCCTGTCCGGCGTGACAGCAGGCGTTTCCCCTTCCGTTGTCCAGGCGCTCGAAACCGATGAAGTCCCCGTGGTCCGCATCGCCGGCGGCGGCCCCGAGGAGCTGCCCGCCGCGACGCCCCCCTGATCGCTAGCGGTAGTTTACTGTGGATGCAGGAAGAGGGATCTGCAACCTTCTCTCATTCAAGTGGAAAGATCTACGCGTCGTTGTATTGCCCTCTTGTGGCATCGAAGCACGCGTAGGTGTAGCGTGCAGC
>Ga0209045_1001151_pt1 | contig 25753 bp, 22 predicted proteins | sample SaaInlLV_10m_DNA_4_FD_184664 | JGI IMG/M metagenome (GOLD analysis project Ga0209045, IMG submission 184664) | Marine microbial communities from expanding oxygen minimum zones in the Saanich Inlet - Saanich Inlet SI072_LV_200m_DNA (SPAdes) (version 2) | ecosystem: Environmental > Aquatic >...
CTCTTCCCTCAACAGCTCAAGTAGTCAAGAAAACAGGGAAACAGGTTTGTCTGGACAGAACCGAACTGAATAGCAGGAAGATCAAGCACGGTTCTGTCTCAAGGACTTTTGACAGAACCGAAACAGGTGAAAGGAACAAACCATGAAAACAATGATCACCGTGGTGGTGGCAACCGCGCTGACGGCAGGGATCGCCGGGGCTGCGGACAAGGAGATGAAATCGATGTCAGATAAGGTGAGCTACCTAATCGGTAGACAAATCGGCCAGAGCTTTGCTCGAGACGACCTGGGGCTAGACCTGGATCTCGTGATGAAGGGCCTGAAGGAAGCAGTCGCTGGAAAAGAATCCAGCATTCCCGACGCAGAGGCCAGCCAGATCATGGGGCAGTTCCAAAAGGAAATGGCTGCCAAGAGCGCCAAACGCAACAGTGGGGCCAGCACGGAAAACGAAGCGACCGGCAAAGCGTTCAGAGATACTTACGTCAAGAAAGACGGCGTCAAGACAACGCCCAGCGGGCTCATTTACCGCGTCATTAAGACAGGTGACGGCAAGAAGCCGGAGCCCACCGATACGGTCGAAACACACTACAAAGGCACCCTGGTCGACGGTACGGAGTTTGACAGTTCGCACAGCCGGGGTCAGCCGGCCACGTTCCCGGTCAACGGCGTCATCAAAGGCTGGCAGGAAGCCCTGCCCATGATGACAGTTGGCTCGAAATGGGAACTTGTGATCCCCGCCGACTTGGCCTACGGAGACCGTGGTGCGGGTCCGAAGATTGGCCCAGGCTCGACGTTGGTTTTCGAGATCGAGCTGCTGGATATCAAGTAGCAGACAGCAGCACGGGCCTTGTGCCCTGATTTCACCTGGCGATCAACAGGCCGTCGCGGACCATTCCCGCGGCGGCCTGCTCTTTGTAGCTTCATTCAAGGAAACGCAATGTCTTGCAGAGACGCCATCGCTGTCGCCTTGATCCTCACCGCGGCCCGCACAGTCGCCGCCCCACTGCCGGCGGGGTGTGCTCACGCTGAGCTCCCGAATGGCAACTTCAGCCAGGGAGTACGCTTCTGGTCTCTGCCGACTACCATTGCGAACCGGGCCAACCTGGACGTGGTGACTGGCGAAGGAGGCGATCAAGGGCTGAGGGTTCGTGCGGCGCTTCCCAACTGCGCCTTTATCCACAGCCAACCCGTTCCACTCAACTCACGAGCACTGCTGGTGCGCTTCCGTGCCCGAGGCCAGGGGCGTCTCCGCTGGGCTCAAGCCCTGCTTACCGCCGATGGGAGCTTTGTCGGGGGTAGCGGAGGGGTGACGACCGCCCCCGCCGTGCTCGACCTCAACGATGCCTGGACAGAACACGCCATGGCCGTGTACGTCGCCCTCCCGGAAGCCGTGTCGCTCAAGGTCTACTTCAGGCTGAAGGGAGCAAGTGACTACGTCGTCATCGATGACGTGACCGTGGCTTACGACCACCGAACGCCGGCCCAAATCAAGGCATCCATGGTGGGAAACCACCGCACACGATACGTCCCCTCCCCCGAACCCAAGCCCGCCCCGGAGCTGCTGCACGAGAACATCCTGGACAACGACGGCCTGCTCTATCGTGTCACGCTGTGGCAAGGGGGAGACCACCTGAAAAACGTCGTTGTTGCCGGTGGAGAGGCCGAGCTGGATGGGAACGGATGCCGAGCGCACGCCGAAGCCAGAGTCCAGGTCCGGATCGACAGAACACGCCCGGACGGAACACACTGGACCATCGATGTCCAGCCTTCCGAAGGATTTGGCGTCTACGAGGTGGAGTTCCCTCTGTTGGTCCTCAATCCCATCTCGGGTCCTGAGCACGATCGACTCACCGTTCCCTATCAATTCGGTGAAGTCATCCGCGACCCGTTCAGTAAACAACACCGCGACACGGGCGGACGGCCACGCCTGAAGGACGCGATCTGGTTCGGGACGTATGGCTCGAAGATGCAGGCCATGCAGACAATCATGTACGACAACGGTGATCAGGGCATCATGGTGTGGACCCCGGATCCCGCTGGGTACGTCAAGGACTACGAGGTCTCTCGGGACACGTCCGAAGCATACAATGGCCCGGGCGTCCGCTGTTCTGTGCATCACTTCCCCGGTGACACGGGAAGACCGGGCGTGGGTTTCACGTCGCCCTACCCCGTCATCACGACCGAGTATACGGGAGGCTGGTACGGAGCGGCACAGGTCTACCGCAAATGGGCGGTCGAGCAACGCTGGTGCGCTAAAGGCACTATCCCCGAACGGGTCGCCCGGGGAGAACTGCCGGATTGGCAGATGAAGAACGCCCTCTGGCTCGGGGCGCAAGATGTTCACTTCGACCATCTCAGGGCATGGCACGAGCTGTTTCCCGAGGTGGAGATCGGCGTCTTTCTCACTTGGTGGCCCAGTTGGCGGACATTCGGGACCGACCTGCAGCGCTACTTTCCGCCGAACAAGCCGGAAGCGTACAGCAAGCTCCTCTCCCTGCAGGACAACCACAGGATCCACGTCTTCCCCTATACCAATGTGGGTCTCTATGACATGCACGCAAAGTGGGATTGGGAAAAGCTGAGAGGATCCCTCATCGAGGCCCCGCCGCCGGCAGCCGTGGTGCGCCCTGACCAGGCAGATAGGCTCCCTTACATGCAGAAGGTGGAGGAATACTGGAGTACCGACCAGGAAAAGACCGATGAGATTCGGTCCCAGATCCGAGCTGCTTGGGACGGCCCCGTAGACGAGGCCATCCTCGCGAAAATCGCGTCCGACTGGTTTGTCGCCTACACTTATGCCAAGAAGAAGTACATCAGCGATCTGCGAACGCACTGGGGGAAGGATGAGACCACCATCGACGCGCTGAGAGTGCTCTACCTGTTCAGACCGCTCTGCCGCGATGACAAGGTCTGGCGCGACTACTATCTGACTCGGCTCCTCGGCCGCAACATCACCGAATATGGTGTTCACGGATCCTACCTGGACACCTATAACTACGGCGGAGTGTGGATCTGCTGGTCAGATGCCCACGGTCATCCCCGCGGATTCGGCACGCATCACTTGCAGGGAAGCTGGGAACTCGCCGACGAACTCCGCCGCCGCCACCCCGACCACACAGTCTTCACCGAGACAATCCACGAATTCTCCATCGATGTCGTTCAGGATGCCTACTGCCTCGTACCTGCTTTCACCAAGCACGAACTCGTGCCCCTGTGGGCGGCTGTCTATCAAGGATACACATCTCTCCATGAATGGCGGATCTATGCCAAAGCGGTGGAGAATCTCAACAACTTTGCTGCGGCCATGGCCATCGCCGTGCATGGAGGACACAAGATCGGGGCATTTGGCACAATGACCACACAGACAGCCCTGCTCGATCCGAAGCACAAACACTGGGGGCTCGACTACATGCAGCGCCTCGTTCGCATGAAAGTGCAGACCATGGATGTATTTGCCTACGGAAGGCGCCTGCGTGATCCTGACGTGGTCAACTCCCCATACCACGAGATCACGTGGTTCCTCAACAAGCCCGGCACCAAGACCAGGGACGTCATTCGCCCAGTCATTGAGGCCTCCTGCTGGCAGTCCCACAGTGCCCCGAAACGGAAACTCCTGTTGCTCTCCAACTCCGGTGACAAGTCGTTCCCGGTGACGGTAGAGGCCGCTGACATCCCCGCTGGAACGAAACTCACGGACCTCGAGGGGAACAGTGTCATCTATGCCCCGGACACACCGGTCGCAGTGTCCGCATTCTCTTACCGAGCCCTGATGGCCCACTGACCGCGGCATGGAGTCCATGAAGGGCCGATGTCCACAGCGGCCGTGTCCCTCCGCAGAGGGCCGATGTCCTCAACGGTCATCTTACAGGCTCGGAATCTGAGGTCCGGCGGCCAGGCACGCCCTCCATGGGACTGTCCTGAGGGCCAGACGCGAACGCCGCTCAGAGGACCAATGGGAGGCATCAAGGAAAGTTCCTCAGGCGTGTTTGCACGGGTGTCCATACGCCAGTAATTTATCAGGACTGACCGCATTCAACATGGTGGAATTTGTGTAGATGATCCAGTCCGTACAACGTGCATTCGGTCTGCTGGAGGTCTTGGATGAGTTTGGGAAGGATGGGGTGGCGTTAGGGGATCTGACAGCCCGGACGGGCCTGAAAGCTCCGACAGCCCACAATCTGCTGCAGACGCTGGTGGCTTTGGGGTATGCAACCCACCGACCGGACACCCGGCGCTATGCCATCGGGGGCAAAGCGTGGGCGTTGGGGCGGAAGCAGTTCCTGGCCGGCAAACTTGCGGAGATCGCGCGGCCTGTACTGCGTGACCTGCAGGCCATGTTCGCTGAGACCGTGCTGCTGACCGTCTATCGCGACGGTCTGCGCCATACGGTGGCCAGCGTTGAGAGTCAGCACCATTTACGCGTTGGTGGCCAGGCCGGTATTGATGACCATCTCTACGGGACGGCGACCGGCCGTGTCCTGTTGAGCCTGCTTGGGAGTGGCACGCTTGCTGCGTTTATCCGGGACCGGGGATTGCCTGAGAACGACTGGCCGGAAGCGGTGAGCGAGGCTGAACTGCGGAGGCACCTGAGCGAGATCCGGGATGCCGGTTTCACGTTGTACGAGCGTCAGGGCGGGCACATTCAGGCAGCGGCCGCGCCGGTGCTCATCGCCGAGCCGGACACGTATGTGGCATTGGGAATGTACTACCCGACCGTCCGTCCCCCTGAGGGAGGGACCGCCAATTTGAAGAGACTTTTGACCGAGGCAGCCGCCGCGATTGCGGCAGAGTTTGAGCGCCGGGGATAGCACGGAACACCCCCTCGGCCGGAGTGCAAGCAACAAGAGGACATGACCATGGACGAACTCACCCAAGCCTTCCGGCAGTTCGCACAAGAAAAACGGGCGGATCTGATCGGGATTGCCCCGATCGAACGCTTCGAAGGCGTTCCCACCAAGAACCACCCTTGCTCGATCTTCCCGGAGACGAAGTCAGTCATCGTCATCGGAAAGCGGATCACGCGGGGAACGCTGCGTGGGTTGGAGGAGGGCACTCAGTTCGACATCTATGGCCAATATGGCTTGAGTTGGCTCGCCGATCGCATGTTGGCTATGACGACCATCTCTCTGGCGACCTGGATTGAGGACAACCAATGGGAAGCCGTTCCCGTGCAGGATCTCCCTCCTCAGGTTCCGCCATCGGGAGTAGCGGTCAAGCCCGACGCACCCGCCCCGAACGTGATGGTGGACGTGCGTGATGCGGCCATTCGTGCCGGCCTCGGCGAGGTCGGCTATTCGGGTGAGGTGCTGACACCCCAGTTCGGCCCCCGCCAGCGTTTCCAGATCATCCTGACCGATGCGGTGCTGGAGCCGACGGCGCTCTGTGAGACGTCGGTATGCACCCAATGCAAGCAGTGCGCCGCGAGCTGTCCCCTCGACGCGATCTCCGCAGACGAGAGCGAGACCGTAGCCGTATGCGGCAAAGAAATGACGGTGGGCAAGATCAACTACGATACCTGCCGCAGTTGCCAGAACGGCGCGGGCCGCAATCCCAACCATCCTGCCGGCCTGCCGGATCGTCTTGGGGCGTTGTGCAACCGCACCTGCGTTCACAGCCTTGAGAAGGCCGACGCCGTCGAGAACACCTTTGCCGGGGAGTTCCGCAAACGGCCGGCCTGGCAGAAGGATGCCACCGGCAAGGCGAGTCTTCAGGGCGCCGTGTAGACCTGCGACGCTTCTTCGCACATGCTCTGAGACTCAAGGATGGGAATACACCAATGAGTAAGAAAGTAACGAAAGAACAGATACGGGCGTTTGCCCAGTCGCAGGGCCTGGACTTGGTCGGCTTTGCGAACATTGAGCGCTTCGAGAACGCTCCCAAACGCATGCATCCGGCCAGTATTTTCCCCGAGTGCAAGACCGTGATCGCGGTCACGCGCCGCATTCTGCGCGGCAACTGGCGCGGCATCGAGGAGGGAACCTACTGGCCGACCTATACCTACTACGGTTATCACGGTCTCCTCAACAGCTTCTTCATTCCGGTTGGCGTCTATGAGACAGCCTGTTTCATTGAGGACCACGGCTTCGAAGCGGTACCCTATTACCCAGGCGTGCCGGAGACGCAGCCTCCCGCCGAGCCGCTACGCCCTGACGGCGTCCCCGCTCAGGTGCATCTTGCCATCCGAATTGCCGGAGTGGCCGCAGGAGTCGGTGAAATGGGCTGGTCGAAGGTCTTCATGACCAAGAAGTTCGGTCCCCGGCAGCGCCTGGCTGCGATCCTGACCGATCTGGAGGTCGAGCCGGATCCTCTCCTGGAGCCCAACACGCTGTGCGACCGCTGCATGGCCTGCGTCACGGGCTGTCAAGCCGACGCCATTCCGCACGTCAAGGACGGCAAGACGGTCAAGATCAAGATCGAAGACAAGGAGTACGAGTGGGGTGACGTCGATATGGGGCGCTGCACGCTCGGTTACCACGGTGGCGACACGCAGGTCTCGCCCTTCCTGCACAAGACCTTCCCCGGGCTCAGTTTCGATGTTCGCAAACAGCACGTCAGTGAGGACATGGCCTACAAGATGTGCTGGCCGCGGACGTTCGGGACGTGGCGCAAGACGGCTGAGGATCCCTCCGGGTATCTGGTTGAGGGACATGCTCAGATCGCCAAGTGGGGCGGTGGTGCGGGAGCCGGCAGTTACGGCATCGGCGGTTCACGAGGCTGCATGCGCAGTTGTTTTGACCGGATCGAGCGCTGCGACAAGTGTGACCAGACGTTCAAGGGCGGCCCGTTCATCAAGCGGGATCGCTGGTTGCTGCCGTGTGATGTTCCCCCAAATCCCGACCTTGCAGGCAAGGCCTGCGGCGTTCCGGACGACACGAATCCCACGCGCTAGCTGTGAATGGTGCTGAGATAGGCAGGAAGTGCATCCAGGGAAAGGTCGCCGGATGGCACCGCCTCCCACATTGAGCTCACGTGCAGCCAACGTGGGGGGGGCCACTCGACGCGTCCCACGGCTGTGGGACTTGCTCAGGACCCTGAGCTTGGTCGAAGGGCGGCTATGCCCTGATTGCCTTACCTTAGCGCCTGCACCGGAACCCGGCGGTCGAGGACCCGCCTTCGCCAAAGGGCTTCGGCCAGCACGCCCCCCTCCCTCCAGGGAATGGTCCCCGCGTGGAGCGTCTCTGGATGGTCGATGTTCGCAGCGACCGGGCCTCAGGTCGGAGAGAAAAGGCACGGCGGTCGGGGGCCGCCGCCCTCCCCTCCCCCCATCTACGACATCACCAGCCGGACGATGGCCATGTACTCGATCTCCGGAACCGTGAACGTCACGTACCCATTGTCTTCGACAAAGGGGATCTCGGCCCCCTCCGGCTCCAGCACGACTCGGGCCACACCTGTCGCCTTCACTTCACAGGGCACGCCTCGGATCGGATGCACACGCTCGATGGACGGAATGGCACTGCCTGCGCTCTGATGCCCTACCTGATAGTGAATGAGATTGAGCATCAGCTCATCATTCGGGCGCTGCATAAGGTTGGCCTCGATGATGCCGGACATGTCAACGCGGTAGAGCGGCTCCGGATCCAGATGCTGCCAGATCCCCTCGATAAACTGGCGGAGCCAGTGGTGATTCGTTTCCCAATAGATCTTGAAGACTGAGCCCGCCACATAGACAGCTCGCCCTTTGCCGTAGCGGTTCACGGTTGCGAACGGATAGGGCGAGACGTCGTCAGCCGGCGGCGGGCAGACATTGTGGCGGAATGCGTATGTGGCTGTGCCCTCAATCTGTGGGTAGATGTAATCGGCCAGTACGTCAGCCGTCGTGGGAATGACCTTGTAGCTCCGACCCCGACACTGAAGGGGAAGATCATAGGTGTCCCCTGCCACCTCGGGGCCCGGACGAAAGTGGCTCACGGAAAACACGGATGGCTCCAGGTAGTCCACCCCAAACACACCCGCCAACTCGAACGCATTCGTGTTGGTGATCAGTGCGCTGCCGACCGCAATCAGGTCTCCACCCGCCTCAACCCAGGCACGGAGCCGCTCCATGACATCCGGACCAAAGTCATTCGGTTCGGTCAGCACGATGCGTTGGTATGCGTCGATCTTGTCGATGTCCAGCGAGCTCAGGATGTCAAACTGCACATGCGACTCGAGCAATGCCTTGTGAGCCCCGAGCATAGCCGGTCCTTCCGCATGCTCCGGCGGATAGTCGGCGCGTGGAACGGGAGCAAGGATAGCGGTATCCGTGACGCTCCTGGCATCCAGCAGGAGCTTCTCCCGGGCCTCTACGAAGCCAAAGGCCTGGTCAAACATCCCGTAGACGGCTGGCTGCAGTGTGCCATCGACATTCACCTGATCACCCGAACTGGCCACGCCGCCGTTGCCGACCATGGCAGCAAACTCGGTGGTCATCTGGGCTGCCGGCTTCAGAGTCAGGTCCCCCCAGCCCTGGTAGAAACGAACAGACATGACCTGTACCGGCACGTCAAGCGTGCGAACGGTCCGCGTCGCAAAACTGTGCGAGAGGTAGTTGGACCGGGGCTGGCTCTCCCAGACGCCGAAATGGCTCTGCTCTGAGAATGTCCGCGCCGTGCGGATACTCCAGGCCTGATTCGTCATGATCCGCAGATCCGGGTTGTGCCGGGCGCAGATTCCCCGCAATTCCCGCAGGAAGCGCCCACACGAGTTCTGGATGAATGCTCTGCGCTCGACCCCGGGCACGGCGGACGTCAGCTCGCGTCCATACATGAGCTGGAACTTCTGTTGGCAGTACTTGCAGAAGCACTCGGGTACACAGGGAATGTCGATGAAGTAACCATCCACGGGGTAGTCCCGGGCAATCTCCTCCAGCTGTGGGAGGACGAGCTCTTCTCGGTAAGGGGTATTGACGCAGACGCGGCCCCAGGGCCCGGAGATCGGGAGTGGCTCGCCATCAGCCTTCATCGCGCGCCAGTGCGGATAGTTCTCGTATGCCCGTCGGTCACAGCACAGTGAGTAATAGGCGGTCGTCTTGATATCGCGCTTGCGGCACTCTTCCGCCGCTTCCCGCAGGAAGTCATTCGGCAGCCCCGAATGCTTGTGCCCCACGACCGTGTTGTAGAACGAATTCCCAAAGTGACACTTGGCGAACAGGGCGACCATGTTAACCCGCCCTCGTTCGAGGTGGTCAACAAACGCCTTGGCGTCGAAGTTCTTTATGGCCTTCAGAGGGAATTCCGGCATGTGGAAATCCATGTGCACTTGCCGAACGTGGGTACGCAGCCAGTCAGTCTGTGATGCCATTGTTGTTCCTCTCTAACGTGATGGGAGCAGTCCCGTTCAGACCAATTCTAAGAGTAGAGAGAAGGCGGGGCTTTTCAAGGGGAACATGTCGGCCAAACAGACAGGCCCCCGGCATGCAAAGCGGCTAGGTGCGGCTATGCTACTGCTCCCACAGTGATTTAGCGTGCACGCGACCGTACGCCGCACGGCCCTCCGGGCGGCTCCTCAGAATGGCGGTTGGGGGGCCATCCGCCGCACAAAAACCGAGAGACGGGGGCTGGGGCTCCAGCAACACGCTCGCTTAGACCTCGACACGCAAGGGAACAGCATTTGAAACGCTACATCATTTTCATCGCGTGCGGCCTGATGCTGCTCTTTCTGGGGACGCACCAGGCGTGGAGCGTGTTTGTTCGGCCGCTCAGAGCTGCGCACGGGTTCTCGGCGTTTCAGATGCAGCTTATCTTCAACACGGGGGTCTTCTCCTTCTGCACCATGATCATTGTCGCCGGGCGATTGCACGACCGCTTCGGCCCACGCCCACTGGCCGCGGCAAGCGCACTCCTCCTCGGACTCGCCTGGGGATTGGCGTGGGCATTCAGCGACAACTACTTCTTCCTCTGGCTCTCAATGGGGGTCCTCGCGACGGCGGCAAGTGCAACAGGCTATGTATGCCCCCTGGCGACAGCCCTGAAGTGGTTCCCGGACCGCCGAGGCCTGGTAAGTGGCTTAACCGCCGCATGGTTTGCCGCGGGACCTGTCCTTCTGTCGTGGATCGCGGAGACGCTCATGCGCGCGGGCTGGGAACCGCGGCGCATCTTTGGGCTGGTGGCCGCAACCTATGCGCCGGCCGTGCTGCTGACCGGAATGATGCTCGCCCTGCCTCCCGGACAGCCCTCTCACACTGAAGTCGCCGCATTTCGCAGGCGTTCCCTTCTCCGCGACCGTCGCTTCTGGACCCTCTTTGCCGGGATGTTCGTAGGGACACTGCCCTTCCTGATCGTCATGGGGAATGCCAAGCCGCTGGCCCTGGACTTCGGTCTGGCTCCGGCCGTGGCGGCCGTCGCCATCACGGTGCTGGCAGCAGGCAATGCCACCGGTCGGATCCTCTGGGGGATTGCCATCGACCGCATCGGCCCGCGGCGCTCGATGCTGACAGCTCAGGTGGTCCTCATCGTTTCAATCGCGGCACTCATCGCGGCAGGAAAGGCCTCTGTCGCAGCCTTCTTCCTCAGCGTCTTCGGAGTGGGATTCTGCTACGGCAGCAATTTCGCCATCTACCCCGCCACCGTAACCAAGCTCTACGGTGCTCATGTGCTCGGGTCTGTGTATCCGTTCATCATGGCAGCCCAGGCCATATCGTCGTTCGGCCCTGGCCTCAATGGCTTCCTCAAAGACACCACAGCCAGCAACTTCCCGGGCCTCTTCTTCGCCCTGTCAGTCGCGGTCATCGGCTGCGCCACCTGCTCTGTTCTCAGCCGGGCACTCGACCAGAACTCGACAACGGACACTCCCTCACCCGCCTAGCTCGATACACCGTTTGCGGTAATGCAGGTAGTTCTCATAGGGCACTTCCTCTGGGACGCCGTGGTCGCACGTCGGGATGTATCCCCCACGGCCACGCATGGCCGGAAGGATGCGCTCGACCATGCGGTCAATGTCCGCTCTGCTTTTGGCGAGAACGCGCTTGTCAATGCCGCCGAACACGGCCAGTTCGGGATACTGTTCTCCTATTGCGACCACATCGCAGCCGGAAGCAACCTCGAACGGACTCATCGCGTCCATCCCGATCTCTTGGTAGACCGGGATCGTCGGATTGGCAAAGCCATCCGTGTCGATCTGTACGTAAAGATGGCGGCCCGAGTCGATTTGACGTGAACGTAGATTGGCGATGAGCTGCTGGTAGTAGGGAAGCAAGAACTCCCGCATCATGTCCGGACTGATCAGAGGCCCGTTGTTGTAGCAAATATCTTCGGCGAAGTAGATCTGATCGATGGTCACGTGTTCCTGATGCCTGGCCAGGACGGCATCCGCAAGTTCAAGCCAAGCCGCCATACAGGCATGGACCAGTTGCGGCTGGTCGTAGAACACGTACAGCGCATCCTCCGGCCCCATCAGACTGCGCAGGTACATGTAGCCCCCGATGAGGTTCTGGGTGATGATCATCCCCCGCCCGGCTGCCGCCTTGGCTACGTCCATGCGCTGACTCAGATTGGTGTAGCGCTCCGGTGAGGCTGGGTCAAGACGCCAGAGGACATCTTCCTTCCACGTCTTCATGTCCTTGACCGGATGGTCCATGTATTCCGGCATGAACCCATTTCGACGCCCCTTGAAGAACAGGACGTGACGCCCCGCACTGTCCTGGACGACCTCGCAGTCATCGTCTCTCTCCTCGAGCACCTTGGTCTCAAAACAAGGGACGAATGCCGATTCACACCAGCCCAGTTGACCCAGGCTGTGTTCCCCGCCCGGGTCATAGCTGAAGAGCTCGTGGGCCGGCACATCCTGCGGCATGCCCTGCTCCTTCCAACGCTCAAGGCAGTAGAACCCGAATTCACGTCGGTAGAGCGGTGCCCCCGGCACTCGTTCATACGCTGCCCGGAGCTTCCGCGCCCCTTCACACATTGCCTCCAGCGGGACCTCTGCATGGATCCCATCCGCCTGTCCAGGTGTGCTCTCTGCCATGTGTATTCTCCAGTAACCGTGTCGTCTGCTCCACTCCCGGCCCTCCCCTCTCGTTCTCGTCCGTCCCGATCACGTGTAACGTACCCTCTGCACGGCGCACAGAAAGGGCTGCAATGTTCCTCCGCTGCCGGCAGGACACACGACAGTGAGGGCTCTATGTTCCAAAGCGCACTGAATTAGTAGGGAACAACTCAGCGACCAATGGCCATGACTCACGAAGTACGAACCGTAACTCCCGGCCCAAAACTGGGCACCGTCCGCGCTCAGGACGGCACTGTCTTGCAGCCTCCGGAAGACTGGGAACTGGTGCCTCCGGGTGACGCCGCATTGACACGGCGCATCAAGCAGGACGGGCCCACCTGGACCGTACAGGAGAAGCACGGGCGGCGGGTGTTTTCTCAAGGCGTCTGGGCGCCGAAGCACGTCGTTGTCCGGGTCCGCAAGGCGCTGGGCAAACAGCGTGCCACCCCCGAGTATGCGCGCAAGAAAGAAGCTGACCGCCGGCGCAGGGATCGGGACGAGAAGGAGTACCAGGGGGAGTTCGAAGAAGCCGTCCGCATCTTCCTTAGGTTCCATACCAATCACGACGCGTTGGAGAAGCGTTTGGCACAGGCCGTCGCGGCTCACGCAACCCCGGTGGGCAGTGGCACGGTTGCGCGGACCCGACGGATCAGCGTCGAGGACCGGGCAGAGGCGGCGGTGATTGCCTGGTTGCGCCACCAGACGACACTCTACGACCGCATGGATATCCCACGTGTGAAAGGCAAGCGCCGCGAGGTCCGCAGAGCGTTAGCCAGGGGATCGCGCGAGCTTCTCAGCGCTTACCGTCGCCCGGAGCCCATACCGTCGCCCTGTCCGCTGGCTCAGGCCCTGGATCGTGCTGCCCAGGAGGGCGGAACCCCCGGTCCCGAGGCCCCGAGCAAACGGACATACCCCAAGCGACTACCGCCCGGATTCGACGGAGATTTTTTCTTGTCAGCGCTGGTCATCGCCTTCACACTGGCCAACGGCTAGTGAATTGAGAACTCGCTCCTGAGCTATTTTCTGCGCGCGGGGACAGCTTGATGAGGAGGGGGGAGGCGCGTGGGGACAGGGGGAGGCAAAGGAGGCTCGGCGACTCTGGGAGGTCGAGGAGTGCTCCGCCCAACGTCTCCTCTGGGGATCCGGGGCTCGACCCAGTGGACAGCGTTGTCGAGGAAACCCCAGACCTTCCAGGGAGAGACAAAGCTGCTTTCACTGGTGCTTACATGCACCCTGTATGAATCCCCTAGATCCTCCGCGAGGCGGTTGGCCAGCGGCAGTGGCACGTTCTCCGGCGAATCCCAGCGCAAGCCGTAGGCGCGCACGCACAGCGTGCCACTGGGAAACGGTCTGACTTCGAGGCGAAAACGCTCGGGAATGGAACCGCTTGAAACAGTTTCCGCGATTCCCCACCCCACGGGGGACGAGTGCGTCTCGATTGCTTCCTTAACCCGGGCCACATCCCGTTCCAGGGCTCCCGAATCTCGCGTGCCGTCGGGACTGACGAAGACGGTGCGGGTGGCGTAAGGCTTGTCACCAACGATGTTGGGAAGCCATCCGCTGAAGATGAAGAGCTGCAGCGGAATGACTACTCTCTTCAGGATCTGGGCTCGCCGATGCCCGAGCACCGCTTTCCCCTGAACCGTCCTGGCAACTGCTTTGTTCACGATGCGTCCGGGGCCCCGGTTCTCACAGTGCCGGCAGTGCGTCATCCACAGAAACTTCCCCGCATTGCAGCGCGTGCAGACGGCAAGAACGCCCTTCTTTGCTCCCAGGAAGAGCCCGAGAGGATGAAGGATGAGCGTGCTCTGCATTCCGGCCAGACCGAGGGCCGAAACATGACTCAGGCCACCCGCCCGGGCGTTGCGAAACAGCGTCCGAGCAAAACAGACAAACCCGTAGCCAAGCCCACAGGGGTACCCCCAACGCAAGACGGTTGGGATGGTGTGGAAGGAACGACCAAAGACCACTGAGCTCAAGAATGCGGAGGCCAAAGCGAGCAGGAACGCGATCTCAAGGGTATCCCCGACACAGACGACTGGGTGAGGAGGAGAAGCGATGGTCAGATCCGGAAATCGCGGAAACCATGGGACAGCTGATTGGGCCGTCGGGAAGCGGTCCACCCGAGCCAGCTGAATCGGCGCTTCCCAGAGGTAGAACACCACCGCGACAAAGGCGGCGGGGCCCCAGACCCAATACGCTTGCCCCCAAGCGGAGAGAACCGGCGAATTCTGTATTGTCGTGGGCAGCGCGAAAAGGAGGCCGATCCCCCCGACAAAGTGCGGTTTTGACCGCCACACACGAAGGCAGAACAAGAATGCCAGGAAACAGAGAAGAAGCGGGACGAATGGGGAGTGAACCTGTTCCGAAGCCGCGAATGGATTGAGGCCCTTTAACAGAAGCGTCACCGTGATGCTGGCGCCGCCGCTGGCCCATAGCAGCACAAACACCAAGACCGGCAACCAAGCTCGCTGGCGCACACTGACCGGGAACGGTAGCCTGCTCGGACGGAAAGGAGAGAGGACGAAGGCGGTCAATGCCACCGCGAGAAGGGCACCCAGACAGATCGTGCCCTGCAGTCTCTCCGGCCCCGAGGGGGCCATCTCCGCGTAGCAGAACAGGAAAACCAGGACCGTTTCAGTGAGCAGGCAGGCGAACAACCTGTGGCGGAGAGCCCTGAGAAGAAGCCAGCTGGATCTCATTGCACTGCTCCCATCTGGCGCTTCCGCCATGCTGTGCGAGCGGACAAGATAAAGCGCACACTGATGGCCACGAAGAGCCCGGCAACAACGAACTGCAGTCCCAGCGGCATCTCGCGACCTGGCCAATAGTTGTTCCCGGCATTGGCCGGGTTCCGCGAGATGGCGTACAGCTTCCAGAACAGCCATCCTACGAGTGACGCACCGAAGAGAGACACGCGAAACCAGTAGGTTCTGCTGTGGAGACAATGGACCCCCCAAAACACGGCGGAGGTGGTCAGGAACGGCAGCACGACAAACTCCGGGTGGATGCGGTAACAGGCGGTGATCCCCGCCCCGCCAAGCTTGATTCCGCAGCCGACGAACACCAGGACGACAAGCCAGAGTACCAGGATGAACAGGAACGCCAGACGCCCATTGAAGGCAGTCTGACGGTTCTGCGGCAAGGCGAAAAAGTAGAGAGCGCTCTTTCGCTTGATGCTCGGGGAACAGATGTGGACGGTCAGCCAGGCCGCCAGGCCGGCGGCAAAGACAAAGGGCCACGTCACGTTGTAGACTTGGCTCGTCCCCACCCAGCGCAGTGCGTAGAAGCCGACCACAATGTAGGGGACGCCGTAGAGCAACTCCGTGGAGAACAGTTGCCAGTCCGCGGCCAGGGCCCGACGGAACTGACGGTCCGGGGAATAGAAGGTCTGGCTCATGCGGGCACACCCTCCACTGCCGCCTGCTCGTTGTAGAGCAGGAACAGCTCTTCCAGATTAAGGTGCTCAATTCGGCACTCAAGCCCGTCGAGGCGCTCCTCATCGAAGTTGCTCACGGTCGCCAACTGTACGTCCGATGTCTCCTGCAGCGACAGGATGTCAAAGCGCTTCTCAAGCTCGCAGCGATTGCTGCCCAGCGGGAGACAGAGACGCTTTACCGTCCCCTTGAGATCCTCAAGTGCCGCCTCGCGCACGGTGCGACCGTCCTTGACAAACGCCACGCGATCGACCACCCGTTCGACGTCCGAGAGGATATGCGAGGCAATCAGGATGGTGATCTCACGCTCGCCGGCGATATCAACCAACAGATCCAGAAATTGGCGGCGGACCCCGACATCAAGACCGCCTGAAGGTTCGTCGAGGATCAAGAGGTCAGGGCGCTGCGCCACGATGAGCGCAATCAGAAAGCGTCTCTTCTGACCCTTGCTGAGTGCGCCGAACGTCTGCGTAGCCGTCAGTTCGAAGATCTCCATCAAGCGCCACAGTTCATCGCGATCCCACGTAGAGAAGTACGAAGAGTGGAGCTCGATGGCCTCCTTGAGAGACATCCACTTGGGCAGTTCCATCTCGTCGGCGAGATAGCCGATACGTGCACGTGTCGCCGGTTGCATGGTCAAGGGATCTTCGCCAAACACGCGCACAGTTCCCTGATTCGGAAGAAGCGCCCCCATGATCATGTTGATCGTGGTCGTCTTACCGCAGCCGTTCTCTCCCAGGAGCCCGTAGATGCTGCCACGAGGGACGTGGAGGTCAAGTTCTGCTACGGCACGGGTGGCGCCGAAATAGCGGACCAGCCCCTTCGCCTCAATGATGTTCATGACCTGGCTCCTTGTTCTGCATCGGGCTGAGCATCACGATGCCCCCTGCGGACTCGCTTCGCAGCCCTATTCACTCGTTCCACCGCTGGCAGAACCCTCGATCTTGCGGATTTCCTCGTCGACCAGCTTCAATAGGTCGGCATAGTCCATCCCGATTCGCCCGCATTCGACCACCAAATCGCGGACCTTCCCGCTCAGGCGCCGGCGTTTCTCGGCCGCCGTCAAGCCGCTGCGCTCTCGGGTGATGAACGTTCCACGACCTGCCTGCGTGTAGATGATCTCCTCGGCCTCGAGCCGACGATAGATCCGTGCCACAGTCGTCGGATTCAGCTTCAAACGGCGCGCCAGTTCGCGCACAGACGGAATCTGCTCGCCCGCCTGCAACGCCCCGCTGACCACCAGATACTTGATCTGGTCGCTGATCTGAGCCGAGATCGAGACACCCGAATTGTGATCGATAGATAAATACACGTCACATCCTAACTGTACACACATAGAGCATACAGTGTGTACAAGACGATATCAAGAGAAATCGGCGAGAAACTCTATCGTGCTACCGTCTCCGGACTCTCGTGCTCACGCTCTCACGCTCTCACGGTTTCACGGAAGTTAGAATGAAACAGCCCTGTGGCTGACTCGCAGCGGGTTGCAGTGTCGCGGCCGTGCCGATATCGTGACGTTCGCAGGGCGAGCCTGGCTCCCGATCGGCGAGAGTCTGAAGGAACAGCAGCCCGCCTCTTGAGCGGAGCATTCTGAGTAGCCGGACCTGACACAAGGAGAGAAGTCCATGGGACGAGTGATCGATGTCGGTGTTGTAGGCTGTGGCGGATGGTGCGGAAACTACCACCTTCCGCTGCTGACGGGGGACATGAGCGACCGTTACCGCATCGTCGGGGTGTGTGATCTGATTCCTGAGCGGGTGCAGGCGGCAGCTGGACGTGTGGGAGCCCCCGGTTACCAGACTGTGGACGCCTTGATTGCCAATGCCAACCCGGAATTGGTGTACGTGGTCACGAAACCACCCGAAACCCACTATGACGTTGCCCGAGTCGCGCTGCTGGCGAACCGACACGTGTTTATGGAGAAGCCGATGTGCGCCACCGTCGCCCAATGCGACGACCTCATTTCACTGGCGCGAGAACGTGAACGAATCCTGACCGTGCATCACAACCGGCGCTGGGAAGTCCCATTCCTGGCCGCCCAGAAGGTCATCGAACAAGGACACGTCGGTCTGCCCTACTACGTGTTGAGCAACCACCCGACGGTCTGGTGCGGACAAGCCGATCTGCTGGTTGACTGGGGGATCCATATCGCGGATCAATGCCTGCGCATCGGGGCCCCAGCCCGCCCAGTGGAAATATCCTGCCTGGTGCACACGCCTGCGGAAGCGGCAACCCGAAGCGGCCCATGGCGTGCCTCCGTGCGGTTTGACGATGGACTGGTCGTCGACCTGCTGCAGTTGCTGGTCGCCCCGGGATCGTTCCCCAAGTGGCAGGTCTGCGGTTACGAAGGAGCCTGCACACTGAGCCCCCCGTTCGACGTGACCATGCGCACCGAATCACTGTCCGTGAAGGTCGACGGCATCCAGCGCGGACGCGAGGCGGAGGACACCGGACCTTTCGACATGACTCTGGACCTCATCCACTACCATGAACTGCTGTACCACGCCGTCGTTGACGGTGCCCCGGTGCCGGTCGCACCCGAAAGCGCCCGTAACGCGGTTGCGTTGTCCCAGCTTCTCGTTGAGGCAGCTCAAACACAACGCGCCCTTTCAGTTTCCCCCGACTCCTGGATAGAGGAGGCCAAGTAATGCGTTTCGGAAGTACGCTTGGTGTGGCTCAGGCAGACAGCGTCGAAGACGGCCTCAGGCGAATCGCTTCGGCCGGTTACGCCGGTGTGGAAGTGACCGGGAATACTCTCGTGCAGACGGCAGGCGGCGCTCCCCTCAAGGAAACCCGTCCCTTGACCCCAACCGAAGTGAACCAGTCCATGGCCAACTTCACTGAGGTAGGGGAGCTCATGCAACAGCTGGGCCTGGAGTTGGTATCCATGACGTTCGGCTGGTTCTGGGTGGGCCGGTTTGAGCTTGACGCCATGGAGGACTATTTCCGGCTCGCCAGAGCCGCCGGAGCCCCGGCGCTGAAGGTGGCTGGAGTGATCACCCCCGAGCGGTTGGGCAACTACTGGGACGCACTCGCCGTGGCGCAGAAGCAAATGGCCACGATCTGCGGCTTCGCCGAAAAACACGGCGTGCGCGCGCTGATCGAGCTGCACGATGGCTATGTGCACGAAAGCGCGTCGCAAGCCCGAAGACTTTGCGAACCATTTGACCCACAATGGCTTGGGGTCATCCACGACCCCGAGAACATGATCCGCAGTGGCAAAGAGCACTGGCCGCACAGCTTCGATATCCTCGGACCATACCTGGCCTACGTGCACTGGAAGAACATGGGGTACCGATATGATACTGAGGCGGGACGATGGCAGAGCTACCGAACTCCCCTCGGCAAAGGACTGGTGGACTGGCGACTGGTTGTTGAGGCACTCCACGCACGCGACTTCAGTGGATTCCTCATGAACGAGAACGGATTCCTGGGGGACGCCGGCGCCTTGGATAATGACCTCGATTACATGCGGTCTCTGCTGGCAGACGTTTCCTCATAGCTTTGTAGGGAGGCCCCAACGACCTCACGTCAAAGCCACACCAGACCAGACGTGGTAGGTTACGGCCCGTGGATATGTACAGCCAGATGCTCAAGGTCCTGCGAGAATGAACGGCTTCCGTGGTGGATACAACGTGCGACTTGATGGGCGTCCCAGCAGAGGCGTCGATGTACTCGCCGCCCCGGAGCGCTTGTACCTTCCCCTGCGCTCCCAGACCGTCGCCTTCACCAACGTGACCGTCGCCGACCACCAGGTCGTCCTGGCCGGGGAAACCCTCGCCACAGCCCCGGGCTCGTTCGACATCCCGTTGCTCGCGCCGCTCCCGGGGACGGTACACCTCAACGCAACCGACGGGCACATCGTGCTTGACACGCCGCCTGAGGACGCGATGTGCCGGGCCAGGCCACCGGAAGCGACCGGCCCAATGCAAGACCAGCTGGTCGCCCGAGGCGCCTGGGAGTTCCTCCGAGACATCCACACAGGTCGAGTCCCAAGCCCATTGCGCACGCCGCAGGCCGCCGTCGTCTCAACCGTCCAACTCGAGCCATTCCAGACACGCGGTGATGTCCTTTTGGCCCGGGATGTCCCCGCATTCATTCGTGGGCTTGGACTGCTCCATGCCCTGATGGGAGAGAAGCCTCTCTTCCTGGCCATTCCAAACGCCGAATCAGAAATCACAGAGCTGCTTCAGACCACGGCAAGGGAACACCCCTGGATCACGATCGTCCACGTCCCCCTCCGCTATCCCGCAGGCGACCTTCGGTTGCTGGCCCGCCGGGTTGGGCTCAGATGCGATGCCGCCCTGCCAGTCTGGGGCACGGGAGTCGCCGGAGTGCTCGCGGTTGACGCCGCATTGACACACGGCAAAGCAGCCACGACACGCGTCGTGACCTTGGGCGGCCCCGGAGCACCGCAACCGCGGCACGTTGAAGTCCATCTGGGTTACCCGCTCGAGAAACTGCTTCCGCCCGCCACCGGTCCAACCACTCTCCGTGTGCTCAATGGCGGAGCGTTGACCGGCGCCCAACTTGATCCCGGACAGTGCGGTATCGACAACCAGTGCGCCGGTCTGACCATGGTCAAAGAGCACGAGAGCCGCGAGTTTTTCGGCTTCCTCAGGGCTGGAAGCGATCGTCCCTCCGCCAGCCGCTGTTTCCTGAGCACGCTACGGCGCCCGACACGACACGCGCTGACCACGGCTCTCCGAGGCGAGCACCGCGCCTGCGTCGCCTGTGGACACTGTGAGAGTCGTTGTCCAGCCGGCATCATGCCGTCGTTGCTTCACAAGTGTCTGTGGGCCGGAGACGAACGGGAAGCGGAACGTCTGCGCCTGGATCTGTGCGTGGAATGCGGACTGTGCACCTACGTGTGTCCGGCCAAGATCAATCTTCAGAAGCAGTTCGGTGATGCAAAGGAGAATATTCGCTCAAGGCAGTGCCCGGCCCCCCGGCAAATCCAATGAACCGCCTCCTCAACATCTTCCATGCGCTCCGCCCCCGGTTCGAAGGGGACGGACCGCTGGGGAAACTGGAACCAGTCTTCGCAGCAGCAGAGGGCCTCCTCTTCGCGCCCGGAGACCGGACTGGAGCATCCCCGCACATCCGCGACCCTCTGGACGTCAAGCGCTACATGGCCCTGGTCATTCTCGCGTTGCTGCCTTGCCTCGCGGCTGCCGTGTACTTCTTCGGGCTCCGCGTCCTGGCCATGGTTGCGGCGTCCTACGTTGCCGGTGGCACGGTTGAAGTGGCTATCGCCATCATCCGCGGGGACGAGATCAACGAGGGATTCCTGGTAACCGGGCTCATTTTCCCACTGATTCTTCCGCCCGCACTGCCGCTGTGGATGGTGGCCGTGGGAAGCGCCTTCGGGGTGCTGGTGGGCAAGGAACTGTTCGGTGGAACGGGCCGGAATCTCTTCAACCCGGCCATGGTGGGACGGTGCTTCCTGGCTCTGAGCTACCCCGCGGCAATGTCCTCGGGGTGGATCCGGCCGGGTCACAACCTGGCCGGGCGCCTTACGCAGTATGTGGACGCGAGCTGCGTCGATGCCCTGAGTTCCGCCACTCCCCTGGGCGCTGCCAAGCACGGGGAGCTTGCGCCTTGGCTGGATGTCGTGGCGGGGGCAGTGCCGGGCTGTGCAGGTGAAACATCAGCGGTTGCGGTGACCCTCGGGGGAGCGTTCCTCCTCCTCGTCGGTATCAGTAACTGGCGCACCGTCGTCGCGACCCTCGGCTCGTTCGCGGCCCTTAACACCGTGCTCCACCTCTCTCTCCCCGGCAGTTTCGGGCCAACCCTCTGGCAGCTTGTCGCTGGCGGGTTCCTCTTCGGCGCATTCTTCATGGCCACCGATCCGGTCACCGCCCCAACAACCAATCTGGGCAAGTGGGTGTACGGCACGCTGATCGGGTCACTCACCGTGCTTATTCGAGGCCTGACCGGATACGTCGAGGGTGTCATGTTCGCTATTCTGCTCGGAAACACGTGCGCACCGCTCATCGATGACGTAGCCATTCGGCTGAGACTCAGGAGGCTCCGGGATGAAAGATAACCGGGCCTATACACTGCTCTATGCCACGGCCTTGGGTGCACTGTGCGCAACGCTGGTGTCCCTCACGCGTACGCTGACGGAGCCCGCTCGCCGGATGAATGCCCAGGCCGAGAGAGCACGACAGATTCTTGAAGTCCTGGACGTGCCCGTCCCGCTCGAGAGTTCGTCGTCTCAGTTGATCGCAATCGCGGGCCGCACGATCACCGCAGAGAAACACGGGAAGACGACACTCTACAGGTATTCGGGAGAGGTGGGCACGGAACCAGATCTCGGCTCGGCCGTCGCGGTCCCGTTTTCAGGCACCGGGCTGTGGGGGCCGATCAGAGGCTTCCTGGCCATCGAGTCCGACATGAAGACAATCCGCGGCGTGACCTTCCACGAACAGAGCGAGACGCCCGGACTAGGCGGCGAAATCGCCGCCGCCTGTTCCTGCGGAGGCGACCTCCAGACACCATGCACTGCCTGGTTTCGGCACCAGTTCAAAGGCAAGCGCATCACGGAAACACCCGATCGCCCACGAATCCGCATCAGGCGCGTCCGGCGCCCGAACGCCGCCCAAGACGAAGTAGATGGGATAACGGGCGCCACGTTGACCTGCAGAAACGTCGAAGCCATGCTCAGCGATGCCATCGATCAGTTGCTGGAGGAACGTTGAAGGACATACCGCACAGCCCATTCCACGATCGGCGTCCTCCAACGCTGCTGACTTCCTCTGAAGACGGTCGCGGCATGGCAGCCCCTCCCACTTTGGGGAAGCACACAATGTGGGAGGCGGTGCCACCCGGCGACTCTTGGGCCGGACACGGGGGCCAGAGGAAGTCAACAGCATTGCAGCGTCCGCGGCGCTCCCCCGTTCCCGGAATCGGCCAGACTGTCTGGGTGTTCAACCAAGGCCTCTGGGCCAACAATCCCATCTCCGTCCAAGTCCTGGGGATCTGTTCGGCCCTGGCCGTCACGAACCGCCTCGCGAACGCCCTGGTGATGGCTGCGGCACTGCTGTTCGTGGGAGTCGCCTCAAGCCTGTTTGTTTCGCTCCTCAGGGAAGCCACGCCACGTCGCATACGGATGATTGCCGAAGTCATGATCATCGCGACGTTCGTCGTGGTCTTCGATCAGCTCCTGAAAGCCTTCTACTGGGATATGTCGAAGCAGCTGGGGCCTTATGTCGGCCTGATCATCACGAACTGCATCATCATGGGACGCGCGGAGGCGTTTGCCTCACACAATCCGCCTTTCATCTCAGCGCTGGATGGGGCGGCAAACGGTATTGGGTACGGCATCGTGCTCGCACTTGTCGCGTCCCTCCGGGAACTCCTCGGCTCGGGTACACTGCTTGGCTATCCAGTCCTCAGCGCCGACTGGTACACCCCCAACCAGCTCCTGGTTCTTGCCCCGGGCGCCTTTCTCACCTTGGCCTTCCTCATCGCCCTCTTCAACGCCGTGCATCCCACCGGCGACGAGAGGAGGCCAACATGACTCAGACGCACGCCCTGGTCATCCTGTTTGCCGCCGTCTTCACCAACAACATCCTGCTCTCCAACTTCCTGGGGATGTGTTCGTTCATCGCCTGCTCCCGTCAGGTAGACACAGCTCTGGGGCTGGGAGCTGCAGTTGCCTTTGTCACCGCCTCCACGACGATTCTCAACTACACGATCTACCACTGGGTCCTCGTGCCCTGGAACATCGACCACCTCGCCCTGATCGTGTTCATCATGGTGATCGCAGCGTTTGTTCAATTTGTAGAAATGTTCGTCGAGCGCTTCAGTCCCACGCTCTACTGCGCTCTGGGCGTGTTTCTGCCTCTGATCACCGTCAATTGTGCCATTTTGGGGGCCTCCCTTTTTATGGTCATTCGGGACTACTCGTTCGCCCAATCTGTCGGCTTCGGCCTCGGAGCGGGGTTGGGATGGGCATTGGCCATTCTCCTGATCGCCGGCCTCAGGCAGAAGATGACATACAGCCGTGTACCCAAGCCCTTCCAGGGCGTCGCGATCACCATGCTCATCACCGGCATAATGGCGATGGCCTTCATGGGGTTCACCGGTATGGTGACCATCGAGTAGCGAAACGCGAGGCGCCCGAGCAGAGCCGCGCACAACGTAAGCGATCTTCCCTGAAGGACGGCAAACGACACCACGTGACAGAAAATCCCATCGTGACAGCCCAACCTACCCCCAACGCAGTGAAGATATGGTTCACGGCAGTGCGGCCGTTTGCCTATCCCGCATCGGCCTTGCCCGTCATTCTGGGGCTGGCGTTGGTCGTCCACGCGGGGCACACCATCAACTGGGCTCTGGCAGCCCTGACCATGGTCGGCGTCCTGAGTTTCCACACCGCGGCGAACCTGCTGAATGACTGCTTTGACCACCACCGGGGCACGGATGACAGCATCCTGCCTACGAGCGGAGCGATCGTCCGCGGCTGGCTCACCGAAAAGCAGGTGTACCGCGCCGCACTGGTCTCCCTTGGTCTAGGCATGGCTTGTGGAGCAGCTCTCATCCCGGCCGCCGGCTGGCTGGTTTTCGCGCTTGGCTCGCTGGGAACACTATTCACGGTGGGATACACCCGTCGTGGCCGATGTCTGAAGTACGCCGGCCTGGGTGATGTCACCATCTTCATCGCGTTTGGGCTCCTCCCTGTGTTTGGGACCTACTGGGTCCAAACACGGACACTGTCGTGGCTCCCCATCCTCTGGAGTCTCCCCCTGGCAAGTCTCACGGTTGGTATCCTCCATGCCAACAACTGGCGGGACATCCCGACTGATACCGCAAACGGTTGCAGGACAGTCGCGGCCAGGCTCGGCGACCACGGATCCGGAGTTTACTACCGCTGCCTTGTCATCGCCCCCTACATCCTCACCAGCCTGTACCTGGCGATCGCCCTGACGGCCAACTCCCCGGGGCTCGCCCCCCGCACAGTCGGCCTGGTTCTCATCGCTCTGCCTGCGTCGCTGGAACTCACGCGAGTCCACCGGGAAACGAACAGAGCCACATTCATGATGCTCGACGCGCGCACGGCTCAACTGCAACTGCTCTTCGGTGTGCTTCTATGCCTGGCTTTCGTTGCAGGGCAGTACTGGTAAGAGGCGACATGGGAAACGCATCATACTGGAGTGAGCATGACAAATCGCGAACGTTTCCTCAAGCTCATGCGTGGGCAACCTGTGGACCGGGCCCCGTTCTTCCCGTGCTTCGGCCCCTGGCCGGAAACACTCGAGCGATGGCAGCGTGAAGGAATGCCCGCTGATGGCGACTGGCGGGAGATCTGCGGCTTCGATGGTGACCTCCGCCACCGCCACCCGGTGAATGCCTTCATGTGCCCCGGAGTCGAGCCACGCATTCTTGAAGACGAAGGTGAAACGCAGGTTGTGATCGACGGTTTCGGGATCCGTCAGCGTCAGCGCAAAGACCGCGGCTCCATGCCCGAGTTTCTGTCCTTCCCTGTCTCAGACCGAAGCGACTGGGAGCGGATCAAGCCACGGTTCGCCCTCGACCTGGCCGCTCGTCTTCCCCCCTCAGAGAAGTGGCAGGCCTACTGCGCTGCGAATGCGACACGCACAGAGCCCTGCTACGCCGGCGACCTCCCCATTGGATTCTTCGGCGGCCCCCGCCAGCTCATGGGCTATGAAGCCCTCGCCTACGCTCTCTACGATGACCCGGCTCTGGTTGAAGACATCCTCGACACGCTCTGTGATCTCTGGGTGGAGTTCTTCCCAGTTGTCCTGCGTAACGCCCCCGTCGACTTCTTCTTCATCTGGGAAGACATGTGCTTCAAGACCGGCCCCCTGATCAGTCCGGAGCTCTTCCGGCGCTTCCTCGTACCCCGTTACCAACGATTCACAGCCGCCCTGCGGGACGCCGGTGTAGACATCATCATGGTCGACTGCGACGGGGATCCACGTCTGCTGGTCGATGCGTGGCTCGACGGCGGTGTGACGTGTGTATTCCCCTGGGAAACGCAGATGGGGATCGATCTCACGGAAGTGCGTCGGAGCCACCCCACGCTCCAGATGATCGGGGGAGTCGATAAACACACCTTGGCCCTGGGGCGGGAAGCGATCGACAGTGACCTCCGCAAGATCCCCTTCATGCTGGAGAACGGACGTTTCCTCCCTGCGGTAGACCACTTTGTCCCGCCGGATGTGTCCTGGGACAACTACCGCTACTTCTGCGATCAACTCCGAAATCTGATCGAACGCTACCCGCCCTGCCCCGCGGACAGGCGGGAAGTGGCAGGTTCAGAATGAAAAAATGAAGCCCTGAAAAGGGCTGATTGATGTTCGTTGTTGCTACGGACGTGC
>Ga0209045_1001153_pt1 | contig 25743 bp, 25 predicted proteins | sample SaaInlLV_10m_DNA_4_FD_184664 | JGI IMG/M metagenome (GOLD analysis project Ga0209045, IMG submission 184664) | Marine microbial communities from expanding oxygen minimum zones in the Saanich Inlet - Saanich Inlet SI072_LV_200m_DNA (SPAdes) (version 2) | ecosystem: Environmental > Aquatic >...
ATATGAAAATACTTTTAAGTGATAGTAGTATGAAGAAATTAGAAAGTAAGGAAAACAATTAAATGAGTTATAAAATAGCAGTAGCAGGTACAGGATATGTAGGTATCTCAAATGGAATACTATTAGCTCAACACAATGAAGTAGTAGCATTAGATATTATTCCAGAAAAAGTAGAGATGCTAAATAATAAAATATCTCCTATAGAAGATAAAGAAATTAGTAAATATTTAAAAACTAAGGATTTGAATTTTAGAGCTACACTTGATAAAAAAGAAGCTTATGATAATGCAGATTTTGTAATTATCTCAACTCCAACAGATTATGATCCTGAAACCAACTACTTCAATACAAAGTCTATAGAAGCAGTTATAAAAGATGTACTAGAGATAAATCAAAACACAACAATCATCATAAAATCAACAGTACCAGTTGGATACACAGAAAAAATCAAAAAAAAGTTTCTGGCACTAAATGCCGATACCCCCGGTTCTAAAGAACAAGTGGGGTGCAATACTACAAATATCATTTTCTCTCCTGAATTTTTAAGAGAAGGAAGTGCTTTATATGATAATCTTCATCCTAGTAGGATAATAGTTGGAGAAAAAAGTAAAAGAGCACAAACTTTTGCAAATCTATTATCTCAAGGTGCTATAAAAGAAGATATAGATATATTACTAACAGATTCAACTGAAGCAGAAGCTGTAAAACTATTTTCAAATACTTACCTAGCTATGAGAGTATCATACTTTAATGAGTTAGATTCTTATGCTCAAACACATAATCTTAATTCAAAAGATATTATAGAAGGTGTTGGACTAGACCCTAGAATTGGAACACACTATAATAATCCAAGCTTCGGATATGGTGGATACTGTTTACCAAAAGATACTAAACAATTAAGAGCTAACTACGCAGATGTACCTAGTAATATTATAGGTGCTATAGTAGAATCAAATAGTACTCGTAAAGATTTCATAGCAGATAGTGTCATAGCTAAATTAAAATCTCTGGCACTAAATGCCGATACCCCCGTCGCTAAAGCGAAAGAGGGGTGCAAAGTAGTAGGTATATATAGACTAGTGATGAAATCAGGTTCAGATAACTTTAGAGCAAGTGCTATTCAAGGTATTATGAAAAGAATTAAAGCAAAAGGCATAGAAGTAGTTATCTATGAACCTGTTATGAAAGAAGATGAATTCTTTCATTCTAAAGTGATAAAAAACTTGGAAGAGTTTAAAAATATAAGTGATGTAATCATTGCAAATAGATTTGAAAATATTTTAGAAGATGTTCAAGATAAAGTATACACTAGAGATATATTTAATAGTGATAGTTAAAATAAGGTAATTTAATAAATGAAAATATTAGTAACAGGAACAGCTGGATTTATAGGTTATCATTTAGCAAAAAAATTATTAGAATTAGATCATGAAGTAATTGGATATGATAATATCAATGACTATTATGATGTAAATCTTAAATATGCAAGATTAAATGAACTAGGGATTAAACAAGAAGAATTAAAAGAAAATATATTAATTCAATCTTCAGCATATGATAGACATAAATTTATAAAATCAAATCTTGAAGATGCAGAAGTTATGAATAAACTTTTTGAAACTGAAAAGTTTGATGCAGTGTGTAATCTAGCAGCCCAAGCTGGAGTAAGATATAGTATAGAAAATCCTCATGCTTATATACAGTCAAATATAGTAGGATTTATGAATATCTTAGAAGCATGTAGAAACTATAATGTAAAAAATCTATCTTATGCAAGTAGTTCAAGTGTATATGGTACAAACACTTCACAACCATTTAAAACTACAGATATAACAGATACTCCAGTATCTCTATATGCAGCAACTAAAAAATCAAATGAACTTATGGCTCATACATATAGTCATCTTTATGATATCCAAACTACAGGACTAAGATTTTTTACTGTTTATGGACCATGGGGGCGACCAGATATGGCACCTATGCTTTTTGCAGATGCTATCTCAAATGATAGAGCTATAAAAGTATTTAATCATGGTGATATGAGTAGAGACTTTACCTATATAGATGATATAGTAGATGGGATTATTAATGTAATTGATAATCCATCTCCTGACTGCAGTATGTATAATATTGGTAATAATACTCCTATACAATTACTAGAATTCATAGAAATTTTAGAAAAATCTATAGGTAAAAAAGCAGAGAAAAACTTCATGGGTATGCAAGATGGTGATGTAAAAAGTACTTATGCAGATATAAGTGGTCTGATGGACGATTTTGGGTATAAACCAGAAACAAAACTAACTGATGGAATTGGTGAGTTTGTGAAGTGGTATAAAGAATTTTATAATAATAAGGAACAACAATGAAAGGTATTATACTAGCAGGAGGTTCAGGAACACGACTCTACCCAATAACAAAAGGGGTATCTAAACAACTAGTTCCTATCTATGATAAGCCAATGATTTATTATCCACTATCTGTTTTAATGTTAGCTGGAATAAAAGAGGTACTAATTATCTCTACACCAAAAGATTTACCTAGATTTGAAGAACTTTTAGGCGATGGTAGTGATATTGGTATGAAGTTTGAATATATCGTACAACCAAGTCCAGATGGACTTGCTCAAGCTTTTACTTTAGGTGAAGAGTTTTTAGATGGTGATGATGCTTGTTTGGTACTTGGGGATAATATCTTTTATGGGCATGGACTGACTGATCTTTTAGCTAAAAGTGTTAAAAATGCAAAAGAAGAAAATAAAGCTACAGTATTTGGTTACTACGTAAAAGATCCAGAAAGATATGGTGTAGCAGAGTTTAATAATAATGGTATTGTAACATCTATAGAAGAGAAACCAACTGAACCAAAATCAAACTATGCCGTAATAGGACTATACTTCTATCCAAATGATGTAGTGAAGAAAGCAAAAGATGTAAAACCTAGTGACAGAGGTGAATTAGAAATTACAACTTTAAATCAAGATTATTTAAAAGAAGAAAGATTAAAAGTTGAACTTATGGGCAGAGGATATGCTTGGTTAGATACAGGTACTCATGAATCATTACTAGAAGCATCTCAATTCATCCAAACAATTGAAAATAGACAATCACTCAAAGTAGCATGTCTAGAAGAGATAGCTTTTGAGATGGGATACATTAGTAAAGAAAAACTTTTAGAATTAGCAGAACCATTAAAAAAGAATCAATATGGACAATATTTAATTGCACGTGCTAATCAAGGTAAAATATAATATGCAGTTTATTAGAACTAAGATAAAAGATGTAATAATTATAGAACCACAAGTTCATGGTGATGATAGAGGATATTTTGTAGAAACTTTTCGAGCAGATAAATTAGAAAAGTTTCTAGAATATAAAATAAACTTCTGTCAAGATAATGAATCAAAATCTTCAAAAGGAGTTCTTCGTGGACTTCATTATCAACTTCTTCCTCATGCACAAACAAAACTTGTACGTGTAATACAAGGATCTGTTTTAGATGTAGCTGTAGATATCAGAGAAAACTCTCCTACCTTTGGACAACACGTATCGGTAGAGTTAACAGCCCAAAATAAAAAACAATTATTAATTCCTAGGGGTTTTGCTCATGGATTTGTGGTTTTAGAAGATGATACAGTATTTGTATATAAAGTAGATAATTATTATAGTCCAGAGTGTGATAGAGGTATTGCATTTGATGATGAAGCTTTAGGTATAGATTGGATTTTAAATCATGAAGAATTAAATCTATCAGCTAAAGATAAAGTTCAACCAAAACTAAATGAAACTAATGATTTATTTGAATATGGAATAAACTACTATGAATAATCAATTAAATATATTAGTAACAGGTTCAAATGGTCAATTAGGTTCTGAAATAAAAGGATTTTCTTCAAATTACAACTATAAATTTTATTTTACTATCTCAAAAGATCTTAATATTTTAAATCACCAAGAAGTAAGAAATTTTATAATAGAAAATAATATTGATACAATTATTAATTGTGCTGCATACACAGCAGTTGACAAGGCTGAAGAAGAAAATGAATTAGCTGATAAGATAAATCATATTGCTGTTAAAAACCTAGCAATATTATCCAATGAGTTTGGAATCAAATTCATTCATATATCAACTGACTATGTATTTGATGGAAAAAACTTTAAACCATATAATGAAAAAGATACAGTTAATCCAAATAGCATATATGGACAAACAAAATTAGATGGAGAAAGGACTATAATTGAATATAATTTAAAAAATTCTATTATAATAAGAACATCATGGGTGTATTCATCATTTGGAAATAATTTTGTAAAAACTATGGTTAAATTAGGTAATTCAAAAAAAGAATTAGGTGTTATATTTGATCAGGTAGGAACACCAACCTATGCAAGAGATTTGGCTAAAGCAATTTTAGATATATTACCAAATATTAAGAATAAAAAAGTTGAAATATATAATTATTCAAATGAAGGTGTGTTATCTTGGTATGATTTTGCAAAAGAGATAATGAAAATGGCTAAAATAGATTGTAAAGTAAATCCAATTGAGACATTTCAATATCCAACACCAGCTAAAAGACCACATTATAGTTTACTTAATAAATCAAAGATAAAAAATGAATTTAATATAACTATTCCATATTGGAAAGATAGTTTAGATGAATGTTTAAAAGTAATGGGAGAAAGAAAATAGATGTTTAATAATGATAATAAAAGTATATTAGTAACAGGATGTGCAGGTTTTATAGGTAGTAACTTTGTACCATATTTTTTAGATAAATATGAAAACTATAATATAGTAAATTTAGATTTATTAACTTACGCAGGAGATTTAGAAAACTTAAAAGAGTGTGAATCTAATCCTAACTATAAATTTATAAAAGGTGATATTTGTAATAGAGAACTTGTAGAGTTTATCTTTAATGAGTATGACATCGAAGGTGTTATTCACTTTGCAGCAGAATCACATGTAGATAATAGTATTAAAAACCCTGGAGTATTTGTAGAAACGAATGTAAATGGTACATTTACACTTTTAGATGTAGCAAGAGCATATTGGATGGAGAAACCATTTACTTATAAAGAAGCTTATCAAGACTGTAGATTTCATCATATAAGTACAGATGAAGTGTATGGAACTCTAAATAATGAAACAGACCTATTTACGGAAGAGACACCGTATGCACCCAATAGCCCATATAGTGCGTCTAAAGCATCTAGTGATATGATAGTAAGATCTTACCAAGAAACATATGGTATGAATACAGTTATAACAAACTGTTCAAATAACTACGGCCCAAAACAACACTATGAAAAACTAATCCCTACTATTATCAGAAAAGCACTGCAAGGTGAATCAATACCAATTTATGGTGATGGTAAGAATATAAGAGATTGGTTATATGTACTAGATCACTGTAAAGGTATAGATTTAGTTTATCATACTGGACTTGAAGCAAATGTATATAATATTGGTGGTAGAAATGAAAGAACAAATCTTCAAATAGTAGATACTATATGTACTATCCTTGATAATAAAGTACCAAATGATAGAAGCTATAAAGAATTAATAACATTTGTAGAAGATAGAGCTGGTCATGATAGAAGATATGCAATAGATGCATCAAAACTTGAAGATACTCTTGATTGGAAAGCTGATGAAAATTTTGATACCGGTATTGTTAAAACTATTGAGTGGTATTTAGGAAAATATAACAGATGACAAATGTAACTAAAACATACCTTCCAAATAAAGAAAAATATCAAAAACATGTAGATGAAATATTTGAAAGTGGATGGATAACTAACAATGGACCAAAAGTACAAGAACTAGAAATTAGATTAGCAAAGTATCTTGGAGTAAAAAATATTATTTTAGTTTCAAATGGTACTGTTGCTTTAGAGATAGCATATCGTACACTAGGAGTAAAAGGTTTTGCTATTACTACCCCTTTTTCTTTTGTGGCTACTACTAGTTCTCTTGTGACAAATGGTATCTTGCCAATATTTGCAGATATAGATGAAAAAAGTTTAAATATAGACCCTAAAAACATAGAAAAGCTTATCACTCCAAATACAAGTGCCATAGTACCTGTACATGTATTTGGAAATGCTTGTGAAGTAGAAGAGATAGAGTCAATTGCTAGTAAACATAATTTAAAAGTCATTTATGATGCAGCTCATGCTTTTGATGTCAAGTATAAAAATCAAAGTATACTAAACTATGGAGATATTGCAACTCTTAGTTTTCATGCTACGAAACTTTTTCACACGATAGAGGGTGGTGCTTTGATCATCAATGATGATGAACTAGCACAAAAAGCTAGATACCTTATAAACTTTGGTATAGAAAACACAGAGTCTATTCCTCACTTAGGAACAAATGCAAAGATGAATGAGTTTGAAGCAGCTATGGGGCTTTGTGTATTAGATGACATAGAAGATATTAAAAGAAGTCGTAAAATAGTACTTGAACAGTACAGAAAAGAGCTAGAAGGAATCGTAGAATTTCAAGAACAAAATGAAAATGCTACAGAAAACTATAGCTATTTGCCAATTATACTCAAAGATGTAGATCAAACTTTAAAACTACAAGCATCACTAAACGATGCTAAAATATTTCCAAGAAGATATTTTTATCCATCACTTGATACATTGGACTATATTGAACCAAAACAAATCTGTGATATATCAAGAGATATAAGTAAAAGGATACTTTGTTTACCTATTTATCCGGGACTTGAAAATAATATACAAATTCAAATAATTGAAACAATAAAGGACAATATTAAATGACTTTAGCAATCATGCAACCTTATTTATTCCCCTACATAGGATATTGGCAACTTATAAATGCAGTGGATACTTTTGTAATATTTGATGATGTAAACTTTATAAAAAAAGGTTATATAAATAAAAATAATATTTTAGTATCTGGTAATTCAAAGTCATTTACACTAGAACTTTTAAAAGCAAGTCAAAATAAACTTATAAATGAAATAGAAGTTGGAAACAATTCAGATAAAGTTTTAAATGTCATTAAACAAAACTATTCTAAATCACCGTATTTTGATATAGTATATCCTTTACTTGAAAATATATTGATGCAAGATGAAAAAAACTCAGCAAAATTTATCGGCTATTCTTTACAAAAGTTATCTGCCTTTTTAGAGATAGACACAAAGTTTATATACTCAAGTGATATAGAAAAAAACAATGAGTTAAAAGCTCAAGATAAGATACTCGATATTTGTAAAAAACAAAAAGCGACAAACTATATAAATGCTATAGGTGGTAAAGAACTTTACGACAAAGAAAAATTTCTAGAGCAAAATATGAACTTAAATTTTTTAGAAACTAAAATAACTGAATATAAGCAATTGAAAAATGAGTTTATGCCATATCTTTCTATTATTGATATTTTGATGTTTAATAGTAAAGATGAGATAAAAAAAATGCTTAATAAATATACACTAATTTAAGAGAGAAAAAATGTATAAAAATAAAGAAGAAAAAACAAGAGTTAAAAAGTTTAAAAGAAATAGTTCCTTAGAAGAATTTTTATTAGAAATTAATAATGATTTATTGACTACAGAAGAAAATCTTTTAACTAAAAAAGAACCTGAATATCCTTTAATATTTGTAATGGGTCCTTTAAGAAGTGGAAGTACACTTATGACACAATGGCTTGCAAACATTGGTTTTGCATACCCTACAAATCTAATGTCTAGATTTTACAAAACACCTATCATTGCAAGTAAGATACAGCTCTTGCTTACAGATGAAAGATATAACTATAGAAATGAATTAAGAGATTTCAATAGTGGTGTAGATTTTAGTAGTGAAAATGGTAAAACAATAGGTGCATTAGCACCAAACGAGTTTTGGTATTTTTGGAGAAGATTTTTAGATTTTAAAGAGCTTGACTATCTTTCTACTAGCGAACTTTTAGAGACGATTGATATAGATACTTTAAAATCAGAATTTGCAGGTATGGTTGATGTATTTCAAAAGCCTTTTGCTTTAAAGGGGATGATACTAAACTACAATATTGACTTTTTGGATAAAATTTTTGAAAAAGCAATATTTATTTATACCAAACGAAATCCACTTACAAATATAGAATCAGCACTAAAAGCAAGAGAAAAACAACTAGGAAGTATAGATGAATGGTATTCTTTTAAGATACCTGAATACAATGAACTAATAAAACTAAACCCTTACGAACAAGTAGCAGGGCAAATCTATCACATAAATAAAGCAGTTGAGAGTGGACTTGAAAATGTGGCAGAACATAAAAAAATGATAGTAAACTATGAAGAGTTTTGTGAAGATCCTAAGAAGTTTTATGATGAACTTAAAGATAAACTAAATATCCAAGGATATACTATGGATAAAGAGTATTTTGGTGAAGAGAAGTTTAATGTGACACGAAAGAGTGTGAGTGATGAGAATATTTTAAATGCTTATAATAAAATCTACAAAAAAGGAATTTCAAATTGATAACGAAACAAAGATTGACCCATCTAAAACAACTAGAAGCAGAATCTATCCACATACTTAGAGAAGTAGCAGCAGAGTTTTCAAATCCTGTTATGATGTACAGTGTAGGAAAAGATAGTTCTGTTATGTTACATCTTGCTATGAAAGCATTTGCTCCTAGTAAATTGCCATTTCCTATGCTTCATGTAGATACTCTTTGGAAGTTTAAAGAGATGACTGAGTTTAGAGATAAAAGAGCAAAAGATTTAGGATTTGATTTAGTTGTTCATTCTAATCATGAGGGAATAGATATGGATATATCTCCATTTACTCATGGAAGTAAGATTCATACTGATATCATGAAAACACAGGCTCTAAAACAAGCCCTAAATGACGGTAAATACGATGCTGTTATTGGAGGAGCCAGAAGAGATGAAGAAAAATCTAGAGCAAAAGAGAGAATATTTTCTTTTAGAGATTCTCATCATAGATGGGATCCAAAAAACCAGCGACCAGAACTATGGAATGTATATAATACAGCAATAACCAAAGGTGAATCAGTAAGAGTATTTCCTATATCAAACTGGACAGAATTAGATATATGGCAATATATCTATCTTGAAAGTATAGATATACCATCGCTTTATTTTGCAAAAGAGCAAGATGTAGTAGACTATGAAGGTGTAAAAATAAGAGTAGATGATGATAGAGTACCAGATGAACTTAAAAGAACATCAAAAAAAGAGATGGTAAGATTTAGAACTCTTGGGTGCTATCCACTTACAGGTGCTATAAATTCAACAGCAACTACTCTCCCTGAAATAATAAAAGAGATGCTTCTCTCAACTTCAAGTGAAAGAGAAGGTAGACTTATAGATAAAGATCAAATAGGAGCCATGGAGCTTAAAAAAATAGAGGGGTATTTTTAATGGAAACTATATCTAATATAGAAAATTATTTAAAAGAGCATGAAAATAAAGATATGCTTAGATTTTTAACTTGCGGTTCTGTTGATGATGGTAAATCAACTCTTATAGGTCGTATGCTTTATGATTCTAAGATGGTATTTGATGATCAGTTATCAGCTATAGAAGAAGAGAGTAAAAAGTATGGTACTACTGGTGAAAAACTTGATATGGCTTTGCTTGTAGATGGTCTTCAAAGTGAACGTGAACAAGGTATCACTATAGATGTAGCATATAGGTTTTTTACAACAGAAAATAGAAAATTTATTATAGCAGATACTCCTGGTCATGAGCAATATACTAGAAATATGGTTACAGGAGCTTCAACAGCAGATGTAGCTATCATACTTATAGATGCTAGAAAAGGTATACTTACTCAGACAAGAAGACATAGCTTTATAGTTTCTTTACTTGGAATCGAGCATGTAGTAGTAGCAATAAACAAAATGGACTTAGTAGATTTCAATGAAGATGTTTATAATGAGATAAAACAAGCATATTCTATCCTTGCGAATGAATTAGAGATAAAAAATACTTACTATATTCCACTAAGTGCTTTAAATGGAGATAATGTTGTTGACAAAAGTACAAAAACTCCTTGGTTTGACGGTCTACCACTTTTAGGACTATTAGATAGTATGAACATCTTAAAAGAAATAAAAGCAGAAAACTTTAGATTCCCAGTTCAATACGTAAATCGTCCAAATCTTGACTTTAGAGGCTTTTGTGGAACAATAGCAGCAGGAAGTGTAAAAGTTGGTGATGAGATCACAGTTTTACCATCTGGAAAAAGTACAAAAGTAAAAAGTATCATAAATGGTGGAGATATCACAGAGTCTAATAGAAGTACTACTACTCAAGAAGCTCATGCACCAATGGCTATAACTATTACAACAGAAGATGAAATAGATATATCTCGTGGAGATATGCTAGTTCATACTAGTTCACTTCCTAGAGTATCGAACTCTTTAAAAGTTATGCTAGTATGGATGGATGATAAGCCAATGGATAGAAGTAGAACTTATGATATTAAAAGGGCTACGACAGTTATATCTGGTAGTTTTGAACATATAAATTATAAAATAGATGTAAACACTTATGAGAGAACACAAGTAGATACACTAGAACTAAATGATATAGCATCTTGTAGAATGTTACTTACTCGCGCCATTGCCGCTGACTCTTACAAAGACAATAAAGAGACAGGAAGTTTCATAGTTGTAGATCGTATTACCAATAATACTGTTGGTGCTGGTATGATAGTAGATGTAACAAAGAGAGATGATGATAAAAAAGTTCATAATCATAGAGATTATACTGAAGCTGAAATTGCTTTAAATATATATATAAGAGAAAACTTTCCAGAGTGGAATTGTAAAGAAGTTTAATGTATAGAGAAACAAATAAAAGAAGTATAGTAAAAGGTATTAGTTGGCGATTAATTGCTACTGGTACTACTGTTATCATTATATATATTTTCTTTGGAAGACTTGATCTTGCTATTGCAGCTGGGCTTATAGAATCAGTACTTAAAATTGGGCTTTATTGGGCTCATGAAAGAGCATGGTTTAAAATAAGATGGGGTAAAAAGAGAATAGAACCATTTAATCTTTGGTTTACAGGACTTCCATTAAGTGGAAAAACAACTATTGCAGATGCAGTATATAAAGAACTAGAAAAACTTGATATTCCGATAGAGAGAATAGATTCTAAAGATATAAGAGACATAGCTCCAAATATTGGCTTCACAAGAGAAGATAGAAATAGGCATATGCACCGTATAGGGCATCTTATAAAGACATTACAAAATAATTCTATATCTACAGTAGCGTCTTTTGTGTCTCCATATAAAGAATCAAGAAAAGCTATAAGAGGAATGGTTAAAAATAATATTGTAGTGTATGTTAAGGCAGATATAGAATCTTGTAAACAACGAGACTATAAAGGTGCATATGAAAAAGCGATCAAAGGTGAGTATCAAAACTTTACAGGGGTAAATGACACTTATGAAGAGCCGCAACATGCTGAGATAATAGTTGATACAGACAAACTATCTATAGAAGAATCAACTCAAATAATAGTAAATTATATAAAGAAGAATTATGTTAAATAATACAAATCATCATATTGTTCATCACAATCATGAAGTAACAAAAGAACAAAGAGCTAATATAAAACAGCAAAAACCGTGTATATTGTGGTTTACAGGACTAAGTGGAAGTGGAAAATCTACCATCGCAAATGCAGTTGAAGTAGAGTTAAATAAGCTAAATAAACATACATATCTTTTAGATGGGGATAATATACGATTGGGATTAAATCAAGGATTGACATTTTCAGATACTGATAGAATTGAAAATATAAGAAGAATAGGTGAAGTATCAAAACTTTTTGTTGATAGTGGGACTATTGTTTTAACAGCTTTTATCTCCCCTTTTATAAAAGATAGACAAATTGTCAAAGATTTAGTTGAAGATGATGAGTTTATTGAAATATTTGTAAACACACCTTTGGAAGTTTGTGAAAGCCGTGATCCAAAAGGTTTATATAAAAAGGCAAGAGATGGTGATATTCCAAACTTTACAGGAATCAGCTCACCCTATCAAGAACCTTTAAAAGCAGATATAGTTTTAACAAATGATATATTAGATAATTATGTAAAAATAATAATAGAGTATTTAAAAAAAGATGGATATCTAAATGCTTAATGTAATTGATTTAGAAAAGATTGTTGATATAGCTAAAAAAGCTGGTGATGCTATTATGAAAATTTATAAAAAAGACTTTAATATAGACTATAAAGAAGATAACTCTCCACTTACACAAGCTGATATAAAAGCTAATGATATAATTTGTAATAATTTAAAAAAGTTATATCCAAATATCCCGATAATGTCAGAAGAAAATAAACAAGTAGAATATGAAGTAAGAAAAAATTGGGAATATTATTGGTGCATTGATCCTATAGATGGTACAAAAGAATTTATTAAAAAAAATGGTGAATTTACTGTAAATATTGCACTTATTTATAAGAATATTCCAGTATTAGGTGTAGTTTATGCTCCTGTTATAGATAAAATGTACTGGGCTAAAAAAGATGAAGGTGCTTTTTTAAATGGAAAGAAACTTCCTCTTCAAACCAATAACACTCCAAATGAAAAACTTTTTGTAGTTGCTTCCAAATCTCATCTATCAAGTGAAACTCAAGAGTTTATAAATAACCTTGATACAAAAGATATAGAGCAAGTTTCAAAAGGTTCATCTTTAAAACTTTGTATGGTAGCAACTGGTGAAGCAGATATATATCCACGACTTGCACCTACCATGGAGTGGGATACAGCTGCAGCTGATGCAATAGTGAGAGAATCAGGAAAGATGACTTGCCAATTTGAAAGTGCTGAGCCTATCATTTATAATAAAGATGATTTACTCAATCCTTGGTTTGTGGTTAGGTAGAGTTCGATGAATCTCAAAAAAAATATAATAGCCAACTTCTTCGGACAATTTTATACTATCATCATAGGTATAGTAATGGTCCCTTTTTATCTTCAATACTTAGGTGCTGAAGCTTATGGGTTAGTTGGTTTTTTTGCTTTGATGCAGTCTTGGATGATGTTACTTGATATGGGTATATCACCTACACTAGGAAGAGAAGTTGCAAAAGTCAGAAGTAGTGTAGAAGAGAGTGTAAAAGTAGTATTTAAAAAGTTACTTCATAGCTTAGAGTTTGTATTTATTATAGTCGCAGTTATCATTACTAGCAGTATACTTTTGTTTAGTTTTGATATCTCTAGCAAGTGGCTAACTATTGAGAGTATGGATATAAATACAGTTTCATATTGTATATCTTTGATGGGTGTTATGATAGGACTTCGTTTTTTATCATCTTTATATAGAAGTGGTATAAATGGAGCTGAAGAGCAAGTATGGTTAAGTACCTTTAATATTATAATTGTTACATTTAAATTTGTAGGTGTATTTTTAATACTATATTTTATCAGTACAGATGTATTGTATTTTTTCAAATATCAAATGATTATTGCTATAGTAGAATTTATCATTTTAGCTATAAAATTTTATAAAGTTATGGATATAGGTAGATTTAAATTATATTTTTCTTATGAATCAGTTAAACCAATTTTACCATTTGCTATGGGAATAGCATATACAGGTGGCATATGGATACTTTTAACACAACTTGATAAGTTATTATTATCGGGGGTACTTCCATTAGCAGAATATGGATATTTTGCTTTAGTTGGTATGATTGCAAATGCAGTTTTACAATTAATGAGACCTATTGCTCTAGCCATACAACCTAAAATGGTATCATTAATTCAACAAGGCAGGGAGAAAGAGATGATAGTACTATATAAAAAAGCGACACAGCTAATGTCTGTTATTGTTTTTTCTGTTGTTGCTATAATAGGAATATATTCATATGAGTTATTATATTCATGGACGGGCAATATAGAAGCAAGTAAGTGGGCTAAAGATATATTATTTTGGTATGTTATGGGAAATGGTATTCTAACTATAGCTGCTTTTCAATACAGTTTACAGTTCGGTTACGGTAATCTAAAAATGCATATATATTACAATACTTTTTCTGCATTAATTTCAATTCCATTAATAATATGGTCAGCGTATAATTATGGTGCAACTGGTGTGGCTATTGTGTGGTTTGTATTTAGACTAGTGTCATTTCTAATCTGGACTCCTATTGTTCATCATAAATTTGCACCAGGTGTACATAAAAATTGGATTATAAAAGATATTATGCCAATATTTGTTTCTACTATATTATTTATATTACTAGTGAATTATATAGATTTTAGTTTTGATTATACTAGAGGAATGATATTTTTTTTATTATTGACAATTGGATTTTGTTTATTGGTAGTAAATAGTTTTGTATCTAGTGAAGGAAGAAAGATGATAATAAATATTATATTAGGGAGAAAAAGAAATGTATGATGAAAAGAAGAAAGATTACTTTTTAAATATTAGAAAAGAGTTATTAGATTTAATACCTATTGAGAATAGAAATGGGACAATGCTTGAAATAGGGGCTGCTTCAGGAGATAACTCTTTGTATGCTAAGAAGAATGGATATGCTAAAAATATTTATGGTATAGAGTTATTCAAAATGGAAGATTCTAATCAGGAAAATATACTTTTTGATGAATTTATAATTGGAAATATAGAAGATTTAGAATTTAAATTTGAAAATGAAAAATTTGATGTTATTCTCGCTGGTGATGTATTAGAACATTTGATAGATCCATATATTATTGTAGAAAAACTAAACAAATATTTAAAGCCAAATGGAGTGTTAATATCAAGTATTCCAAATATAAGATATTTTAGAGTTTTAAAAGATATTGTCATTAATGGTAATTTTAAATATGCAGAAAAAGGTGTATTGGATAAAACACATTTACGATTTTTTGCTAAAAAGAATATAATAGATTTATTTGAAATGAACAATTATAAAGTTGAAAAAATAAAAAGTAATTTAACAAGTGTTAATAATAAGAGTGTTTTTCTTAATAAAATTACATTTGGACTACTTGAAGAATTTTTAACAAAACAATACTTTGTAGTTTGTTATAAAAGTAATAAATAAATGCTTTCATTGGAATGTCTAGCCCCAGTATCTATTACAGTTTATGATAGACTAGATCATATAACAAAAACTATTGAAGCATTGAGTGAAAATTATTTAGCAAAGGAAACAGTATTGTATATTTTTTCAGATGCTGCAAAACTAGGTGATGAAGAAAAAATAAAAAAAGTCAGAGATTATTTAAAAACAATTAATAATTTTAAAGAGACAATAATAGTAGAACAAAAGATAAATAACTATGAGAAAAATATTAAGGATGCTTATACTACACCATTAAATACTTTTGATAAATTTATAAGAATGGAAGATGATATAGTTACATCTCCATATTTTTTAACATATATGAACAATGCTTTAAAAGTTTATAAAGACAATAAAGATGTATTTGTAATATCTGGTTATGTACCTAATATTGATTTTGATATAAAAGATAAGGATATTTTCTTAAGTAAAGATTTTTCTGCTTGGGGGTATGCGACTTGGTCAAATAGAGATTTTATATATGCACGAGAAAGAATGGACTATTATTCTCAAATAAAAAAACAAAAGAATTTGGCTAAAGCCATGTCTGATTTACACCCTAAAATTATGTTTCTATTGAAAAATATAGAAAAAGGATATGCAAATCAAGGAGATTTTAAGTTATTTGCTAATATATGGTTAAATAATATGTATACAATTAAACCTAAATATTCATTAGTTAAAAATATAGGATTTGATGGCAAAGGAAAGGGTAAAAATGTCACTAATATATTTGACACTACATTAAGATCTGATTTTAATCCTAAATTAGATCTTAATCTGAAATATAAAGATATGTATGATAAAATGATATTTCGTAAATATTTTGACTTATCAAAATATGAATTATTAAAATTAAAATTAAAATTAAAGATTATTTCTTTCTTAAAAGATTATAAATTAGAATGGATAAAAGAATGGCTAAAAAAGTATATATAATCTTATTGAATTATAATGGTTGGAAAAATACAATAGAGTGTTTAGAAACTCTTTTGAAGAATGATTATTTAAGTTATCAAATAATTATAGTAGATAATAAATCTCCTGATAATTCGATGAAATACTTATTGAATTGGGCAAATGGAGAACAAGAAATTGTTTATCAAAAAGGTTCACAACTAAAATATTTAAGTCAACCTAATAAAGTTAAGCCAATTAAATACACATTTTATCATCAAGACGAATTAGCAAAAGATATGATTTTCAATGGAGAGAATGAAAATAGTGTTGTATTTATTCAGGCTAAAGCCAATAATGGTTTTTCGTCAGGAAATAATATAGGTATCAATTATGCACTTTTAAAAAATGATTTTGAGTATATATGGTTATTGAACAATGATACTGTTATAGAAAGTAACACTATTAGTAAACTTATTGATTCATACAAAGATGTAATCAAAAATGAAAACTTAGGAATACTAAGTACAATTCAAATGTATTATGCTAATCCGTCTAAGGTACAAGCATCAGCAGGTAGATTTAATAAGTGGACAGGTAAATTTTGGAATCATAATACTTTGGATTTTAAGCAAAATGACATATCATATCCCTATGGTGCATCTATGTTTTTTGATAAAAATATGATTGATACAATTGGAATATTAGATGAAGAATATTTTTTATATTGTGAGGAGATTGATTTAACTGAAAGGTTAAAACAAAACAATTTATCTATATATATAGATAAAGATATTAAGATTTATCATAAACATGGTCAATCTATGGAAACAATACAAAATGATTTACAGTTTTATCATTCATCAAGAAGTAAAATACTTTTTTATAAAAAATACTATAAATTGTATTTACCAATAATGTATATGCGTGTTGCTTATGGAAAGATAAGACAAATATATTCTAAGTTTGTAGGCAAAAGATGAAAAAGATATTATTTGATTTAAAGGCAATACAACCAACTTCTAAAAATTCTGCTAAATTTCATGGGGGTGGAGAATATACAAAGGAACTATTTTTAGAGATTGTAGATATGAATTTATCTGGATTAGAAATTTTTTATGATCAAACCTTATTTATGGATGATAAAATACTTAAAAAGATAAAAGAAAAAGAAATAAAGATAAATTACATAGAATCAATAGATGATGTGCAAAAACTAATTAAGAATGGAAATTATAAATTATTTATTTCATTTTTACCTTATACTTATTTTAATTTAAATTTTTATAATACAAAAACTTTATTTACTATTCATGGATTACGTGCTATTGAAAAACCAGTAGATAGCTATAATTTAAAATATAAAAAAAAATCTTATGATTTAATTAAGTTTTTATTAATATCTTTATTTACTAAAATTTATGTAAATAAACAGTTAAAACAATTTGAAAAATTACTAAGTAAAAGTACATATGTATTAGTACCATCACATCATACAAAATATAGTTTAAAAAGCTTTTTACCAAAATTAGATATTGATAAACTTATTTTACTTCATAGCCCTATTGTTAAAGTCTCATCAATTAGTGAAAGTTATGAAAAACAATTTTTAAATAAATACAATTTAGAGTGTAAAAAATATATATTATTAATAAGTACAGATCGCTGGATAAAAAATTCGTATAGAGCAATATGTGCTTTAAATGAAATATATAATGAAAATAACAATGTTATTAAAACAGTTTTAGTTGGTGATCGCAGAATGATGAAACATGTAGAAAAAAAAGAAAATTTTATATGTTTAGATTATCTAGAAAGGGATGAGCTTGAAATATTATATAAAAATGCATTTGTATTCTTGTATCCAACATTAAATGAAGGATTTGGGTACCCTCCTATTGAAGCTATGAAATATGGTACTTTAGTATTAACATCAGCAGTAACTTCTATTAATGAAGTATGTTCAGACAGTGTTATATACTTTAATCCGTATGATGTAACAGAAATAAAGAATAGAATTTTGATGACTTTAAATGAGATGTGTCTGCAAGTTGATTATAATATAAAAGGTAAAAAAAGATATGAGTATTTACTGAATATTCAAAATATACATATTGAAGGCCTAATAAAATTGATTAACAAAGTTTAATATGTTTTTTTTGTCTAAAATTATAATATTATCATTACCATTTACAAATCTTTTTGCCATAGGTACATTTGCAACAATTAGTTTTCTTGGTAGTCAGCTGTATTTATTTTTATATATTTTAAAGAATAAAAAGATTATAAAAAATTATATACTTTCTATTTTCTTCTTGTTGATTTTACTTGGCTTTACATCTATAGTTGTATATTTATTATACTATGGAAATATTCATAGCTATTTTTATAAAGCTTTTAGAGCATTTGTATTTATTTTTTTATATATTGTTTCAATATCTCTTATATTTAAAAAATATGGTGTAAATCATGTGCTGAAATATTTATATTACGCAACATGGATTGTATTGGTTTACGGATTACTTGATTTTCTATTATCAAATTTTATTGGTATACATTTTGATAATTACTTGTACAGATATAATGCAGAAGTTAATCATGGTTCAGTAGGCAATATTATAAGGTTAAGGTCTACATTTTCAGAACCAGGGTATCTAGCGTTTTACATAAACACAATATTTCCAATAACGTTAATATATTTAAAATTTATTAGAAAAAAAATAAATTATTTATATTTTTTTTTAGGAATTATTGTATTTATTCTTACAGTTAGTTCTGCAGGTTTTGCTATATTTTCTATTAATATTATTCTTTTATCTTTGTTGTTTAAAAAATATAAAATATTACTATTGGCTACTATTCTATTTAGTGGCATATTTATTTTAAGCAATACAATTTTAAGCAATACAATTTTAGTCAAAAAAATAACTAAAAGAATAACATTAAACGAGAATGTGATTTCTGTAAATGAAAGGTTAAATAAGTATATTATTGCTAATGAAGAATTTGAAAATAATTTTAATAATATAGGTGATTACTTATTTGGAAAATCACCAGGTTATATAATTTCAAATCATAATAGTGGATTAGGGAATTTTTTTCTCAACACTTTCATAGAGCATGGAATTATTGGAATAGTAATAATAATAGTTCTATTTTATAAGGTTTTTACAACTATTTTGAAATCCAATGCGAAATGGAAATTATATTGTTTTTATGTACTGTTTAGTATTATATTGCATTTACTTATAGTACAAATCTTTTATAATTTATTTATATATTTTGGGTTATTAAGTATTTATTATTTATCTAAAATAACCAAAGATCATGAAACATTAAAAGAAAATTTTACATTAATTAATATTGTAAAATCAAATATACATTAAGGAGATACATTTGCTATTTAATAGTTACGAGTTTATATTTGTTTTTCTGCCAATAACATTTTTTATATATTTCTATCTAAATAGCAAAAGATATACAGAGGCATCAAAAGGTTTTTTAGTATTTAGTAGTCTGTTCTTTTACAGTTGGTGGAACATAGTATACTTACCAATTATTCTTTCATCAATGCTTTTTAATTATATCGTTGGAAACTCTCTTAATAATAATGAGGATCATCATAGATTTTCTAAAAAATCAATATTAACTTTTGGTATTGTTTCAAACTTAGCACTTCTTGGGTATTTCAAATATACAGACTTCTTTATTGAAAATATAAACCTTTTATCTGATGGTAATATCCCTACATTAGATTTGGCTTTACCTCTTGCTATTAGTTTCTTTACCTTTCAACAAATATCATATTTAGTAGATAGTTATAGACAAGAAACAAAAGAATATGACTTCTTAAACTATGCTCTGTTTGTGACTTTTTTTCCTCAACTTATAGCAGGTCCAATAGTTCATCATAAAGAGATGATGCCACAATTTGCTAAGACAAGAACCAAAGTAAAGAATTATAGAAATATAGCGATAGGGCTTTTTATGTTTTCTATTGGATTATTTAAGAAAGTTATTATCGCTGATACTTTTTCTGTATGGGCTACTGCTGGATTTGATACTGCTACTACACTAAATCTATTTGAAGCTTGGGCTACATCATTATCTTATACTTTTCAATTATATTTTGATTTTAGTGGCTATACAGATATGGCAATAGGTTTAGCATTGCTATTTAACATAAGACTACCTATCAATTTTAACTCTCCATATAAAGCAACAGATATACAAGATTTTTGGAGAAGATGGCATATTACATTAAGTAGGTTTCTAAAAGATTATGTATATATTCCTCTTGGCGGAAACAAAAAAAGAGAGTTTAGAACTTATAACAATCTTTTAGCTACTTTCATTATTGGTGGGATATGGCACGGTGCTGGATGGACTTTTGTGTTCTGGGGGTTTCTTCACGGAATAGCATTAGTTATTCATAGGGCTTGGAGTAAGTTAGGTTTTAAACTTTGGACTTGGTTGGCTTGGTTGATTACATTTAACTTTGTTAATACCGCTTGGGTATTTTTTAGAGCGAAAGAGTGGGATGATGCTGTTAAGGTTTTAGGCAGTATGTTTAGTTTGGATAATATTGTTTTACATAAAAAACTAGCAAATGTATTATCTTCGTTAACTAACTATGGAATAGAATTTAGACCTATGTTTGATGTGCACGGAACATCACTTGTAGCTGTATGGCTAATTTGTATTTTTCCAATTGTAATATTTGCAAAAAACACCGTTCAATTATCCATCAAGTTTAAGCAAAATACATTTTATGCGTTTATAGCTGCTTTATTATTTGTAGTTGCTCTTTTTGATATGAATAAAATATCAGAATTTTTATATTTTAATTTTTAGGAGCAGTTTTGAAATACATTATAAAATTATTTATCTTTATCGTTTTAATCGCTATTAGTTTTTACTCTTTTATTTTGAGTGTCGATCCTTATGATAAATATGGTTTCAAATATTGGGGATTAAAAACTAAAGCAGTTAATTCATATAGAGATAATAAATTTCATCAAATTAATAATACACAGATAAAGTATGATTTATTTATACTTGGAAGTAGTAGAGTTCAAGCATTTGACCCAGAGTTAATTGAAGTTGATACAGGGTTAAAAACATTTAATTATGGTGTAAATAATTCTAAGCCAGAAGACCTATTAGCAATAACAAGACATATTATAGCAAAACAAACACCAAAAATAATATTCCTACAATTAGACTTTTATAACTTAAATACACATATACCAGTGGATGCAAGATTAAAAGTTTCACCACTTAGAGAATATTTAGATAGTAATGTTAAAGAAAGTATTGAGAGTTCAAAGTATTATTATTATGAAAAGAACTACACTACATTATCATCACTAAAAGATTCTATTAAGTTGGTTTTTAAAAATAAATTAGGAACAGTCGAGATAACACATAAACAAAATGGTATGTTAATAGGTAATGAAGCAAAAAAGAAACCAAATTTTGTAGAAGGATATTTTACTAATGAATATAAAACTTATGAATTTGATGAAAAAAGAATTTCTTCTTTTCGTAAGTTGAAAACTTTATGTAATAAAAATAACATTAAACTTATTGTGTCAATTTCCCCAATGAATGAAAAGCATTTTTTCACATTAATTAGTAATGAAAATTTGTATGCTAAATTATTTTCTTTTAAAAAAATTGTAGTAGAAATTTTTAAAGAAGTTTATGATTTTAATAATTTGGGTGCAGTTGAGTATAAATATCCATATTGGAATGATTCTGTTCATCCCAGTGTTGAACTACCAAAAACTATGATAAAAATTATTTTTAATAAAATAAATGTTACTAACGATTTTGGTATAAAAATAACTAATAAAAATATTGATAATTATTTAAAGAGATTAAATACCTCTTGCCAAATATTATTATCAGAGAAGATATAGTAAAATATGAAAAAAATAGCATTTCTTATTAATTCATTTTCATCTGGTGGTGCAGAAAAAGTCTTATCTCAAATAGCAACTGAATTATCAAAAGGCTATCATATTTATGTTATTATGTTGGAAAATAATAATTTCTATGAACCATACAACTTAAATACAGTATATCTATCTAATGATACTGGAGGAGAAAATGGTTTAGTTAAATTTTTGAAAATCCCATTTTTATCATATAATCTAATTAAATTTATTAAGAATAATAATATAAATATTGTACAAAGTCATATTTTTAGAGCAAATTATGTTAATTTATTAGCAAAATTATTTGGAAGTAAGCATGAGGCCCAAATTGTGAATACAGTATCTATAAGTGCAAAATATTTAAAAAATGGCTTGAAGAATAGAATTAATCTATTATTAATAAAATATTTATATAAATATGCTGATAAAACAATTTGTAAATCAAAAGAGATGATGGTAGATTTAAAAATATATTCAAAAGTTGATAATGAGTATATTATATATAATCCATATAATATCAATACAATAGAGTCTTTATCGAATGAAAAAGTAGATGACTTTTTATTTGATAAAAATCAGAAATATTTAATTACGGTAGGAAGATTACATCAAGATAAGAATCAAAAGTTCTTAATAAAAGCAATTGAAAATTTAATAGATTATCATTTGTTGATTATTGGAGAGGGATCATATGAAGATGAATTAGTGGAGTTTACTAATAATCTAGGATTACAGAAAAGAGTACATTTTCTTGGTAGAAAAACCAATCCATATAAGTATATATCAAAATCTAATTTTTTTGTATCAGCATCACTAGCTGAAGGATTTCCGAATGTTTTAGTAGAAGCTATGATATGTAAAATACCAGTTATTTTTAGTGATTGTAAGACAGGTCCAAGGGAAATCTTAGCTCCAAAAACTAACTTTTTAAATAAATTAAAAGATGGATATTGTATAGCAGAATTTGGCATACTTTTTTGTCCATATGACTTAAAAGGCTTTATAAATTCTATTGATAGATTATCTAATGATTTTGAATTAATTAAAAATTTAAAGGCAAAAGGTTTTAATCGTGCAAATGATTTTTCGATAAATAAAATATTATATCAATATAAAAAGGTTTTAAAAATTGAATAAAATACTAATAGTATCAAATACATCATGGAGTCTTTTTAATTTTAGATTTGAATTAGCAAGAAGTATTAAAAAAAATGGATATAAAGTTGTTTTAGTAGCACCCTTTGATGAGTATAGCAAAAAACTTGAAGAAGAATTTGAGTATCATAATATATATATGAATAATAAAGGAACAAATCCAAAAGAAGACATAGAAACTACTATATCTTTTTATAGGCTTTACAAAAAAATAAAACCAGATATCGTTCTTCATTATACTATAAAACCAAATATATATGGAACTATAGCCTGTGGTTTACTTGGTATAAAAACTATAAATAATATAGCAGGATTAGGTACACTTTTTATAAAACAAAATTTCGTAACAAGAATAGCTAAGTGGTTATATAAATATTCACAAAGAAAAGCAAATAAAATCTTTTTTCAAAATACAGATGATTTTGATATTTTTACAAATGAAAAACTTGTCGAAAAAAGTAAATGTGATATTTTACCAGGTAGTGGTGTAGATACAAATAAATTTATACCAATTGAATATGAAAAAGAAAATGATAAATTTAAGTTTTTACTTGTTGCTCGTATGCTTTGGGATAAGGGTATTGGAGAGTATGTAGAAGCAGCAAAAAGTATAAAAGAAAAGTATCCAAAAGTAGAACTTCAGATGTTAGGTTTTCTTGATGTTGAAAATAATAGTGCTATATCAAAACAACAGATGCAAGAATGGGTAGAAGCAGGTTATATAAACTATTTGGGTACAAGTGATAATGTTAAAGAAGAGATTTCTCAAGCCGATTGTGTTGTACTTCCATCATTTTACAGAGAAGGAATACCTAGAGTACTATTAGAGAGTGCAAGTATGGCAAAACCAATAATTACTACTGATAATGTAGGTTGCCGTGATGTTGTAGATAATGATATAAATGGTTTTTTATGTAAAGTAAGAAATGTTCAAGATTTGGTTGAAACTATGGAGAAGATGTTGAATTTATCTGAAAATGAAAGAATAAATATGGGTGAAGCAGGACGAATTAAAATGATTAATGAATTTGATGAAAAGATAGTTATTAATAAGTATTTAGAGACTATAAAATTATTAGGAGAAAATAAATGACAAACATAATACTATGTGGTGGTTCAGGAACAAGATTATGGCCAATAAGTAGAACACTAATGCCAAAACAGTTTGTAAAACTGTTTGATAATCAATCACTCTTTCAACTAACAGTTGAAAGAAACTCTAAAAATTGTAATTCACAATACATCGTTTCAAATGCAGAACAATATTTTTTAGCCTTAGATCAACTTGAAGAACTAAAAAAAGATAATAATAAATATCTTCTTGAACCTGTAGGAAGAAATACAGCACCTGCCATTGCATTGGCTTGTCTAGATTTACCTTATGATGAAATAGTTCTAGTAACGCCATCAGATCACTTGATAAAAGATGAAACTGAATATGCAAAAGTATTAGAAAATGCAAAACAATTTGCAAATGAAGATAATCTTGTAACATTTGGAATAACTCCAGACTTTGCAGAAACAGGATTTGGATATATTGAAGGTGGAGAGTTATACCCCACTCATGCTTTAGCATCGGGGACATCGGCATTTAGTGCCAGAGATGTAAAAGCTTTTCATGAAAAACCTGATTTACAAACAGCTACTAAATATTTTGAAGATGGAAATTATTATTGGAACTCTGGAATGTTTTGCTTTAAAGCAGGTGTATTTTTAGATGAACTAAAAAAACATTCTCCAGAAGTTTATGAAACATCATTAAAAGCATTAGAAAATTCTGCTAAAGATAATATGATAAGAATCAAACATGATGATATGCTAAATATCCCTGAAGATAGTATAGATTATGCAGTTATGGAAAAGTCTAAAAAAGTTAAAGTAGTACCATCAGATATAGATTGGTCAGATGTAGGAAGTTTTGATGCTCTTTTTGAAGAACTTCCAAAAGATGAAAATGGTAATACAAAAAATGATAAACATATCTCAATTGATAGTAAAAACAATCTTATCCATGGGCAAGATAAATATATAGCTACAATAGACGTAGAAGATCTAATAGTAGTAGATACAGGAGATGCACTTTTAGTAAGTAAAAAAGGAAGTTCACAAAAAGTAAAAAAAGTAGTATCTAAACTAAAAGATATGAATACAGAACTTCATAATATTCATCTAACAGGACATAGACCATGGGGAACATATACAGTTCTTGAAGATACACCAGGATATAAAATAAAAAGAATTGAAGTAAAACCAGGGAAAAGACTATCTTTACAAAAACACTATCATAGAAATGAACACTGGACAGTAGTATCAGGAACAGCAACTGTAACAGTAGGTGATACTATAAAATATGTAAGACCAAATGAATCTACATATATAAAAATGGGAGAAATTCATAGACTAGAAAATGAAGGAAAAATCCCCGTAGTTATGATAGAAGTACAAGTTGGTGAATATACAGGCGAAGATGATATAGTAAGAATAGAAGATGATTTTAAAAGGGATTAATTAAAGTCCCTTTTTTCCTATAACAGTCATAGCAGTTTTCCAAACTATTTTAAGATCAAGTAGGATACTCCAGTTTTTAATATAGTATAGATCATACATTAACTTTTGTTTTGTATCTTCTATATTAGCTCCATATGGGTAGT
>Ga0209045_1001155_pt1 | contig 25690 bp, 20 predicted proteins | sample SaaInlLV_10m_DNA_4_FD_184664 | JGI IMG/M metagenome (GOLD analysis project Ga0209045, IMG submission 184664) | Marine microbial communities from expanding oxygen minimum zones in the Saanich Inlet - Saanich Inlet SI072_LV_200m_DNA (SPAdes) (version 2) | ecosystem: Environmental > Aquatic >...
CTCGTCCTGCCTGTAGATCTCGGTCAGATGTGTCACCGGTATTCGGCCGCTGGCAATCAGATCATGCAGCACCGCCCCCGGTCCCACGGAGGGGAGCTGGTCCTGATCGCCCACGAGAAGGACGCGCGTCCCTGGCTCAATAGCGCAGAAGAGGTCGTTCGCCAGGCTCACATCAAGCATTGACACCTCATCCAGAATCAGGAAGTGGCAATGAAGCGGACGTTCCTGGTTGTGCTGGAACGAGCCGCTCGCCGGATCCCAACGCAAGAGGCGGTGCACCGTCTTGGCCTCCAACTGAGTGGCCTCACTCATGCGCTTGGCCGCCCGACCGGTCGGTGCGGCAAGAAGAACGTGTGCTCCCATCTTGCGAGCCGTACCAACAATCTCCCCGACCACGGTCGTCTTACCTACACCAGGGCCACCGGTGATGATGCTGAGACCGGACTGAAACGCGGCGAAAAGCGCCTGCCGCTGAGTCTCGTTCAGCCGTTGGAACCCACCCCCCAACGCGTTGCGCGGGACCTGCACGGCTTCGCTCCCCCCCCTGAGAAGTGCCCTGACAGCAGCGGCAAGTTCCCGTTCAGCTGCCCAGAGCCGACGCAAGTAGATCAGAGGGTCGCCGCCCTCCGCAGCCGGCACTTCTGCGACCACACTCCCGTTCAGCAGCGCCCGTTCGAGCCCTTCCGCAACATGCTCGGGAGCAACATCCAGAATCTCAGCGGCCTCCTCAAGCAACGACTCGCGGGGGTAGCAGGTATGGCCACGGTCTGCCAGACGCTCCTGGACATACACGATTCCCGCAGCCAACCGTTTGATGTCTTCGGCCTCGATTCCCAGTCGACGAGCGATGCGATCGGCCGTGAGAAACGCGATTCCGTGGACCTCTTCAGCCAGTTGGTATGGATTCCGGCGCACAACTTCCGCGGACGCCACGCCGTACCGGGCAATGATCCGCGCGCAGTAAGCCGGCGTCAACCCCAGCCCCTGAAGGAAAACCATGATGTCGCGCTGATCGGACTGTTTCTCCCAGGCTGACCGGATCTCGGCGATCCGCTTCTTCCCGATCCCCGGGACCTCTCTGAGGCGCTCGGAGTAGTTGTCGAGAACAGTCAACGTCTCCACCCCGAAATGAGCAACGATCCGCTCGGCATACTTGGGCCCTATCCCGTGAATCAGCCCTGATGCCAGGTAACGCCGTATCCCTTCCTCCGTGGTCGGCAGTAAGGCCCTGAATTCGGACACGCGGAGCTGCCGACCATGGTCCTTATGCGTCTCCCATCGCCCCTTGGCCTCTATCTCCTGCCCCTCAAGAAGCCCCCCCAGAGCCCCGACCAGGGTGTGCTCAGCCAAGTCTCCAGAGCGTAGACGGACCACGACATACTCGCCGTCATCACTGGCAAAAACGACCCGCAGGATTTCCCCACGCAGTGACTGCTCCACCGGAGAGACATCGCCCTTTGCGGTGTCATTTCGCGGTCGATCTGCTCCATCCCAATTGAACAGTTGCTCACCCACGACCTCACCCCTGTCCAGCGGCGGGCTCACCGCGTTGTCGAACAGCCTCGTAGAGCATCACCGCGGACGCCGTGGCCACATTAAGGGAGTCCGCCTGGCCAAGCATCGGGATGCGAACACCGCAGTCAGACGCATCAAGCCACATATCACTGAGCCCGTACTGCTCGGTACCGACAACAACAGCAACGGGGCACGTCATGTCCACATCGCTGAAAACCGATGTGGCATGCGGAGTCGCAGCGAGTATCGCCACACCATTCTGCTTCAGCCAGGAGATGGTCTCCTCGCTCCCACCTTCCACCAGAGGGACGCTGAACAGGGCGCCGATGCTGGCCCGCACAACATTGGGGTTGAAGATGTCCGTACAACGCTCGCACACAATGAGTCCGGACACGCCGGTAGCATCTGCGCTCCGGAGCATCGTCCCCAGGTTTCCAGGCTTCTCAATCGCCTCGGCCACCAGATAGAGCGGGGGATTCACAGGATCCACGACCAAATCCGTGAGCGAGCGCCGAATCTGAGGAGCGACTCCCAGCAACCCCTCTGGACGGTCACGGTACGCCATCTTCCCGAAGACGTCCGGAGTCGCATGAAGCACAGTGGTCCCTCCGTCGCGCAGACGCTCAATCAGCGGCGTCTCGTTCTCTCCCTGAAACAGCTCCGGGCAAACAAACAGCTCGGTCACGGGATGACCATTCCGCGCAGCCGAAAGCAGGGCCCGGTACCCCTCGATCACGGTCTGCTGCTCACGATCACGGTCGCGACGGTCGCGGAGCCGGACCACGTGCTTCACGCGAGGGTTCTGGAGACTGCTGATAATCATCTTTGTCATTCCAGGAAGGGCGGAATTGAGGGCAAGGGCGCCTCGACTGATCAGCAAAGCTTCAGAAAACACAGAAGACGCCCTGCCTGTTCGGAGACGCCCCGCAACACGCACACGGCCCCGACGGCCACGTAGTATACATCGAGCAACCCCCTCATGCTTCCCGGTGTCCAAGGCCCGGAACACCAGGGCCTGAGCATCAAAGACCAATGGCTGGCAGTCGTGAGGGACACACTTGCGGTGAGGGAGGGAGGGAGATACTGTGAAGTCGGCGGTAGCCCCAGCGGAGATCTTCCTCGTCGGGAACAAGCGCGTGTGCTGAGTACCGTCCCCCAATGCCGAGAGACAACGCCATGACCAAGCCAGGGCACAAGCGGAAGCTCACCGAGACGGCCCGGATTCGCATTCCACTGCAATTCCGCAAAAAGGCAGAGCAGTCTCGCATCATCGGCCTCGACGAACCGCCCCCACCTGCCATTTCCTCCCTGGAACACGCCACCGGTGATGTCCTGACGACCGATCCCGTGGCCCGATTGATCCTGGACAATATCTACGACGGACTCATTGTCACGGATATGGCAGGGAAGATCATTGACACGAATCTCAGGACCCTGGGTCTGTTCAGTTGCCCAAGAGAAGAGCTTGTCGGCAGACAGGTCACCGAGTTCATCGATGGCGGCGACAACATGCTCATCTCCGAAATCATGAGCAACTTCGACCATGGCAAGTTCACTCTCCTGGAGTGCTTCTGTCTTCGAGGCGACGGCAAGGAGTTCCCCGCGGAAATCACCGCCAACATCCTTGAGCTCGGGAACCGTGACACCCTGTGCTTCTTCATCCGTGATATCACCAAGCGAATGCAGCTGGAAATCGATCTTCTCCGCCTCAGCAAGGCAGCCGAAAGCGCCGGAGATGCCATCAGCATCTTCGACGGCAGTGGGGACAATGTGTACCAGAACCCAGCCTTCACCGAGCTCTTCGGCTACGACGCAGGTGGCCTTCGCGAGGTAGGGGGACTGGCAGGACTCTACACGACAAGAGGCGTGCACGTCAGCATCATGAAGGCGGTGACCACTGAGGGAGCGTGGAGCGGGGAACTGACCGTTCTCAGACGACAGGGAGGAGAGGTGCCCGTCTTCGTGAGAGCCAATGCCATTCGCGATGAAGATGGGGATGTGATCGGTCTGATCTGTGTGCACGCCGACATGACGGAACGCAAACGGGCCCAGATCCGCCTGCGCCGGGCTCATGATGAACTGGAACGACGCGTCGAAGAACGCACAACCGAGCTGCGCAAGTCCAACAAGCGGCTCCAGAAAGAGGTCCTGGAGCGCAAACGTGCGGAGGAGGAACTCCAACGCAACGCAGCCGAACTCAAACGCAGCAACCTGGATCTCCAGCAGTTCGCGAACGTGACCTCACATGATCTGCAGGAGCCGTTGCGGGCCATCGTCAGCTACCTGCAACTGCTCGACCGACGCTACCATGACCAGCTCGGTCCGGATGCAGCCAAGTTCATAGACCGAGCTGTAGCGGCCGGGAAACGCATGCAGACACTGATCGGAGACCTTCTCCAATACGCTCGTGTGGGAACACAGGGCGAACCCTTCGGACAGACCGATTGCCAGACCGCCATGGACACCGTCCTTGAGGACTTGAACGTTGCCATCAAAGAGAGCAAGGCGGAGATCACACACGGGCAACTGCCCACCGTAACGGCTGATCCGGGCCAGTTCGAGCAACTCCTGCAGAACCTCGTCGCCAACGCGATCAAATTCCACGGTGATGATCCCCCGAAGATTGAGGTCTCCGCGATCCGCCTTGAGGAGGTCGGCTATCGTCTCGACCGCAGCTCAAGGACCCTCGATGACCTCAAGGTCGAACACGGTTGGCTGTTCGTTGTTGAAGACAACGGCATCGGCATTGAGGAGGAGTTCCGGGAACGCGTGTTCCGCATCTTCCAGCGGCTGCACACCATCCGCGAGTATCCCGGGACGGGAATCGGGCTGGCTCTGTGCCGGAAGATCGTTGAAAGGCATCAGGGAGATATCTGGGTCGACTCCACCCCCAAGGTGGGGTCCACGTTCTATTTCACCATCCCCGACCGCGAAGAAGAGTAGACGTGAGCGATTTGCTTGAGCATTGAGCACACTCGCCGGAGAGACACCATGCTGCCGAGAGGAACAAATGCCGTCCGAAGAGTTCTGCTCGTGGAAGATGGCCCGGATGATGTCGACCTGACCCTGGAAGCCCTCAAGGAAGCTGGACTCGAACTGAGTCTGGCGGTGGCGGAGAATGGCGTGGAGGCAGTGGCCTACCTGCGGGGCCAGGGACAGCACGCCGACGCCCCGCGCCCCGATCTGGTGCTGCTTGACCTCAACCTCCCGCGGATGGACGGTCGGGAGGTCCTCCAGGAAGTGAAACAGGATCCCCTCCTCCGCCGGATTCCCATTATCGTGCTGACCACTTCAGATGCCAGAGAAGACATCACCCAGGCTTACGATCTGCACGCCAACTGCTGCATCACCAAACCGATCGATTTTGACCGATGGATACAGCTCTTTCAGCTCATCGAGGCATTCTGGTTTGACATGGTCCAGCTCGCCTGACCACCACCCCACAGTCCCAGCGGACCCCAACGTGCCCCCTGCTCTCGCCCCCAAACCGGACCCCGGCCCAGGCCGGGGAGTCACGTTGATTTACCCGCCCCTCCAGCTATCTTCCTGGCCATCATGGAAGAGCTTTACATCGGCCTTGACTGCAGCACAACGTCGGCGAAAGCAATCGCCTGGACGACGGCAGGACATGCCGTCGCGGAAGGGCGTGCCGGCATTCGGTGCGACACCCCGGCTCCCGGATTCGCTGAGCAGGATCCTCGAGCTTGGTGGGCAGCATCGGCGCGAGCAATAGCAGAATGCGTGGCGCAAGTTCACCGTTCCGCCGTGCAGGCAATCGGCATCACCGTGCAACGCGAAACGTTTGCCCTGCTCGATCGGGACGGACGTCCTCTCCGTCCCGCAATCCTCTGGTACGATGCGCGAGCCGTTACACAGCTGGAAGAACTCCTGACGGAGGTGTCCCCTGATGCTTATCACCACACGACCGGCAAACAACTCGACATAACCTCCGCTATCCCCAAAATGCACTGGCTTCGGGACCACGAGAAAGGGATCCTGAACGGATCAGAGACCTTCGTCGATGTCCTGGCTTACCTCTCGTTGGCGCTCACCGGCCACGCCGCCACGTCGTCCGCGGGCGTCGACACAACCGGACTTGTGGAACTGAAGACGGGCGAATGGCTCGAGGAACATGTCGCGTTGGCAGAGCTGAGTATTGCTCAGATGCCTGAGATCGTGCCCCCCTGTACCCAACTCGGAACGGTGACTCCGGCAGCCGCGGAGACATGCGGACTTCCCCCGGGGACGCCCGTGATTGGAGCTGGGGGAGACGGACACTGCTTCAGCATGGGGGCAGCCGCTTACCGAGACAACGCGGCCACATTCACCATCGGCACGAGCGCCGTGCTGGGGGTACACGACACGCAACCGCGAATCAGCAGCGCGTTCCGGACCCTGCGGGCGTGCATGGAGGACCTCTATTTGTGCGAGAGCGTAATCCAGTGCGGCAGCGCAACCATCAGCTGGTTTGACGACGCTTTCGGGGCGGCAATCGAGCCTGCGGCAGGACCATCTAAGCTCGATCAAGCTTGTGAACGCATTCCTCCGGGAAGCCAGGGGTTGCTGGCTCTTCCTCACTGGCGAGGAGTGCGAACGCCCCACAACGACGCGAAGGCTCGAGGCGTCGTTGTGGGATGGTCGGATCTTCACGGCCCGGCCCATTTCCGGCGCGCCATCCTGGAAGGAGTAGCCTTCGAAGCAGACCTCCTGCTCCGCCTTATCACCCCGGACACAACCTGTCCTCCTGAGTCAGTCGTCCTCGGCGGCGGCGGCGGCGGCAGTGATCTCTGGTGCCAGATTATCGCCGATGTGACCGGCCTTCCGGCCTGCAGGCCCGAGACTGTCGAGCTGTCCTCCCTGGGAGCAGCCCTGGCTGCCATGGCAACCTGCCGCAATGCCTCGCTTCCGAGCATCCTGATAAATGCCTCCGGACCTGCGGCTGAATTCACCCCAATCCCCTGTAACGTATCCGTCTACACCGCTCTCCGGGAAGCCTATACACAAGTCTACGAAAGCACCAAGGCCATTTCGCATATCCTCACACGTCAGCAGGTAAACACCCAAGAGACGACTGACGACGATCCACAGATTCAGCAACGGAGAAGCACCTGTGCAGACAGCTCTACTGGGAAGCTCTGATATTGAAGTAACCAAGCTCTGCCTCGGCACCTGGAACATGGCCAAAGGCGGCGGATGGGGCCCCGACGATGACGAGAAGGCCATCGCCCTGATCCGCCATGCACTCGACACAGGCTGCACCTTCCTCGACACGGCGAGGGGCTACGGAGGCGGACATGCCGAGAGGCTCGTTGGGCAGGCAGTCGCCGGTCGGCGGGAAGAGGTCGTCATTGCCACCAAGGCAGTCCAATGTCCACCTGAACAGCTCGGCAACGAAATCGAGGCAAGTCTTGATGGGCTGCAAACAGACTATGTCGACCTCTATATCTGCCATTGGCCACGCCCAAGCCTACCCCTCGAACCGTTCCTGGCAGAAATGGTCCGACAGCGCGAGCTTGGGAAGATACGGGCGATCGGTGCATCCAACTTCAATCTTGAGCAAATGAGCATCGCAAGCGAATTCGGCGTGGTCAGCCTGCAGCCGCCCCTTTCCATCCTCTGGCGAATCCCAGACCCCATTCTGGACTTCTGTCGCCAGCAGAACATTGCACTGACGTCCTACTCTTCACTCGCTCAGGGACTGCTCACTGGCCGATACACGCAGGGGACAGGCGAAATCAGCGGTGTCCGCAGCAAGAACGCGCTCTTCTCAGACGACATCATGCCACAAGCCCTCAAGGTAGCCGAGAGAGTCGACAGCATCGCCGATCGCCTCGGGTGCGCCTCCAGCCAGGTTGCCCTGGCCTGGCTCCTCCGGACCTCTGGGGTGTCGTCAGTAATCGTCGGAGCCAGCCGCCCTGAACAGTGGGACGAAAACCTCGGGGCATTCGACGTCTCGCTGAGCGACCAAGACTATGAGGAACTCGATCGCGCAGGGCGGGAAGTATGGGGAAAAGTGGCTCCAGATGCCGCCATGTGGGGCTGGAAACCCGAATAGCCCGGGCCAGAGAAAAAAGAGAGCCGGAAACAGTGATTGTTCCCGGCTCTATAGAAATGGTGGCAAGGGCCAGAATCGAACTGGCGACACAAGGATTTTCAGTCCTCTGCTCTACCTACTGAGCTACCCCGCCACTTGGATTTTATGGCATACCTGCAGGGACTCGAACCCCGAACCTTCTGGTCCGTAGCCAGACGCTCTATCCAATTGAGCTACAGGTACACGTTTTTCTCCGCGTGAGCACATAAAATAGCACCAAATCGTCCCCCTTCAAGAGCGAAACAGAGCAAAATTCCTCGTCAGAAACGCCTCGCTCGTGTATGGTTCCGGGACAGCAACAGGAGACGTCTCCCGTGGAAAACCCGACCGTCCCCCAAAAGACCACTCGCAAGCGCTGGGCCATGATTGGTCTTGTATGCCTTGTCGTCGCTTTGGGGTGGTATCTACTCCGAGCCCTCCGTGAAGCGCAGTCAGCCGTCCCAAGCGTCGTCCCTCAAGCAGCAGAGATGACCGCGCTAGAGTTCAACGACGCAGAGAAGACGTACATCGCCTCACTGAAGACTGGCGGCGAGCGCGAGGCTTTTGAGAAGGGGAAAGTGCTGTTCGCGACAAAATCCAAGACGTGGGGGCAGGACACACGAAACATGGGTGAGTCGGTCTACGCTGAGAGTCAGGGGTTCTCACGTCGAGAAGCTGAGGCCTTTGCCATGGGGCTTCACTTTGCCCACGGGCAGGCTCAACACGCCGTTGCTCAGTGATGCCTGCTCTCGGAGGCCTTCTCAACGGCCAACCGCACTGCCGGATGCGTGTCTCCTGCCGCCAGACGCAGCACGCCGTGCTCCCCCGGAATCTCCGCCAGGGCATCAACGGCAGCCTTACGCACGTACCAATGCTCATCTGAGGTGATGAGTTCCTCCAGAATCTGCCGAGCCCTCGTGCTGCCTTCCCGCCCAAGTGCCCGTGCAAGCGCACCCCGAACTGTTACATCAGACTCCTCCCCAAGCAACCGGATCAACGGCTCTGCCGCAACAGGGGGGGAGCAAGCGCAAAGGACCATGACGGCGCGCCGCCGCACGAACGGGGAGGGATCACGCTCCGCGACCCCAAGGACACCATCAATCACGCTGGTTGCCCCCAGCCGGCCCAGGGAGTCCACGGCTCCGGAACGGGTGCCCACCCGTGGTGCAGTCTCCGCTGTTCGCAACAAACCGGCCGCCGCCCGGACATCCCCAATCTCCCCCAGAGCCCAGGCCGCATACTCCTGCAAGTCAGGCAGATCAAGCAGCTCCAGGAGCGCATCGACGGCTTCGGTCGCCTTCAGTGTTCCCAGGGCCCGAACGGCCTCTCGCCGGACCGTCACAGTATCCCCCGAGGCCACACGCACGAGGACCTTTACAGCATGTGGGCCGCCAGTCTGCCCCAAGGCCAGTGCGGCAGCGCAGCGGACATCGGCCGAGGGATCGGCCTCAACCAGGCAGATCAGGACCGGTGCAGCACCGTCTCCCCCCGTGCCTCCAAGTGCACGGACCGCCGCCGCTCTGAGCGTCACCGTCGATGCCTCACGAATCATCTGGACGAGCCGTGGCGTAGCTTGTCCAAAGCCGATTTCCCCGAGAGCCCCGACAGCGGCAATCAAGATATCCGGGGCCTCCTCCCGGTCCAGAAGCGCCAGTAGGCCTTCAGCAGCGGCAGGATCCTGCATTCGCCGTAAGGCAAACACCGTCCACTTCCTGGCCTTCGGGTACTGCAGGGCATCGACAAGACAGGGGGTCGACACCCGCCCCATTGCCAGCAAGGCCCGAGCCGCTTCCTCACCGGGGGTGTCGCCTTTGAAGTGCCACCAGCGCAGCTCATCGTCGACCAGCAATTCGGCTAGAAACGGAAGAGCCGGGAGGGCCTCGTCGCCGAGCTTGCCCAAGGCAAAGGCGGCGTCACAGCGCACGTTCACGTCCGTGGAGTACAGACTCTCGACGTGCCTTCGCACCGTCTCAGTCGCGTCGGAAGGAATCGTGTCCCGGGGCCGCGTGGGCTGGGCCGAAGCGGTGGCTGCAGCGAAGACTGTCAGGGCAATTGACATGACCACGAACCGGAGCGGCAGAGGAAGGAGGTCGTCTGGATCACGCGCAGCCGTCCCCCAACGCGCAGAAGCGGGAAGAAAGCTCAGCATAGAATGAGCCGGGCTATTCATTGGGCCAGATATAGAGGTGCCCCCAGGCGAACTCAAGCTGCGGCTTGTAGGTCCCGCTCGCGAAGTCCCCTCGCCGCAGCAAGTCTACATGGCCATCGAAAAGCAACGTCTGGGCCGCGTTCTTGTGGCGGACATGGACGCGTTGCCAGCAGCCAAAGCCCTCGTGAGCGAAAAACCAGATCTGCTTGAACGGGTGACTGCCACTGACCCGCACGGAGTCCACCAGAAGAATCACGTTCTCGGGGCTCGCACCAGCATCAATCGTCGTGCGGTCAAATGTGGCGTAGTGAGTCGGGTTCCGGATGAAGCTACCGTAGACATGCCCCGGTTCGTAACGCTCCGGGGCGGCTGAGGGACAGTAGGTGATCTGGGGATCGGAGATGTAGTTGGATCGCTGGATCAGCATCCGGTCCCAACTACGCTCCGGGCAAACACCGTACGGTCCCCAAACGTACTCATTGGGCGGAAGGTACCCGTCGAAATCCTGCACATAGGCGACCTCGGCGATGTAACACTCCCGCAGATTGTTGATGCAAGTGGCTTTCCTGCCCTTCTCTCGTGCCGAACTCAGCGACCCCAGCAGCAACGCCGCGAGAACGGCGATAATCCCGATCACGACCAGCAGTTGCAGGAGCGTGAATCCTGATTGCCGTCGCCCCGGTCTCACACGGTCTGAGTTCTGACAGCGTTGAGAGTTCCTCATACAGTGTTCTCCTTGGCACGATCAAATATAGGGGCAGCCGGCGTTGCCGCAACACCCTGCCTCCTGGGAAGCGTGGGTTCCCCTGCTCACGGACACCGAGCTTCCTCATGAAACGAGAAGGCAACAACGGGGAGAGAAACAGCCTGCCCCACTGTGATCCCGATTGAGCGGCATTGAGGCCGGCTGGACCCGGCCCTGAAAGGGGTGAACAACCGCGGATAACGCGGATTTCGAAACGAGTTCGAGCTTGTTCTGCCGGGGAATGCCCGACGTTTTCGTCGATTTATCCGTGCCGTTCGTGTCATCCGCGGTCAAAATTGCTTTCCGGACACCCTCCGGCTAGTGCCGGCCCAGCCCACCCTCGCGACACCATTACGGTCCAAGGTTGACAAGACGGTCACTCACCATCACGTTCCAACGCCTCCGGGACTTCCGGAAAGACGGCGATCAGGCCCTGCCGGGAAGGCCCGCGATGCGGAGTCGATGTACGGCCAGGAATCCCCGCATCCAGAACCATGCCTCACAGGAGCAGAGCGGACGACATGCGCGAACATCTCGTTGAATTGCTGGAAAAACTCCTTATCACCCACTCACCGGGTGGGCAGGAAGAGGAAATCGATAGCATTATTCGCGAAGCCCTCCCCCCGGGGATCGGCGAGCTCGTCCAAGATCCCCACGGCAACCTCTATGTCCATATCCCCGGTCAACAATCCGGGCCGCTGTCGGTTGTAGCAGCTCATAAGGACGAGCTGTCCGTGGTCGTCAGAAAGATCGATCCGGATGGAAAAATGTGGATTGAGCCGGTGGGCGGCATGCTGCCGGGCAAGTTCGGCGAAGGCCCGTTCGACCTGATCACGCGCACGGGAGTGATCGAAGGCGTCCTGTGCATGGGCTCGACCCACTCGTCCTCCCTGTCCGGCCGAGTCCACCAGATAAAAACGGGAGCCATTTCATGGGACATCGTTTACCTGGACTGCAAGCTCACAGGGGATGAACTCCGGGACCAAGGCGTTCTGGTCGGTGATCGAGCAGTCGTTGGTCGACGGCGCAAGCCCCCTCTCTTCCTGCCCAATGACCACGTAGCCGGGCACGCCCTGGATGACAAGGCTGCGGTTGCCGTCCTTCTGCTGCTCGCTCGGGAACTCCTGCAAACTCCGCCGATCCACGACCTCTGCCTCGCTTTCACAGCGGCCGAGGAAGGCGGGGTGTCCGGGGGAGCTTATCTGAGCCGCCAGCTCAATCCGCATGATCTGATCGCGGTTGAAGTCGCCCCCATCGCGGAAGAGTACCCAATCACGATGAGCTCGGCCCCCGTACTCCTTTTCAAAGACGCAATCTACCACTACAGCACCCCGCTGACCCACGAACTGCTGGATGCAGGACAGCGTGTCGGGCTGAGCTGCCAGACCGCAGTGGTCCGCAGCTTCGGCAGCGACGCCAGCATCAGCACCAAAGCCGGACTGGTCGGACGGGCGGCATGCCTTTGCTTCCCAACCGAAAACACGCATGGCTACGAGATAACGATGCTTCCGGCTTTGGAGAACTGTGTCCGCCTCCTCGCCAGTCACCTGACCAGCTCAAACAACAACTGACCCCGCGCCATGTCCCGAACTTACCACAACTGCACGTGGGGCCTTCACCGCACCGCACCCGGAACCGTTCCCGGGATTGCTCTGGTTGCCACACTCCTGGTCCTGGGCGTCCGACCAAACACCGAAGCTCGTCCTCCAGTCCCGCCGGGATACGTCCGCAGTGTCGTCAAGACACACACCGAGGAAACGGCCTTCGGGGACCTCGACGGCGACGGGCGTCAGGATCTCATCACACTGCGCGGGAACGATATCCGCTGGCACCTACAGGAACCTGGCGGGGCGTTCCCGGAGTCCCCCGACACCAAAATCGGTACAGACCTCGGAGCAGGAGTCGTTGCCACGGCACCCATGCCGAACCGGAAAGGTGTCGAGATTCTGATCGCCACCGCAGACGGACTTGTCCGCGTCCGCAATGGCGAGAAGCCCGGTCCCGCACTCCTGAGACGCGCTACTGTTCTACCGGCGAGATCTCCCACCCCCAGGCTGCGGTTCAGCCCGTTTGTAGTCGCCGGCCCCGGGCAAAGCAGAAGCGTCTTGTTGCCGACCATTCAAGGCTTGGAGGTGTGGACTGATGGCAGTGGAAAATGGGAGCTCGCAAGCACGATACAGAACGCCCTGAAAGCCCTGTGTACCGGCCCGGAAGGGAACGTCGCTTTCACCCGCCGTTATCTCGTCGACTTCACCCAACAGGACACGAACCACGACGGACTGGCCGACCTGCTCATCGGCCTTCCCGCAGAGACCGGGATGGTTGCTGTGGGCGTGTTCCGCCAGAAGAAAGCAGGCGGCTTCGGAAGCACCCCCGACCTCCGATTGACATGGCCGGCTGAGAAGGGCGTCTACGCGCAACTGGAGGATATCAATCAGGACGGGCGGCCCGACGTCGTTCTCAACACCCCCGACCGGGCGCCCTGGATCATCCCGGGGACGTTCTCAGGCAAGGTTCTGGTCCGCGTCTACCTGTCGGGGCCGGACGGACAGCTCCGAGGCACCCCTGACTTCCTCTTCCGCCGAAATGACTGGTCAACAGCATCCTCCCTGGTCGACGTCAATGCCGATGGTCACCCTGACTTCATCCTCGGATACTTGAGGATCAATGGTGTCGATGACATGATCCGGCTGGCTCGAGAGAAGCGGATTCCTCTGGAACTCCGCACGTTCCTCTATGGCGAGGGGGGCTACACACGGGAACCGACCTTCACGCGAGACATCGAGCTCTGCCTGAACCGGGTCCACCTTCAGTTCGATTTCGAGCTCATGCCCACCGTCGTGGGGCGGTTCCTGTGCCTCAATGGTGATTTCAACGGAGACGGATGTCAAGACTTGGTCGTCAAACGGAGTACGGAGGAGATTGCCGTCCACTTCCTGCGCCCATCGAAGCCAGGCTTCAGCTCACGTCCAGACCTCACCTTCGCCGTCGCCAACACCCACCGCCTTGACGCCCGGGACCTGAATGGGGATGGGCGCAGTGATCTGATTGTTGACCTGGACAGACGGACGAAGATACTGTTCATCAGCAGAGACAGAAACACCCCCTCAGCTGGAGACAGGGAATAGTGGCGTCGGGCGCGAATAGCGAGCCCACCCCCGGGCCAGTCTTCGATGAGGCTTCGTCCGGGCCGGCAAAAGGCGATGCCGAGTATCGTCGTTGGCGGCCCGGGCGGAGAATCGCGAAGAATGGTCCGCCCGCAAGGGTTGCCAGGAAACAGAAAGGCCTCATTCGTCGAATGATGAACGCCGAGCGAAGAAACAGTGCCCGGCCTACGGCTTGCCGATCCCTGGCGCGGGAGCATTCCGGCCTCCTCGGTACGTACGTCTGTACGGACCAAGGTGCCCGAAACACTTCCACATCCAGGCATCAGCAAGGGGCGGGCCCGCTATTCACGCCCGCCGCCACAAGGATGCGCCTTAGGCCTACAGAAGCAATTCTGCTCCTCGTGATGCTCTGCCGTGGCTCCGTCGCGTCCAGCGGCGGGTTCGCCCGACACGACGTGCTACCACCCGAAGGCCACCGGTTCAGCGCCGACTGGCGCATCGTCTGGAGCAAGCAGAACGACGACGAACTGACCGACCTGATCGCCCTCTCACCAGACAACGCCTTCCACCTGTACAGGCAGACGCCGGAGGGGTTTCCCTCAGCCCCCAGCATCACCCTAAATCTGGCGCCTTCGGCAGTCTGGTTCGCCCTGGCGGATGTCTGCCCTGACAACCACTTGGAGCTCGTGTATGGCGCAGAGGGAGGCATCTATGCTGTTCCACTCATTGCCGGAGCGCCTCCGCAACAGCCGAAACTCCTGGCCCCCGCCCCTCAGGTAATCGACGGGAGCGCAGCCGGCGCCCCCCCCGTCTATCTTGAAAACGCCTCGTACGGCCTCGGTCTGCCATCCGGGGTGGATGCCTTTCCCATCCTGGAGACTGACGCCGTACGTTTCTGGATGCCACCACACGGCGCCCTACCGGCCGCCATCCCGCTCACCCACAGGGCCGCCCTGCCCGCTGAGGGCGCACTGGCACCGTGGGGAACTGCCGCCGGGCCTGCTCACAGAATGGCCACGATGGAGTGGGGAAACCTGCCGGAGCGCCCCGCCGCTGTCAACCAGTGGCCAGACGACGTCCGGGAACGTCTGCCAGGCCTGCGCAAACGCTACAAAGAGTCCAAAGGATCCCTCTACTTTTCCCTCAACGATGCCGGCGGCGACACACAGGAGGACCTGATCGTGTACAGTTACCGATGGGGCCTCGACCCAAAGACGATGATCATCGCGTTTGTGCGTGACGCTGAGGGTGCCCTGCCTGAGACACCAACCTATGTCCTCCGCAGTCGCGGCATACCCATTGAGTGGAACTTCTCGAAACGGAAAGGCTTCAAGTCACCGTTCTACGATGTGAACGGAGATGGTCTCAAAGACATCGTGATGATCGAGATGAAGAACAAGCCAGTGGCCAGCAGGAGCTTCGTTGAGGCACTCCTTACCGAGGGCGTCGACTGGAACGTCACGGTCAGACTGCGACAGCCCGGGCACCCTTTCCGAAGCCGACCGGATGTGAAGTTCCCTATCGTGGGACTGCCGCCGGCCTTTGACGAGGACGGCGCCATGGCTATTGTGGGAAGCGACTTCACCGGAGACGGACGACCGGACTTGCTCATCCGCCGAACACTGTCCAAGATGCAGCTCTACGGGAGTCGATCAGACAGGCTGCTGTTCGACCGCAAACCACAGCTGACCGTTGAGGTCCCCGCTCACGGCCCGAAGTTCGTGACCGACCTGAACGGCGACCGAGTCGCAGACCTTTATCTGACCGACACGGCCAACGGGCAGATCATTCTTTACTTGAGTCGCTAACCGCCCCAGAGACACCACCAGCCAAGCCATGCCAACGCATTCCCCAGCACTGACACTGACCGGGCTGACGAAGACATTCGGACGGCACCGGGCCGTGGATGATGTCACCCTCGATGTGAACCAGGGAGAGATGGTCGGCTTCCTCGGTCCCAATGGGGCCGGCAAGAGCACGACCCTCTACATGATCACCCGGCTGGTTCGACCGACAGCCGGGAGCATACACGTCTTTGGGCACGATGTACGGCGCTCCCCGGTGGAAGCCCTCCGACACATCGGCGCGCTGGTTGAGACCCCCTCGTTCTACGGATACCTCTCCGGACGCAGGAACCTGGAATTGGTCGCCCGCGTGTACGGTATTCGAGACCGAACCGCCGTCGACGAGATCCTCGCACAGATCGGCTTGACTGAACGGCAGAAAGATCCGGTTCAGAACTACTCCCAGGGGATGAAGCAACGCCTCGGCCTCGGCGCTGCACTGCTGGGATCGCCGCGACTTCTCCTACTGGATGAGCCGACCAACGGCCTGGACCCCGAAGCCATGCGCGAGATCCTGGGACTGGTGCGGAACAAGGTCAGGCAAGACGGCCTGGCCGTTTTCATCTCCAGCCATCTCCTGGGAGAAGTCGAGGAATACTGCGACCGCGTGGCGATCATGAACGGAGGTAAACTGGCGTGTGAAGGGCACGTGGATGAGATTCTAGCCCAGGCCGATCCCGTCGTTCGCGTCACCTTCTCCGGCGATCGCCCCGCCCCGGACACCTTCCGGACACTGGAAGGCATCGAAACCGTGGTCGAGGCACCCGGGGGCGCTCTTGAGTTCCTCCTTACGGGGCAGGACTCAGCCTGGCTCAACCGGCAACTCCTCGAACGGGGATTCCCGGTTGCCACAATCGCCCCTAAGCAACGCACACTGAGGGAGTTCTTCCTCGCCCTGACCGGGACGCCTCCCGACTCGCCACCCACTGCCCCGCACACGCCGAGGGAGGTCTGACATGCTCAGACGGACGCTGACCCTCCTCCGCAACGAACTGACCAAGACACTCCGCACCCGCTTCCTGTGGGCCAGCGTCGCCGCCGTCGGCTTCGTCTGCGTGGTCATGTTCCTGACGATCCGCCGCGATGATATCGGCGAGATCAACGGCTGGGTCTACGTGGGCCTGGTAATGCAGGGTGTGTTCGCGGAAGTGGGATTGATCCTCATCGCAGCGTTCAGCGCCATGCTCATGGCCGAAGAAACAGCCACCGGCACAATCCGAACGGCCCTGACAGCCCCGATCAGGAGAAGGGAACTCTACCTTGCCAAAGCGGGTAGTGGGCTGCTTTACATGATCCTCGTCTCGGCCTTCGCTCTCCTGCTGTCCCTGGCCCTGGCAGGGCTCAAGTACACATTCGGGCCTATCAGCGACTCGGCTGGAGTGATCTATAGTACCAGCGAGGTCGTGAGAAACCTGGTCTGGGCCTACGCACTGAGCTGGATCCCGTTGGGAACGCTTGTCCTGTTCGGGCTCTGCATGTCAGCGCTGACAACCCGATCAGGTCCCGCGATCAGCCTGACTGTAGGCAGTATCATTCTGGTCGAATCCCTCAAGCACTTCGTTGAGATCGGCCCCTTCCTGTTCACCCAGTATATCGGGGCTCCGTGGGTCGTGTTCCATGAGGTCGCCCAGGGCGTTGACTACCAATGGCTGCCGGGCATGTGGCGGGTAGGAGCTGTCTGCGGAGTCTACTCGGTCGCCTGCTTCTGCCTCGGCCTCTGGCGGTTCTGCCGGAGAGACATGAACCTCTGAGTCTCTCTTCGCCCGGACTACTGGCCTGTAGGAAGCTCCACGAACTCACACACGATCCCCGGGAAACCGGTGCGAACGCGTTCCATCAGAGCTTGGACGCCGAATACCTCTGTACGGTAATGGCCCGCAGCAATGACATTCACACCGTACTCACGGGCTGGGTGAACATGCATGTGCCCCAGCTCCCCGGTCACGAGGGTGTCGATCCCCCGTTCTGAACACTCTGCCACCATGTCCGCCGCCCCTCCGGAGACGACTCCGACGCGCCGGACCGTTTCAGGGCCTGCAGGGAGCACCGTGGCCGCAGCGCCCAGTGTCAGGTTAACACGCTCCGCAAACCCGGTCCGGGTCTCGGGTTCAGCCAGCTCGGCCTCCCAACCGATCTCAATCCCTCCATAGCGGGCGAAGGCCCGGGGAGAAACCAACCCCATCTTTGCGGCGATAACCGCATTGTTACCCACCTCAGGGTGCGCGTCGAGGGGAAGATGGGAAGCATAGAGCGATGTACCGTTGGCGAACAGCACACGCAGTCGATCTGCGATCTGCCCCGTGAAGTACCGAATCCCCGGCCCCCAACTCAAACCGTGGTGAACAACCACGAAGTCAGCATCGCGTTCAACGGCCTCAAGGAAAAGCCCCAGACAGGCATCCACCCCGAAGACAATCCGCTTGACTTCGTCGGCCCCCGTTACTTGAAGGCCATTGTTCGAACTGTCCTGACACGCCCCTTCGGGAGCCAGGAGAGCATCCAGCCAGCTGACCAAATCATCACGTCGTGTCATCGTCTCGTCTCCTCTCAGAAACACCCCCCGAGGCAGGCATCCGGCTTGCCCGCCTTCGGGAAAAATACAGCCCAGCCATCAAAACGCTGGCTGTGAACAGGGTTCCGGCAAGCATCCAGAAAGCGCGGCATGGGGTCGCCCCTACAAATACAGGGCCAAGGACCGGTGAGGCCACCATGCACCCAACGGACCCACATGCGACGGTAAGGCCGATCGCAGCCCCCGAGACACTCGATTCCGTATGGGTGGCAACAGCTCCCACGAGCAGCGGCCACGTCCCCGCGAAAGCCAGGCCGGTGCAACCGAACAGGACAACGCTCCACGCCCAGGACGTCACCAGGCCCTGCAGTAAGTGGCACACGCCCCCCGCGAAAAGCAGAGCCGCAATCGCGATCTCGTAGGCCCCGCCTTCCGGAAGACAGGCGCATGCCAGCCGTCCAACGACCATCGCCCCCCAGAAGATCGAGATCGCGTAGATCGCCCACCCCTCCGTGCTTCCCAGGCACTGCTCCAAATAAACCGTAATGAACGTGACCGACCCCATCTCCGCGAACACGTAGAGGAAGATGACCACACAGGAAACCAGCACGAACGGTCGCAGAACAGCCGGCCTGCGGCTCGAAATCTCCCTACGGAGGACCTGAGGAGTCTCCGGGAAACGCGAGGCACTGAATAGCACGAGGAGCGCCATCCCACAGACACTCGTCCCAAAGAAGAACGACCGCCAGGAAACACCCAGCGGAAGAAGCTGCCCCATCAACGCCGGCCCGCCGATCGCTCCCAGGCAATAGGCCACTTGCGAGAGGTTGAGAAAGAACTTCTTCCGGTCAGGAAAGAGATCGGTAAGAAGTGCCGAACTCATGCTCTCCAGAATCCCCCCACCCACTCCCATCACGAATCCCGCAACAAACGTCAGAGAGACACGAGGCGACAACCCCCAACACGCGGCGCCGACGGACAGGAACACAGCCCCTGCCTGAAGCACCAGCTTTTTTCCGAAACGGTCAGCCAACACCCCGCCGATGATGCTGGAAAGAAAGAACCCAGTGAACTGGCACGCCGAGACATTGGCCATGACGTCGGGAGTCACTCCGAACTCCCGGGCCGCTCGCAGCAACGCGGCAAACACAATATTCGCGGAAACCGCAAAGACAGTCAGAGCCGACAACGCCGCAACCGTCAGCCGCTTTGTCGTCGGTTGGGAGGAAGACATGGGCGCTCCAGACGCACGTGATCCCGGGGGCCAGGCGTCAGCGTATCTGCGTGATAACCCGATAGCCGGTCGCCGGGCCAATTTCGTCCGCGACCACCAGCGAAAGCTCCCTCAGCAACAGCTGGCCCGCCCGGCGTGACATGGGCACCATGAGATCAGCCAAAAGCGTCTCTGAGCCCGTGAGAACGAGATGAGAGGGTACGAGCGAAGGGTCCGGGTCGGCCTTGTGGACAGCAGAGCGCAGCGCCCCGAACACAAGAGCAAGGTCACGGCACAGCGAACGGAAAGCAGGGAGTATGGCCAGCTCCGTGAGAGGAGTGTCACCAAGCCCCTCACCAAAACAGGCAAGGTCGACAACCAGCCGCGCTCTGGGCAACACGACAGACACGGGGTGAAGGGATAGAACACCCGACTCGATATGCCTCTGAGCCAGGTCCGGCAACCCATTGGCAACACCCGACTCGTCAAGAATAAGCTCCGCAGCCCCCGACTCCCTCGCTGACCGGTGATGCATCACATGCGCCCCAAGCTGGCGAATCAGCTCGTCGCTCGCTTCCGAGAACTGAAGCTCCGCAAGCATTGATCGGACCTGTCGGGCCACAGCTGTACAGGACATCGCCGAAAGCGGCAGACTTGCTCCCAGAACCTGGGCAATCCGGTCGTCACCAACAGGAGAAAAACGTTCCCGAATGAGCTCAGCAGGATTCCCTTCCCTCAGCTGAATAAAACGAGCGGCCACATCTCCGTATCCCGACGCGACCAAAAGGGAAGCAACCAGTCCCTGGACTTCACCCTCGGTGAAAGAGGATGTCCCCGATTCGCGCTGCTCGGTGAGCTGCTCCTGCAGTATGAAAAGCACGTGATCAACGGGCCAGCTTTCAGCCACACCACAGTGCTCGAAGCAATGAACGAGCTCGCGGCGAAGCGTCTCCGCGTCGAAGCTGACGGTGGCGCCCCCGGGCGTCACAAGCATGGAATGGGCAGAAGACAGCTTGATCATATCGTCAAACACCGGGCACGCCCGATGCCACACTCACTTCGTTCTGGAATTAGGGCCTGTCTCGCGAACACGTCAGACAGCATCTTCTTCGCGACGCGTAGCCTGTCCTTCGGTCAGGTTCTGCACCTCATTGATGAACTGTCCTACATCCTTGAAGCTGCGGTAGACGGATGCGAAACGAACAAAAGCCACCTCGTCAATCTTCTGCAGCTCCGCCATGACCATCTCCCCCAAAACGCGTGTGTCAACTTCCCGCTGCAGAAGTTTGTCCAGCTGCCCCGATACGGTTTCGACCAAGGCATCAATCTCATCCTGTCCGACCGCTCGTTTCCAGCAGGCATGGTCGACGCCGGACCGGAGCTTTGCCGGGTCGAATTCCTCGCGGGTTCCATCGCGCTTGACAACCACGAATTCTGTCTGCACAACCGATTCCCGCGTCGTGAAACGGCCTGAACAGCTCAAGCACTCACGCCGACGACGAATCGCATCACCTTCCTTCGCGATCCGCGTGTCAACGACCTTGTCGTCAAGGCAGCCACAGTTCGGGCAACGCATACTTCACCACCCCACAATCAGTCCGCCTTACGTGCCAATTCAGCTTGACCATCTCTGGCCAAGAACCGATCGATAAGAGCACAAAACATAGCCACAATCGGCTAATTTTCAAATTGTTACAGACCCGCATGGAACGAGAATACAGCGCCAACAGACGGAATGATCTTCCCATCTTACCGGACGCCCTCCCCACCAAAAGGGCCTCGCAGCCATCGCCAGGAACGTGCTCGTGCCTCTTCCGGCGACCGGAGCTTCACGGAGTCTCATGGTAGTCGCGGGAAACCGCCTGAATGTCGACCGCACGTCCCGCCTCATCCACGGTCACGATCGCTCCATGCAGACGAATGTCGTCCTCTACAACTTTGAAACGCGTTGGCATGCCCGTTGAGAAGCGACGGACAACCGCTGAGACATCGCGTCCAAGCACTGAGTTCCGCGACCCGACCATACCCACATCGCACTGCACCGCCGTGCCCTGCGGGAGAATGCGCTGATCAGCAGTAGGCACATGCGTGTGTGTGCCCAGCACAGCCGAAGCGCGACCATCCAGGTACCACCCCATGGCATGCTTCTCGCTCGTGGCTTCCGCGTGCATGTCAACGATCACAACTTGAGCCTGACCCTCTATCTCCTGGAGAAAACGGTCAACTGCCATGAACGGACAGTCCGCAAAACCGTTCATGAAAACACGCCCAAGGACGGAAATCACCGCAACGGAAACACCATTGGGTGCTTTGAACACCCCCCAGCCCCGCCCGGGCTGCCCGGGGTTGAGGTTGGCAGGACGCAAGACGTTCGGATACAGACCTATCTCGTCATCGAAACCACGTTGGTCCCAGATGTGATCCCCGCCGGTCAGCACGTCGACCTCGGCACGCAACATCTGTTCGACACACTTCCGCGTCATTCCGCCGCCACCAGCCATGTTCTCGGCGTTCGCGATGCAGAACGAAATCCCGAACTCACGGCGCAGTTCCGGAACGAGGGCCTGGACGGCTTTGCGGCCGCCTTTCCCGACGATGTCACCGACAAAAAGGATCTTCATGGAATCTTCCAGAGAAGCTGCGGCATGTCTGTGGCTTCAGCAGTCGCAACAGACAGGCGGCAGAAGAAGTAGACGCGACCGGCCACTCCGAACAACGGCCGAGCAATCCCCTGCAGCGGGGTGATAGCCCATAATATAGCGGTCGGTGAGCCAATGGACACGCCGCCCCCCGGGCAGCAGCCGAATCACTCGTAGCGCAGAGCATCCACAGGGTTCTTGTTGGCAGCCTGGTAAGCGGGGTAGAGACCGAAAACCAGACCAGTGACCGTTGAGGCAACTACGGCAATCCCCAGCAACGGCATGGAGAAGACAACGGGGATCTCCAGGACCGTCCCAATTGAGAACACAGCAGCAAGTGCCAATGCCACACCGACGATCCCCCCTGTGATGGAAATGAGCATCGATTCCGAGAGGAACTGGTAGAGGATATCGGAGCGAGTGGCACCAACCGCCCGGCGTATACCTATCTCGCGGATGCGTTCCGTTACCGAGGCCAGCATGATGTTCATGATGCCGATGCCCCCCACAACAATCGAGATCGAGGAGATGCAGATTGTCAGAATATCAAGCAAACGCTGAGCCTGGTGCTTCTGCTTCAGCAGATCCATAGGGATAACAAGGTCGTAATCGCTCACGCCTTGGTGTGTGACCCCCAATACGCGCTTGATCGCACGTCCGGCAGTGTGCAGGAACTCCTCGCTCTCAAGCTGCAGTTGGATCTCATCGATTTCGCTACGGAGGTCAAGGTGAGCCGTCCGTGTCAGGAGTGTCTCCAGGGGGACAAGCAGGTCGTTGTTGGGGTCCGAGATGCTTGTGGCTTCCAGTTCCTCCAAATCGATGTTCTTGTCGGCCAACACACCGACGACTGTGTAAGGAGTCCCTCCCAGGAGCAACTTCTCACCGATCACACCTTCCTGATTGAGTTGGCCGGCTATGCCATGCCCGACCACCGCAACCTTCCGGCTGAGAAGCGTGTCATCGCGCTCGAAGTAACGTCCCGAAGACACCCGGAGATTGTTGACGTCCAGATACTCACCCGAGACGCCGAGAACGCGCGGGTTTATCCCCCGACCGCGGTGAAGAACATTGAGCTTGATCTCCCGAACACACGCCGCTCTCTCAATGGCCGGAATATTGGTTCTGAGCAATGCCAGATCCTCGCGACAAAGCCCGTTGGAGCCTGACATCCGAGCTTCGGTCAGGCGCTCGTTCTCCAGGCGTTTATCAATCACCCGGACCAAATTCGCCCCAAGCTCCCGAATCTGGTCCTCCTGCTTCTTCTTGCTGCCAAGGGAAAACGATGACATAGCGATAACGGATGAGACGCCGATAATGATGCCCAGCATCGTCAGGAACGTCCGCATCCGATGGGCCATCAGACCTTCCCGCACGCCGATGCGAAGCAGGTCGAAGAACCCCAAACCGCCGCCCTCCCCGGTGTCCTCCGACGCTCCGCCACCAAGGGAAGCGGCGAGTTCACCGACAGCTGCCTGATCAATCGTCTTCCGCCCCGGGACATCGGACACGATCTGACCATCGCTCATGGTCACCTTCCGGGTCCCTTGCTCGGCCAGATCCGGATCGTGCGTGACCATGATAATGGTGTGTCCACGGTCGTGGAGTTCATGAAAGATCCCCATGATCTCACGGCTCGTCTTCGAGTCAAGGTTCCCGGTCGGCTCGTCCGCAAGGATGAGTCTTGGGTCATTCACAAGGGCCCGGGCAATCGCCGTCCGCTGCAGTTGTCCCCCGGACAGTTCGCTGGGCAGGTGGGTGAGTCGATCACCCAGCCCGAGCTCCGCTGCGCACGCTCGAGCACGCGTCCGGCGATCCTCCCCGCGCCGCCCGCAGTACACCTGCGACAAAGCGACATTCTCGGTGATAGTGAGATCATTGAGCAAGTTGAACTGCTGAAAAACGAAGCCGATGCTCCGATTCCGCATTCGGGATAGACGTCCGTCCCGACACTGCGCCATGTCGTCGCCATCGATCAGTAAGCAACCCGACGTCGGCTGATCGAGCAGGCCGATCAGGTGCATCAAGGTTGACTTGCCTGAACCGGAGCTCCCCACGACCATGATGAAGTCACCTGGGTGCACGTCAAAATCGACGCAGTCCAGTGCCTTCACCGTCGTGCCGCCCATCTGGTAGTGGCGGCAGAGCGTTCTGACTTTGATAATGGGTTCGTTCACATCACGCAAATCATATTGGGGCACCAGTCCCGTTTGGCAGGCAGGCCCTGCCTAACGCCCCGGGACGGACGTGCCGCGCTTCTCCTCGGGCTGTTCCAGCGCAATAGTGTCGCCTTCGGAAAGCCCCTTGGTGACCAGGAACTCCCTGTCGTTGAAGACCCGCCCTTCAATATCATGCCAGGAAAAGACCCGGCCTTTCTTCCTCCGTACACGGTGGCCAGACTCAAGCGTTTCGACGGCCCCACGGGGAATGAGCAACGCGGTCGTCACCTCTTTCACGACGATCTCGACCTCAGCCGACATGCCAGGATGAAACTGCGCTCCCTTACCTTCAAACGAAATCTCCGCATTGAACATCATGATGTCGGACTTCCCCCCGCCCTTGGCTGTCGGGTCGACCAGATTGCGGTCACGGCCAATTGCTCCCAATTGGTCAACTTTCCCACGGAACACCTTGCCTGGGAAAGCAGGCAAGGTGACACGAACAGCCATCCCCGCCGCCAGTCGGTGGAAGTCCGCCTCATTCACGACCATGTCGATCCTCATGACTGACGGATCGATCACATCGGCAATGATATCCTGTGCGTAACGCTCAACCCCGGCTCGGTACTCCCGGAGTTTGCCTCCGGAACGCCAATCCCTGTAGCGACGGACTTTCACAACCCCGTCCCGGGTCGCATGCGTGGCAGCCGACTGGGCCTCCCGACGATGGCGTTTCAGGTGGTCATGGTACCCGGCAATCTTCCTCTCGCTGGCCACGATCTGATGGCGCAACTCGCTCAGCTTCCGCTCCCGGGCACTCGCGGCTCGCCCCACCACCGCTTCCGCCCGCTCAACCGCCCGACGCAGCTCCACTCGACGCTCCTCGGTAATCCCCTTCTTCTTGACGGCGATCTTTATCTCGACCTCGCGCAGCCCGGCGCTGGCACTCTCAAGCCGCCGCTCAAACGGCTCAAGCGCTGCCGCCGAAATGAACTCCTTTTTGAAAAGCCGGTGCTGGCGATCGTGCTCTCCCTGAGCATCCGCCAGATTGAGTTCGGAAAGCTCCCGTTCAATGGCCAGCAATTGCAGTTCCTCGGGCGTGGGAGACACGAGCTCTACCTCTTCCTCCAGCCTTGCGTGCTCCAATTCGGCTTCCTTCACAGCCAGCTCCTGATCTTCCTGGAACGCGGTGAAGGCCTCACGCGCCCCAAGGCCTTTCAGAGCCAGTTCCTCCTGCTCAATTCGGGATTCGTTTTCCTCGGCTTCCTCAACGGACCGACTGTCATCCATCTGGAAAACCAGATCCCCCTTCTTGACCGGGGTGCCCTGCTTGACGATCTCGAGTATGTACCCCCGCGTTCGCACGATCGCCGGAGCAGCGTCGGCACTGCGCAGGATGCCCCGTTGGCGAATGCCGTCAACCCCGCTGTGGGGAGTGACCCGCCACTCGACAACCGTCCCTACGCCCTCGCGCCCGGAGCGAATGCGCCAGACCACAGCCCCAACACAGAAACAAACGCATAGAGCGATCAGGACCATCGCCCGTGCCCATCTGTTGTTTCCACGTGTCCGTGTCATATGCTTTCCGCACTCGGTGAGAGCCAGCGCCCTCGCGTTAGAATTGTCTGAACGGGAAGAAGACCTCCGCCACCGCACCGGGCTTCAGCTTCCTCTCTCCTGCATCCACTTGTATGCGCACCTTGAAAACCACCTCCCCCAACGGCTCGTGCGACGAAT
>Ga0209045_1001160_pt1 | contig 25606 bp, 13 predicted proteins | sample SaaInlLV_10m_DNA_4_FD_184664 | JGI IMG/M metagenome (GOLD analysis project Ga0209045, IMG submission 184664) | Marine microbial communities from expanding oxygen minimum zones in the Saanich Inlet - Saanich Inlet SI072_LV_200m_DNA (SPAdes) (version 2) | ecosystem: Environmental > Aquatic >...
CACTTTGGGGGCGTCCGACTCAGTGTGGGAGGCGGCCTCTGGACGGCGACCGAACCGTGCTCAAGAACAGACCAGTTACAGACGAGGACAACGTGATGTTACGCTACTGCATGACCTTCTCTCTGGGCGTCGCCCTCCTGGTCCTATCGGCGTCTGCGGCAGAGCGCCCGAACATCGTTCTGATCATGTGCGATGACATGGGGTTTTCCGACATCGGCTGCTATGGCGGAGAGGTCCAGACACCGAACCTGGATCGCCTCGCAAGCGAGGGTATGCGCTTCACGCAGTTCTACAACAATGCCAAGTGCACGACGACACGTGCATCGCTCGTGACCGGGCTTTATCCCCGACGAAGCAAGGGAGGGTTGCTGCGTAGGAACATGCTGACCTTGGGGGAGGCCCTTGGAAAGGCCGGTTACCGGACCGCTCTCAGCGGCAAATGGCATCTTGGACGTGGGGCCACGACACATCCCCACAAGCGGGGGTTCCAGGAATTCTACGGCCTGCTGGACGGGTGCTGCAATTTCTTTAATCCCGTGCAGCCGGATCCGCCCTACAAGGGTGCCCGGGTTCGTGCATTCGGGCAGAATGACGAGCGTATCGAGTCGTTCCCAGCCGACTACTACACGACTGACGCGTTCACGGATCATGCCATCGCGTCCATGCGGACATTCGCCGGGGAAGGGAAGCCATTCCTGCTTCATCTCTGCTACACCGCCCCCCACTATCCTCTTCATGCGAAGCCCGAGGACATTGCCAAGTACGTGGGGAAGTACAGAGAGGGGTGGGACGTGCTGCGCAAGGAGCGCTACGAGCGCCAAAAGAAGATGGGGCTTCTTGATCCGGAGCAGTGTCGGCTGTCGGGCAAGGACAGTCGGGCTTACTCGTGGAAAGAGGCGGATCACGACTTCGAGGATCTCAGAATGGCTGTCTATGCTGCCATGATCGACTCGATGGATCAGAACATCGGGCGCCTGCTTCGAGCGTTGGGTGATCTCGGCATCGCCGACAACACGGTGGTGATGTTTCTGTCGGACAACGGGGGGTGTTCCGAGGAACCGGGCGGGCGTAATCCGTCTAAGCGCACGCCCGGCCCCGGGCGTGACTACGTGGCCGTGGGGCCGGCGTGGGGTTGGGCTCAGAATGCCCCGTTCCGACGCTACAAGAGCTGGGTTCACGAAGGGGGCATCAGCACGCCCTTCATTGTCCGGTGGCCCGGTGTCGTCAAACCCGGGGCAATCAATCGGGATGTGGCCCACATCATCGACATCATGCCCACCTTCCTTGATATGGCGGGGGCTTCCTACCCGGAAGTCCACAATGGACAGCAGGTCCTGCCGGTCGAGGGACGCAGTTTCCTGCCCCTGTTAGCCGGCAAAACACGCCCGGGGCACGAACGCCTTTTCTGGGAGTGGTCCGGCAATCGAGCGATTCGGGAAGCAGACTGGAAATTGGTCTGGGACAAGACGGTCAAGGCGTGGGAACTCTATGATTTGAGTGTCGATCGGACGGAAGTGAATGACCTGGCTGCCCGACACCCCGAGCGGGTGACCAGGTTGAGCGCGGCTTGGTTTTCCTGGGCTCGCGACACCGGTTTGCGCGTCCGCACTCCTGCCACTCGGAAGAAGGAGAGGGGGCTGTGATGATGATCTTGAAGGCAATCGTAGTGGGGTTGTGTTCCGTGGTTCTTGTGGTGTCTGCCGCTGTTGGGGCTGAACGTCCGAACATCGTTTGGGTGGTAAGTGAAGACAATTCGGCCCAGTGGCTGCGGCTTTACAGCCCGAATGGTGCGCCGATGCCCACGATCGAACGTTTGGCAAGAGGGGGCCTGGTGTTCAACCACGCCTTCTCGAATGCACCGGTTTGTTCCGTTGCGCGCAGCACGATTATCTCGGGCTGTTATGCACCCCGCGTGGGTGTGCAGTATCATCGCAAGCAGAAGACCGTGCCCATGCCGGACGGGGTGAAGATGTTCCCCTATTACCTGAGGGAAGCGGGTTACTACACCACCAACTGCAGCAAGGAAGACTACAACTTCAACAGAGCGGACAAGAAGGGGGTCTGGGACAACTCGTCCCGGAAGGCGACCTACCGCGAGCGGGAGTCGGGCCAGCCGTTCTTCCACGTGCAGAACTTCGGGCACACGCATGAAGGCTGTCTGCATGACCGGCGCAAGGACTATCACAGCAAGCCGAAGACGGACCCGGCGTCCGTTGAGATCGCGTCGTATCATCCGGACACCGAGGTCTTCCGTCACACCTATGCGCGTTACCTGGACCGACACACGGAGGTGGACGCGCAGATCGGGGCTTTCGTGACGAGGCTGGAGAAGGAAGGTCTGCTTGATGACACATTCGTCTTCTACTACGGCGACCACGGTGGGACACTCCCGCGCGGCAAGGGCTACGCCTACAACAATGGCCTGCAGGTTCCCATGGTCGTTTACATCCCCGAGAACTGGAAACACCTGGCCCCCGCCGCGGCGGGCACCCGGATCGACGGCTTTGTCCAGTTTGTCGACCTTTCCGCAACGGTACTGAACCTGGCCGGTGTCGACGTTCCCAAGGGCATCGATGGCAGGCCGTTCCTGGGGAAGGGCGTGAGCCTTGAGGAACTCAATTCCCGCGATGCTGCCTTTGGCTATGCCGACCGATTCGACGAGAAGTACGATCTTGTCCGCACACTCCGGAAAGGGCGGTTCAACTACATGCGCAACTACCAGCCCTTCAACTTTGATGGGCTGCAAAACAACTATCGTTACCTACAGCCGGCCTTCGAGGAGTGGCGGAAGCTGTACCGCACCGGGAAGCTGAACGTGGCCCAGCGGCAGTTTTTCGAGACGCGTCCGGCGGAGTGTCTCTACGACCTCGAAGCCGATCCGCACGAAACCAACAATCTCGCCGCCGATCCCGCTTACGCTGACACACTCAGAGAGCTACGGGCTTCGATGCGACAGCGCATCACGTCCATGCCGGACCTGAGTTTCGTTCCTGAGCCGGTCTTCCTGGCCGAAGGGGCGGACGATCCGGTTCCCTATGGACAGGAGAACAGAGCGGAAATCACAGCCCTTGTTGATATTGCCGACCTCAGTCTGGTGCCGTTTTCAGAGGCTCGGGAACGGCTTTCCCAGGCTCTCGCGTCCGACGATCCGCTCAAGCGCTACTGGGCCCTGATCGCCTGCAGCACGTTCGGCGTCGCTGCTGCTCCATTCTACGAGACGGCGCGGAAGCTGGCAGCCGCAGATGACTCGAATCTTGTCCGCATCCGCGCTGTTGAGTTTCTGGGGCTGACCGGCCATGCGGATCCCCGGCCGTTGGTGGTGACGGCTCTTGAGCGGAGCACAGATCCGGTGGAGGTCGGGCTGATGCTGAACAGCGTCGTGCTGCTGATGGACGGGAGGCCTGGCTATGAGTTTGACCTGGCCGCGTTCATCGAGTCCATCAAGGGAACGAAGGTCGGCAAGAACACCCAGGTCAGGCGGCGTCTGGAGTACCTGAGGAAGAGGCCAGGGAACGCCGGCCGCTGAGGACATCGGCCCCCAAAGGGAAGGGCAACGCAACGTGGGAGGGGGTGCCATCCCCCGGTTGCCGGGACGTCGGAGCACGGCGGTTCCTCCCACATTGTGTGCATCCCCCGATTGCCGGGACGTCGGAGCACGGCGGCTCCTCCCACATTGTGTGCATCCCCTGAACGAGGCTACTCGGCCTTGGGCGTCGGGGCCTTCCCCTTCTCCGCCACCATGGTCCGGAGCTTCTGAATTGCTTTCTTGTGGTGGGCGTGACCGTCGTTCTCAAAGGCCGTCGTTTTCTTGCAGGGGAAGCCAGGACACTCACTGCAGTTGGGCAGCTTCTTCGTCTTGATGCAGCACGCGCGGATGGCGCAATTTCCACTCCAGCACTTCTCATCTGAACCGTGGCATCCCTCGCATTGGAACCACTCGGGCTTGGCGTCCTTGTGGCCCCGTTTGCGCCAGCGAGCGGCCTCTCTTTCGGCTTCGGCAGGATCGAGGGCGGCTTTGCGGATTCCGCAGGCGCTGCAGTCGATTCCACATGCGGCCAGCGGGAGCTTCTCCGTGATCTCAGCGTTCTTCGCCCATGCCAATCCGCTGGTGACGGTTGCGCCACAGAGACAGATGAACTCGCGTCGTTCCATGCTGTTGCGTCCTTTCGCGCTGCTTCGGTGGGGGGCAGGCCTGTTGTTCAGGGCGCGTTGCCACGCCAATCTATCACCGTTTCGAGCTGGGCTCGAGTCACGCTTCCGGTTGTCTTGACGGCCAGATAGGGACGTGTCTGCGTGCGGAGGTGTTGGTTGATCTCCAACGATCCGGCGTTGAGGACAACGGGAACATCTGCACGGATCCGGATCGTTGCGGACATTCTCCCGACGGTAGTGCGCCATTCCGTGTCTGACAGTTGCTCGAGTGGTCCCTCGGTCTGCAGGCGCCATTCGAGGGCGGATTCCGTCTCAAGCGCAACTCGGTCGCGGATGGTCAGTGTGCCGGAACGGGCAAACTCAAAGGTGCGATCGAACGTCCGGAGACCCACGTGGGCTGGATACGCTCCGGCAACCGCGCAGTCGATCACAGTTTGGTCGTCCGTGTTTGTGACAGACTGGATGGTCGGGACTCGCTCGTCCAGGAGCCAGTCACCGTAGACGTACCACGTCTTCCCTCCTCCCTTCTGTTCCTTGTCTTTGATGAGAAGGGTACTGTGGTTTCCGGTCAGTTTGGGGGCCGTGTAGCCTGAGTCACGGAAGAGCGTTTCTCCTCCGGCGACAAGGACAAAATGGCCTGCATCCGGATGCACATGGCCGGCTCCATAGTCTTTCATGCTGGCTGCATGTCGGTGCCCGAGCGGTGGTCCACAGGTAACGACGAGGAGGGCGGCATCGTTTTCCCAGTCCGAACGTGCCGAGACGATCCCGATGTCGTCGAAGTGGTGCCAGAGGGGCAACGTGTCGTCTTTCGGGGGACGTGCCGGGATCCGGGGATTGTGCCAGGCGAAGTTCAGGTAGTGTCCGCTGCCGGTTACGTCGACTCCAGCCGCTTCGAACTCGGCTGCCAGCCACTGGGCCGTGCCTTGCCAAGGGGGTTCCGGGTACCGTCGGGCGAGATTCCGCAGTAGATAGCTGGGGCCATACCAGTGATTTCGCGGGCAGTCAGCCAGATCGACGATGCTCTGTTTGCGCGTCCACATGCCTCGCGGCAGGGCCAGGTAGAGGGCGTACGCCGAGTTGCGTGAGAGCCAAGGGTGCGGGACGCCGCTACTGTCGTGGTAGAGGTCGATTCCGAGACATGTGTCCGCCAGTTCCAGATAGCGCATGATGTACTCGGCCCCGTACTCCCAGTACCCGTAGCCCTCATGGCTGGCCCCGTCGTCGCCCAGAGCTTCGAGCGTCCGGATGAACTTGTCGTGTGCAAAACAGATCCAGGACGTGGCTTCTGGCACCTCATCGGCGACCGCAAAGGCGGTTGTGGCCATGCCCGCGACGCTGACCCAAAGGTGGTTCTGCAGGTAGGCCTGGTGCCAGAACGGGATCTTGCTGAAGCCGGCATGGGCGAGTTTCTCGGCTCGCGGGACGACCTTCTCGCGGATCTGGCGCCGCTCATCCTCGGTCAGGTCGTGATAGAGCCAATCATAGGCCAGGCCGATACCCGCCAGGATGTGGCCGGCGGCCAGGTCGAGTCCGGCCATGCGGCCGATGCCCCAGGTCGGGTAGTCCAAGGCTGTGAAGCCCCAGGCCTTTGCCGCGGTCAGGTAGCGTGGGTCGTCGGTCAGGAGATAAGCCAGTGCGATACTCGGGATGCGGTTACCGACACCGCGCTGCCAGAGCTGTTCGTGACTGCCGGCCGGCTTCCCTTCCTTGTGGTTCTTCATCTGCTCAGCGTAGTCGGGCGGCGCATGACGGACGGCTGTCTCCGCGTACTTCCGTATCACTGCGAACATCGCTTCCCAATGTGGATCGGTACGAATCGCGTTGCGGAGGAACGCGATGTGGTCGGTTGTCAGGTAGAGTCGTGGGTGAATGCCCCGAAGTTCGGCGGCGATGGGGCCGGTCAGTGTGGCATCCTTCCAGACCGCTTCGATATCCTCGGGCCGGATCTCGGTGATCAGTACGTCGTCGATACACACACTCACGCCAACGCGATCCTGCGTCCCCTTCTCCAGCGCCAGCGCCACGCCGTCCAGACCTGTCGGGGGGACGGTAAAGGTCAGTTCCAGCTCCTTCCACGCCGCGGATACCGTGGCCGGGGCCCTGTTGCTGTTGATCAGTGCGCCGCCGCGTTTGCCTTCCGGAGCGAACATTTGAGCTTTGAAGTAGAACGTCGGGGGCGGATGATCCTCCAATGCTCCGACCCTGAGCCACAGCGAAACATGATAGGCAGCCCCGGCCCGGACCTCAAAGCGCGGAGACCACACGAAATTCCAGTTTCCCTCGTCGTGGCCCCGGACACGGAGGCAGCCTGACGACGTATGGCCAATAGCCGGTTCGTGGCTCAGTTGCACCGTTCCAGAGCGTGGATGCCAGTCTTCAACCCCCTCAGCGAACGTCCAGGATTGGACCAGGGAACCCGGGGGAGAGGATGTGTTCCGGAAGGCAGGGAGGCGCTTCTCAGGACCCAGCTTCCAGGAGGGCGCGGAGCTGAGCACGATGGGGACGATCGCGACAGAGAAGACGGTTCGCAGCATTCGCAACTCCAAGACACGGGCGTTGGGAAGTCGCAGCCGGGGCGGGGGCTGTTGGAGGACGTAACGTAAGGTCGCGGCGCAGAAACGGAAACCGAGACGGCACTTGCGCTATATTGTCGTTATCGACGAGGAACAACAGCATTCGGAGAATGCCCCTTTATGCCGCCGAACATCGTGATCATATTGGCTGATGATATGGGCTATGGGGACGCCGCCTGCTACGGCAGTGTGCACGACTCGACCCCGCGGTTTGACGCTCTTGCCGCAGAGGGGATGCGCTTCACCGATTGCCATTCCTGAGGGACATACATTGGACGGCGTGGATCTGTCCCCACTGCTGTTCGGTGGCGAAGCTCTGGCTCCCCGGCGGCTGTTCTGGGAGTGCTGGGGACAGAAGGCCGCACGCGATGGCGATTGGAAGCTGATCTGCGTTGCTTCGGACCACAACGACGGCGCCTTGTTCAACTTGGCTGAGGACGCGGCCGAGGAGACGGATCTGTCGGCGGACCACCCCGAGCGTGCCGTGGCCATGCGCTGTGCTCTCGAGAAGTGGTGTACGGACGTCAGTACCGGAGCAACGCAGCAGCCGGAATGACGGCGTTTTGAGTTCTGTTGATTGGCGACCGACGACTGTGTGCCGGTCCCGCGACCTGATCACTGGCGGATCGCGTAACCAACTGCCGTCCGCAAGAGAAAGAAGGAGTCCGGACACTATGTCTACTCGTACCATCGCCTCGCTTTTTGCCCTCCACGTGATCGCTGCGATCTCCGCAACCCATGGAGAGCAGGTGTTGGTTGACCTGGGGGAGCCGTTGGACCTTCGTGCGATTCCTGCCAGAGCCGTTGCGCTGAGTCTGAGGGGGGAAGGGAAGGGGAGGGCACTTCGCCTCGAGACCAATACGGGCCATGCATGGCCGGGGATCGACCTGAAAGCCCCGGGTGGCAAATGGGATCTCTCCAAGCATGGCCACGTTGCCGTCGATGTGACGAATTGCGGGACCAAGGAGGTTACGGTTTGCCTGAGAGTAGACAATCCCGGGGCCGATGGGCGCAAGAACTGTTTGACTGAACGCGTCGAACTCAAACCAGGCAGTGAAGGGACCATCACGGTCAAGCTCCCGCAGGGCTCAGCGGCGGGAGAGAGCCTGCAGTTCGTTGGGATGCGCGGCACGCCCATCGATGGCGCGGCCAAGCTTGACCCCGGGAACGTGGTCAATCTGGTCATCTTCACCCCAAAGCCCAAGACGGCCCACGCGTTTGAGGTAACGAACATCCGCGCAGGAGGGAAGCCGGATAGGGGTTCGTCCGGGGACTTGCCGGACCCGTTCTTCCCGATGATCGACGAGTTTGGCCAATACATGCACAAGGACTGGCCGGGTAAGACGCACTCCCTGGGCGAGATGCATAGTCGCATTGCCGAGGAGGCAACAGACCTGGCCACACACCCGGGGCCGGAAGGCTGGAATCGGTTCGGAGGCTGGGCCAAAGGCCCCCAGCTTGAGGCCACCGGCTTCTTCCGTGTGGCGAAGCATCGGGACAAGTGGTGGCTGGTGGACCCCGAGGGCCGCCTTTTCTGGTCCAACGGGATCGACGGGATCCGTGACGCCAACGCCACGCCCATCACCGGACGCGAGCACTATTACGCGGCTCTGCCGGCCGAGGACTCTCCGTTTGGTCAGTTCTACAGCCCCGGGAAGTGGGCACCGAGAGGGTACTACAAAGACAAGGGCGGCTACCGGCAATATGACTTCACTCGCGCGAACCTGCTCCGCAAGTACGGAGTGAACTGGCAGGATCGGTTCGCCGGGCTGAGCCATCGGCGCCTGCGCAGCTGGGGCGTCAACACTATGGCCAACTGGTCCTCCGAGGCGATCTACCTCAAGCGCAAGACCCCTTACGTGGTCGCCGTGCATTTCGGCTCGCCCGACTTGCGCGCCTCGAAGGGGATGTGGAAGAAGTTCAGTGATGTCTTTGATCCGGGCTTCCGCGAGGGGCTGGCCAAACGCCTGGCGCGGGAGGCGGGGAAAAGCGCGGGGGATCCCTGGTGCATCGGCTACTTCGTTGACAACGAGCTTGGCTGGGGGAAGGACGTGTCGTTGGCTGTCGCGACGCTGTGCTGTCCTGCCGACCAACCGGCCAAACGGGCATTCGTCGCCGATCTGAAGGCGAAGTACCGGGAGATCGCCGCCCTGAACACGGCGTGGGGAACGTCTCATTCATCCTGGGAGGCCTTGCTCGCCGCGATGGGTGCCCCCGATGTGAAGAAGGCAGGCGGAGACCTCCGGGACTTCTACTCAAAGACCGCGGAAACCTATTTCCGGACCGTACGAGAGGAAGTGAAGCGCATTGCTCCGGAGCAGCTTTACCTGGGATGTCGGTTCTCCAATAGGAATGACCGAGCCGTTCGTGCAGCAGCTGTATACTGCGACGTGATCAGCTTCAACCGGTACACCTATAGCGTCGAGCGTGATCGCTTGCCCAAAGGTATCGACAAGCCCATGATCATCGGTGAATTCCATTTTGGTGCCCTCGACCGCGGCATGTTCCACACGGGCCTACGCAAGGCTGACAATCAGGAGCACCGCGCCAAGTTGTACACGGAGTATTTACGTGGGGCATTGCGGAATCCGCAGCTGCTGGGCGCTCACTGGTTCATCTACAAGGACCAAGCCACCACCGGACGCGGTGACGGCGAGAATTACCAGATTGGCTTCATCGACAACTGCGACACTCCCCATCCCGAGATCATCGCTGCCGCACGTGAGATCGGGGCGACAATGTACCGGTTGCGGCTGGCGGAGTAGGCAAGGGCTGAAGCCGGGAGACGCTTCAGCGTCGTTGTGGTACGGTGTCTTGTTACGTGTTTGGTGGAGTCGCTGAGTGCTTGGGCGTGAGTCCCGCGTGAACCAGGGACTCTGACGCAGGTGCGGATCGAGATATGGTGATTGTACGGAGTTTCTACGCATGAGCAGTCTGTTCCATTTGCTTGGTAGGGCATTCGCCTTTCTGCTGCTATTCACAGTTACGTGCATCCCGTGTCTGTCGGCTGTGCCTGCAGATCAGGACGGTCAAACGTGGACGCAGGCAATGCTTGCGGCGAGAGCGGAAGTCAACCGTTGGCGGGGTGCCACAGTGAAGGGGGGAGCTGGCACCGTGCTGAGACCGTCCTTGAGCGGGGCCGTCGCTGGCGATGGCCCCGGCACGCGTGTGTCTGTGGATGTGACGGGATGGTCCCTTCTGCGGCTTGAGACAGTCCTGACCAGTGGGGGCGGGAACTGCCACATCTGGGGAGAGGCCCAGCTGACTGCCGCCGACGGGACGGTGATCCGGATCTGTGACGTGGCGCCGGAGTCTGTTGCTGTGGGCTGGGGCCAACTCCTCAGGAACAAGAACTGGCAGGACAACCCGCTCAGGATCGGTCAACGGCAGTTCGAGCACGGGATCTGGGTGCATTCGAAGAGTGATGTCGTTTACGCGGTCGACGGGAAGTACGTGCGCTTCGATGCCTGGGCGGGTATGGACGCTGACCGTGCCAAGGGAACAGCGCATTTCAATGTCCATCCCACGTCCGGGGACCCGTTGCCCGGCCTTTGGGCGCGCTTGGTCAAAGCCTATCCTGAGCAGATGGCCTGGTTGGTCCGGGATGCCGGACGGCGGCGTGAACGGAACTGGTTCGGGGACGGGGCGAGCAGTAAGGAGGTCACCCGATTGATTCAGACGGCGTTGCGGCAGGCCGGGCCGGAGCAGAAGGTGTTGCAGCAGCAACTTGACGGTCTGCGGACAACCAAAGCCGGGCCCGAAGATCCGCGCTGGCTGGATCTGTATGCGTGCGTGTGTCGCACTCGAACGGTGCAGGAGATACTCAACCGGATATGGCTGACCGATGTGCGCACTGTTCTGCAGGCAAAACTCACGCAGCTGCTCGCGTCCGGCGCTGTTCCAGATGATCCGCGATGGAAGGAGTTTGTGGGGCGACTGAAGCCTGCGATTGCGGGGCTTCCGGCCGGGGCTGATGTCAGCTCTGCCGACCTGACTGCACTTCCTGCGCAGCTCAGACAGGCGTTGCCGCAGCGCTTCCTGCTGAGCCAGGAGTTTGCCGCTGCCCTTGAAGCGTGTCGTGCACATGTGGCTGATTGTCTTGCTCGGGTCGAGCGGGAGGATGCCTCTGCACTGAGCCAGGTTCCGGCGCTGTGTGCGGAGATTACCGCGGCAAGGGAGCATGGGATCCGGGCACTTCGGGGCATGGATGAGTTTTTAGCTGTTCCCGCTCACACCGATTTGGCACAGGAGTGGCGGGATCAGTATGGGTTCCTTGAGAAGGACGTGCGTAATCGAGCCCACTTCGAGCGCGTTGCATTGGAGACCTATCGGCCGGAGTCCCTCATACTGGCGACTGACCGAGATCCGGCCGATGTGGTCTTGCGGCGGTCGGAGGCACTCCTGAGGGATCTTCAGGGGCGCAACGTACAGGGGCTTGAGGCGGCCGCTGTTGAGCTGACCGTGCTGCGATCGGCGAATGGACGACTACCGGTGACGGCACGGGAGGCACGATTTGTTCTTTACGCCGCAGTCTGCCGGGTCCGGCGTCAGATTGCCTTCTCGAACCCCTTACTGGATTTCAGTGAACTGCTTGTTCTGAAGCGCCACCGGTCACGGTTCCAGCATATGTGCGACCAGTACTACGGGGCCTTCGCCGTTCCCGGAGGCGGTCTGTACGCAATCTCCGACCCGTTCGGCCCTGAACCGGAGGCCCGGAATGTGTTGGCCAATTCCACCGTCGCGCGTGGGCGACTCAAAGGGAAGGCGCTGACAGCCGGTTCCTACCTGTCTCCGGACCTCTCCTTCGACGGTCGACAGGTTGCCTTTGCCTACACGGAGTGTGAGGGCAGCACAGTACACGAGTATCACGTGGATCACTCCCGTGGGCACTGGGACCGGGGGCGCTGCTACCACATCTTCAAGGCGAATGTGGATGGGAGCGGGTTGCTGCAATTGACTGATGGTACGTGGAACGATTTCGACCCGTGCTGGATGCCCAGCGGGCGCCTTGCGTTCGTCAGCGAGCGCCGTGGCGGATATCTGCGCTGTGGACGCTCCTGTCCGACCTACACGTTGTTCGACATGGCTGCCGATGGCGCCGGCCTTCGCTGCTTGAGTCCACATGAGACGAACGAGTGGCACCCGAGTGTGACCCACGATGGTCGCATCATCTGGACCCGTTGGGATTACGTGGACCGCCATGGATGCGTGGCCCATACGCCCTGGATCACGACGGCAGACGGCTCTGACCCACGTCCGCTGCACGGGAACTACGCTCCGAGGCACGGCCGTCCCGATATGGAGCTCGACGTACGGGCTGTCCCGAGCTCGCACAAGTACCTTGCCACCGCCGCTCCGCACCATGGGCAGGCCTTTGGCTCGCTCATCCTGATCGATCCACGGGTCCCAGACGATGATGGCATGGGGCCGGTCAAGCGAGTGACACCCGAGGTCCGTTTCCCGGAGACCCAGGGCGGACGAGAGGTGTATGGTTCGCCCTGGCCGTTGAGCGACGACTACTACCTGTGTGCATATGATGCGGACATGACCCGCGCGACGCGGGGAGGGCGGGGCAACTATGGCATCTATCTGGTCGACAGCTTCGGCAACCGCGAGCTGATCTACCGGGATCCTGAGATTGCGTCCCACAACCCTATTCCACTGCGCCCGCGGTTGCTTCCCCCTGCGGTTCCCGTCGCATCTGCTCGTCCTGCGGAGGGTGATGACTTGACTGCGACGGTCGGTGTGATGGATGTCTACAACAGCAGTCGGGTGTGGCCTGAGGGAACGCAGATCAAGGCTCTGCGTGTGTACCAGATTCTGCCGCTCTCGGTGGCGTCCGCGAAGACGCCGCACAACACGGGTGTGCAGGTTCCTCAGGGCAGCGACTCGATCAATCTGGCCCGGATGGTTCTGGGGACCGTGCCGGTTGAACCGGATGGCAGCGCGCATTTCACCGTTCCAGCCGGCAAGGAACTCTATTTCCAGGCGTTGGACGAACACGGTCTCGCCGTGACCAGCATGCGCTCTGCCACGCATTTCCAGCCGGGCGAACGGGCCATCTGCCATGGCTGCCACGAGCCGCGTCCGGGGGCTCCGGCGTCTGTTCGTCGACTCACGCTGGCCACGCAGCGGCCCCCTTCACGACCCAAGCCTGATGTCGACGGCACGAACCCGTTCAGTTACCCGCGCCTGGTGCAGCCTGTGTTGGACCGTCACTGCGTGGGTTGCCATGCCAAGAACGTGGGCAAAGCGCCTGCGTTGGGACGCACGTTGAGTCATTACCCGCCAACCGGACGCGGGATGAACAAGCGGACAACCTACTACACATCGTACGTGAGCCTCGCGCCGAAGTACGGCTTCTACGACTACGGGGGACGCGGCTGGAGTGATCCGAAGTGGTATCGCACCACTCCCGGGGAGTTTGGTGCCCGTGCTTCCAAGCTCTATCATCTGCTTGTGAAAGGCCACCATGGGGTCAAGCTCCCGCCGGAAGACCTGCACCGGATCACGGTCTGGCTGGACTCGTGCTCGTTGTTCTACGGCGTATATGAGAAAGAAGGCGGACTCGCGCAGTTGAAGGGGAAGATCGCTCGACCGACGCTGGAGTAGAGAGGCACGCACGCAGGATGGATGACGGATGGATGGACAGAACACCCAGAGCTTGCCGCGACGTGATTTTCTGAAGCGTCTGTCGGTGACGGCAGCGGCATCACTGGCGCTGCCTGATCTTCTTGCGCAGACGCCCCGCAAGGGACCGCTGCCGAACATCGTCTGGATCCTCTCGGATGACCAGGGCTGGGGCGATTACAGCTTCATGGGCCATTCTCATATCGCGACGCCGCACATCGATAAGTTGTCTCGTGAAGGCGTGACCTTTACGCGTGGCTATGTCGCCGCCCCACTGTGCTGTCCCTCCCTGGCAGCGATGATCACAGGGTTCCACCCCCATCAGAACAAGCGGACGTCGAATGACCCGCCCCGGCTGGGCAAGGCGAGATGGACAGCGGAGCGGCTGGCCCTGCGGGAGCAGATGATCACTCACGTCGGGGAAGCCCGAACGCTGCCGCGTCTGCTGGCCCCGCTTGGGTATGTCTCGATGCAGACGGGGAAGTGGTGGGAGGGGCATCACAACCGAGGCGGGTTCACGCACGGGATGACACACGGTGACCCCAAGAAGGGAGGTCGGCACGGCGACGTTGGGCTTACCATCGGACGCCAGACCATGCAGCCCGTGTACGACTTCATCGACGGGGCCGTTGGCGCCAAGAAGCCCTTCTTCCTGTGGTATGCCCCCATGATGCCGCATTCGCCCCACAACCCGCCGGATCGGCTCTTCAGGAAGTACCAGCCGAAGACACCTTCTCCTCATATCGCCCGTTACTGGGCCATGTGCGAGTGGTTTGATGAGACCTGTGGGCGATTGCTCGATTACCTCGACAACAAGGCGCTGCGTGAGAACACGGTGGTCATCTATATCTGTGACAACGGATGGATTCAGCGCGAGAACTCACCCCGCCATGCCGGGCGCTCGAAGTTGACCAGTTACGAGGGGGGCATACGCACTCCCGTCATGGTCCGCTGGCCGGGGCACGTGACGCCGCGTCGCGACGATGCAACGCTGGTCAGTGCCGTCGACATGATGCCGACGAGCCTTGCCGCATGCGGCCTCAAGCCGGGGCCGGACATGCAGGGGGCTGACCTTCTGGACAGCCGAGCTCTGGCTTCCCGGAAGGCTGTCTTCGGGGCGGGCTATGGACACGATGCGGTGGATGTCAACGACCCGGCCGCGAACCTGTATGTGCGCTGGGTGCTTGAAGGGCGCTGGAAGCTGCTTTCCCCGTTCCGTCGGAATCGGCCGCGGGACATTGTCGAGCTCTTCGACGTGCTGGCGGATCCGCACGAGGAGCGGAACGTCGCGCTCGAGCACCGTGACATCGTCGACCGGCTGGCACAGCGGATCAATGTGTGGTGGCCACTTGAGGATTCTCTGCCGCCGAAGTTCGAGTCCAGACCGCCGGAGACGATCGCGTTCGAGTTTGCCGTGGACCCGGCCGGCTGGTCACAGGCTCGGGATATCTCGGCATTGAGAGCAGAGAAGGATGGGCTTGCGATCACTGCGCGCGGCGATGACCCGATCATCGTCATCTCGCCCTGCAATATTGATCCGGAGCCGACCAAGCGCGTCCGGGTGCGCCTGTCGGCGACAGCGGGAAAGATGGTGGAGTTCCGCTGGGGGACGGAGGAGTTTGGGCGCATCGATCCGGGGAAGCTGGTGAGTGTACCGCTTCAGGCCGACGGCAAGCCTCACGAGTATGTCTTCGAAGTCGGACGGCATCCTGACTGGCGAGGCGAACGCATCAAGCGTCTGCGCTTCGATCCCGGGGACGCAAAGGGGACGTTCAAGGTCTACTGGATGCGCGGGGAGCCGTGAACTCGGCAGCAAGAGGAGGGTGGGCGCTCGTTAAGCTATCTCTTTGGGAAGTACTTGACTCCGGGAATGTCCCTGAAGTCGGCATCTTGCGTCCAGAATGTGGCTTCGCACGCTCTTGCAGTCGCGAGGACAATGCTGTCTGCCATAGGGAGAGAGTACTTCAGGCTGAGAGATGCCGCGGAAACCGCAAGTGTAGCCGTGAGATCAGTCACGTTGCTCGCTGCATCGCTGCTGCTCCTTGGAGGGCAGCGTTTTCTCCTCATTCACGGAGAAGGACCTTGAACACCTCGTAGATCGAGACGGCGGGAACGATCAGCTGGTCCGCATCTCGCAGTGCCGCAGCAAAGTGCGACGCGTTAGGCCCGTCTGCGAAGTACTCCAGCCAGCCGCGGGAATCGACCACATCCATACTCTATCGGCCTCTCGCACAAGACTCGTGTTGATTCCCTTGACGAAGCCGCGAAGCTCAGAGATGTCACGCTCGGGAATGAACTCCACCCGCTCGTTGTATTCCATCACCTGCATCTTCTGCCCCGGAACAAGGCCCAAGTGGTCTCGAACAGGACGTGGAATCACGACCTGAAATTTGGGTGACAATGTAACTGAAGGCATAACCAAATCTCCATCGATGAGTGTTTGGTTTTTTGCTAAAGTGCAATCGATCAGTCTTACTAATCCCGGAGTGCCAATACACCAACCGGGATGATGCCTTCCGGCAAGTGGTCGTCTTTGGCCCAGACCAGGGGGCCGAGTTGGCGGTCGTGACGGCGGATGTTGAGTTCGAGCTTTGTGGTGTTGCCTGCATCCAATGCCTCGAGTTCGAAGCTTGCTTCCAGAAACCACGCGCTATCGGTGATTCGCGAAGCCGACTGGCTGGGCAGGAGACGGGCTTCGACGCTGTTTCCCTGGAAGATGCGTGTTGTGGCCAGGTCGGCTGAGTTGGCAACGTGTCTGAGCCACATGCCGTTTTGCGGATTTCGCAGGATGATCTCGATGGTATCGTCGGTCGCTTCCCAGGCACCATCCGGGGTTGTGGAGGCAACCAGGGGCTTCCGGTCCCGGATCGTGCTCTCGACCAGGAAGTACAGAGTCGTCCCCGTCCGTACGATCCGTGCCGTAACCGGCTGCAGCGGTGGAATGGCGAGTGTGGCATCCTGCAGTTCCAGGACGGGAGCGGTTGTCCAGCAGGGATCGCCCGTGTGGGCATCGACTCCCGGAGGGACGGGGGCCTGGGTGGACAACGTTCTGCCGGTCTTGGTGCGTTTGAACCGGGCTGGGGCGAGGGTCAACCCACGAACGGCCAGATGCGTGGCAATCGGGGGGCGACGCATGAGTAGAGTCAGTCTGCCTACGTCGGCAAGTGACACAGTCTTCCCGAGCACGGAGGCGGGAGCGTAGACATGGCTTGTGCGGCCGGCTGGTAAGGGGAGGTACTGGGCCCAGAAGGGCGTGCCCCGTGAGTCTCGCACCGTTACCCCGATCTCAGATTCGACTGGCAAGTAGTTGTGGACCTCCAACACGAGCCAGCCGGCCCCGGACCAATCTTGCGGGATCTCAAGCCGTTCCCCGTCCAGAACGATGCTCGGCCATTGCGGGGCGTCGTCGGCATATTCAGCGAAACGGAGGTGCAGCCACTGGGCCCCGTCGGGTCCCGGAGCCAGTTTCGTGGTGAGGACATCCTTGTTGATTGTGAAGGTGGTGTCTGCCGGGATGTGGTCGAAGCTCAGGACGGGCGACAGTGCGTCGAGATCAGGCATCGCGTTGGCGCGGACGGGGTATTCCGGCGATGACTGATCCAGGACGATCTGGCCGGCTGCCAAGTCAACGGCGATTTGCGTCACTTCAGCGCGGAGGTCCGGCAAATCGCGCAACGCTTCAGCTCCCTCCACCATACGCCAGGAGTAGGCCATGAGGGCAGCGGCCCCGAAGTGGGCAAAGTCGGCGACCTGTTTGCGGACCTGGAGGGGCTTGGGCGTGGGCTTCCAGTTGGGGGCGGTGAAGGCTTGATAGATGCCCATGAAGGGAGTGTCCGGGCTCCGCCGGCGCATGGTCGCGAGCATTTCCTTCAACTGCTCTCCCGCCATGGTCGTGTGGTAGGCATTGCGGTGTCCCGGGTAGATGTAGATCCCGGCCATGTCGCACGTGTTCGCGTCAAAGTTGGTCAGGGCGTCAGGGGTCGACATGCCGGCCACGACGACGTGTGGCGCCGGCGTTCCCTCGTCATCCACATCCGTTTCTTTGACAATCCGATACACATGTCGCAGGGCATCGCGCTGGTTGCCCCGTTTGTCGTCCATGGTCCAGTACCCCCACAGGTTGGGGGAGTCCTTGATCTTCAGGACCGCTTTCTTCAGTGGTTCCTCATGGACCACGTGCAGACGCTTCGGGTGTGGGCTTGCGGTCGTGCCGTTCCAACCACGTTGGCAGCCTTCGAGTCTGCCCTCCTTGCAGGATTCGAACCGGATGGCTTCAGCGCCGATCCAGAACGTCCCGGGACCTTTGCGGGGGGCGCGTCGATTGAGTTGAATGGTGGTCGCATCGGCAGAGATATTTTCGGCCAGGAACGTCCCTCCTGCTCCAAAGCAGAGGTTCGCCATCACCTTCGCCTTGTGTTCGAGGATTAGACGTCCCATCTCGGTGTTGGGGGCCAGCAATTGGTTGCTCGCATCGCGTCTGTAGCAGAAGACCAGATTGATGCCCGAGTCCAGAGCCTGGCGCAGCTCATCGATCTCCCACGTGTAGGCGAACGATCCGAAGACGGGGTTACCATCGATGGTGAAGCGCGGAGATGGGGGGGTGGCGAGGAGCTGGATCGACGAGCACAGGATGAGGCTGATCAGGGATCGTGTCGGTGTTGCCATGGTAGCCCCCGGGGCCTGGATTCACACGGTGAGGCCAATGGAGGAACGTACAGGGCAGCGGGCGAGCTTGCCAAGCCCCATGCCCTGCTCGCCGTCAGCGCCGACGCAGGACGTCGAACAGCACGCCTTTGAGCACATCTTCAGTCTTGCGCTCTTTGACGCGGTAGGCTGCGTCTTTCCCCGGGGTCCAGGCAGCGCTTCCGGCTTCGCTCATGGGGTAGCTGTAGTAGGCTCGGACATACACGCTGTCAGTTGGCTTCTTCCGGGTCGTGTAGTGCGTGACCAGCGCGTCTTCGAGCGTTGCCTCTACATTGCGCATCGAGGCATCGGCAGACAGCTCGATGACAACCGTCATTCGTGTGGCCGCGTCATAGCCGCTCTTGACGACTTTGAACGGGAGCACGGACGTCTTGCCAAACCGGCGCTTGATGATGTGAGCCCGCTTCTCCATCGCGGCGGCTCGGGCGTTGGCTGTGGCCGCAACGTGGCTTTTCGGGAAGTCGACGGCGACCTGTCGGTAAGCTGCAAGTGCTTCCGGGCCGTCGCCTTTGAGTTTGGCTACGACGGCCGCCTCACCCAGCCGCGCCTCCGGAAGACGGGCGCTGCTCGGGTACTGCCGTGCGAGCAGTTGGAAGCATGCCCGTGCTTCGTTCGGCTGGTTGAGGGCGGTCAGCTGGATTTCTCCGGCGGCGAGCAACGCTTGGTCCGCAAGTCGTGCGCGTGGCCATTTCTCATGAATGCCGAGATAGACTGGAACAGCTTCAGCTTCACGTTTTCGTCTCGACAGGTCCGTTGCCTTCAGGAAAGCCAGAAGCGGCTTGCCCTGAAAGTCCGAGTTGGTCCTTATGAACTCCAGCAATGTCCCGGCCTCGGCAGCGGCTCCCGATTTCGGGTGCCTCTTCGCGACCTGCTCAAGGGCTTTTCGGGCACCGGGAACATCACCGACATAGGTTAGATAGATCGAGGCGATAGCGAGTAGGGAATCGGGGGCTTTAGGATGCTGTGGGTACAGGTAGACCAGCCGTTTGAACTCAAGCAGTGCGAAGGCCTGATCGCCGTCCTTTAGCAGGCTTTGGGCAAATCCGAATTGCGAATCGGCGTTGGGCGTAGCAGCCCATGTCGTCGCCATCAGCAAGGGCAGCAACGCGCATCGTGTCAGTGATCTCATAGGGCGTTCCTCCTCAGTCTTCTCATTCCACCACCGGCGGAATTTCTGTTACCCGCCACTCGAAGCAGTGATTTTGCCTGCAGGTTATCTTTCTATCTTGACCCTCGACGTTCGGCCCGGTTCCGAGTAACGTGCCTGTCTCTGCGACGTTTGCCAACGCGTTCGCGTGCTCTGCCCGGCGGGGGGATGGTCTTCCTGGAGGGCGTGTCGTCCCTTCTGTTCAGCAGGGCAAGCCTCGACCGCCGACTTTCCGACTAAGATAAGCAGGAAGGAACGGCACTCCGCTATTCTCCGTGCCTTACTACGAACGCCGCCCTGATGGTGACGAAACGCGTTCGCCTGGTGAGAACACCGGACTTCTCAGCCTTTGTTCTGGTGGCAGTCGAGTCCAGCCCAATCCCCCCATGTTTGTCAACCGAATCAGGGCACGGTACGTTTGCTTTGAGTCTGAACTGGGGATGATCTGCGGGGCATTCAAGGAATTGTGGCTATGCTAAAACACCGCGCGTTGGCCAGCATTTGCGTGTCCGGGTTGATGAGCAGCGCCCTTTTTGGTCAAGGGGACGGCGGAGAATTTGCTCTGATCCGAAACGGCACGGCCGTAGCGCGGATCGTGCTGTCGGCGACTCCGCATGCGATGGAGCGGCAAGCGGCGGATGAGCTCAATCTGTACGTGCACAAGAGCACGGGAGTAACGTTGCCGGTCAGTTCAGATGCCCAGGGGGGCGTCCCGGCAATCCTGATCGGCGCTCATGCCGAGAAGCTGCGCACGACATTGCAGCTCGAATCCCTGGCTTTCGGCGGGTTCGTTATTGACAGCTCCGCAAGACGCCTGGTTCTGGCCGGGAACGTCCCGGAAGGCACGCTCAATGCTGTGTACGCGTTTCTGGAAGATGTGGTTGGCGTGCGCTGGTACGTGCCGACTGAACTCGGTGAGAACGTGCCAAAGCAACCGACGCTTGCGATCCCCGCGGGTCAGCGCCGGGTTGAGCCGCGTTTCGTGAACCGGAAGAACCACGGCATTGACCTTTCCATCCGTGGTGATGGAGCGACGTGGCGCCGACGAAACCGGATCACGAGTCACAGCCTGGATGTACCTTTCAACCGGTACTCACACTGGCTGTACAAGGTCTTCCCCGCATCCAAGTATGGCAAGACCCACCCCGAGTACTTCCCTATCTTGAAGGGGAAGCGTTTCGTGCCCGAGAAGGATCACGAGCAGGGGTGGCAGCCCTGCACGACCGAGCCTGATGTCGTACGCCTGACCATTGAAGCGGCTCGCCGCTGGTTCGATGAGCATCCGCGTTCGAATTTCTTCTCGGTCGGGATGAATGACAGCGGCGCGTTCTGCGAGTGCAAACGGTGTCTAGCCATGGATCTCCCCGGGGCGGAATTTCGTGGGAGGAAGATGGTCTCGGACCGCTATTTCACCTTCGTCAAACAGGTTGCAGACGCCATCGCGGTGAGTCACCCCGACAAGTACATCTCATGCATTGCCTACTCGGTAGTCGAAGAACTGCCCCGGCAGGTTGAGATCCCCAAGAACGTGATGGTTGTTATCACACAGGATGTGGCCCAGTGGTTTGACCCGGCCTACAAGGCGACTGACGTGGAATTCGCGACCGCGTGGTCCAAAGCTGCGGGTGTCTTCGGGACGTATGACTACACCGGTCTGACCTGGATCATGCCGAGAGTCTACCCGCATCTCATGGCGGAATCGTTGCGTTTCTATGATCGAGTCGGGGCCGTGGCGGCGACTAACGAGGCTTTCCCCAGTTGGTGGTATGCCGGACCGTTGATGTATCTGCGGGGGAAGCTGATGTGGGATCCGAAACAGGATCCGGATGTCGTGCTGAGTGAGTTCTATACAGGCTTCTTCGGGCCGGGAGCGGAAGCCATGCGGGCATTCTACGATGTACTCGAACGATGCACGACTAAGCCCCGCGAAGGACGTTGGTTCGAGGGATTGGGGTGCGCCTTGCAGCAGATGGCTCTGTGGGAAGAGGCCGATCTGGACGACTGTCGGAGGGCCCTGGACAAGGGGCGTGCGGCCGTTCCCGGGCCGGGGCTCTATGCTGATCGGTTTGCGTTCGTTGAGCGCGGTTTCCGGTTCATGGAGGCGCTGCTGGAGGAGTATTGGCAGGCACGACAGATAAGCCAGTTGGCCGTGTCACCCGATACGCCGCCGGAGGAACTGCTTTCCGGGTTGCGCGAACTGCTTCGCTTGACTCAGGTCCGGGAGAGCGTCTGGCAGGAGGTTCGGGAAGACCGTCTGGTTTCCGGGATCTACCGGCTGCTCTTTACCCAGTTCTCGTCTCGTCTGGGCACGTGGCGTTCGTACCTCGAGAGCAGTGTGACGATGGGGGTATCTGCTCTGGCGACGCGACCCGATATTGGGCTGGATCGCGTGCGTTCCGTCTTGCCTGAGTTGGCTGACAGGGGTGTGGCGGCTGATGTGGCTGCATTGCTGTGGGCCAGGGAGAATCCAGATGCCTCGAATCTGTGCGAGAATGCCGGGTTTGAGGATGAACGCGGCGGGGGCGGTCCGGAAGGCGTGGACTGGGTCTCAACGAATGCTCCACCTACCTGGGCGGCGTGGAGCCTGAAGCCGGAGAATCGCGTCCGTATGACTTGGGAGAGGGACGGGGGACGGGGCGGATCCCGGTGTGTACGGATGAAGGGGATGGGGGACGCATGCTTCATACAGACTCAGGCAGGGCAAGCAGGTGAACGGTACGTGGCATCGGTCTGGACTCGGGTGACGGGAGCAGAGACAGGCCGGGCGCGGTTGGTCGTGCAATGGAAAGACGCTGATGGGGCGTGGGTGTGGTCAGAACCGCGCCGGGAAGCAAGTGTGACTGCGGGGAAGGGGGATTGGCGCCAGCTCTCACTGGCATTCACGATCCCCAAAGGGGTACACCAGGCTGTCGTGCTGCTGTGCGCAAAGGACCAAGGTGAAGGCGACACCGTGTGGTTTGATGATGTGCGCCTGGTACGGACGCCGGGGGACGGAAGGCAATAGCTTCTCTGAAGGTCTCACGCCGGTCTATTGCCGCACGATGGCGGCGGACCAGCCTTCGGCAATGCGGACTTCGCTGTAGGTCCTGCCATCCCGGCTGAGGGTGGGAACGGGGTGGTCCGGGACTTCCTTGCCCGACCCATTGAAGACGTGCACGACATGCGTGGAGGCATCTCCCCAGCCGAAGCATCCACTGCGGTTCGTCAGGATCCGTTCCTTACCGATGATAAAGCCTTCATGCAACTCGATCGGCGTGATGGGGAACATGTATGCGGCGAGAGTTGGGTAGCCTGTGGCTATGCGTTCCGGATACCAATTGTAGACGCAGCCGTAGTCGAGTGCCTTGAGCATCCACCGGTAGGCATCGACTTCCGTACGTTCCGCGATGTGGTCTCCAAGGGCGATGGGGGAGTAGAGGATGGCGCGCAGGCAGTTGCTGATGGACGCGGTCTCCACAAAGCGCTGCAGGTTCAGGGCAGCGATCGTTCGCGTGTGTGGCTGTCCGTTGGCGACGAACGGGCCTTGCTCAAGGCAGCGTTTTACCTGGGCGACGCGCCAGGGCTGGCTGAGCAGCGTGACCGATGACTTCAGGCGTTTGAGGGTGTGTTTTCCCCGATCGATGTCACCGCTGCAGCCATCCCAGGGCTCTCCGTAATGGTACTGGTAGGCGCTGTATTCGAGCTCATCCCAGTAGGTTCCATCCGCGCCACAGGCGCCCCAGATGGCGTCGAGGTTCTTGGCGATGTCCTTGCCGAAACGGTTTCTCAGCGTGGGAAAGAAGATCTTGTCGTAGGGCTTGCCGTAGTTCGCCTGAGTGCCGTCCGGACGCAGGACGCGGGCTCCCGGATAGGTCCTGTCGCCGCCGTCAATGACCTCGAGGAAGCAGTGGAAGTAGATGCTGGTGTGGACGTCCGGGAACAGCTCGTCGATGCGTGTGTTGTGAGCGGTGTAGGCACCGTGGTCGACGTATTGGAACGCCGTACCGTGGGCGTACATGCCCTTGTACCTGGGGTAGCCGATGCTGGCACAGACGACGTGCGGCGTTTTGTGGTCCACAAACTGCTTCAGGAAGCTGTCGTTGTGCTTCCGCGCGCTCAGGAAGGCGAACTGATACGGCAACGTGAAGTTGGCTCCCCGCAGGCGCCGCGCGGCATTCACGAAGTCCCAGAAGTCGGGGGTGGGCACGGGGACGACCTGCCATTCTGCCGTGTAGGTGCCACCAGGCTTGAGCACGAAGCTGTTGTCTGCCATCCCGATGGTGTCCCCGAGAGAGTAATTCACGATGTGGACCTGGAATTCATCATTCATCGGCATGAGGCCGACGCCGGCTCGCCTGGTGATGGCGAAGCTGATCGGGGTAGCCGGTTGCGCCATGGACACGTCAGGCGTGTGGGGCGATAGCCCGGCCAACCAGCGCTTGACCAGGCGTTTGCCCAGCTGACACTCGTGGCGTTGCATGATCGGCACGGGCTCGTCCGTCAGATTGGTGAACGAGTCAAACACCACGACTGCTTCATCTGCTTTCTCGACCCGGCGCTCGTGGCGGAAGAACGGGCTGGAACCGCGGACCCACGTACCGTCCGGAGCGGAGAACCGGCTTGTGACCGCAAAGGTCTCATTGCTAACGGTGACCGCGAGCGTAAGCGGCTCCTTCTCCTCCAGAGAGTACGCGTGAGGCGAAGGGGGCTTGGGATGGATGAAGGGCAGGGGGCCTGTCGGGGCTGGCTTCGGGGCGTCTTCGGCTGCTTTGGGGGCTCGGAACTCGACGGCGAGGTCCGCAAAGTGGAAATGCCATTTGCCGCGCTTATCGGCTCGCGTCCGAAGCTCGAGGCGATTACGTCCCTTCTTGACGAGATCGGTGACGTCAAACCCGTATTCACACGCTTTGTCAGTGTCGACCAACCCGTAGTGCTGGTCTTTGTCCACGGCTTCGAAATCCGGTCCGTAGCAGAGAGCGATGAGGCCGTCGCCGGTGACGAAGTTCATGGTGCGCCCGTAACGGTACGTGGATGTCATTGGGCGATTCTGCAGGCGTTTGCCGTCGATTTGCCTGGTATTGAGCACCAGCTCCAGGCACGGGGCGTAGCCGGCCGGCTTGCTGTAGGCGATCCGCCCTTTGAAGGTCAGCACGGCGGTTTTGCCATCGGGGACTGGCGGCATTTCGAACTCAACGCTCTGGGTAAGGCCGTGCCCCATGTTGAGCTCGGACTTGATCGGGGCCTTCCGGGTTGGCGGGGTCGCCAGACCGTCGGCGTTCCCGAGCAGCATGGCGACCAGGCGGTTCCGCTTGTGCTGCCAGCGGTCCGTCCGGATGGTCATGTAAGTCTCCTGCCGGGGTTCGGGGCTGTCCGTGTCTGAGATGCCCACCTCCATGCTGATTGGCAGGTTCGGCTTTGGGGTGATGTACAGAATGGTCCAGGGAATCAACGCCTCGATCGTGTATCCGTCTGCAGTCCGAACGGACGCCACCCGCGCCGTCGACGCGTCCAGCCCATCAGGACGGTACCCGACGGCTTCAGAGGTGATGTCCGCGAGTTTGTCCCCGGTATGTTTGAAGTTCCCCGGGCTGAGCCCGAACTGGTACTGGCCCTTCCCCAGGTCCAGGCGTTTGACATCGGCATCAGGGGTGGCGTCCACATAGAGTTCCAGGTGGTCGCCCTTCCACATCATCGTGCCGCGCTGGTTCTGGTAGAAGGCGCTGTCGGTGACCTGTGCAGCGAGATAGAGCCCTTCGCTACGCCATGCCAGCTTGACGTCGGCGCTGAGGTCATCGGGGTTCTTCCACGTGTCGGGGCCGTGGTGTACCTGTTCTTTGTGATCGATGGTGAAGCCGTTGCCGATCTCAGCCCAATCACTCAGATCTCCATCCAGCGCAAAGGCCGGATCCGGGCGCAGGGGTATGACGTGGTAGCTCTCCTGTGAGAGAGCGATGGAAGCAAGCATGAGCGATGAGAGCCACACAGCGCGTTGCCACACGATTCGTTCCTCCTTGTTTCCGGGAATCTGACACCAGGTCTGCTATCCAAAGAGACCACAACGATAGACCGCTGCGTGGTACATGGCCAGCGGACGACTCCGGAGTCGCAGTCGCAAGCGGGGCCTCACCCAGTGGTGGTCCGGTAGGCGTATGGGAGGGTGTAACAGCCTTCAAACGTGTGGAGGAGCCGGGTCTTCCCGCGTGCGGTCGCGTTCCGCGTTCTGACCCGGTCACGGGACACAACCGGCCTGGCCGCCTACGGAGAAGCGGCACCTCCAACGGTGCGTTCTGTGCTCAAGCGTGGTGTAGTTACAGACGAACCTGGCCTTCGCCAGTTGTTCTATCGCTCATATCCGAGGATGTGACTCGCGACTGCTCGGTGTCTGAACAGAGCCGCGACTTACGGGAGCGGCTTCCGG
>Ga0209045_1001161_pt1 | contig 25576 bp, 15 predicted proteins | sample SaaInlLV_10m_DNA_4_FD_184664 | JGI IMG/M metagenome (GOLD analysis project Ga0209045, IMG submission 184664) | Marine microbial communities from expanding oxygen minimum zones in the Saanich Inlet - Saanich Inlet SI072_LV_200m_DNA (SPAdes) (version 2) | ecosystem: Environmental > Aquatic >...
GGCCCGCCACAACATCGAGCTCGGGCATGCCAACGGCCATTACTTCGACATGCATGGTGGAGGGGACCGGCGGGACGGCACCACCATCGCCGGTGATTGGCTCAAGATCACCAACAACACGTTCATGCGGGCAGAACACCGGGTAATCGCCGTGCGCGGCGTCCCGCGGGACAAAGCGGACATTCAACGCAACTGGTTCTGCCACCAGAAACCGGACAAGCAGTTGATTCTGCCGTGGCCTACCGGCGGCGAGACGCGTGTCGACCTCCACGACAACGCCTATGGCCTCGACACCCCCGCACTGCTCGACATCACGCACGCAACCTTCGATCAGGCCTTCCCCAAGGCCAAAGCAGCGCACGAAGCCAAGCGCTACCGAACCGCCCAAGAGCACGCGAAGGTCGCACTTGAGCTAGCCAAGACCGGCCCGGAAAGGTCGCAAGCCCTTGCGTTGACCGCCCGATGTTGTGAGGCCCGGAACGAGCTGTCCGGCGCACAAGCCACGTATGAACAGATCCGCGATACTGCTGACGCTGCGGAAGCCGATAGGACTGCGGCCGAAGCGGCCCTGCACAAGATCAAGGCCCTGATCGCCAGCCGCCAAGTGAAGAACTGGAAGCTGGTCTTCTCCGATGACTTCGAGCGTGAGAAGCCAGGAGAGAACTGGCGTGCGTTGAGTGGGAAATGGCACATATCGGACGGCAAGCTGGTCTGTGGGGAAGTCTCGGAAAACGTGATCCTGTTGACGACGAAAGTCTCAGGCTTCCAGCGAGTCGTGTTCGACGCTGCAACGAACAACAAACGCCCCTGCGATCTCAGCACCTTGATCCACAGCAACCGGGAAGGCAGAGATGGCGGTTACTTCTTCCAGTTCGGCGGAAGCGGCAATACGTTCAACAGCCTGCGACGTGCGGGCGTGTTCACCCGCTACGCAGGCGAGCAGTGCTTCATCGAGCGCGGCAAGACACACCGCATCACGGCCGAATTCGACGGGGCAGCAGCGCGTTTGACGGTCGACGACAGAGTCGTACTCGAGTACATCGACCCGAAGCCGCTACACGGCAAAGACCACGATCAACTCGGTTTCTACATCTATAGCAGCGGCACCATCGACAACGTCCGCGTCTACCAGGCAAACCCGACGGAGTGACACCCCCAGGCCTCCTGTACGGCGGGTGGCCTTCCAGCCGCCATGTCCGGAAGCAGTCGGGGGCCGGGCCTTTTGTACGGCGGATGGCCTTCCAGCCGCCATGTCCTGAAGCCGCCGGGAGGGCCGTGCGGCGTACGTCCGGAGCTCCGGAGAAAGACAGAGTACTTATGGGTAGAACACACACCATCGTTGGCTTCGGAGACTCGATCACCCTGTGCTCGCGCCAGCCTGATGGCCAGAAATGGCTCCAGTTGCTGGAAGCCCAGCTTGCCAACGCGTTCCCAAGCACCGACTTCAAAGCAATCAACTCCGGCATAGGTGGCAATTCAGCCCGGGAAGCCATGGCCCGATTTGACCGGGATGTGGCTGCACACCGTCCGGACGTCGTTCTGCTTCAGTTCGGCGGGAACAACTCCAAACGCCTCGACCCGAACCAGATGGTCGACATGGATGAGTTCCGCGAGCATCTGGCGTGCTTCCGAGCAGGTATGGCTGCCCTCGGAGAACCAGCTGTGATTGTCGTCACGTTCCCCCCAATCGTTGATCGGTGGCATGCCAAGGCCATGAACTACCCGTTGCAGATGTACGCGGAATGGGGAGGCACAGACGCGTTCGTGGAGGTCTATCGCGCTGAGACCCGCGCCTTCGCCCAGGCCAATGGATACCCTCTGCTTGATCTCTCAGCCGAACTGCGCCAACGCGCCCCGGACGATCCGGGACGCTTCATCCTGCCCGACGGCGTTCACCTCACCGACACCGGGAACCGCGTCCTCGCGGACCTCGCATGTGCCGCAATCGGCGCGACGCTTCACACCTGAGCCGCGGCGTGGGGCACGGAATCCCGCCGACCGCAACCAGGAGGCACCCGAATGAGGCGGAACTTAGTAGCCCTTCAAGGTGGGAGGGGCTGCCACGCCCCGATCTTTCTCTCCAGACCAGGAACCAGGCAATCGGCGGATGGCACCGCCTCCCACGTTGACGCAGCCGCCTCGCAGGAGCGCTTAAGTTCCGCCTCATTCGGAGACAACCCGTGAACACTGCTCTTCCAGCAACACTCTCAGCGGCCGGCACCCGACCCGGGGACCGGCTGCATGGCTCTGGAATCCGACGTCTTGCGGCTCTGTGGATGGCCGCATGGTGTGTCGTGACAACCCCGGGGAGCGCGCAGATGACCACGCCCGACAATGAGCTCGCACGGATCCGTGAACGCATGTTGGCGCCTCTCCTTGCATCGCCTCCCACGGACCGCGCTCAACGCTGGCTCAGCGCCACGGAAGCGGACGGTGGCTGGGGCGACGTCAACTACGCAGGACAATCGACCACGTCCTGGGAGCCGGCCGAACACCTGCGCCGATTGCATGACCTCACCCAGGCGTGGTGGGCCCCAAAATCCAAGCTGCACGGAGACGCAAAACTGCTCGCTGCCACAAGCCAGGCTCTCGACTGCTGGCTGACCAAGGATCCAAGACGCCCTTGGTGGTGGGACTGCATCGGTGCCCCCCGTAGCGTCTCGATGATCCTGCTGATGTTGGATGAGCAGCTGAGCCCTCATCAACGCAGGAAGGGCGTGGATATACTGAAACGTGCCAAGCTCGGGGCTACGGGGCAGAATCTGGTCTGGCAGGCGGAGGTCACCGCGCGGCGGGCGGTGCTGCAGCGCGACCCCGGGCTACTGCGGCGTGCGTTTTCGCTCATCGCGAGCGAGATCAAGGTCAGCGGAGATGAGGGCATCCAGGCTGATATGAGCTTCCATCAGCACGGTGCCTGCCTCTACAGCCACGGCTACGGTGCGGGGTTTGCGGTAGACAACGCACGCCTCGCCGCCTTGACCGCGGGAACAGCGTCCAGCTACCCGGCCGAGAAGATCGAGATACTGGCGCGCTACATTCTGGACGGGTCGCAGTGGTTGGCCCACGGTCCGCAGTCGGATTTTGCGGCCGAAGGTCGGGAGATTACTCGGCCACGTCAGACAGCGGCATATCTGGCCAAAGCGGCAACCTACATGCTTGAGTTGCCGACCGGGCGTGAGGCCGAATTTCAGGAACTGGTGCGGCGAATCCAGGGGACGTCCACTCGCTCCCTTGAGGGGAATCGGCATTTCTGGGCCAGCGACACCATGGTCCATCACCGGCCGGGCTGGTACATGTCTGCCCGTTTCTATTCGGCGCGCACGCTCAACACAGACGGTTTGTCTGGGTGCGATGAAGGTCAGCTCAGCCACTACCTGGCCGAAGGGACAACCTGCATCATGCGGCACGGCAACGAGTACCGTGACCTCTTCCCCGTATGGGATTGGCAACGCATTCCGGGAACGACAGTCGCATTGCTTCCTCACACGCCCGGGGAGCCGCGGCGCAAAGGTGAAAACGCCTTTGCCGGAGGAGCGTCGGATGGCCGCGTCGGAGTCGCGGCGGTTCAACTTAAGCGTGGCAGACTTCGCGCCAGGAAGGCCTGGTTCTTTTTTGACGACGTTGTGGCCTGCATCGGGACAGACATCCGGTGTGATGCGGATGTGTCGGTCGTCACCACGCTCAACCAATGCCGGCTGAACGGTGAGGTCACAATAGGCCCTGACCGCAAGGTCCTCCCGGCCGAAGGCACGCACACACGCCGGACACGCTGGGTGCACCACGATGGCATCGCCTACGTGTTTCCCGAATCAACGACCGTGCAGATAAGTAACCGAAGCGCAACCGGCAGCTGGCAGCGAATCAGCAAACAGCGTCCGGCTACACCCGTTACGCAGAACGTCTTCACGCTGGGAATTGAGCACGGCCAGATGCCTGCGGGTGCTGCCTATGAGTACCTGGTGTTCCCGGGGGCCTCCCCTGATCGTGTTGCGGCCCTGGCTGCGTCTCCGGTCGTGCGAGTGCTGGCGAGCTCTGCTACCGTCCAGGCTGCGCTGCATCAGGCAACGGCAACACTCGGCGCTGTGTTCCACGAAGCAGGGGAGTTTGGGGCGCAGGGCTGGCATGTTGGTGTGGATCGCGCGTGCACCCTCATCGTGCGGGAGAACCGCGTCGCCCTATCCGACCCAACTGCCGGAACCGGAACCGTCGTTCTCGAGGTGGGCCGCCCGGGAGCTCCGACCAGGCAGTTGACCGTGGCCCTGCCGTCAGGACTGCGCGCCGGCGCCTCGGTTGTCGCGGGTCTGGATTGAACGCGTCTCGCTGCGACTGGACGTGGGGTGCGCCAATCGCCCACCGGCACGAGCTGGAGGATTGCGTTGTCGAGCCGTTGCATGCCTGGTCCGGGCGCACTATCCTGCGCACGTCCGATATCGTGCTGGCCGTTGCGTGACGCTCTGCGTCGCGCCCCGTGTGACAAGACACAGAGCGCATAGGCGCTCGTGTCGACAGGTGGCCGTTGGCACATTGCCTCCCGATACTGTGGTTATTGGAACAGGAGATTCCCGACCGTGTACTCACTGCACCCCCCGCATGTCTTCATACACAGACGTGTCTATGAGAATCCACAGGCAGTTGCCCGCCTTGAGCGCATGCTCGCAGCCATGGGCAATCCCGCCACGCAGGATGTGGACACGGCCGACACCGATGCGGTCATCGCAGCGGCGGGCGCCAACGAATCACTCCCCGTGCAATCACGCCGTGTGCGGCAAGGCATCGAGAAGATCAGTCGCGACCCGATCATGCTCTTCAATACCTTCGTGTGGGATCCGGCTGAGCGTGTGAAACCGACCGGAACCTACACCAATCCCAGGGCACAGAGCATTGCCCGCAACATGGCTGGAGTAGGCCAGAACTTCGCCTACAGCCAACGGGAAGGGGGCAACGGCTTCGATCGGCCTTATGTGTGCCAGGGGGGCTGGGGAATCCACACACTCGAGGGCTGCGTGCACAAGTGTGACTACTGCACTCAGAGCTACTTCGTGAACGTCATGCTCGATCTGGAAGACTTCGCGGTAGATCTGGAACGGCACTTCCAGGAACGCCCGCAACAGCGTCTGTACCGCTACGATCTGAAGAGCGATTATCCCTGCTTCGAACCAGAGCACGGGGCATCAGCACTGTTGGGAGAGGTCTTTGCCCGGAACGACCGATACCTCCTCGTCTACACCAAGAGCAACAACATCGACCATCTCCTCGATCTTCCCTACAAGAAGCACATGCCCTGTTACTGGACCCTGGCGACCGATACCCAGAGCCGGGTCATCGAACGTGACACGCCCAATCTGGATGAACGCCTCGAGGCCATGCGGAAGTGCCAGGAAGCAGGCTACGTCGTACGGGCCGGCTTCTCACCGATTGTGCCGCACCTCAACTGGCGAGAAGAGGGCACGATCGCGCTGGAAAAGCTCTTCGCTGCCGCCAAGCCTGACACGGTCCGCCTGTGGACGCTCTCGATGATGGAAGTCGCGGAAACCGCCCAGATCTTCGGGTTTGAGAATCTCGATCCCCGCTTCGTCGAAGAGATGCACAAGCACGCTGACGAGATGAACAAGACGCACTGCGGGCCATTTCCCCTGCATGTCCGTGCGGAGATCTACGCCCACTACATCGACGAGATCAAGCGCATCAGTCCAGACACGCCAGTCAATCTCTGCACGGAAGCCCGGGCCGCCTGGGACGCTCTCCCCGACCGGCTCACCATGTCGCCGGACGACATGTTCTGCTGCTGTGGCCAAACCAGTGTCCCGGGGGGCCTTCGTCGATAGGATCCAATGTTCACGCTCAGTGCCTTACCGTGGCACGCGAGGAATGGCGCAGGGCGAGGACGCGCGGCGGGGTGCGGCACCGGCAGCACCCGCTTGTTGTCGTTTCCCTGATCAACAACATTCCATTTGACGTGCAAGCCGGAAAGGACGTCCCGTGCCCACAGTATGATCAGCGCTTCAATAGCTTCAGCCAACGTCGCCTGATCCAGTACGGCCTCAGCGATAACGGTCTCTCGTAAGGTCGGCAGTACTGGATTCGGGGGTCAGACTACCTCAAGCCCGATGTGCTTTGCCATCAGGTCGAAATCAGAGTCGTGATGGATGAGTCGCATATTATGCTCGGAACAGAACGTACCGATGAGCACATCGATCGTTTTCCTGACAGTCACTCCTCTTGACCTGAGAAGCCGGTAGTTGGCCGCCGACTTGTCAGCCATTCTGAACCCGACCATGCTGAACTGAGGAAGCGAGAGAAGGAGTCCCGACACCTCGCGCCTTTGACGAGGCGACCGGATGCCCTGCATCACCTCACAGTACACAAGATCGCCAATGCCGACAAGGTCCTGTTCGAGACACAGTTCGACCTTGTCCGCAACACGGGGCAGACCACCGCGGAAGTACTCAATCCACGCCGACGTGTCGACCATGACCATGTCAGTCCCTCCGCATCTCTTCGAGGTCACCCTCCCAGTTGATCTTACCCCTGAGCGTGCGGAGTCTCTTCTGGCTGTTGACCTGAACCAGAAGGCGCAGACCAGACTCGATAGCCGAACGTTTCGTGCGGCAACCGCTGGAGTGCAGGGCTTGGGACATCAGCTCGTCATCAATGACCACATTCGTTCTCATAATACACCTCTAATATGTGTACATACCGTACACATCTCGATTCCTGGCGTCAAGCCCCAACGATGGGATGAGGTAACGCCTCAGTCTCGTGGGAAAGCTCCTCTTGCGTGCTCGTGCCCGTGCCTCTGCCCGGGTTCCATACCGGACGATGCCCGTGCACGGTGTAACTCCCCCCAAGACTGAGGCATTGCGGGATGGGGGGGGCGAGGCAATGCTGTTCACTTTCTCTGCCCCCCTGTCTGGCCGAAGAGTCGCCGGGTGGCACCGCCTCCCACATTGTGTGCTTCTCGAGAGTGGGAGGGGCTGCCATGCCGCGACCGTCTCCAGAGAAAGTCAATAGCATTTGGGGGGCGAGGATAGAGTACCTCTCGCCAACGACAGAGAATTCACACACCGGGGGTCACTCGCCGGCAACGCGCTTCAGCTCCTCCAGCCAGCGTTGAACTTGGAGAGCATCCTGGTAGGTCGCCCCCATCGGCACGGATTCCAGACCGCGCACGACACGAGCGAAGCAACGCAGCTGTTCAGCCAGCATGCCGCTGGAACCACCTGGGTCTGCTCGCAACTCGAGGGCCATGGGCCAACGGACCTTGTCCTCGTAGATCGTGATCGGGCGCGGGTTGGAGGACACGTGCGCCGCCCAGCCGTCTCCAAAGACCTCCATGCGGTCAAACCCGTCGTCAGGCATACCGGCAGGGGTCATGAACGATGCGGTCACCGACGCGACACAGCCGTCTTCCCAGGTCAATTGTCCCAAGGCCAGATCAGTCTGTCCATCACTGGTCTGGTGCGTCTGTGCGGAGAAGGAGACCGGTTCTGCGCGACTGACCATCGCCTGCAGACAGTAGAGGTCATGTGTCATCAGCAGATCAAACGGGGATTCCCCCGGGTAGCGTTCCATGAGGGCGAAAGGTCGGTGCCGCACGGCGTCGATGTAGCGGAGTGTTCGACCTCGGGCGAGTTCATCCAGAAGCTGACGGAACTCGCTGTTGAAGAGAAGGATGTGTCCGAGCATCAAATTCGCCGAATCGTCAGCCACCAGCGGCGCGAGCTGTTCAGCATCGAGGACACGTTCAGCGATCGGCTTCTCGAGAAGCACGGGCTTCCCGGCTTCGAGCAGTTGCCTTGTCAGAGGCACGTGCGATGCCGTCGAGGTGGCCACGATCCACGCTTCAGCGTCGGACTCCGCGATGGCCTCTCCCAAGTCCAGCCAACCCGGCACATCCGGGGCCAGAGGGGCAAACTCAGCAAGACTCGCCTCGCGCCGAGCAACAACAGCAACCAGTTCAGCTTCGGCCAGCCCCAGGAGGGTCGTGGCGTGAAGAGTCCCAAAACTACCGAGTCCAATGACCCCTACTCTCACCGGATCGACGTGTCTGGCACTCATGTTCCGCTCCAGGTACAGACAATTTGACGGGTAGCGCTCTGAACATAACGCTGGGCACAACAGGCGTCCATGGTCCGAGACAGGCTGTTGCACTATGTTCCACCGCACCCCCGTGTCCGACCGCGGATCAGAAAGGCCACCGCCATGATTGTCCTGCCGAACACGTGCCTGTCACTCGCCGCGCTTTGCGCGGGGCTGACGATGGCCTCCACAAGTGACGCTGCCGCGCGAACGCGGCGCGATGTCTACGTCACCCCGGGAGCCGTCGACGGCGTTGGGTCCCGGGATCAACCCTATGGCAGTATCCAGGAAGCGCTGGATGAACGAGAGGAAGACTGGGGACAAGTCTTCCTTGGGCCGGGTATCTACCGAGAGGACATCACTGTCGAACGGGACGGCGTCTGGTTCTTCCCCTGGAGACAGTACGACGTCGTCATCGAGGGCAGCATCACGATCAAGGGCAAAGACATTGCTTTGCGCGGATTCACGTTCCGCAGCAAGGAGAAGGCCGTCGTGATCGAGGCGACTGCGGGAAGCTGTCAGGTGCAGAACAACCGCATCGTCGAGTTGGCAGACGGGGGAACCGGAATCCACGTCGAGGGCGGAGCACTGATCATCGGCAATGTGGTGGACCTCAGGCAGTGCGAAGCCAAGGGCACCGTAGGGCTGCGCCTTCGGTCCGGGGGGAGTTCCCTGCCCCGGGTGGATCACAACCGCATCGCCGGGGCCGACCTCGGCATTGTGGTCGAACCCGGGAGACCGACCGCCGCAACCTGGAGTATCACCCACAACGAAGTGCGTGAATGTGCCAACGGCCTACGGGTGCTCGCGGATGGTGTGGTGGCCAAGTACAATCGCCTGTGGCGCTGCACAGGCCCGGGTCTTCAGGTGCAGGGCGAAGGCTGCACGGTCGAGCACAACGCGGTCTTCGCAAACAGCGATCCGACAAACGAGACCTCGCCGGAGGCAGACAAGACACTGCCCGAAGCACCAGCGGAGGGGCGCACGTTGCACGTGGCCGTGGCCTCAACGCCAGAAGGCGACGGCTCCGAGAAACGTCCCTTTGCGACACTCGCGCAGGCGCTGGCGGATCTGAAGCCGGGCGACACGGTCATCATCGGCGATGGCGAGTACCGCGAGAGCGTCACGCTCTCAGTGTTGGCCCCGGCGAACGCTCCAGTCACCATTCGCAGCAAGACAAGACATGCTGCCGTGGTCGTCGAAGGGCGTCTCTTGCTTGATGACTGCGCGAATGTGCACATCGGTGGCCTGAAGTTCGTGGCTTCGCCGTCCGCGGTCCAGTTCGGCCCCGACGCGCGACACTGCAGCGTCTCGGATTGTCTATTGGTAACGACCAAGGACAAACCCAGCTCGACGATCAGTGTCTCCGGCCCGTCCGCGTCCCACAATCTGATCGAGGACTGTGTGTTGCAGGGCAATGGCCGGAAACAGGTCGGCATCCAGCTGAACTGCCAGCGCTTCAATCAACACTGCACGATCCGACGGTGTGTGGTATCGGGCCACTACTACGCGGTTCAAACAGGGGGCGGCTCCTACCCCACAGCCCCACCAGGCTTCCACGTGATCGAGGACTGCGATTTCTTCGAGAACCAGGACGGCGTGCACCACAAGATGACCGACTGCATCGTGCGCAACTGCGACCTGCACCACAATACAGGCCACGGAGTGACCGTACGTTACGGAGCGCGGCAGCTCATCCACGGCAATCGCATCCATCACAACAGTACCGGTATTCGCCTGCACAGCCCGAGTCATCTCGTCCGCGACAACCTGATCTACGCCAACACCAAGGGCGGTATCATCGCGACCGTCATTATGGGTGAGCCGTTCTACGACCCTCCCACAAGCAACGTTGTCGCGAACAACACCTTCTGGGAAAACGGCCGACATGCCATCCGCTTGGAGCAGGGGGCACGGCTCGTGTGGTTGCGGAACATCTTCGTCGGCCAATCGCCCGACCAATGGCTCATCGTTCGGGAAACGACCGGCCGGAAAGCCCCCTGGGATCAGTCGGGCACCATCCGCATGGCCGACTTCAACCTCTATCACAACGGCCGCGTTCCGCTGCTCACCGAACACGAAGGGGGCGAACACGATCTCTTCGTCGACCCCAAGCTGGTCGACCCCGAAAACGGCGACTTCACTCTCGCTCCCGACAGCCCGGCACGCGACGCGGTCCCCGAAACCTGGGACGCCCTGCCCCCAATTCCCTTCGCGACGGGACTGGACCAGCAATGGCGGACGCTTGGTGCATCAGCAAATTCTCGGGGTGGCCGCTAATCGCAGAGACCATGTCCGGCCGTAGCTCCGCTCTCCGGGCGTTGCCCACCGGAAAGACTGGCTCTCCATGAGGAGGGATTCGCGAGAGCTGCCGCTCAGAGTGCGGCGCTACTTCGGACGGCTATCTTCCGTAGCTCCGCTCTCCGGGCGGAGTTCTCCGGCCGATGTCGTCAGGCGAGCTCGCCGGTCAGCAATAGAAAGGAACGTCATGCAGCTGAGAACAATCGAGCAACTACAACAGCTGAAAAATCAGGCAGACGAGCAGGTCCGCTCCGAGACAGGGAACAAGGCAAACTGTGAAATCTGGGGCAGTACTGGCATCCCTGTCCTCGTAGCCCCCGAAGGACAGGTCCTCTACCAAGACGACTTTGCCGCCCTGGAGAATTGGCACCATGAAGGCACCGGTGATCTCACCCAACCGGCTCCCGGGGTGATGCAGCTGAACTGCATTGGTTCCCGACAGGGACGGGCCGGTTGCATGGCCTTCTGTCGGACTGACTTCCCGGACAACATCTGCGTCCAATACTCAATGCGAGCCCTGACCAACCGGGGCCTGCTGATCACATTTCTTGCCGCTCGAGGGCGACAAGGAGAGGATATGCTCACGGAGCTGCCGGAGCGCGAAGGCATCTTTGCCGACTACATCCTCAACCCCGACCTGCGCTGCTACCATGTGAGCGTCAGTCGCTACGATGACACCGGCACTCACACCGGCGTCAGTAATTGGCGCAGGAACCCGGGAATCTTCATGATGGCCCAGCAGAAAGACCTATGCAGGATCCCGAACACCTGGTATGACGTGACCATCGTCAAACACGGCAAGCTGCTGCAAATGGCCGTGAACGGCGAACTTGCCGGCGGATTCATCGACCGGGATGATGTCCCGGAGCCGATTCCTTCGGAAGGGAAAGTCGGCTTCCGAAGCATAGGGGCCGATGTCCGCGTCCAGATCCGGAATTTCCGCGTCAGTGCACTCTGAGATCACACTGACTGTGGCTCGGGACCTCCGGGACAGAGAAAGGCGGGGGCCACAGCACCACAGCCGACACCGCTCCCGTTAGTCACGGCTCTGTTCGGAAGGGCACACGTGCCTACTCCGGGGTGACGGGAAGGGCCTGACGTGCCTGGAAAACGACGGTCACCTTCTGGCCCTGTTTCAGTTTGAGCATCTTGACGACGCGTCTGTCGTGACTGGTTCGAGCGACTCGGAGGCCCGACGCTGCGCCATCGGGGGGACGGACAATGCCAACGCAAATCCCGGCGACAGGGGCTTCCTTCTGGTCGCGATTGAGACTCCACCCCGGGAACGCACCATCGTCGCCATCGAGCTCAAAGTCGGGATTGGCGAATTCCGCGCCGTCGACTTGGAAGTTGTCGTAATAGGTCCAGGCGTCCGTGCTCCCCATCAGCTCGAACTTGGCGTCTCCATCCACCCGCGACGTGAACTCGAATCGGCATTCTCTCCAGCGATTCCCACGCACTGTCCCGAAGTTGGCAGTGAGACGATTGCCGTCCTTCGACCAGTTGGCCACGTTGACGCCAGGCCCGGTCTCGAATGACTGCTCCGGGGTTCCAGGCATCATCTGGATGTCAATGCGAGCGTGAGCCGGGCGGCAGCCCGGAAGGTAAGGAAGGGCCCCAAACGGCTTGAGCCAGAGGGCCCGGCTGCCATGGACCTCCCAGCTGTACCCTTTGCGGTTCTTCCATTGCACCCAGGACTTCCCGGCCGCCTTGTGGACGGTCAGATTGACCAGCACGGGACGGTTTTCGTTGGCCGGATTGAAGGCGAACGCCGCAAAGGGGATCCGGAACTCGGCTGTCCAGGAATTGGAGCCCACGACCTTGGCGCCAAATTGCACGCCCTGCATCGATTGCGACACCTCCTGTTCCATCCAGCCCGACTCCATGCTGCCCTCGAAATGTCCGTCCGGATAGCCGCGGAAAATGAAAGGACGTTCCTTGCCCGGCACGGCTTCGGGCGGGGCGGTCACAGCCAGAGCCACCTCGACCGCATCATCTTGCCCCCAGCGATGAGTCTGGCTGATCGGCAGCGCCGGGTCGATGTCATTGATGAAGGCGATGAGAAGGGCCTCGCCGTCGGTCTCGATGTAGGCCGTGCTGGGGCAGGCGTCTTTGTCCCCGTTCAGCAGGAACTCAATCGTGGCCGCACGATGGCGATTCGGCTCACTGCCGTCGTATCCCGGGGGACTCCATTCGTCATCATTGACCGCACCATCAATGGCAATACTCCGCCCTTTCTTGATGTCAGCAACAGGGAAAACGCGGACAGGCGTTCTGCTCATAAGTTCCTTGCGCAACAACCAACGCGGCTTCCAGGCGGCCGGTGGACGTTCGCACGTAACCGGCCACGTAGCACGGTCCGGGGATGCGTAGACACTGATCTTGTCGAAGGGAATAGGCTGGAAACCGACCTTCATGTAGGCATCCGAATCAGGTCTGAAACGGAAGTCGAGCCTGGTATGATCGCGCTCGATGAAGCCTGGGGCCTCGCCACTCCAGTTGTCCTCGACAACGCACTCCCACTCCGCGGCCTGGCGCGGCACGCGAACATGCTGGTCGCAATCGACCGCGATGTTGCGCTGAATTTCATTCCACCACGGCGCGGCGATCGGGTCCTTGGTGAAGATCTCCACAAGCTTGGGGTAACGTGTGCTGTAAGGGGGCTCGTTCCATTTGCAGGCGAGCAGGCGCCTTGTCAGACTGCTCCAGCCGGATTTATTCGTCTTGTCATAGGCAAAGCCGCCCTTCCCGTCACTCTCGAACATGTCGATACCACGTGTTGTCAGCGTGACCGTATTGAGGCATTCGACGAACAGGTTGTCGTGCACCTTGTTCTCGTGACCGCCACAGATGGAAACCCCCTTCTCCAGCTTGTAGCACACATTGCCGTGGATCTCGGTTCCTGAAGCCGAGTCATCGAGGTGCACGAAGTTCACCCCCCAATCCGGAACACCGGTCACGTGATGCATGAAGTTGTAGCGAATGATGTTGCCACGCGCAGTCCAGTCACGTCCCGTGTAGAAAATGCCGGCCTCATTGGTTTCATACAAGACTGAGAAGATCTCGTTGAACTCCATCACGTGCTCGTTCCCCCAGAAGCAGACAGCGATGTGTGGGATGTCGTGAATGAGATTGCGGGATGCACGGTTTCCGACGCCCCCGAGGTAGAGCGGAGCAGAGTAGTTGCGGACCAGGCGGGAGGTGTGGTGGATATGGTTATTCTCCGCCACGTGTCCTGACGGCATCAAAGTCTTGCGGTCACCGCCTTCCAGCCTGACACCGGCGTGTCCCGTGTGGTGGATGTCGCAGCCGAGGACACGGTGGTCCCGCCCGTTCTTGACCAACACGCCGTCTCGACCGACGTTGCGGATATCGCAGGCGACGATGCGGTTGGACTCGCCGCCAGTCACCTCGAGCGCGTGGTGGCGTCCTCCCTCCAACCCGAGTCCCCTGATGGTGACATGGGATGCGCCCTTCAGCCGAACCATCGTGTCAGTCAGTACCGGAAACGTCAACGTCCGGGCCCCCTCCGGCGGCCACACACAAAGGAGCCCGGTCGCACGCTTGAGATACCATTCACCGGGAACATCCAGTTCCTCGGGAAGGTGATGTACGTAGAAGCGCTGATGAGGCTTGTGCTTCTTGTCCAGCAGGCCGTGCGACAGCGTGATGGTGGACGCGTCGAGATCAATTCCCCCGACTCGAACGCTGTAGCCGAAATAGTCCCGGAAAAAGTAACCGTTGAGGATCAGCTCCTCTGCGCTCGCCCAGAGCTTGAGCTTCTCCTTCAGCGACGGTTGGGTGAACGTCCCGCCTCGAACGTTGTCCCGGCAGAACCCCTCACCATTGTCGACCACCTCGTCAATGCGTACGTGGTCCCGATTCGGCCAGCGGGCTGGGGTAAGCTCCCGGCCGTCGCAAAAGACCTCCACCGGTGTCCAGCGCCCCGGTTCGTAGCCGTATTCGGGCTTGTAGCCCAGCTCTTCCGGATACCGGCGGGTGAATGCCCAGCAGTTGAAGCGATTCGGCAAACGCGTGTAGAACCGAACCCCGGCTTCTTCCAGGTCAAGGCAGCGGACGTGCGGACGCGCGCCCCGCGGGATTCGTGCACGTATGTCAGGGTCAGTTAGTGGCTCCAGAGCGGAAACGGGGATGTCCTGTCCGGCGACCAGCCAGGCACGGGCCTCGGGGTCGCAGCGATAGACGACCGGCTTCCCGGCGGCGCCCGAATCGTCTGCGGTAAGCTCGAACGTCTCAGAGACGTCGTACCGCCCGCCGGCAATCTCGACAACAACGCCGCCGCCAGGGAGCCCATCAGCGTCCTTCAGCTTCCGGATCGCGTCCCGTGCCCGGAAAACGGAGGCAAAAGGCCTCTGCCGCGTTCCCGGGTTGGTATCGTTGCCCTGCGGAGAAACGTACAGCGTGGTCAGGGCACCCGCCGACAACGTCCCGATCACGAACAGTGCGACCACCAGTCTGTTGAGCATCGTCTGATCCCTATGGGTTGAGAAACGGCTCTGTTGAGGCAGCGGACGCCCCCGGCAGAACCGCGACTTCCGGGCGCGGACACGAACACCGCAGCAAAGCGGACGCCGCTCCGGTTAGTCACGGCTCTGTTAAGCAGCAGACCTGGCCGGCAACGCGCCCCTACAGTTTGACGTTGGTGAGCCCTTCGTCGGCAGCCTGTTGAATGCGCAGTGTCGTCAGGCTGGACTTGATCACGCCGGCCGTGGCCATCGCATCGTCTCCCGCGACACCATTGATGTCGTCGACGAAATCTTGCAGGTAGCCGCCGCCGCGTCCTTCCCCGAGAGGCAGACTCCGAGGAGCCTTCTCGCCGTCCAGAGACAGCGTCAGACAGTCGCTCGTAGCGGATGTCTCGAGTATCCCTTTCGTTCCCCACAAGGTAAATCGCCAATAGTAGGGGTGTGAGTAGCCCTGGCTATTGGGCATGAGGTACGACACATCGCCCAGGACACCAGCCCCATTCTCCAGGGTCAGCATCATCTGGGCACAGTCTTTCATGAAGGGAGCGCCGGTGGCCAACGCGTTCCATCCGCGCGCGGCATTGATGCAGGAGAAGTCCAGACCGGTCAACCACGGCAGGGCATCAATGGCGTGGATCCCAATGTCGTTGATCGTGCCCCCATGTTTCCCCTCTTCGAAGTACCAGGCCGCCCTGGTTTCCCGCATCAGCGGGTGCTGTCCCCCAAACGAGACCGCCTGGACCTCACCGATCAGTCCCTCCGCCAACACAGCGTGCATGGCCAGAAGCCGGGGCGAATTGCGCATATCCAGCATACATCCCACCTTCAGGCCCTTCCCGCTCGCAAGCCCGGAAATCTCTTCGAGTTCGTCGATTCTGGTACAAAGCGGCTTGTCCGCGATCACATGCTTGCCGTGCTGCAAAGCCTGGATGGCGATGGCTCCACGTTTGGCGTAGTAATCACCAATGGCGATGACATCACAATCCACATCAGCCAACAACGCATCAAGCGAGGCGAGAGGAGTGGGTGTCTGCCCATCGGCCACGAGCTGCTTCCGGGTCTCGTCGTCTTCTTCACACAGGGCAACGATCTCCGTATCCGGACGAGCCTTGGCATGGCTGATCAGGGCGGTGATGTGTCCATGACGCATTCCCACAACGGCGATTTTCAGGTTCATACTCAACTCCGTGTTCCTACGCAAGTGACCGTTGACTGGTGGCGGCGGGTGCCACTGGCCTTTTGGCATGCTGCAAGTGCAAGAATTGCTCAGGCCGGCATCGGAGAATGACGCCGACAACAACCGTCCCCAAGGCGTTTGGGTGGGTAAGCATACGCGCACAGGCTGCTTCAGTCAACGGCGTGTGTTCCCCTGTTGCAGCGACGGGAAGGAGAATTGGGGGGAAAGGCTGCCCATGAAGCCCAGCTTGCTTTGGCTGAGGCTTGGCCGTACAACGGTCGTGGTCGCTTGCAGCGAACACCGTATCGGTGGCCTCTCCGCCCTTCCAGCTCAGCGGGAACACTCGCGGGTGGTTCAATGCCAGCGAAGCCTGGAGCAATATCGGCTGGAAACTCAACCCCGCTGCCCAGTGACCTGAGCGTCCCGGTCCCGACCAGCGTCGCGAAGGGGCAGAAAAAGGCCCGTTCGCGTACCAAACGGAGCGAACGGGCCGGACGAGGCATTTGCCGAACTCACGTGTACCCTAGCTGCACGTGCAAGGCACGGGCACATCGATTTTCACATTCGTGGCACCAACGGTCACCCCAACATCCGGCTCCTCGTTTTCGCCGTCACAGTCGTTGCATTGCGCCCACGTCGTGTAGCCGGCCCCGCCATTCACCGGTGTGTTGTACATGTACTTGCCGGACCCCGGAGGAAACTCCATTGGGATCGGATTCGTCTCCTTAACGCCGTTCCTTCGGACCTCGATCGTGACACCCGACGAAGCGGCATTCACAGTCACTGTCCCGTAGACCTTTGCCATGTCTCGTTTCTCCCTTCGTTGACTCCATCCTACCACAAGCATGCCCTGTGTCCTTCAGAACACGCACCGAAACCGGTTCTACGAAAACACTGTCCCGCACTACAAATAGACGATCAGCGAGAGCAGCAAGCGTTGGCGCAGCGAGTCCTGCGACGCGCTCACCCCCCGAATGCTCGTGCCCGTATCATCTCCCCAGCGCAATTCGTAGGCGAGGTCAGCCATGAACCGACCACGCTGATACCCGATGCCCACGCTCGCGGTGTAGTATTCGTCAATCTGGTCTATGGCCGGCCCCGGATCGTAGGCCAGACCGCAACGCAGTGGCACCACCGACTCCTCCCGAACGATGAGGTACTCCATGCCGAAACGGCAAGTGAACACATCGTCACACTCGGCCTCGCTGATGCTATGACCGCTGTTCAACGGGTTCCTGGGGTTTTCCTCCTCAAGGTAGCGATCATCATACAGCGTGTACTCGGACCACTGCGTCCACGTGACGTCGGAGGATAGCGTCAGCGTATCGGACGGGCGCCACGCCACACCGGCACCAGCTACCCAGGGGAACTCCAACACGTCGTCGAGATCCTCGTATAGCAAGTTCGCCCGGTCGTCACGGTCCAGGCGCAGTTTGTAGGCCGGCTTAGCCACGGCACCAAACGTCCACTCCTCCGACAGCCGGTACAACGCTCCGATGGCCACCGAGTAGCCCTTCTCGACTTCATACGTGCTGGTGAAAATGGAGGGGGTCTCCTGAACCCAGAAAAAGCCGTCAGCCCCCCAACGAAGCTCCTGATACACCTCCCTGCGGAACTTGCTGGCTCCGGTCACACCGTGGTTCCATATATTGACCGCAATGCCGAGCGCCAGTCGATCTGTCACGTCGACACCGAATGCTGGCGACAGGGACGTCAGTTCCCCGTCCTGTTTCATCCAGATGTCGTTGATATCCATGAAGGGCGCCCCAAATCCACTCACCTCCTCATGGTGGAAGTAGAGGTCTTTCCCCAGCCGGTATTGCTTCAGGTAGTTCAGGGAGAACACCATGTTCCGGCCCATGCGTTGGAACGGGTAGACCAAACTCAGGTAATTCAGGTCTGCGAGCTCGAAGCTGTGTGATCCGGACGCCTCCGGGTGTTGCGACACCCGCATGTCCGAGTGCTCGTGCATCCCCTCAATCGCCAGGGACAGCTCCGGCCGTTCGAGCTGCGACAACCCGCCAGGGTTCCATGATGCAGCCGTGGCGTCGTCCGCCACCGCGATGAACGCGTTGCCCAGCCCCATGGCCCGCGCCCCCGACCCCACCGCTGTGGGTGAGGCAGACAGATCAAAATCCTGCGCCATCACAGCACCCGAAATACACACACACAAGCACGCTACCAGTACAGAGAACCTCTCCATTTTTCCTCCTCGATCGGCGATGAGTCGCCCAAACCTGTGGACGGCTTCTCCATACCGTCCAAAACCCACGGTTCATACTATATTCCCCCCTCCGAGAAGACGCAAGGGGCCTGATCTGGTAGGTATGCGTGGCGAGGCTGTTGCTGGGCGGCATAGCGCGCCCGACGACCGATGACTTCCCTTACCTTACCTTCCTTGCCGTTCCGCTGCCTGCGGGTTATTCTGCTCCCCGTAGTCCTGAGAAACGAGTTCCTGTCAGCCGCAAGATGGAGACCTGCCGGTGATCAACCTACGCCTGCTCTGGACCTGGGATCACTGCACACAATGGACCGCTGCCCGGGCCGGAGTACATGACTGGGGTGCCTCAAACGAGTTCAGTGGTTACACCGGTGACTTTATCCGCGAGTACAGCCTGCTTCTGCGCTGGTGCGGACAACACGGTATCGATGGTGTGGTGGTCTGGGGGTTGTTGCGCGACGGCCATGGCGGAGTGGAGGCAGCGAAGCGACTCTGCGAAGTCGCCGACACAGCGGGGGTCAAACTGCTGGCCGGTGTCGGACTCAATGCCTACGGCAGCGTTTACTACGAAGGCTCATCCGAGTGGTCCCTGAATAACCACCTGAGCAAACACCCGGAACTGTATGCACTGCGCCCGGACGGAGAACGGCACATCCACCAGATGCCGGGAAACGCTCCACAGCCAATGCACCATGCCTGCCCGTCTCGACCCGAGAACATGGAATACTGCCTCGAAGGCCTGCGCTGGCTGATGGAGACCGTGCCGTTGGCCGGCGTACAGATCGAGACCGGTGACACCCACGTCTGCGAATGCCCGCTGTGCCGGGAACGTCGGCCGAATCCGGTTTCCGCGCTGTCCTGGGACGACATGGCGTTCCTCTACGGGCCCGCGGCCGAAGCGGTGTGGTCGGTGCGACCGGATGCCACCGTCGTTATGGAGACCTACTCGCATCCCGAACCCGTAACTGACGGGACAGTGCCAGGCTTTGGTGGTGGATCGCCCCCGTGGGCAATGCAGTGTGTGGACCAATTCCCGCGCGGGGCATACGTGCAGTGGGTGGCGGACAACGTCACCGCGCCCCGCAATCCCGTCCCATGGACAACGCAGGCCCCGGCAGGCTTTGCCGGAAACATCATGCGCGCCCACCTGGCAACATGGTGGATGGGGCGAGGCGATGAGGTCGCAGTGGACTGGCTGGCTCTGCTGGCACAGAAGTCGCTGGCCCAAGGCTTCGATGGACTCTCAATCTTCGGGGACAAATCCCCCTTCCGCACCGGCTGCGAGCTCAATTACCTGGCCCTCGCAGACTATGGCTCACCGGCCAACCCGGACGCTGACCTGGCATCGTTCCTGGCCCGAGTTGCGGGGCCGCTGCTGGGTGGAACGGAACGAGCAACGGAGTTCCTGCGCCTGGCCAGACTCATCGCCGTGCCGGACGAGTTGGAGACAGCCGCGACACAAGCCCGACACCACGCGGCCCAGCTGAACGGACGGCAGGCTGACCGCTGGACCTGGCTGGCATGGTACCTGAGCCGCTGGACCTATGACGCCCAGGGGTGAGTTCGCCATCACTCCATCACTCCATCCCCGAGAACCGGCTGGACTTCGACGAAGTTGAGCATGATTTGCTCGCCGACGGGGCCGACGGCGGCGTCCGGTCGGACCCAGTCGCTGATCGAGAGAGCTGCTGTCGGGCCACCCGCCCGGAACTGAAGCCAGTGGTAGGTCATCCAGAACGGCGCCTTGCGCGTGAACGGCTTAGGTCCGCGGCAGCTCTGGAACGGGTAACTGAAGCCCCCGTCGAGTACCTCGGCCCCATCCAGGGCGATCGAGACGACTTGTCGCTTCTTGTCTGTCTTGCCGGCCAGCAGATCAGCGTGGTCGCCGGTGAACAGCTTGAGTGAGTAGAGCCGACCGGGTGTGAGTCGCTTCAGGCGCTGCTTCAGGACGTTTGGGGACTCGGTACTCCGGATCATCACAGCGAAGGTGTTGCCGATCTTCCCGCCGGGGTAACGCCCCTGCAAATCACCATAGCCGACAAACGTGCCGGCGGCGACGCTGGCCTCCTCGGCAGCGGCGACCTGCCAGTGGGCCAGCCCTTCACCGAAATCCGGGTCGGTGACGTGCCTGAGTTCGTACGGATCGCTCAGCATCCGTTCTGTCCTGCCTTCGATGCAGTAGTGGCGCAACAACATGCCCATACAATTGAGAATCTCCTCGTCGACGTAGTTCGAGCGATAGGGCTGCACACCCCACAGCCCGAAGAAGGCGGGATCGGTCGCGAGCATCCGCATCTGCATGTCGAGGTGGACGCGAAAATCCGCCTGTGGACAGCGGTTGGCCGTGCAGTAGGGCAAGTAGGCGAACATCGGCGTGAAGATCATCCGGCGCACCGACCCGGGGCAAGCGCTCTCATAGGCATTGGCGAGACCGAGAAAGCCGCCGCGGATGCGGCTCAGGTTCTCAGCTTCCGTGGGCATCTCGCCAAGATAGACTTCCTCTGAGAACGGCCAGCCTGCACCCAATACGGTCTTGAGGAGAAGGTTGTCCGGTGTAGCTCCGAACTTGCCGGCCAGGAACGGAATCCATAACTTGCCGGCAAACTCCGCATGCTCGGCGAGCTGCGCCAGCGAGCGCGTCAACGCTGGCATGAAGCGGGTCGATTTGGCCCCACTGTAGTACTCGTCCACCTGCATGCCGGAGAACTTAGCCAGATCGAATCCCGGCCGTTCGGCGTGGGCGGTGGGCTTGCCGGGGTTCAGCCAGACTTCCATCAACTCCTCCACATCCCACTCTTTCCCATCAAGCAAGCCCGGAGCCTGGACATTGGCGAGCCAGCTTTTCCCCTGAGCCAACCATTCCCGGTGTTCCGGCGTGTCCACGATCTGGCTCTCTATCATGTTGATGTTAGGCAACATGTGCTTACTCAACCGCTCCCACGTATTGCTGCCAAACGGAGAGATTCGCGGCGTCGACGGATAGACGTTGTATACCAGTGCGGGGATCGCACGCACGATCAAATCGGTTGGCGCTCCGCTGACCTGCAGAACATGCTTCCCCGCCGGCAGCAGGCGCATGGCTTCGGTGGGAAGCCTTCCGCCTCCAGCGGCGAGCAGTGGGTCGGTCCCGAGCTTGATCTGGCAGTCCCCAGCGGCGCTGAACCACACCCAGCCTTCGCGGGGATTCATGAACTCGATCCGCGGTTGCCTGAGCAACCCGCGCAAACGGGCGTCCATGAGTTCGCTGACCACGTTGTTGAGCACCTGGATCCGCTGCCTTCCCCCCGGCAGGACCGTCACCACCCGTTTGGTGCTCACCACTTCCCGCCCCGTGCCATTGAGGAAGCTCACCTGCAAGCCGTAGGCGCCCCAGGGCAATCTGCGGACATTGAGGACGACCGGCATGGTGGGGGCCGGCCCACGCACCTCGCGCTGCAGCGCCTCTTTCCCGGTCTCACGCGAGACCAGGCGAACGCGCAGTGTCCCCAGGCGTAATTGCTCGGCCGGAAGCGCGAGCCTGACATCCATGGTCACGCGTGCAGTCCTACCGCGATCCATCGCTGCCTGCCACGGATCGCGCACAACGACCTTCAGCGGCTCAAGCAATTCCGGAGGCATGAGGGAGACACGTTGAACGTCAGCAACGTCGCCATGACGGCTGATGACCGTCAGCTTGTCAGCGGATGCCGAACCATCGCAGACAAACAGGTCGCTGCGGTTGCGCCAGGTGGGTGATAGGGGCACGTTGCCCACCTGCACTTCCGCTTGGGCGCCCGGCTGGAGATCCAACGCCTGTAGCACCATGGCGGGGCCAGTCACCTCCACGCGACGAGGCTCCGAGCTGAAGTTGTGGACATCGATGGTCGCAGCCCCGTGCGGGCCCGCCTCTGCATCAGCGTAGACAACTTTCCCTATCCCCACCGTGACATCCGCCTGAGAACAGAAGAGCCCCTGCACTTCAGCGGAGCTCAGAACGCGCGAGTAAAGACGGATATCATCCAGGTCGCCCTGGAAGAAGCCGTTGTAGAACCAGCCGGTCAGGCGCTTCCTGGCGGCCGTCTTGCTGATCGGCAGCGGCATTGGCATCTCGGCTACGACAGCGCCATCCACATACAGCGTGACGTGCAGTTCCCGTGAGTTAGCCACCGCGACAACATGCTTCCAGGCACCGTTCATCAGCGTGCCCGGGGCCAGAACTGAGGCAGACGACGCACCGTCGCCCCACTCGAAACTCAAACGGTTGTAGCTGTCCACAGCCAGGTTGCCGTTGCGCATCACCGCATAGCCGGAATCGCCAAAGATCAGGCGGTGCGTGTTGGGGGCCACGCTGCCATCCGTCTTGACCCAAACCGCGAGAGTCATATCGCCGCTCAGCATCATGGTCTCGACGTTGGCGTACTGCGCCAGGTCATCCTTGCTGTCGAAACGCAAGGCATGCCCACGTGGCGACGGCACCCAGTCTACGTTCGCCAGCGTCGCATCGTGACCGTGGCCGGTGACGTCCTTCGCGGTGTCCCCTTCACCCTCATCAAAGGTCCAGTGCGCGACCAGGCCACTGCTGCCGGGTAAGGCCCGGGACGCCGTTCGGCTCGTGCCCACACAACCACTGCCGGCCAAAGCCAATACCAGACACACTCTCGTCAGACGGATGCTCATGTCTTTCCCTTTCGGGTTCACTCACTCCCATCCGGAAAGTACGGCCGGACATGGGCAAAATTGCACATAATCTGCTGGCCGACCGGGCCACCGCGGCGCCCCGGTTCAGCCCAGTCGCTGACGTTGATCCTGGCCGCGGTGCTCTTGGCCCGGAAGACCCGCCAGTGGTAGTTGAACCAAGCTCGGTTCTCGCGATTATAGGGTCCGGCGTGGTGGCTATAGCAGTTGTGCCCCACATGCGTAAAGCACTTGTGCGGAATCAGCTCGACCCCGTCCAGCGTCACGGCAAGAGCGTGGGCTTCCTGCTTGCCCATGTCGTCGAAGTCCGCCGAGAACATGCGGAAGGAGTAGAGACGACCAGGCTCAAGGCCCTGAATGTCCTGACTGAAAACGTTGGGCTTCTGTTCGCTACGTTTCAGCACCAGGACCGTATCACCTTCAGGCGTGCGCGGGTACCGGCCCTGCAGCCAACCGAACTTGTCCTTCCTGTCCACCCGGATGCTGTCGGGCACCGCCGGGGCGAGGGTCCAGCTCTGCGTGCCGTCAGCAAAATCCCCATTGGTCATGTGAGGCAGGTCATACGGGTCGTGGGAAAGGGGCCCTGTACGGCCCTCGATGCCGTAGTGCCGCATCAGAGCAGCCACCCAGCGAATGGTCTCTTCGTCAGAATAGCTGGCCAAATAAGACATCAGCCCGTGGGTACCCCAAAAGGCGGGATTATTGGCCACCAGGCGAAACTGCATCTCCAGGTATGTGCGGTAATCGACTCCCGGGTTCGTATTAAGAAACTCGTTGGGAGCCGAGAACGTGCCAAAGCAAACATCGATGTGTTCCAGGGAATTGGGGACGGCCTTGCGGTACTCCCAGGCACGGTCGACCAATTCCTGACGCAGGAAAGAGCGTGCGGCAGCCACGTCGGCCTGCGTTTTGAGGTAGCGCTTCCAGGCGATGGTCGAGCCGGCCTCCACCAGGGCGTTGATCAAGTCAATGCCTTCGGGGCCGGTGTAGAGGTGGTTGGCATAGGGATAGAACATCCTGCCATTGAACCGGCCGTCTCGGGCGAGTTGGCGGACGGCCTCCGCATACACCGCGCAGAGCGGTTCGGAGTCGCCGAATTCATCAGCAATCGCACCGCTGAACCGCGAGTCGGAGAATCCTGCAGTCTCAGCGATATAAGCCGCCGCATCAGGGGCGGCGATAGGCTCCGACATCGCTCCTTCCGGAGCAGTTGCCACGTTGACTCCTGCCAACTTGCCGCCGGCCTTCTTCCTCGGCACACCACAGTGGTTGAGCCAACGCCCACCCCGATCAAGCCAGCGCCGAATCTCGGGGCGATCCCCGGGCCGCCCGCTGATGATTGACGTATTGACGTTCGGAAGGACATAGCGGTCGAGAAAGGCACCGACGTAGGGACCGTGCTCCTTGACGTGCGGCTCGCAGAAGTAGTCGGCGTAGACAAGCTCCGGAATGGAACGGACCACAAGCTGCTTCACCACGCAGGAGCCCTCAGCGTTAAGCCTGAGTCGATGTTCGCCCGGCGGCAACGGCCGCATCGCCTCAGCGGTGGCCAACACGGGACCTTCGATGGTGATCAGCACATCCTTGCCCACCCCTTCGCGAACAAGACGCAACGTACCGCCGGCGCCGACTTCTGCGGTGAGCGAGAAGAAGCCCCACCGCTGCCTGGGGTTGGCAAAGGCAACCGTCTGCGTGCCCGAAACAACCCCGGGCTCGACCCGGACCAACCCCCAAACAAGGTTGTTCAGGACGTTCACGGCGGAGAACTCCCCAGCCCGGCCCGGCCAGACCACCCGGGCCGTGGTCCGGCGGCCGACGAGCTGTCCGCCGGGTGTCCGCACAGCGACTCCTGCCTCGAACTCGCCTGCCGGAAGCGTTGCTGCGTTCAGCACCACGACCATGGCTGGAACGCCGGTCTCAAGAAGCAGCGCCTGTTCAACGGCACGGATGCCATCCCGTGTCAGACTGACAAGAAGGCTTGCCCCAACCGGAACCGGCTGCATCAGGGCACATTGAGCCGTAACCACGATGCGACCCGCTTCCGGCATGGGCAGGATGGAAATGGCCGGGGCACGGAACGGACTGGTGTCCTTACCCATCCTCCGGGCGTGTTCCTTGTACTGGGCCAGGACCTCTTCCGGGCTGATCGGGCGGTCGAAGACACGGACTTCATCGATCAGCCCCGCGAAACACGCCTTTCCAAGGCCTTCGCAACGGCCGATCCAGAGAGGAATTCCCGTACGGTCAGGGACACAGTTGACTGACCGCGTAAGTACCGGTGCCCCGTCAACGAACACCCTGAGGTGCGGTCCGGCAAAACTCACTGCCATGTGCGTCCACACATCGAGTTCAGGACGCGGGAGGGCGATGGTCTCGTGCGATCGGCCATCCGCGACGTTCACCAAGAGGCCGTTTCCGCCATAGTAGGTGTTGAAGGCCAAGGCCAGGCGGATGTCGGTCCAGCCACTTCCCCTGCTCCAGTTAACCAGGCCGCCCTGAAGCTTGCGTGGTTTGAACCACAAAGAAAACGCTCCGCCGGCGGCAATGCCGTCAACTTAAGCGGGCAGAATGCCATGGCACCTGTTGCGGCGCAGGCGGTTAGCGCTATATTGGCAGTGTCTCAGGTGGGCGCCGAAC
>Ga0209045_1001163_pt1 | contig 25528 bp, 23 predicted proteins | sample SaaInlLV_10m_DNA_4_FD_184664 | JGI IMG/M metagenome (GOLD analysis project Ga0209045, IMG submission 184664) | Marine microbial communities from expanding oxygen minimum zones in the Saanich Inlet - Saanich Inlet SI072_LV_200m_DNA (SPAdes) (version 2) | ecosystem: Environmental > Aquatic >...
TTTACAAATATAAAAAATATAAATTTTGGCAGCAAATATGTTTTGCTGCCAAAATAAATATTTAAAAAAACTGCAATTTGTTATGATAATAAATACATGTAAAGTGTTTTATATGGGAACAAGCAAGAAGCAAATTAAAAGCAATGAAATGATTCTTATCTTTAAAATTAATAAAAACTATTGGGATCACTGCATTAAGAAAAATATGCCCGCCTGACCTGTCTTTCGGGCAGACCCGCCTGAATGACATAGTCGGGCAGGCTTTTCCGAAGGCAAGGTCTGAAGTTACAGACCATTCATTAACTTGTTTTTTGAAGTATTATATTATCTGAATGACTCAGTATCAGGCTGATATCATTATCAAATCGATAGTTCGGATTATTAGAAAAGTTCGATATTTGTCCTGTCCCCGCTACAGCGTTCACCGAAGCTTAAGCGAAGGTGAACGTTCTTCTTTCAGCCCTATCTTAATAAATAAAAACATCTTCTCTGTTTCATTTCGTATATTCGAATAAACGAATTTTGTCATGAAAAATCTTGCTATTGTTTTTATCCTTCTTTTTTCTTCCGTTTTTTTAATCAATTGTGATCCTGAACCAAATCCAAGCTATCCAGTTGTTAGTCGCGAATCTAAAATTCCGGATGACGTGACAAAACGCGATTCTGCAAGTGATAATCATCCACCAATTATGCATTCAAGCGAATTTGAAAAGCCAGTTGCTTTAGCCCAAACCGTTAATACTGCTGGAGCAGAAGACTCCCCATTTATTACAGCTGATGGACAGTCGCTCTATTTTTTCCTTACACCTGATGTTCGGATTTTACCAGAAAAACAATTATTGGATAGTGTTACGGGTGTTTGGTTGTCGAAAAAAGAAAATAATGTTTGGACAAAAGCAGAAAGAGTATGGTTGCAAGATGTTGTAAAACTAGCGCTGGATGGTGCTGTTTGTGTCCAAAACAACGAAATGTGGTTTGCATCAGCACGTGAAGGATTTACTGGAGTTAATATGTTTACTGCTGAAAATATTAGTGGAAAATGGAAAAACTGGACATATTGCGGAGACAAACTGATGAAAAATTTTGAAATAGGAGAAGTCCATCTGCATGGAGATGATCTCTACTTTCACTCAGGCAGAAATGGCGGTAAAGGAAACTATGACATTTGGGTAAGCACCCGAACCGATACAAGTTGGTCTGACCCAATTGCTATAGATTCTGTGAATACTTCAGAAATAGATGGCTTTCCTTACATCACACCAAATGGAAATGAATTATGGTTTACTCGGACATATTTAAGAACTCCTGCCATTTATCGTTCAAAGAGGGTGAACAATAAATGGTCTTTTCCAGAACTTATTGTTTCTCAATTTGCGGGAGAACCTACATTAGACAATGAAGGAAATCTGTACTTTGTTCATCATTATTTTGAGAACTCAGTGATGATAGAGGCCGATATTTATAGGGCGAAGAAGAAATAATTAATTATTTCCCCTTTTGTTGATCCAGCAACCAGGTATAGAGTTCTGGCATTCGATAAACACGAATAAGTTGGCCATGCCCCCAATTTGGATATTCATTTAGGTTGATGTAGTAACCTCCACAGTTTTGCACCGCTTCCAGCATTTTAGTTGATTCGGAAAAAGGTACAGCTTTATCGAGTTTACCATGAAAAAGCCAGATAGGAAGGTCTTTCACTTCACAAGCATAGTTGGTATTTCCTCCTCCGCAAACAATGGAGGCAGCTGCCAGTTTTTTATGATATTTTCCAGCATAATCAAACGCTCCATATCCGCCCAAGCTCATTCCACTTACAGAAATTTTGTTGCTATCTATTGTATAATGAGCCAACATATAGTTCACCACAGCATCAACTTTATCTGGATTCCATGAGCTATTCGGTTTTAATTGGGGGGCAACAATCACAAAAGGAATATTCATCCCCCTTTTTATTTCATAAAGAGGGCCATATCTCAATACCCGATTCAAATCCGTACCACAAAGACTTCTACCGTGTAGAAAAATAAATAATGGGAAATTTTGACTAGAGTCAGTGTAAGTATCTGGCAAATAAACCCAAAATGGATATTCTGTGCTATCCTTTACCGTATACATTTGAGAATATCCTTGCTGAACGAGCAAGGCAATAACTGCTATGATGATGAGTTTTTTCATTCAATTGAAAAACAAAAAATCTTGTTTCCCCTTCCGGCCAACACTATCTTATTATCCCAGGCAACTGGTGAAGCTTCAAAATTCACACTCATAATGCGTGAGTCAAGCAGTTTACCGTTGCTTCCATCAATCAAATACACATAGCCATCAGAGTCTGCTGTGAAAATATACATATTCCCAAATTCATCGTATAAGTCCAAAGGCGAAGACCAAGAAAAACTCTTTAGGCTATACCGATAAACGATTTTACCTGTTTTCTTGTTTAGTGCAATAATTTCTCCTTCGTATTTTTTGGGATAATGAGCCATCGATATAATGATCAAATCTTTTGCCTTGTGTTTTCCAAGCAAAGGAGTAGCTAACATTCCGCCATTTACAGGATTTTTGCCCCGCTCAGAGTAGCACTTGAATTTTCTTTCCCATTCAATATGTCCATTAAAACCATCGAATTTTCTAAAATAGCTGTATCCACTATTTCCTTGCAAGTCAACTTCATTACCAGTATAAACAAATGGCTTTCCATATTCTTCTTCGATTACTACAGATGCATCTGTATCATCATCAACAAAATAGCTCCATACGGGTTTGTTTTTTTGCAAATCAACACATATTAAATTGCCATCGTTATCCGTTACATAAGCCAGATTACGACAAACAGCCATACTGCTTTCAATACCATATCGCCTGCTTTTATCTGTTTTATATTTGAATCGATTTGGTTTTGGAATCGAGTCGGCTCTAGAAAAATCCAGCATTTGTTGGTAAATCAAACCATTTTCACCAGGCCAATACAATGTATTATTCTCTTCATCAACCAAAGGCGAGCTATCGAAAGCTGTCCAACCGCGAGGTGCAAAAATCTCTTTTCCTGTTCGGTGCAACAACGTTTTATGATTATTCAAATCAAAAATCATCATTGCACAATTTCCTTTCACAGGAATACCTTGTCCCACAAAAAGTAATGGTATTTCTCCGGGACGTATGCTCACGCTTCCTTTTATTGGATTTGTTGTGGCAATGGACTTTCGACTTGCTTTACCACTTTCCAGATCTATGAAATAAACTTGTTTGGCTAAGGAACCAATAATCACCTCTTTAAACTCCGATTGCTTTTTATATTTTGCATCCAAATACTTGAATTTCTGCTTCATACTATCAGGCCACTGAACAATTGATGCCTGACCAGTCCATCCGGCTCCACCTCCCCATGATCTGTTTTTATATCCTTTTGATGTATCTCTTTGGGTATAAAACACCCATTCGTTTACAATTTTAGTGGGCTTGTATTTTATGTTTCCTTTTGCTGCAAAATCTCGATGAGGGCCTCCTCTGAAAGTCAGAATACCAAAGTCACTATAATACGCTTGATTTAACAGAATTTTGTTCTTAACAGCAAACTGACTATCCAGTTCATAAGAGGTGTTTAAATCGTTTGGGATTTCAGGAATTTCAAAAGGCTCAAACAATCCAAATTGACTATTGGATGACAGTTCAAAATCTGCTGCCTCTTCAAAAATCTGTATTGTTCTAATTTGAAAGATATATAATACCGGCAGGAGTAGTAATATTAGGAGACTTTTTTTTAGCATGTCGGCTATTATGCATTAACAACACACAAATATATTCATTGTACTGCATTTGTCAACTATTTTTAGGGCGTAATTAAATTAAAAAAAGTATTTCGCTGAATTTGAAAAATAGAATCTTTTGGCAACTATTCCCAATTTTCACGATCTTCGGGCTCAAACAAAACCAATGAAAAAGCTCATTCTTATATTTTTAGTCTACCTGCTCTGTTCTCCTCATTCTTTTTCACAACAATGGGAAGATCTTGCAACGCTTTCAAACCCCGCAAATCTGCCTCAAATGACCGCAGCAAATGGAAAAATTTATGTGGTATCGGGCATTGCAAGTGGAGAAAATCCTGCTATTCAGGAATATGACCCTACAACAGATACATGGACTGCAAAAGCAGTAATTCCCAAAGGTTGTTATTGGTCGTCAGCCATTTCGGTAGCTGGAAAAATCTACGTTATGGGAGGAGGCCATCCGTATCCGGGTCAAAAATATAATTTCATTTATGATCCTGTAGCCGACACATGGACACAAGGAGCAGAACTTATTGATGGACGGATGTATCATTCCGCAGCCAGTGCAAACGGAAAGATTTACTTGATGGGTGGACAAAATGGAGACAATAAAACAGAATGGTACTTTGATGAATATGATCCTGTTACCGATAGTTGGACAAGAAAAGCACAGCTTCCAAATAATGGAGCCTGGTATAGTGGAGCCACTGGAATGGGAAATTACGTATATCGAATTGCTGGTGGAGGAAGTAGCATCCACTTAACTCGCGATCATTTTGATCGATATAACATTACAACTGACAGTTGGGATGTATTAACTGCTTTCAGAACGCCAATTCATGCCCCAAAAGCTGTAAATTATAAAGGAAATATCATTTTGATTGGAGGTTACTCAAATGGCTATATCGATTCTATGTTTTCATATGATGTTGTAGCAGACGAATGGTCTGCAATGGACTTAAGTCTTCCAGACGCTCGTTCCTATCATAGTGCAGCAGTTATTGATGAGTGCATTTATGTGTATGGTGGGCATAATGATGCTTTAAAAGGAACTTTAATTCGTCATTGTGATCCTAATCTTGGTATTGAAGAAAAGCTATCATCAAATCTACATATTGATATTTATCCAAATCCAATAAAAGAAGTTCTTAGTTTAACAATCAATTCAATTAGTTCCTCAGAAGCAAGTATAATTATTACGAATATGATTGGTGATATCTGTTTCTCAGAAAGAATTACCATAAAAGCAGGCAATAATAATCAAAGAATAAGACTTTCTGAACTACCAAGTGGCATTTACATGGTAAGTGTTATTGTTGTTGGGCAAATTGTGAATTCCTTATTTGTTAAGTATTAGTTTGAATTAGGATAAAAGACAAATTGTTTTTCAAAAAACTACATTGTAAAGTACCCTGAAATATGGATTAGCCAAAATCTATAACTGATAGCTAATCATTTTCTTCATTTATGGTTTCCCTTGTAAGTGTTATTTTGGGGCACAATTTCTTCGAACAAAAAAGCAAATTGATATGAAAAACTTTTGAAACGTTTAAGCTGTTTATATGCCGTTATTTATAATTGGTCTATTTTAGATTATAATGTGTAAATTCGCATTTGATTATATATCAATTTGTTATATAATAAGAACTCTCTAAAACAGAAAAATGAGCATAGAAACAAACAACGATTGTACTATAACTGGTTCCAAAAATTGGTTATTAACACTAAACACAAGTCAAGATGCTGCAACATGTAATGCTGCAGATTCAAATCCTGATCAAAAATGGAAACTGCAAGCTTCAGGCATCGTAAATCAATATACTATAAGCATCCCAAAATCAGATGGCACTTTGCTTTATCTTTCAAACAACGATGAAAGAGTTTCCTCATCTCCATATAATTGGATTGTGGAAGCATCAGGTTCAAATTATACTATAACAGAAAGTGATGGAGGTGGTAAGTGTCTAACAGAAGGCCCTGTTGAAAATGAAAAACCTAAACTTGACAATAAGAATAATAGCGATGATCAAAAATGGACATTTGTTTTTAGTCATAGCATTCCCAACTTCTAATTATTGAATCAAATTAAGCAATACATGCTGAAGTAACAAAAAGAGATAGTATTGTGCTTAAGAATCAAGGATAAAATTAGAACCACTAGCCTGACAATTACTCAGGCAAGTGGTTCTAATACTAAATTCAATTTTAATCATATGAAGTTAATTTCTGCATTTCTTTTAACTTATTTACTCTTTTTTGCCTCGTCTTCATTATACCCTCAGTCCAATTCTGGTAAAATTAATCAACCAATTACTCTTGAATACCTTGAAAACGTACAGAATATTAATAGCCTTGATGGCTTGCATCTGAGTGATTCTTTTTCACTTTTATACGAAACACAAAACAACATATGCAAAAGTCTACGATCTACAATACTCAAGGCTCGATTTCTGAATTCACTTGGACAATATGACAAAAGTTTGCAATTATGCCTGAATGCTTTAAACAACTTTAGTTCTGCATGTGATAGCAATCGTTATATTAAAATTCATCATTTATTAAGTACTGTTTATCTGAACTTAAAAGAATACAAAACAGCTGATTCCATATGTCAAAAAGCACTTAGCAACTATAATGTAAGCTGGGCATTAGCCGATACCAAATGCAAATTATTCATCAATGCTGGAATTGCAAATTCGTATTTAGGCAAAATAGAAGAGGCATTTTACTATTTTAAAAAAGCTATGGAAATAGCTGAACAAAATAATCTATCTGAAATACAGGAACTTTCATATAGTAGTTTGGGCACCTTGTATGCAATGACAGGCCAGATGGATAGTGCTGCATATTTCATTCAGAAAACAATTCCTTTAGCAATGGCAAATCGCCATTTCCAAATGCTTGGTGAATTGTATAATAATCTGGCAGGTTTACTTGAAGATAAAACCATGGCATTAACCTATATGGATTCTGCAATATATTATGCCAACAAGTTTAAGGATTTGAATCATGTTATTAATTATTATGGAAACAAGGCTTTAGCACTCAAAAGATTGAATCGATTTGAAGAAGGATATGAAGCACTTTACAACGTATCATTATGGAAAGACAGTCTATTTGCCAAAGAGAAGGTTTTAGCATTTACAGAGTTCCAGGAAAGTTTTAAAGCTGAAAAAAAAGCGCGCCAAATACAAGAGCTTCAGTTGGACAAGCTTAACCTTGAAATCCAACAGGTTAAAGAACATAAAAGAACTAAGATTTTGCAATTAAGTATATTGTTTGTTTTAATCCTATCAATTGGCTTATACAGTCGACTGGATTTTATAAGACGATCAAGAAAAATACTTCAAATCGAAAAAGACAGATCAGAAGAGTTGTTATTGAATATATTGCCCAGCGATGTTGCGGAAGAATTAAAAACCAAAGGCTATGCAGATGCAAAAGAGTTTGAAAAAGCTACTATATTGTTTACTGATTTCAAAGGTTTTACATCAATAAGCGAAAAAATGACTGCTTCTTCTTTGGTTAATGAAATCAATAGCTGTTTTAAAGTATTCGATGGCATCATGGAAAAATACAAAATTGAAAAGATCAAAACAATTGGAGATGCATATATGGCAGCTGGGGGCATGCAAGACCTTTCCATGAATTCCGTTAAAAACACAGTATTGGCGGCACTTGAAATGCAAGAATTCATTACCAGTAGAAAATTGGAGAGAGAGGCATTAGGAGAACAGGCGTTTCAAATGCGTGTAGGAATTCATACGGGGCCTGTAGTAGCTGGAATAGTTGGGGTGAAAAAATTCCAATACGACATATGGGGCGATACTGTAAATACAGCATCCCGAATGGAAAGTAATGGCGAAGCAGGTAAAGTAAACATCAGCCAGACAAGCTATGAATTACTGAAAGACTTGCCAGCCAGCAATGCAGGTAAACCTGATTTTAAGTTTGAAAGCCGTGGTAAAATTGAAGCAAAGGGTAAAGGGGAAATGGAGATGTGGTTTGTAAACAAATACTAATCTGATTTTATTCAGATATTTTATCTACTTCAAAATACCTGAAACAATCTATTTCATGATCATTCACCATGCCAGCTGCTTGCATAAAAGCATAACAAATAGTCGATCCAACAAACTTAAATCCTCGCCTTTTTAAGTCTTTACTCATGGCATCTGATTCAGCGGTTTTAGCTGGAATTTGTTCCATTTTAGTCCAAGCATTAATACGGGTAGATCCACCTGTGAACTGCCAAATATATGTATCAAAAGAACCAAATTCTTGTTGGATATCCATAAATAATCGGGCATTATTAACCGCTGCATAAACTTTAAGTTTGTTCCTAATTATTCCTGAATCATTTAGTAATGCATCTATTTTGTTCTGATCATAGCATGCAATTTTCTGATAGTCAAAATCATCAAATGCTTTGCGAAAATTGTCACGTTTATTAATAATTGTCTGCCAACTTAAGCCTGCCTGAAAAGCATCCAAAACTAAAAATTCGAATAGTTTCCTGTCATCATGCAGAGGCACACCCCATTCCTGATCATGATAGGCTTCCATAAGTGAATTCCCCAAACACCATTTACACTTATTCGTTTTCATCTTTTTGCATTTAAACTTCTTATCAACATTTTTCCCCCAACAAACTTATAGTAATTTTTATATACATGTTTTTACCTATTTTTATATGCTTATTGTTCCCACTAATTGCTTTCATAATTAATAAAAACACATGAAGAAAATCGGATTTGATACAGACAAATACTTAAATGAACAAAGCAAGAAAATTCACGAAAGAGTGGCAAAATTCGAGAAACTCTATCTGGAGTTTGGCGGAAAACTTTGCTATGACCTACATGCAGTAAGGGTTCTTCCTGGTTATCGGGCAACAGCAAAAATAGATTTGTTGAAAAAACTTGGTGATATCGATATCATTTATTGCATAAGTTCAAAAGATATTCTGAGAGGGCGTGTCAGACGCGATTTCGGACTTACCTATGCTAACCAGACATTAAAAGATATTTCAGATATCAATGAATTTGGATTGAGCGTAAGTGCTGTTGTCATAACCCGATATGAAGGCGAGTCAAGCATTGACCAGTTTAAGAGCAAGTTGGAGAATTATGGGATCAAGGTTTATATCCAAACAGAGATAGAGGGATATCCCAACAATTTGGAAAAAGTATTGAGAGGCTACGATAATCAGCCTTATGTTGTAAGCGATAAAAAACTGACTATTATTACGGGAGCTGGTGGTGGATCAGGTAAAATGGCTGTTGCCTTAAGTCAAATTCACCATGAACGAAAAATGGGAATTAAAACCGGTTTTGCCAAATTTGAAACCTTCCCTATTTGGAATTTAGAATTAAATCATCCTATAAATGTTGCATATGAAGCTGCCACTGCGGATATGCTGGATGTAAACCTCGTTGATCCTTTTCACAAAGAAGCATATAATCAGGTAGCCATAAACTACAATAGAGATATCGAAAATTTCACCATCCTTCATAATTTAATGAAACGAATTACCGGAGAACTGGAAGCATTTGGATACAGATCACCAACCGACATGGGTGTGAATATGGCAAAAGAAGGCATCATTGACAATGAAGCTTGTAGTAAAGCTGGTAAAGAGGAGATTTTAAGAAGATACTTCCGTTACCATCGTGAAAAAATTGAAGGAATTGAAACACAAGAAACCATCGATCAAATGCAAATGATCATGGACAAAGTGAATGTAAAACCAGAAGACAGGAAGGTTGTTGAAATGGCTGAATTAACCGCAAAAAAAGGAGAAGGATTTGATGGAGTGAGCTGTGGAGCTGCCATTCAGCTAAGTGATGGCAAAATTCTTACAGGAAAAAATTCAAAGCAATTTCATGCCGAATCGGCTGTTTTACTGAATGCCATAAAAGAACTTTCGAAAATACCTGACGAGATTGACCTCCTAAGTCCAGAGATTATAAAAAGTATAACTGAACTCAAATTTGGATTACTGAATAGGAAAGGAAGCTCTTTAAATGTGAATGAAACACTAATAGCCTTAGCCATGAGTGGGTCAACAAATCCGGCTGCAAAGCATGCTTTGAATAAGTTAAACAAACTTAAAAACTGCGAAATGCACTTGACACATTTACCAACACCAGGAGATGAAGTTGGCTTAATCCGATTAAAAATGAATGTAACAACTTCGGCTAAAATATCTTCTATTCCTGATTTTCAGTAAGTACTATCTACCCTATAACAAAAAAAAAGGAGACCAAATGGTCTCCTTTTTTGATTAACTAAAAAGCTGATTATTTTGCAGGTTCAGGCATCAAAACCACGCGGATATAATGATCCGTATGGATATACTTTTCTGCATAATTTTTCATATCCTCTACACTAATATTTTTAACTATTCCTTCGTATTTATCAAATTCTGTGAAATCACGATTATGGAAGTAGAAATTCTTAAGTGTATTTAACCAGAATCTATTTTCTCTCAGATTGTTTTCAAGACTTCGTAAAGCTGATTCTTGCGCTTTACTAAGATTTACTTCAAGAGCTCCTTCCTGCTGCATTTTTTCAATTTCCTCAAAAACGCTCTTTATCAATTTGTCTACATTTTCTGGTGCACAACCAAAATACACGCCCACATAATACTCTTCTTTTGGGAAATGACTTTGATTTATCCAACAGGAAATACCATAAACACCTGATTGCTCTTCACGAATATTTTCACGTAAACGAATATTCAAAGCACTAACCATGATGTCTAGTTTCACTTTGGTTTCCTGATTATAAACATAGGTACCTGGGAATGCTAAAAATACCGTACTCTTTGGCTCGGTTCCTTTATAAACCACTTTCTCGACAACTCCCTCAGGCTTACTAATTCCTAAATCAACCCACGATTCTTCTCGCTGAATTGCAGGAAGTCCTCCCAAATATTTTTCAATTAAAGGCTTAATTTTTTTCTCATCGAAATTTCCAACAAAAAAGAAAGTAAAGTCACCTGCATTGGCAAATCGATCCATGTAAATTTCCATGATACGATTCAAATCAGCTTCTTTCAAACTTTCTAACGTCATGGGCAATGCTCGCTCGTGATAGTTCGACATAACTGCTGAAATGGAATCACTGAAAACATCATCCGGAGAAGTACCTTTATTATTGATTTGATCTTTCTGGCTTTCGATAAAATTAGTATAGGCTTTTTCGTCTTTTCTTGGCTCAGTAAAATACAAATAAGTAAGTTGCATGAGCGTTTCAAAATCCTCAGGTGTAGAACTACCTCTCAGCCCTTCTTCCAATTGTGAAATATAAGGATAGACAGAAACTACTTTTCCGGCTAACATTTTTTCCAATTGTGTATTATCAAATTGACCTAAACCACTTTGGTTAATGACACTTCCTGCAAAACCAGCAGAAACATCATCTTTCAATGAATAAACTGATTGGCCTCCCAAACTATAAGCTGACATTAGAATTTCTTCATTTTTGAAGTCTGTTTTCTTCAGAACTACTTTCACTCCATTGGCTAATGTCCACTCAGTTGCATCAAGATTAGCAATTTTTTTAGTCTCACTAACTTTTGATCCTTTTGGCTCATTTGCTAACAAGGGTGCTTCAATTACTTCGTCTTTATACGCTTCAATGTCTTTCTTTTCCTTTACTGCTTTAATCATTTTAAGAACATCCTTCTCTTTTGGTAATTCGATGTCTTTCTTTTCAGGGAAAGTCATGATAATCACAGTATTTTCAGTGGAAATAAATTCTTTTGAAAGCAGGTTTAACTCTTCAATTGTTATAGTTGGAAGAAAGCTTTTATACATTTCATATTCGTATTCAATACCAGGAATCGATTCATTCACAAGAAAATTTCGCTGATATTCTCCGGCATAACTAATTGACTTTTGCTTGTCTCTTTCCTTGTAGAGTTTTTCAATATTTTTAAGTAACTCAATCTTTTGTCTTTCCAGCTCTGTAGATGTAAAGCCATGTCGTGTGATGCGTTCTTTTTCAATCAACATCATCTCTAAACTTTCCATCGATTTATTGCGTTTTGCAACAGCCATCAACATAAAAGCATCTTTTACTCTAACCAATTCAGAAAAGCCACCATTCATAAATAATGCAGGAGGCTTGCTGTCCTGTAATTTTTCCTGTAAACGATTGCTCAACATACTGGAATATAATGACTTGACAATGTTTTCACGATAGCTTGCATGATTCACATCCATATTCTTGTCTTTCTTGTAATAAACCTGAATCATGCTATAAGGATTTTCCGGATCAGCAAGGATCTTCACTAAAGGATCTTTGTGATTAGGCATATCAAAAACGGGCCTTTCTCTCGGATTTTCCATAACTGGAATAACTGAGAAATATTTCTTAATATAATCTTCAATGGCTTTCGTTTCAAAATCACCTACAGCTACAACAGCCATCAAATCGGGTCTATACCAATCTTTATAAAAACTGGTTAGTGATTCATGAGGGCCTTTGTCAATGATATCCATTTTACCAATCGGAAGTCTCTCTGCATATTTTGATTTGTAGAAAAGTAAAGGCAAATATTCGCGTGACATACGATCTTGTGCTCCTTGTCCAAGTCGCCATTCTTCGTGAATAACACCTCTTTCCTTATCAATTTCTTCACCCTCAAAACTTACATTGTAAGCCCAATCTGATAGAATTTGAAAACCAGTGTCAATGAATTCATTTTTATCCATCGGAATGGTAAGCATGTAAACTGTTTCATCAAAACTTGTATATGCGTTTAGTTCAGCACCGAACTTCATACCAATCGATTCAAGAAAGTTGATCAGCGCATGTTTTTCAAAATTCTTTGTTCCATTAAAGGCCATATGTTCACAAAAGTGAGCCAAACCTCTCTGGTGCTCGTCTTCAAGCAATGAACCAGCATTGATAACCAATCTGAGTTCAGCTCTGTTTTTAGGTGTCGCGTTTTCGCGGATGTAATATTTAATACCATTATCCAGAACACCTGTGGTGATGGATTTATCTATCGGCATTTCTGCCTTCAGATCGGTAGGGATTTGAGAAAATCCCTGAAATGAAATGGACATTAATCCAATCAAAATCAAATTACCAATAAATCGAATTGAAATTTTCATGTTTTTTACTTTTAATAATATTTTGTCTTTATTTTTAACTAATTTGGGTTACCAAATGGGAGATGATTTTATTAAGGGTGCAAAATTAAGTTATTAATTTTAAACCGATTAGAACAATTGTCTTTGTATTTTCATGTTTAACTTTAATTAACATTTCTTCGAAGCACTCATAAAACAAATACTATGCAAGAACTTTGGGAAGCACTATCAACTTTTGAAAAAATATTCTGGTATATCGCCATTCCTTTCTCTGTCATTTTGCTAATTCAACTCGTTTTAACCTTTGTTGGAATGGATGGTGGATCTTCCGATATTGGAGATGTTGATACGGATGTGCCTGATATAGATGTTGATACAGAGGCCGATGGCGTTTTTAATCATGATGATGGACTTCATGCTGGTGATGGTGTTCCTCAGTTTGGTATTTTTACCATACGAAATTTTATTGCCTTTTTTACCATTTTTGGTTGGGCTGGCATTGCCGGAAATCGGGCAGATTTAAACACTGCCTGGGTAATCATTATTGCAACTGTCCTTGGTGTACTAGCAATGCTTATTATTTCCGCTCTATTTTATTTCATCAGTAAACTTGCAGACTCAGGTGGAGCTTTGGATATGCGAAATGCTGTTAACAAAATTGGCACTGTTTATCTTCCGATAAACGCAAAAAGCGGGAATATTGGCAAAATACAAATAATGGTTCAAGATTCGCTGCATGAGTTAAAAGCTCTGACTAAACATGACGAAGATCTGTCAACAGGAACAGTGGTGAAAGTAATAGGGCTTGCCAGTTCCAACGTATTAATTGTAGAAAAGTTCACTAAATAATTTGATATAAAATTTAACTAAAGACTATGGGCTCATTAACAGTAATTGTTGTTTTTATTGTTGTCATTTTTGTTACAATTCTGGCACTTTTTTCAAGATACAAAAGATGTCCTTCAGACAGGATATTGGTTGTGTATGGTAAAACCGGAAAGACTAAAGCAGGGACAAACCGATCTGCAAAAACAATTCATGGAGGTGCAGCTTTCATTTGGCCGGTCATTCAAAATTATTCATTTCTTGATCTGACTCCTATTTCACTAGAGGTTAACCTTACTAATGCACTTTCAAGACAAAACATTCGTATTGATGTGCCATCACGATTTACGGTGGGAATTTCAACAGAACCTGGAGTAATGACAAATGCTGCTGAACGCCTTTTGGGTCTTGAGCAAAGCCATATTCAGGAATTGGCCAAAGATATCATTTTTGGACAATTACGTTTGGTAGTAGCTACAATGGATATTGAAGAAATCAATACTGATAGAGATAAATTTTTAGCTAATGTATCACAAAATGTAGAAGCTGAATTACAAAAGATTGGTTTAAAGCTTATCAATGTAAACGTAACTGATATTCGTGACGAATCTTCTTATATTGAAGCTCTTGGTAAAGAAGCTGCTGCAAAAGCAATTAATGATGCAAAGAAATCAGTTGCTGAAAAAAATAGAGATGGTTCTATTGGAGAAGCTATTGCCGTACAAGATGAAAGAATCCAGGTTGCCAGTGCAAATGCAAAAGCTGTTGACGGAGAAAATACAGCACTTATTTCTATAGCACAAACAAATGCTGCCAGAAGGGAAAAAGAAGCTGAAGCATTAAAACAAGCTACTGCTGCTGAAAAGGTTCAAGCTGCTCAAGCCTTGGAAGAATCCTATCATGCTGAAAGATTGGCTGAAACTTCACGTTCAGAACGAGAGCGTGCTACAAAAGTGGCCGATATCGTGGTTCCTGCAGAAATTGATAAGCTTAAAATTGAAATTGATGCTGAAGCCATTGCTGAACAAAAAAGAAGAATTGCACGAGGAGAAGCTGATGCTATTGTCGCGCGCAAAACAGCCGAAGCAACAGGTATATACGAGGTTCTAACTAAACAAGCTGAAGGATTTGGCAAACTGGTTGAAGCTGCCAAAGAAAATTCAAGAGATGCCGTATTGCTTATGATTGCAGATAAACTTCCAGAAATTGTGAAAACACAAGTGGAGGCCATTAAAAATCTTAAGATTGATAAAATTACCGTCTGGGATTCACAAAGTGGAGATGGCAAAACACCTGCTGCTGCCAATTTCTTATCCGGGATGCTTAAATCACTTCCGCCAATGGATGAAATTTTCAAGATGGCCGGAATGGAATTACCCGATTATTTAAAAGGTAAAGTTCTTGACGAAAAGGGAGAAATCACTGAAACTGCTGAAGTGATTCCTGAAGAGCCAAAGGAATAGATTCAGTTAAATTCTTTATTCTAAACCCTTCTCATGGAAGGGTTTTTTATTTCTCAGAACTTCTATCTGGGTCTAACACAAAGGACTCTTATGAGTGGGTGGCGAGACAGAGTGAATCGTTCTACCTCCCAACTGAGTCACTCGTTGAGGACTTAGTAGAGTTTATATGTAAAGTACTATAATAAGTTTACAGTTTTTTACATAATCCTAAAAAAGCTTTACAAATTCAGAACCTATTTTTTACGCTTAATTTTACTCATTTTGCTTGTTGTGAAAATAATATCAGATTATTGATTACTTATTAAATGGCCTTGTTTAGGTTTTTTACAAATAAGAAGCAAGTCTAAAAAACAAACTGTTATGAAATCTTTGATTCTAGTATTATCCGTAATTTTCATGTTAAGTGGAAGTGTAAGTGCAAATAAAATAAACGATCCTGAAGCAAAAATGCTCAGTAAAACCAAAGTAATTAAAAAAGTAAAACAAAATGTTGATTACCCTCAATTTGCTATTGAGCAAGATATTAGAGGAGATGTGTATGTAAGTTTTACGCTTAATAATGATGGCTCTATAAATATTGCCGAAATACACTCAACTCAAGTGTTATTGAAAGAGTATGTAAGTGATGAATTAGAAAAGATTACTCTAAAAAAGGATTTTGTCTATCCTGATGAGTCTTATATTATCAAATTTAAGTTTGATTATAGCAAGAATTAAGTCTAGAAAGTTGAGATTAGTTAGAAGGCTATCCGTAATGGGTAGCCTTTTATTTTTGACCTTAATCAATAATTGGCACTTTTCAGCAAATGGATAACGAGGCAGAGTTGTTCCACATGGTCACTCATAGAGGACTCAGATGAACAAATCAACCAGACAGCATGTGACGAAGAAATCACAATTAATTACTATACGGTAAGATCATTAATAGTTAATTCAAATTAAAAGGGAATAGAAATGTAAAGCAGTTAAGATGATGAGAAAACGCTTATTTAATAAGTAGTGCCATCTGTATGGCTTTCTTCATTTTCAACGACCAGCATTCCAGCCTCTGAATGTGATAGTTCAATCTGATTGTATTTTTTCTTTTGAATATGGGAAACGATATTTTCAAATTGTTCCTTCTCTTTTTTTGTAACAATTTGCTTGCTTCCATTGCTTAAAGTAATATTCATTTGTTTTACAGCTCCTAATCGAATTAGTTGAATGGCCATTCGCTCTCCTGATGAATAATCAGAAGCTTCTTTGGATTTGGCTTTGATGGGTTTATCTGTAAATATTTTTTGCAGAATATTGTTAATGCTAATTTGTAGATGATTATTCTTTGAGCTAAATTCTCTGTTGGATGCATACTCTTTTTCTGTAACAGGATGTGCTTGTCCGTTTTCAAAAACAAGTAAATAAACAGCTTCGTTTAACATACTAATAGAAACATAGTATTCTAATAATGGAAATTTGCTTACTTCTTCACTTTGCACTTCTATCAGGTTTTTCTTGACTTTTTTTATTAAATCCAACGATATTCCAAATGTGCGCATATCTTGAATGATGTAAAGCCAAACAAGATCCATCACAGAATATCTTCGCCATCCTTTCCCATTTGTCCGGCTACTACTCAACAAATCATTGCTTTCCCAGTGATTAATGATACGATAGGAAAAATCGCCTGCTGCAGGTTTGTGTGTTTTTTTATTCAATAGTGCGGAAACACTATTTGATTCGTCAGAAGAGGTGTAGTCAGAAAATCCAAGTTCAAAATCAATTCCTCGGAAAATGAAAATATCGCTCATAGTCTTTTTTATCTTACTCACTGGTATAATTACTCTCCAGAAAGTTTCGTTTGGCCCCAAAACATACCTTTGGGTATGAACCAAAAATATGGAATTAATAATTAAATACAGCTATCTGCCTCACAATTAATTAATTATCAGAGTGCTGCGTCATTTTCAAAATCAGAGCGTTAATAAATTGCTTAATTTTGCACAACAATAATTTGAGTTAACAAAATGAGAATAATTTTCTTTGGTACCCCCGAATTTGCTGTTTCATCCTTGAAGAAATTGTACGATAATTCCGTTGATATTGCAGCGGTAGTAACCGCTCCAGATCGACCTTCTGGCCGAGGTTTGAAAATGAATGCAACTGCTATAAAAAAATATGCATTAGATCAAAGTATCCCTGTTCTTCAGCCTGAAAAGCTTAAAGACCAGTTGTTCTTAAAACAGCTTAAAAACTTTCAAGCTGACTTATTTGTTGTTGTGGCCTTTCGCATGTTACCCTCCATTGTATGGCAAATGCCTAGCAGGGGAACTATCAACTTACACGCATCCTTACTACCTAATTACAGGGGAGCAGCACCTATTAATTGGGCCATTATAAACGGGGAAGAAAGAACAGGTGTCACAACCTTCTTTATAAATGACAAAATTGATACAGGTGATTTTTTGCTTAAGAAAGAAGTGGAAATAAATATAGATGATACTGCAGGCAGTTTGCACGATACCTTAGAAGAAATTGGATCCGACTTATTGCTGGAAACATGCAAACAACTTAAGGCAAATCAGCTTGACGGAAAAAAACAGCTATTAAGTGGTGAGGAAAAAATAGCTTCAAAATTGAACAGAGTTATTTGTCAGATTAATTGGCAAAAACCAATAACAGATATTTACAATCATATTCGTGGTTTGAGCCCGTATCCAGCAGCATGGACCACTTTGAAAAATAAGGTTTGCAAAATTTATGAGGTAGGTATTGAGCTAAGTCAACATTCAAAAATTAGTGGAACGTTAATCACAGATAATAAGTCCTTTATTAAAGTTGCTGTACAGGGAGGTTATATTGATATTAAGTCTCTGCAATTGGAGGGCAAAAAGAGACTCAATACTGCTGAATTCTTAAAAGGACATGTAATTGAATCAAACGAAAAAATCGGGTAAAATGCGGATTTATATTATCGGATTTATGGGTGCAGGAAAAAGCAGGTTCGCAAAAAACCTAGCAAGCAGTTTATCCTATGATTTTCTTGATTTAGACCTTGAAATTGAACGAAGCGAACATAAATGGATTTCCGAAATTTTCGCCACTAAAGGGGAGGATTATTTTAGAAAAGCTGAACAAAATGCACTAAAAAATACTTTGGAAAAATCAGATGTGGTTATTGCATGTGGTGGTGGAACACCTGTGTTTTTTGATAATATGGAATTCATGAATAAAAACGGTAAAACAATCTATTTAAAACCTGATAATCAAATTATTATTGATCGGTTAAATATCAACAGCCGCAAGCGTCCTCTTCTGAAACAAATTAGGCCCGAAGAAATGGCGGACTACGTTAATAAACTTTTAAAAGAAAGAAATCTGTTTTACCGAAAGGCTCATTTTGTTATTGATCCTCAAAGAACACAACTGGAGCAAGTGAGTAAAATGCTAATCCAAACAAGCTAAATCGTTTTTTTGAACCACAGGAATTGCCGATAATTATCTAATTTTGCACGTAATATTATTTCATTTTACCCTAAAATATAGACAATACAATGATTAAAGAAAAAATCGAAAACGCACTCAATAAGCAAATAAATGAGGAATTATATTCATCTTATTTATATTGGTCCATGTCCTCTTATTTTGAATCTATTAATTTATCGGGATTTGCAAACTGGATGAAAGTACAGGCCGAAGAAGAATATTTACATGCCAGAAAGTTTTATAACTATCTAGTTTCAACAGGTGGACGAGCAATTTTTGAAAGTATTAAAGCACCAAAAAAAGAATGGAATTCAATTGTTGAAATTTTTGAAGAGACTTTAGAGCATGAAATTTTCATTACCAACTGCATAAACGATTTGGTAACACTGGCGTTAGACGAGAGAGATCATGCAACAAATAGCTTTTTAACGTGGTTTGTTGATGAGCAGGTTGAGGAAGTAGCTACTGCTGAACAAGTTTTGCACGAAGTAAAAATGATTGCAGATAGCAAGCAAGGCTTGTTCCTGCTTGACCGAGAATTTAAAACAAGGCCAGGTGTTATTGCTGATATAGCTTCAAATTAGTCACTTATTAAAATAACCCATAATTAATATGCTAATAAACAAATATTTTAATTTGTATATTAGAGGTATATTTGTGTATATCCAAAATGAGCTAGTGTCCCCCATTTTAGGATAGTTAATTGTGTTTTTATTTCTTGATTAAAAATTAAAAGATGGCTACATTAAAAGAGAAGTTGTACGAAAAAATATTAATTGAAAGACCAAAAATTCAGGAATTACTTAAAAATCATGGGGACACTGTTATTGATGAAGTCAGGGTTTCTCAGGTCATTGGAGGTATGCGTGGGATCAAAAGTCTTGTAACCGATATTTCGTACCTCGATCCTGAAGAAGGAATTCGCTTTCGTGGCTATACTATTCCAGAAGTATTTGAGCTTTTACCAAAACCCGATTGCTGTGAAATGCCATTGGTAGAAGGCTTCTACTATTTACTGCTTACTGGAGACATTCCAAATACTGAACAAGTTGAGCAAATTGCAGATGAGTTTAGCAAGAGAAAACATGTTCCATGGTATGTATTTGATGTATTGAGAGCAATGCCTCGTGATACTCATCCAATGACAATGTTTGCCAATGCAATTCTTGCTTTGCAAAGAGAGTCGAAATTTGCAAAGAAATATAGAGAAGGGCTAAAAAGAGAAGATTATTGGGATGCTACTTATGAAGATTCCATTAGTTTGTTGGCTAAATTACCTGAAATTGCCGCCTATATTTACCGAATGAAATACAAAAACAACGAGTTTATTCCACCAGATCCTCATATGGACATGGCAGGAAATTTTGCTCATATGATGGGTGTTGGCAAGCCATATGATGATGTTTCTCGCTTGTATTTTATTCTACATAGTGACCATGAAAGCGGGAATGTAAGTGCACATACAGGACATTTGATTGCCAGTGCCTTGTCTGATATTTATTATTCAATTTCTGGTATGCTTAATGGTTTAGCAGGACCACTCCACGGCTTGGCCAATCAAGAAGTATTGCGCTGGATACAGGGTGAAATGAAAAAATACGGAGGAGTAGTTCCCTCCAAAGAGAAACTAGCAGAGGATGTATGGCATACACTTAATTCCGGACAGGTGATACCTGGGTTTGGACATGCTGTATTGCGTAAAACAGACCCTCGCTATACCGCTCAAAGAGAATTTTGCATGAAGCATATTAAAAACGATATGCTATTTGAATATGTTAAACTTCTTTACGATGTAGTGCCACCGATTTTAAGAGAACAAGGAAAAGCAAAAAACCCATGGCCCAATGTTGATGCACAATCAGGTGTATTGCAATGGCACTTTGGTGTTAAAGAATATGAATTTTACACTGTATTGTTTGGCATGGGAAGAGCCTTTGGTGTAACTGCGAATATTATTTGGGATCGTGCGTTAGGATATCCGCTCGAACGTCCGAAATCGATAACCACTCAAATGATCAGCGATATGGTTAAAGCAAAATAAAAAAAGGGACTTTCGGGTCCCTTTTTTTTTGATTTATACTTACCGAATTCTATCGGCAGACTTCACTAGTTTTTCATCTTTTAGAATGGCTTTGTTTGCCATAAAAAAGATCAATATCATGAGCACAGGAAGAACTATAATCAGGTAGTTTATTAATGCAGCTGAGGTCATAAACTTAATACCTCCTATTTTGTCCAAATCAAAAATAAATGCAACCACTAAGGCCGCTGACAATAGAATCAAAAAACGACTAATAATACTTTGCAGTGATCTCTTTTTGAACAAGAATATGCTAAACAAAGAAAGCAATACGATCAACAAAGAGATTAACATGGGAAAAAGAGGTAATCCTTCTTCAATAAGTTCAGCTTCTGAATTCTCAACTGTATAATGAAAGATGTTGTAATCAATCGTCTGCACAATCTCCTTATTACTATCTAAAACATCTTGCTGAAAATGCATAACAAGAAGCAGAATACTCAACCCTGCTCCAATCAACAACAATAAACTCTGTATTCTTTGAATCATAACCTTATTTTAAATTACAAAACTACAATTATTAAGGAAGTAATAAAGATGAATCGCCATAACTTAAAAACCTATAATCGTTTTGAAGTGCCTCTTGATAAATCTCTTTCCACTGATCTCCAATAAATGCCGCAACCAAAAGAATTAATGTACTTTTAGGAAGGTGATAATTTGTTATCAGCCCATCACACATCTTAAACTTATAGGAAGGATAAATGAAAATTCTGGTCTCTCCTATTAATTGTTCCAGCTTATTCACAACCATAAACTCCAATACAGCATTTAAAGCAATTCTCTTAGTTGGCAATTCATTTTCATCAATAGAATATGGAAACAACTTCTCAATATCAAACTTTTCAAGTAGCCCTAATGATAAACCAACACCAAACCAATACAAGCTCTCAATTGCACGCAAAGAAGTGGTTCCAACACATATAATTTTTTCAGTATGATTTAGCAGGTTCACAATATTCTCTTTGCTAAAAACCAATTGCTCATTGTGCATAGGATGCTCCAATATGTTGCTTTCGCTGATTGGCTGAAATGTGCCAGCACTAACATGTAGCGTCAAAAACTCTTGTCTGATCTGCTTTTCATTTAAGCGGCTAAGCACTTGAGGTGTGAAATGCAATCCTGCCGTTGGGGCAGCAACAGCACCATTTAGTCGGGCATATACAGTTTGATAGCTTTTTGTATCCTCCTCATTTGCAGCTCGCTCCAAATAGGGTGGAATGGGTGTTTTGCCATAGTGATTTAATATCTCTGAAAAGCTAATATCGGCATTCCAATTAAGTTCTACAACAACATGCTTTGCTTCCGTTTCAATTTGTTTTGCCTGCAAGCAAACTGCAGTGCCCTTAATATTTAACTCACTTTTTAAAATTAGCTCCTTATTCCACTTCTTTTTATTTCCAACAAAACATTTCCATGTGCTTTGTTTTTTATTTTCCAAAATATGAGATATCTCATCATTCAAATTATTTGGTTCCAAACAAAAAATCTCTATTCTGGCACCCGTAGGTTTATTAAATAATAAACGCGCTTGTATCACTTTTGTTTCATTAAATACAAGCATAGATTTTTCAGGCAATACCTCCACTATATGCTTAAATTGTTGATGTTTTATCTTTCCATTTGCAAAGACAAGTAGTTTTGACTCATCTCTTTTGGCTAAAGGAAATTTTGCAATTTGCTCTGCTGGCAAATCGTATGTGTAGGTATTTAAATCCAGATTCATAATTGTATAAACCACAAAAATAGCAAAAGGCTTTTATCTGAATCCATGAAGGTATTGAAGATTTTGAAAACTTCGAATTTTGTTAAAGAATCTCAAAAACGGAGCAATTATTGTAAATTTGAATACAGAACTAATTGCCTGATTCTTTTAGTGTTAAAGGATTCAATAAAATAATTTATCATGGCATCTCGCTTACCTACAATGTTTAAATTGCCCGGTTATACTATTTTCGAATATCGACCACGGTATTATGATGAAAAAAAAGACCGCAGAGAAAAAACTAGAAGAAGTATTAAAATTAGGGAAAGGGCGTTTGAAAGAGATAGCATTTTGGTTGATAATTTTAGAAAAGAAAAAGTTGATATCAGAAAAAAATCGATTCTCCTGAGCAACATCATTCGAACAGTTATTGTCGTCTTGTTTTGTGCTATCTGCTATTTTATTGCTCGCGCATTTGGCTTATTATTATTAGGTTAAATCGTTTAAAGAGAAATTAATGCCTGATATTGTCCATTTATTACCCGAGTCTGTTGCTAATCAAATTGCAGCTGGAGAAGTTGTTCAACGACCGTCATCGGTTGTAAAAGAGCTTTTGGAGAATGCTATTGACTCAGGAGCACAAAATATTAAGTTGCTCATTAAAGAATCCGGAAAAACACTAATCCAGGTAAGCGATGATGGAAGTGGAATGTCGGAGACGGATGCCCGTATGTGCTTTGAACGACACGCAACTTCTAAAATTCACCATGCATCCGATCTGTTTAATATCCATACTCTTGGCTTTAGAGGGGAGGCCATGGCATCAATTGCTTCGGTTTCAACAGTCGAGTTAAAAACAAGAAGGCAAGAAGACGAAATTGGAATATTACTGATCATGGAAGGAGGTATTCTCAAGACCCAAGAGCCAATTGCTTGTCCGGTTGGAACAACGGTTAGTGTAAAAAACCTATTCTTCAATATTCCTGTACGAAAGAATTTTCTTAAATCTAATAGTGTTGAACACAAGCATATTATTGACTGTTTTCAGCAAATATCACTGGCAAACACCAGAATTAAATTCATTTTAGCTGGTGAGCGGGAAGAAATATTTCATTTACCCAAAGGTGGTTTAAAAAACAGGATAATTGGTGTACTTGGAAAAAAACACGAAAAATCTTTACTTCCAATTGAAGAGGACACACCTATCCTCAAAGTAAATGGTTTTATTGGAAATCCATCATCTGCACGAAAAACCAGAGGAGAGCAATACCTATTTGTTAATGGACGTTTCATTAAAAATCCATATTTTAATCATGCTATTTTTAATGCTTATGAAGAACTAATCGCATCCGATCACTATCCTCTTTATGTTCTATTTCTGCAGGTAGATCCAGCACGAGTTGACGTCAATGTACATCCAACCAAAACAGAGGTTAAATTTGAAGATGAAAAAGGCATCTATATGATTTTAAAGGCCTCCGTTAAAAAAACACTCGGACAGCACCATGTAGCTCCTACTTTTGATTTTGAACACGAAGCGTTTTTAAATAATCTTCAGCATATTGAAAACAAAAAAAACAAAGACGATTTCAGACTAAAAGTTGATATTGGGTCTCACGAAAATCAGGAGAAAAGAAATCCACTTAGTAATTCAAAATCAAAATCCACCGAGCAGGATTGGAAAGAATTGATGAGGATTCTTGAAATCAAGGAAGAAAAAGAAGGAAAAACAAGTGATATTGAAGAAGTTGAGAAAATTGCTTTCACCGATTCCGAAGAAGAAGACAAGCCAAATCAGGATAGTAAATTAATACAGCTACACAAGAAGTTTATTTTTGCACCAATTCATTCGGGAATCATGCTTATTCACCAGCAGTATGCACATCAGCGAGTTCTTTATGAAGAATTTTTGAACTCATTTAAGGATGAAAACAGGGCCAGTCAAAAGCAATTATTCCCCGAAGTCATGGAGTTTTCTGAAGCCGATTTTCATATTATGAAAGATATTGAACCACTGCTATCATCATTGGGATTTATAATGGAGCTTTTCGGGAAACGTGCTTATGTGATTAATGGCATACCTCTCAATTACAACATTGGTAATCCTGAACAATTTATTGAAAGCCTGATTGAAGAGTTCAAAAATAATTTGGGAATTTCTGAAAACACATTGAACGAAAATCTGGCTCAAACTCTTTCAAGTAAATTAGGAATAAAAGTAGGCGATCATCTTGAAAAAGAAGAAATGAATATGATAGTTGATCAATTGTTTGCTTGCGAAAACCCATATTATTCTCCAACTGGCAAGCCTGTATTTCTAAAAATTGATAATAACGAAATCGACAAAAAATTCGAATAATTTGAACACTAAGCTCAAATATTGGATTCTGGCTTGCAGGCCACATACATTGCCATTGGCGATTTCTGGCATTGGCTTGGGAAATATATTAGCCTATCAAACAGGAACATTCGATTGGAAGATATTTGTGTTTTCAATACTTACGGCCACTTTGCTTCAGATTCTTTCGAATTTAGCCAACGATTATGGCGATTCAAAACATGGATCTGATAACAGTTCTCGCATTGGGCCCGAAAGAGCGGTTCAATCAGGTATTATTAGCGCTGCTTCCATGAAAAAGGCATCAATTGGTGTTGCTATTGGAGCATTTGTATCTGGGTCATTGCTTTTGTTCTTCAGTCGTCATGTAATTGGTTGGACATCCATATTAATACTACTTGGTTTAGGACTAATTGCAATATGGTCAGCATTTGGTTACACCGCTTCAAACAAGCCATACGGTTATAAAGGATTGGGCGATTTATTTGTGTTTCTATTTTTTGGACTAATTGCTGTTTGTGGCTCATTCTATCTTCAAAATAATAATTTGAACGTTTCTGCATGGTTTGCAGCAATAGCTATTGGGCTATTCAGCACAGCTGTATTAAACCTCAACAACATGAGGGATATTAAAAATGACAAAGCCAGTGGAAAAATAACACTTGCCGTAAGGCTGGGCATTATCAAAGCAAAACACTATCACAGTTTTCTTATCGGCTTTGGAATCCTATTTTCCTTGTTCTTCCTCAGCTCATACTATAATGTATTATGGCAATGGTTGTTT
>Ga0209045_1001167_pt1 | contig 25442 bp, 14 predicted proteins | sample SaaInlLV_10m_DNA_4_FD_184664 | JGI IMG/M metagenome (GOLD analysis project Ga0209045, IMG submission 184664) | Marine microbial communities from expanding oxygen minimum zones in the Saanich Inlet - Saanich Inlet SI072_LV_200m_DNA (SPAdes) (version 2) | ecosystem: Environmental > Aquatic >...
GTTAGCCTGACGCGTGAGTTTGTGCTTGAGCTGGGTGGGGTCATTGACATTGTTCGTGATGGTGGCAGTGCCCAAAGTTCATTCTTTGAGGAGATGATGGGGCGGGTAGAGAATCTACTCTATATGAATTCGGGTAGTAGTCTGATCCAGAGCGCGAGAGATGTGTTGGATCAACTAGACTTACCGGAGGACTTCTTTGAGGTCTTTACTCCAGACAGTCTTCAGGCTGTCGGCAGCGCACTGGAGCGGGGCTACCACTTCTATATTATCCATACGGATATGGACCAATATGAAGAGGTGGCGACAGGGTTCTATAGTTGGTCACAGTCTGAAGAGATCGAGATCATTACCAACTTTACGGTACTGAAAGAGGATCGCTCTCTGTTTGACTTTCTTATTGCATCGACTTGGGATGCAGAAGAGGTGGCACGGGGGCTGGTTAATATTGATCCCAGCGGTACGCTGTTACGGTTGCGGGATCATGTTTTGCGCTCTGATGTGGTGCAGTCTGCCGGAACTGCGCAAGCTGGTACTGTATCGGCTGGAAACTTCTCAACAGCAGGATTGATGGAGACCGTTGGCGACCTCGTTTCGGTACAGGCAATGCTGCACCATGTAACCCATAGTTTCTCTAAACTAGACCTGCTGGATCGTATCGATCAGGAGATGAAGAAGGGAGAGGATTGGAAACAGGTACGTGTAACCATTCAGGATGAGTTAGAGGCTTGGAAGCGTCACACCACTGTTTTGGGGCAGTTGGAAAATGAGATTGGTGTTTCGGTTGGGCGGCTTCAGGAGTTGGTGCACCAGGCGGATGCGGTCTCTGCCTCGGAGTTGATGAATGGTGTTGAGGACTGGGTTGGAGACCGTGCAGCAGAGCATAAGAAGAGTGTGCGTCTACTGGTGGAGGGTGAGGGGGTAGAGGTGGAACGTGGGTTGCTGGAGAAGTTGCATCAACCGCTACGTGAATTACTGGAGGTATCACTCTGCAGTATTGAGTCGGTTGTAGAGCGGATGGAGCAAGGAAAATCCTCAACGGCTGAATTGACGGTTCGACTGCACAAATCACATGACCGCTTTGAAGTAATTATAGGGGATGATGGGGGCGGCTTTGACGCGCAGCAACTGCAGCAGCAGATGGCGCGGTGGCAAGAGCAGTATGCTACGACAGCCAAGCCCTCACTGGAACAGAGTGACTGGCTGTTGCAAGATGGTTTTGGGGCGGTCTCTTTTCATGATGGAGAGTCAAGCTTTGAGTTCTCTCCACTGCGTAAGCGCATTGAGGCGATGGGAGGGAGTTTACGCATTATCCATGATGCCAAAACAGAGAGAGGGTTGCAGGTATGGGTCTCGGTTCCTCTTTCGATGGCAGTGATTAACGGCTTAGTGGTGCTGATCAGGTCCGTGCGCTATGTGATTCCAGTCCACTTTGTGCGCCGCATTGTACAGATTCGTTCGGAGCAGCTGGTGTATGCTTCGGCTGATGGAGGGCAGCAGATGCTTCATCTGGATGGTTCACTGATTCCGCTAAAACTGCTTGCTGGGATGGAACTGGGTGACCAGGAACGTCAACTGATGGTGGTGGTTGAGGTGGGTGATCAGGGAGAGCTGGTCGCCTGTCCAGTGGATGAGTTGATTGATCAGCAGCAGGTGATGATTCGACCGCTCAAAGGGGTGCTGTCGGATGTGCGTGATGCCTCCGGTGTTGCCGTGCTGGGTGACAGTGAAGTGGGTGTGGTGCTTCGTCTGGAGTCGATCCATTGAGTATCATCTTGAACAGTCAGGGAGATAATCGCGTGAATGATCTAGGTAAGGAGAGGCTGTGAAGGGCGATAAAATCATAATTCCTGTTGCCAGTGGCAAAGGTGGCGTGGGCAAAAGTATGTTGGTATCTAATTTAGGTATCGCACTGGCGGCGCGTGGTTATCGCACAACGGTGGTTGATCTTGATCTGGGAGGCTCCAATCTTCACACCTGTCTGGGGTTGCCCAACCGCTATCCTGGGGTGGGTGATTTCCTTAAGGGGGATGGGGCCTCCCAAAGACTCTCACAATACCTATTGCAGACACCGTGGAATAATCTCAGTTTTTTACCCGGTGATGGACGTACCCCGTTTATGGCCAATATCCCTGCACGACAGCGTAAGCAGTTATTGGATCAGCTGGGGCAACTGCCTGGAGAGATCATCCTGCTTGACCTCGGAGCAGGTAGCGCACTGAATACCTTAGGCTTCTTTGGTATGGTGCATCGTGGGCTGTTGGTGACCAGTTTTGAAACGCCCGCCATCATGAATCTGCTCTCCTTCTTGAAGAACTTCTCTTACTGGATCATTACTGTGGTGGCACAGCATGATGATGCGGTCTACCAGAAGCTGACACAAGCATTCCGGGCAACCATGGAGATGAACCCCGTTACCGTGAATACACTGCTGCGAGAGGTTGAACAGCTCAATCCGCAGATGGCACGTACCATCAAAGAGCGGCTACAGCAGTACACCCCTCGAATTGTCTTCAATATGGGAGATCGCGTCGAAGATCTGCAGGTGACGGAACAGATCACCCGCGCGATGCAGCATGGTCTCTCACTATCACCCGAATATTTCGGCTTTATTCGTTATGATGGCGCAGTCCGGCGCTCGATGGTGGAGGAGCGGGCATTGACAGCGTGTGCACCTACAAGCAGTGCGGCCCTAGATGTTGACCGCCTTGCGGAGCGGTTATCCAAATTTTGGCAGCGATCGATACCAGAGAGTGCTGCGATGCTGCAGCGCAGTACAGAGACTATGTTGCAATCTTGATATGAGAGAGGTTGGGGAAGAGTAATGAAAAATAAAAAGATACTAATTATTGATGATGACCAGAAGATGATTGACACCTATCTGGGCATCCTTGCGCCAGAAGAGAGTGCTGTTTCTGATTTTGCGGCACTTACGGGGATTGATGTCCCCACCGCTGGGGAGCGTTTTGATACAGCAACAGCACTGCAAGGGCAGGATGGGGCCAGTTTGGCAGAAGAGGCACTCAGTTGCGGAGAGCCATTCTCTGTCGCCTTTATCGATATGAGAATGCCGCCGGGCTGGGATGGTTTGAAGACGGCGAAAAAATTGCGTGAGTTGGATTCGCGAATCTACATCGTCATTGTCACCGCGTATACCGACAAAACCGTGGATGAGATCCATGAGACTTTGGAGCGTGATGTGTTGCTATTGAGGAAACCGTTTAACCGGGATGAGATCTATCAGATGGCAAGAACATTGGTGGATGCATGGAACCGCTCAGAAGAGAAGCGCCAGGTTGAGAAGCAGCTGCGCTATGCGTTGAAGAAGTATATGGCCGCATCAGGGAAAAACCGTACCATTGAGGAGGAGCTGGAGTCGAAACTGTAAGAGTGCCCCTGCCTTTTATGATGTTAAAGGAGACTTTTAGAGATCGCTCATAGTGTTTTCTTTTGTGCTGTACTAGAATACCCCGCTTGTGATTTGCTCCCGACCATTGAGCGGGAGTCGTATCTGTTTTTTTCAACCACTGAATCGAGATTTGACATGGAAGTATCTGTAGAAACAACCCAGGGCCTTGAGCGCGCAATGACCATCACCGTTCCCGCAGAGCGTGTGGAAAAAGAGGTTAGTGAACGCCTCAACCGTCTGAAGAATACCGTAAAAATAAACGGTTTCCGTCCTGGCAAGGTGCCTATGACCGTGGTTAAGAAACGTTTCAGCACCTCTGTACGCTATGAGGTGGCAGAAGAGCTGATTCAAGCCACCTTTGGTGAGGCGGTTAATCAAGAGAACTTGGCTCCAGCGGGTGCCCCTAAAATTACCCCAGAAGAGATCGCGGAAGGTGAAGGGCTAAAATATACCGCCACCTTTGAGGTCTATCCTGAGTTTGAGGTCGCCTCCTTTGCCGACATTAAGATCGCTAAGCCAGCGGTAGAGCTGAGCGATGAAAATCTAGACAAGATGATCGACAATCTGCGCGAACAGCAGAAGAGCTGGAGTGAAGTAGAGCGCGAAGCAGGGGATGGCGATCAGGTCAATATCGACTTTAAGGGTAGTATCGATGGTGAGGAGTTTGACCGCGGTGCAGCAGAAGGTGTGCCTGTCACGCTCGGTTCTGGCTCCATGATTGGCGGTTTTGAAGAGGGTATTATCGGTATGAAGGTGGGCGAGGAGAAGAGCATTGATGTCACCTTCCCTGAAGATTACTCTGCCGAAGAGCTCTCTGGCAAGGCTGCGCAGTTCGAGATCAAGGTTAACTCTATCTCTGAATCGGTACTGCCTGAGGTTGATGATGAGTTTATCGAGAAATATGGTGTCAAAGAGGGTGGTCTAGATGCCTTCCGTGCTCAGATTAAAGAGAATATGCAGCGTGAGTGTGATCAGGCGGTAACGCAGGTGGCGAAAGATCAGGTGATGGATGGTCTCTATGAGGCACACACCTTTGATATACCGAGTGCCATGATCGAGGAAGAGGCCGCACGTATGGCTGAGAACATGCAACAACAGATGGGTGCCCAAGGTCAGGGCGTACCATTGAGTTCAGAGCTGTTCAAAGGGCAGGCAGAGCGTCGCGTCAAGTTGGGTCTGGTTCTGGCTGAGGTGGTTCGTGAGCACAATGTGCAGGTTGATCCTGTTCGTGTACAGCAACAGATCGAGACTATGGCGGCCGGTTATGAGAAGCCAGAAGAGGTGATCGAGTACTACAATCAGAATCCACAATATCTGGAAGGTGTACAGAATCTGGTGATGGAAGAGCAGGTGGTAGATCTGGTAATGAAGGATGCTGCGGTATCGGATGAGAGTATCGGCTTTGAAGAGCTGATGACCAAAGCCAATGCAAACCGCAATAACGCCTAAACCTACTGCAGAGAGATAGCCATGAGCTCAATCATCGAAAACTCCGGCATGGTGCCAATGGTTGTAGAGCAGTCCTCTCGCGGGGAACGCGCCTACGACATCTACTCCAGATTGCTAAAAGAGCGCGTCATCTTTATGGTGGGGCAGGTCGAAGACCACATGGCTAACCTGGTCGTTGCGCAGCTGCTGTTTTTGGAGTCCGAAAATCCTGATAAGGATATTCATCTCTATATCAACTCACCGGGTGGTTCGGTGACTGCGGGGATGTCGATCTACGACACCATGCAGTTTATCAAACCTGATGTGAGCACCATGTGTATCGGCCAAGCGGCCAGTATGGGGGCTCTACTGCTGGCGGGTGGTGCTGCGGATAAGCGTTACTGTCTACCACACTCGCGGATGATGATTCACCAGCCGCTGGGTGGTTTCCAAGGGCAGGCTTCTGATTTTGAGATTCATGCACAGGAGATCCTTAAGGTGCGTGAGCGTCTGAACAAGATTCTCTCTATCCATACCGGACAGCCGATTGAGCAGGTTCGCGAAGACACTGACCGTGACAACTTTATGGGTGGTGAAGAGTCGGTAGCGTATGGGTTAATCGATAAAGTATTGACCAGTCGAGAGCAATAACGAACCACAATAACCAATGGAAAAGGTTGGTTATTGTGGTGTGATTCTTGTATGATTGCGTCAAGGTTGAAGTGTGATACGCTACAACTACCGCACAAAATATATGAGTATCCGACAATGAGTGTAGAGGTGGAAACCGATGAGTGATAAAGAGGATGATAGCAAGCTACTCTACTGTTCCTTCTGTGGGAAGAGTCAGAATGAGGTACGTAAACTGATTGCAGGCCCTTCTGTCTATGTCTGTGATGAGTGTGTAGAGCTTTGCAACGATATTATTCGTGAGGAGCAGGAGGAGGGGGAAGAGACCGCCTCTGAGAATGCATTGCCAATTCCAGAGAAGATTCGTTCTACGCTGGATGATTATGTGATCAGCCAGGATCGAGCCAAGAAGGCACTCTCGGTGGCGGTCTATAACCACTACAAGCGAGTTGAGCACGGCTACAAGAAAGATGATGTCGAGCTCGCCAAGAGTAACGTATTGCTGATCGGTCCAACTGGTTGTGGCAAGACGTTGTTGGCAGAGACCTTGGCCCGTATTCTCAATGTACCTTTCACGATGGCCGATGCCACCACGCTGACCGAAGCGGGTTATGTGGGAGAGGATGTTGAGAATATCGTTCAGAAACTGCTGATGAAGTGTGACTACGATGTCGCCAAGGCAGAGAGCGGTATCATCTATATCGATGAAATTGACAAAATCACCCGCAAGTCTGATAACCCCTCTATCACCCGTGATGTTTCAGGTGAAGGGGTACAGCAGGCGTTGTTGAAGTTGGTTGAGGGGACTATCGCTTCAGTACCTCCTCAGGGGGGGCGTAAACACCCTCAACAGGAGTTTTTGCAGGTTGATACCAGCAAGATCCTCTTTATCTGTGGCGGAGCCTTTGCAGGGCTGGACAAAATTATTCGTGACCGTTCCGAGAAGGGCGGCATCGGTTTTGCCGCTGAGGTGAAGAGCAAGAGTGATGAGCGCTCAATCAGTGAAGTGCTGGCAGGGGTAGAGCCAGAAGATCTGATCAAGTATGGGTTGATTCCAGAGTTCGTTGGACGTCTGCCCGTTGAAGCAACGCTGGAAGAGCTGGATGAAGATGCGCTGGTGCAGATTTTGACTGAACCGAAGAACGCATTGACCAAGCAGTATGGCAAGCTCTTCGAGATGGAGGGTGCGGAACTTGATATTCGTAAAGATGCACTGCACGCCATCGCCAAGAAAGGGATCACCCGTAAAACCGGTGCGCGTGGGTTGCGCTCCATTTTAGAGCATGCGCTGCTGGATACTATGTACCACCTCCCCTCTTATGATGATGTGGAGAAGGTGGTGGTGGACGCATCGGTGATTGAGGGTAAGTCAGAGCCGTTGCTGATTTTTGATGGTGGAGAAGAGCGTAAATTGGCTGCTGCTGAGTAACCTTATTAATGAATTAACCTCAGAGGGCACAGAGAACCAGAGAGAGTAACGGCTCTGTGTTCTCTGTGCCCTTTTTGTATGAAAAGTGGTTTAAAGAGAAGAATAATATGGACGTATTAGAACAAGAGTTTGCAGTCCTGCCACTGCGTGATGTGGTGGTCTATCCGCACATGGTGATCCCGCTGTTTGTAGGTCGAGACCGTTCGATCCTCGCGCTAGAGGCGGCGATGGCCGATCAGAAGAAGATCCTGCTGGTGGCGCAACAGAGCGCAACCGAAGATGAGCCCAAGGCTGAAGACCTGTTTCTGGCGGGTACGGTGGCGACAATCCTTCAACTGCTGAAGTTGCCAGATGGTACCGTCAAGGTGCTGGTTGAGGGGGAGCAGCGAGCGCAGGTTAATCAGTTTCATGAGCAGCAGGGGTACCTGCGTGCACATGCTATGGTGCACCACGAGCGGCATGAAAACAGTGATGAGCTGGAGGTGCTCTCTCGTTCCATTCAGGGGCAATTTGAGCACTACGTCAAGATGAATAAGAAGATCCCTCCAGAGGTGCTCACCTCGTTGGCAGGGATTGATGATGCGGGTCGCCTCAGTGATACGGTTGCCGCCCACATGACGCTGAAGATCGAAGAGAAGCAGCAGTTATTAGAGACCTTTGATATCCAAGAGCGGATGGAGTTTATCCTCTCGGTGATGGAGGGGGAGTTGGATATCCTAGAGGTAGAGAAACGGGTTCGGGGGCGCGTCAAGAAACAGATGGAGCGCAATCAGCGCGAGTTCTACCTCAATGAGCAGATCAAGGCGATCCAGAAAGAGTTGGGTGACTCAGAAGATGGTACCAATGAGTCAGAAGAGCTGGAGCGCAAGGTCAAGGATGCCGAGCTGAGTGATGAGGCACGTGCAAAGGCTGACTCTGAACTGAAGAAGCTGAAGATGATGTCGCCGATGTCTGCTGAAGCTGCAGTAGTACGTACCTATATTGAGACCTTGATCGGGGTGCCATGGAAAAAGCGCTCTCGATTGAAGAATGACCTAGCGCGTGCCGAGAAGGTTTTAAATGAAGACCATTACGGTCTGGAAGAGGTCAAGGAGCGTATTCTTGAGTATCTCGCGGTGCAGAAGCGTGTGGGTAAGATTAAAGGGGCTATCCTCTGTCTGGTGGGGCCTCCCGGTGTCGGCAAGACCTCGTTGGGGCGCTCCATTGCGCGTGCCACCAGCCGTAAATATGTACGCATGGCGTTGGGTGGTGTACGGGATGAGGCGGAGATCCGTGGCCATCGCCGTACCTACATTGGCTCTATGCCGGGTAAAATTATCCAGAATATGAGCAAGGTGGAGGTGAAGAATCCACTCTTCCTGCTGGATGAGATCGACAAGATGGCGATGGATTTCCGAGGGGATCCCGCCTCTGCGCTGCTAGAAGTGCTCGATCCAGAACAGAATCACACCTTTGGTGACCACTATCTGGAGGTCGATTATGACCTCTCCGATACCATGTTTGTCGCCACAGCCAACAGCATGAATATCCCCGGTCCACTACGTGATCGTATGGAGGTGATCCGTATCCCCGGTTATACCGAGGAGGAGAAGCTCAATATTGCACAGCAATATCTGATGCCCAAAAAGATGAAAGAGAATGGGCTTAAGGAGAAAGAGGTTAGCTTCAGTGAGGAGGCGGTTCGACAGATTATCCGTCTCTACACCCGTGAGGCCGGCGTGCGTAACCTAGAGCGTGAGATCGCCAAGGTGATGCGCAAGGTGGTGAAGGAGCTGGTGCTGAAAAAGCGTAAGGGTAAGGTCTCGATTACGGTGCGTAATTTGGAAGATTATCTTGGGGTGAAGAAGTTCCGTTATGGTGTGGCTGATGAGAAGGATCAAATTGGTCAGGTGACAGGGTTGGCTTGGACGGAAGTGGGGGGAGAGCTGCTCACCATTGAAGGTGCTGTAATGGCGGGTAAGGGTAAATTCTCTGTCACCGGACAGCTGGGTGATGTGATGAAGGAGTCGATAGAGGCGGCGATGACCGTGGTTCGCAGTCGCTCATCGCAGTTAGGGATCAAGGCCTCCACCTACGAGAAACGTGATATCCATATCCATGTTCCAGAGGGGGCGATTCCAAAGGATGGCCCCAGTGCCGGTATCGGTATGTGTACTACGTTGGTCTCTACTTTAACTCAGATCCCGGTGCGTGCCGATGTGGCGATGACGGGTGAGATCACCCTGCGCGGTGAGGTGTTGCCGATTGGCGGCCTGAAAGAGAAGCTGCTGGCGGCTCACCGTGGAGGTATTCGCACGGTGATGATCCCGGAAGAGAATCGTAAGGATTTGAAAGAGATTCCAGAGAAGATCCTGAAAGACTTGGATGTAAAGCCCGTCCGTTGGGTGGAGGAGGTATTAGAAATTGCGCTGCAATCTTCACCTCAACCGCTGACTGAGGAGGAGATCCGAGCCGACCAAGCAGGAGAGAAAGAGGAAGTAGCGAAGAAAAGCAGAGGAAAAGGTAAGGGTTCTTCTGTACAGACGCACTGAGTAGTACAGCAGCGTAAAAAAATGTGAAAAAAGTAGTTTTAGTGCTGGCAATAGCAGTCGCTTTCCCTTAAACTACGCGCGCTATCTGAGTGGGATGACACAGAGTAAATGAGAATTTAAGCTGGTCCACAAGATAGGGTGCTTAGCTCAGCTGGGAGAGCATCGCCCTTACAAGGCGAGGGTCGCAGGTTCGATCCCTGCAGCACCCACCAAATAAAACTGTTTTCTTAGGAAGATAGTTTTGGAGCGGTAGTTCAGTTGGTTAGAATATCGGCCTGTCACGCCGAGGGTCGCGGGTTCGAGTCCCGTCCGCTCCGCCAACTCCAAAGGGTGTACCTGAATTCAGGTACGCCCTTTTTTATTACCTAAAAGGTAATGGTCGGGCCTGAAATTGGTTGCCATTGCTGGCATAATTTAACGCATTACCCTGAATGTTATTAAAAGAGGAAGAGAACCATGTTGCAAAGAATTCATGATCAGGCACAGAGCTGGATAGCCTGGGTGATTGTCGGACTGTTGATCGTTCCGTTTGCGCTATGGGGGATCAACTCCTATTTCGAGGGTGGCGGCGGTGGTGCCGTGGCCGAGGTCAATGGTACAGAGATCAGCTTGCGTGATTATCAACGTTCACTACAACAGCAGCGCGAGCGTATGCGCTCCATGTTGGGTGCCAACTACAGTCCTGAACTGTTGGAAAATCCGCAGATGCGCCGCGCAGTGCTTGACGGCATGGTGGAGAATGACCTGTTGAGTCAATCGGTGCAGGAAGATGGTTTCCGTATTAATGATGCGATCCTGTTTGGACAGCTGCAGCAGATCGAAGCCTTCCAGCATGATGGGGTCTTTAATTCCGCCATATACGAGCAGGTACTTTCATCACAAGGGATGAGTAAGCCTTTCTTTGAAAATAGCCTACGCACAGACATTATGCAGTCACAGCTGTTAACCAGCTTTCGTCAGGCGGCCTTTGTAACGCAACAAGAGCTTGCTGAGGCTGTGCGCCTCCAGGAGCAGCAGCGTACCGTTCGCCTGCTGACCATTCCGGCAACGGTTGAGCGTCTGGATAACGACACTGTAAATGATGAAGAGGTGATTGCCCAATATGAACTTAACGCAAAGCGTTATGAGATCCCAGAGCAGGTTTCACTGGAGTATATTGAGCTATCGGTAGCTCAGTTGTCTCAAGGGATAAGTGTTGATGCAGCTGAAGTAGAGGCGCTCTATGAAGAGCGTAAAGAGAACCTAGTCGCAGATGAAGAGCGTCAGGCAAGCCACATCCTGCTTGAACTGCCGGAAGGTGCCGATGATGCAGCGGTTGCCGCAGTAGAGTCCCGTCTAGCAGAGGTGCAGAGTAAGTTGACTGCAGGAGAGTCATTTGAGGATCTAGCCAAGCAGTACTCTAGTGATCCCGGTTCAGCAACTGTTGGAGGAGACCTCGGCTTCTTCCCGCGCGGAATTATGGTGCCTGAATTTGATGAGGCAGTATTCAGTATGGCTGAGGGGGAGACCTCAGAGCCTATTCGTACCCAATTTGGTTACCACTTGATCCGTCTGCAGGCGATTCAGGCCGAGGAGATGCGTTCTCTGGATGATGCACGTGCTGAGTTGAGCGAGGAGCTGAAGAGACGTGTAGCGGAAGAGCGCTTCTATGAACTCTCTGAGATGATGTCGAATAACGCCTATGAAGAGCCAGATTCGCTGGAGGGGGCTGCAGCGGTTGCAGAGCTTAAGGTACAACAGAGTGCGCTGTTTAACCGTCAGGGTGGTATGGAAGGGGTGAGCAGTAAGCCGGCGGTGATTCAGGCAGCCTTCTCTGATCTGGTGTTGAATGAAGGGAAGAATAGTGATCCTATCGAACTGGCCGATGACCATATGGTCATCGTGCGTCTACTGGAACACCGTCCTGCAGCGCGTAAGCCGCTGGATAGCGTAAAGGCCGAAGTAGTGAAAGCAGTACTGCAACAGCGCGCAGAAGTTATGGCACGTAAGCAGGGGGCAGCATTACTAGAGCAGCTGCAACAGGGGAAATCTACTCCACAGCAGGTGACGGAAAGCAGTAAACTCAGCTGGGATCAGAGCCAGATAGTAAAACGTAGAGACGCTACTATTCCGCAGCAGGCGATGGCTCGACTATTTCAGGTTAAGCTGCCAGAGACGGGCGTAGTTCAGTTTGCAGGGGTAGATCTGGGGCGTGGTGGTTACGCGCTGATGGAGCTCTCTGCGGTCAAGGATGGCGAGCTGTCTACTCTGGATGCAGAGAAAAAAGAGCAGCTGCGTCGTGAACTGTCAGGCAACCATATGAAGAGCCACTACCAGAGCTATATTGCTAGCTTGCGCAGTGGGGCAGATATCGTGATTTATCAGGATCAGTTGAATTAAGAGATTTTATCCTTGGTCAACTATCGGTTGAATGGCGTAAGGATCTTGTGTTAAATTTCGTCTTATATGTAAGGAAAATTACATATTATTGGAGGCTGGGGTTGGGAAAGCAGTCCGCTTCTGTTGGATGATGAGAACACTAGAGGATCTTACGCATTGATCAATTCTGCCAATAAGGCCGCGCTTTTTTGCGGCTTGATACTTTCTGCACCGGCTATACAGGCCCAAGTCGATGAGCCGGAAGATCTGTTTGCCCTTGATCTGGGGCAGTTGATGGATATGGAGGTGGAGATTGCCACCGGTACCAAAAAAACGCTGAGTAAGGCGCCTGCTGCAGTGACCCTGATTACAGCAAATGACCTGAAGAAAACGGGTGCGACCAATGTCATTGAAGCGCTGGAGGGGGTGCCTGGTGTTCATGTTCGTTATAATCGCTCATTCTATACCCCCTTTATCCATATTCGAGGCACCAACACTAACCAAGTTATGTTGATGGTGAATGGTCAATCTCTACGCAGTGTGATCTCCCCTTGGCCACAAGATGTGTTTTGGAAGGGGATGTCAGTCAATGCTGTGGAGCGTGTTGAAATTATTCGCGGTCCCGGCTCTGCCTTGTATGGATCACAGGCGAGCGCAGGCGTGGTAAATATTATTACCAAAACGGCAAACGATATTGAAGAGAGTGAAGCAGGTCTTCGTGTTGGTAGCTTTGATACCCAGTCTGTTTTCGGGCAATATGGCACCACCCTTAATGAGATGAGGGCTGGAGCTACCTATGATATCTCTCGTACTGAAGGGCATAACCCCTATATTGTTTCTGACAAATCGGGTAGTTCTGATGATATTGGTCTAGGTTATAAAAATGTTGATCTGCGTACTTATCTAGCTCAGGACAGTTGGCGTATTCAAGCCGACTTTATCCATAATTTTGATACTGAATCGGGGCTAGATGGCGGTACAGGATTTTTTGATCCAATAACCTCTGCAGAGACACGCCGTATTAATTTGGGTTGGGATTACAGTAATCGTAACTTGATTTCGGACTGGAAACTGGATGCAAAAATGCACTATCAGAATATCTACTCCTCTTCAGGAGATGGGTATTATTATGGGGATACGAAACAAGAGCGTTCCAATGAGCATCATCTAACAACAGAGGTAAGTGGCCTTTATAGTGGGGCTGCTGACCATGAGATCACCTTGGGCCTTGGGCATAAGTGGCTTAAGTTGGATGATGTTACTTCCATTTTGAATGGGGTGGAAAATACTGGTACTGCAGCAGCTTTTGCAGAGGTTGCTACACGCAATGAGAATTTCTTGTATCTGCAGGATGTTTGGGAATTTTCGGATAATTTGGAGTTCACTGTAGGTGGTCGCTATGACAGCGACTCTGATTTCGATAGTGTTTTTAATCCGCGTGCCGCAGTGGTTTGGAAGAGCTCTGAAAAGTTGACCAGTAAGTTGCTGTATGGGGAGGCCTTTAGAGCCCCATCTTTTGTTGAGTTACAGAAGAAACGTTATGCAGTATTGAACCCAGAAAGTTCAAAGACTATAGAGCTTGCATTCAATTATGTGGTAAATAGAGAGCTGTCGTTGAGCATGAACCTGTTTGAATTTGATTCAAAAAATGTCATCAAGTTCAGTGGTAGTACTGGCACCTATTATAATGGTGGAAACTATGGGGTTAATGGTGTTGAGTTGGAGGCGCAGTGGGTGCCTCGGAATGATCTGCGTATCTCCGGAAATGTCACAGCCCGTAGGCCAGATGAGAACAGTGAGCGTAATGACTATGAACCCTATAAAGATGGCTATCTGCGTGTTGATTGGGAGTTTAAGCCAGCGTGGAACTTAGATGTTCAGGCGAACTGGACTGCGGATCGCCGTCGCAGTAGCTCCAATAGTACTTCTGTTACAACAGGAGCCTATAATGGTCTGGCTCGCCCAGACTTGGATAATAATTTTGTGGTTGATACTACCGTTAGATATGAGCACTCTAATCAATGGGAGTTTGCGGCATCAGTCAAAAATTTGCTGAATGATGATGCTCGGGAATCAACGGGTAAAACGGTTCTATTAGATCTCCCATTACCAGAACGTAATGTTTTTGTGGAAATGCGTTATAAATTCTAATTGGATGAACTTTTCACCTACTGTGTGTCTGTAAATACACGTATAATTCAGATATTAGTTTAATCAAGTCTTTGATGAGGGATTTGTAAGCGCGTGGGAAAGTGGATAGAAAGAGTCTTTGAACGAGTTGCTGGAAAGTTATTTGCCGTGCTGTTGTCAGCAACGGTGATCTGCCTCCCAGTAACAGCTGCAGAGATTCCTGAGTATAAACTAAAAGCCGCTTTCCTCTACAACTTCGCATCCTTTACAGCATGGCCAGAGGATTCGGCCACATTCCAGCTCTGTATTTTTGGTGAAGACCCCTTTGGCTCTCACCTAAAACAGATCACCTCCAGAAAACGTAAGAAACATGCCATTGAAGCACGTGTAGTGCAGACCATTAAAGGACTCAATGGGTGTCAGCTCGTGTTTATTGCCCCATCAGCCAGTAATCGAATTAATCAAGTTCAGGACTCTATCGCGGGGAAGCCTGTCCTCACGGTTGCCGATAGCTCGGGCGCGCTGGAGAGTGGCGTTATGGTCAACATGGAGACTCGCAAAGGGAGGGTCTACTTTGAGGTCAATCTGCGTCAAGCCAGACAGCACAATTTGACAATGAGCTCCAAGCTGTTGAGATTGGCAAAGCGGGTGGTTCGATGAGTGTTGATCAAGAGCAGACCTCACTGGAACAGCGTCTCGGGAGAATTAACCGAAGCACCTTAGTGGCTGTGTTGAGCTTTGTGGTGGTGATTGTTGTAGGGGCGAACTTGATCATGCAACTGGCCTCCTTGGTTGAAACCAATCGTGCACAGAGCGAAGTGCTTGCAGATAACGCCACAGCAAGTTTGATGTTTGGTGATGTTAAGGCCGCTGAAGAGCTGCTCTCCAGTATGCGCCATACCCCCGATGTCTACTGTGCGGTTCTCTATGATCAGAGTGGGGCACTGTTTGCGCAGTATCAACGAGTGATTCAGTGTGCATCATTGATCTCTCCTTATCTCGATACCCAACAGCAGTCACTGCTGTCTGGGAGTAGCCGGATTCAGTTGAAGACACCTGTTGTTCATGAAACGGAGCAACAGGGTACGCTGCTGCTCTATGTGGATCTCTCATCGCTGTATCAGGCGCTGATGCTACAGTTGCTGATTGTATTCTTTGCCGTATTTATTGGGTTACTGATGGCCCGGAGAATACTCTCTCGATTGACACGTTCTGTGCTGGAGCCTGTAGCAGGCTTGAGTGAAATGATGGATCAGGTATCAGAGCATGCGGATTATAGTGTACATGCAGAGCCTAGTGAAATTACTGAACTGGATGTGCTCTCTAGTGGATTCAACACCATGCTCAAACAGATTGAGTCGAGAGACCAGAAACTGGCTGAACACCGTCAAGATCTGGAGTTACAGATTACAGCGCGCACCTATCAACTGGAAGAGGCCACGCGTGAAGCTGAGGCGGCAAACCATGCAAAGAGTGCATTCCTTGCCAATATGAGCCATGAGATCCGTACTCCGATGAACGGTATTATCGGGTTGACCCATCTGGTATTGCAGAGTGAACTCTCTACGCGACAACATGACTTTGTCAACAAAATTGAGTCTTCAGCACATACGCTGCTATCCATTATTAACGATATTCTCGACTTCTCCAAGATTGAGGCGGGACAGATGGAGATTGAACAGGTCGATTTTGCCTTGAATGACGTGCTCAATCAACTGGCGGATATTACCGTTTTTCGGGCCTCAGAGGTGGGGCTGGAGGTTTTGTTTGATATTGATATGGCGGTGCCAACCCACCTAGTGGGTGACCCATTGCGCCTGCAACAGGTGCTGATCAACCTTACCAACAATGCGATCAAGTTCACCAAACAGGGAGAGATCATTGTCCTCGCAGAGCTGAAGCAGCAGTTACAGGGGGGAGTAGAGATCCATTTTGCGGTGTGTGATAGTGGAATTGGAATGAGTGAGAGTGAACAGCAGCGGCTGTTCCAATCCTTCAGTCAGGCAGATAGTTCAACCACCCGGAAATATGGGGGGACAGGTCTCGGCCTAGCCATCTCTAAACAGCTGGTTGAACGGATGGGGGGAGAAATTTGGGTTGAAAGTGAGAAGGGGGTTGGAAGTACCTTCCACTTCACGGTACAGCTGGGGCTGGGAGAAGAGACGGTAGATATCTCTGAATTAAAGCAACGCCTCGATGGTGTACGAATCCTTATTGTGGATGATAATGAGGCCTCACGCCAGATCTTGTTACACGCACTCAGTGCCTGTCCGGGGATTGTGGATGTCGCTGCCTCCGGTTTTTCTGCGATGACGATGTTGGAGCAGGCACAGGCGGATGGAACCCCTTATCAAGTGGTGTTGATGGACTGGAAGATGCCCGAGATGGATGGGGTTGAGACAGCAGAGAAGATACAGCGGCAGCAAAACCTTAATGCTCCCCCCATTATCATTATGGTGACGGCTTACCAGCGCAGTGAAGTAGAGCGTAGAACAGATACGGTTGATCTTGCAGGTTGGGTGACTAAGCCATTCTATCCGGGGCAGTTGTTGAATATGGTTGCACGCTCATTGAGTGGAGAGAGTCCCGCATCGTTACAGTCAACGGGTGCAGTTGTTGACGAGATGTCACCCTCTATGGAGCTGTTGGCTGGAAAGCATATTCTACTGGTTGAAGATAACCTAGTGAATCAGGTGGTTGCAAAGGAGATTCTGCTTAGTGTCGGGGCAGTGGTTAGTGTAGCGAATAATGGTCTTGAGGCGGTACAACAGGTCTCCACTCAGCGCTTTGATGCGGTGTTAATGGATGTGCAGATGCCACAGATGGATGGTTATCAAGCAACACAAGAGATTCGCAAGAGTCAAAGTGCGGTGGAGTTACCGATTATTGCGATGACAGCCAACGCAATGAAGGGCGACCGAGAGAAGGCGCTTGAGATGGGGATGAATGACTATTTATCAAAACCGGTCGAGGTGGAGAAGTTATACGAGAAACTCTCTCTCTGGTTGCCGAGTCAGAGTAGTGCAGTGGTTGCGGATGAGCGAGATGTGGCGGTAATCGCGATAGAGGATTGGCCAGACAGACTGCCTGGATTAGATATTGAAGACGGGGTGCGGCGTGTAGTCGGTAAGCGAGAGATCTATATTCATGTACTCAATAACTTTGTGTCAGAGAAACACGATTTTATGGAGCGCTTCTCCAAAGTGTTAGAGAGGGATGACCAAGAGCTGTTGAAGCAGATGATTCACTCACTCAAAGGGGTGGCTGCTACTATCTCTGCGAAGGAGTTGGCCCTGCTTGCGCGACAGGTTGAGGCAGATATTCATGACGGTATAGCGGTGAGTGAGCAGCAACTGGAGCAGCTACAACAGGCGCTGGATCAGGTCCTTGACTCTATTCAGCAACTCACAGGAGAGTCTTGAAGGTACCTCTAAAAATAGTAATTTTTCTGTGAGTGCAAGAAAGCACCGCACGGAGCTTCGTCTCGCGGGCGCTTGCGCCAACCGCAGTGTACATGCGAGTACATGAGGATTCGAGTACGGAGCTGACGTAGCAATTGCTGAAAAAGTGCATTTTTAGAGGTGCCTTTGAGGATTATTACTCTTTGCTCTCCATAAAGATCTTCTGCCCCAAGCTGACACACCCCAACGGGATCACAAACAGCGTCAGTAGCGTCGAGACAAAGACCCCAAACAGCAGAGAGATCGCCATCCCCTGAAAAATCGGGTCGGTGATGATGACTGAAGCACCCAACACCAGCGCCAGTGCAGTAATCAGAATGGGGCGGGTACGTGCCTTCACCGCCATGATCACCGCTTCGATTAGCTCTTCTCCTTGATGTACCTGATGGATGGTGAAATCTACCAACAGAATCGAGTTGCGTACAATGATCCCCGCCAGTGCAATCCACCCAATCATTGAGGTTGCAGTAAAGTCAGCCCCCAGAATCCAGTGGCCGGGGATGATTCCCAACAGCGTTAGCGGAATCGGAGCCATGATGATCGCAGGGATGAGGAAGTTGCCAAACTGCCACACCACCAGCATATAGATCGCGATCAGGGCGACAATAAAGGCCGTTCCCAAGTCACGGAAGGTCTCGAAGGTGACGGTCCACTCGCCGCTCCACTCAAAGCCAGATTGGCGGTCATTGGCGGGGGCAGTGGTGTAGTGGGGTTGCAGTGTCACACCATCTGGAGTTTTGTACTGCTTCAGTCGCTCCTCGATATCGAACATCGCATAGATGGGAGCTGCGTAGGCACCCGTGGTATCTCCCATCACAAACTCAACCGCACGCAGATCTTTGTGGAATACCATCTGCTGGCGTGGTAGGCGCTCAAAATGGCCCAACTCAGAGAGTGGAATGGTACGCCCATCCTGAGTAGAGATTGGCATATTGTTGAGATTGCTGAGCTCTGCCCGCTTCTCCAGCGGAACCAGCAGGGTGATCCACGTTGGCTCCTGTACACCGGGCTGCTTCAGATCGATCACCTTGAACATCCCCATAGCCATTGCCAGATGTTGGTTGATAGTGGTGACCGATACCCCTTGGCGAGCGGCCTTCTGTATATCCACCTTGAAGTTCCAGTAGTCGCTGGGGGCGCGGATAAAGTTATCGACATCGGTGACCAGTGGCGAGCTGCGGAACAGCTTGGTCATATCACGAGCAACTTGACGACGGGTTTCTGCATCGGGGCCATGGATCTCTGCAACCAGTGTCTGTAGTACAGGGGGGCCGGGGGGCATCTCAACCACCGTCAAGGTGGCATGGGATTTTAGCGATAACGGGGTGAGTAGCGTACGAATTTCCGAGGCGATCTCATGGCTGCTGCGCTCTCGCTCCCGTTTATCTAGCAGTTGAATGGCGATATCCGCATTCCACGGCATCTCTCGCATATAGTAGTGGCGTACCAGCCCGTTAAAGTCGAAGGGCTGTGCCGTGCCGATATAACTCTGCAGAGAGAGCACTTCCGGTACTGATTGCAGCTTCTGCGCCATGGCACGGGTCAAATTGGCCGTCTCTGGCAGGGCGGTACCCTCTGGCATATCGATCACCACACTCAATGTCGGTTTGTTATCAAACGGCAGCATCTTTACGGTTACGCTCTTGCTGTAGAACATCAGCATAGAGAGGGCGAAACTGACGATCAGCAGCATAAAGAAGCCCCAACTCAGCAGGCGGCTACTCATCAAGCTACAGAGTGCGCGGTGGAAAAAGCTGTCGAGACTGGAGTCTAGGCGCTGTTCTCGCTCCTCCATCTTCTGTAGGTGTTCCATTGGTGGGCGCATCCGCACCGAGAGCCAAGGGACAAAAATCAGCGCGGAGAATAGGGAGAGCAGCATGGCCACTGAACCCAGTACTGGAATCGGCTCCATATAGGGGCCCATCATGCCGCGTACAAAGCCCATAGGTACCAGCGCAGCGACCACGGTGTAGGTGGCGAGGATGGTGGGGTTACCCACCTCACGTACGGCATCGACCGCAATTTTGGTCGACATCTTGCCTGCACGCAGCCAACGGCGGTAGATGTTCTCTACCACCACAATGGCATCATCTACCAGAATACCGATGGCGAAGATCAGTGCAAACAGACTGACACGGTCAATGGTGTAGCCGAGAATCATTGCGATAAAGACCGTGGTCACCAGAATCACCGGAATGGTTAGCAGTACCACAATGGAGGGAGTGAGGCCCAGACTGAGCCATACCAGAAGGGTCACGGCAGCGGTGGCCACCAGCAGTTTGAAGAGTAGACCATTGACTTTGTCATTCGCTGTCTTGCCGTAATCACGACTCACCGTGACATGAATATTATCTGGGATCTTGTACCCCTTGAGCTGCTCCAGTTCCGCCAAGATGTTGTTAACCACCTCAACCCCATTGGTGTTGGGCTGTTTGGCTAGGGCAATGGTGACGGCTGCCGCATCGCTTACGCTGCGCATCTCCTGATCAGGGTGGGCTGGGCCATTGGCGTGTAGTACCATGGAGCGGGTCTCCTCCGGCCCCTCAACCACTTTGGCGATATCGCGGATAAATATAGGTGCCCCTTGATGTTGGCCCACCACCAGATTTTCCACATCGCTACGGCTCTGCAGGAACCCCCCTGACTTGACGAAGTTATAGCGTCCATGAGATTCGATTGAACCGACCGTCATACTGCTATTGAAACCCTGTAGGGTCATCGCAATCTGCCCCAGACTGATGCCGAACCCTTCCAGTCGTACGGGTTCCACTTCAACCCGAATTTGGCGTTGACGACCACCCACTACAAATCCAGTCCCTGTCATCGGTAGCTGTTTGAAGTGTTGCAACAGATCCACCGCCAGAGTACGTAACACCTCATCATCAACCACCTTTGACCAGAGGGTGAGGGTGACTACCGGTACATCATCCACCTCCTTGGGTTTGACAGAGGGAGGCTCTACACCGGGGGGGAGTAGTTTCAGATTGGAGCTGATCTTACTGTGTACCTGAACCAGTGAAGGGCCCATCGGCTCTCCCACCTCAAACTCCATGGTGATCAGCCCATAATCGTAGTCACTCATCGAATAGATATGCTTCAGGTTGGGGATCTCACTCAATACCCGCTCAAAAGGGTCGATGGTGAGGGCAGAGATCTCCTCAGGTGATGCGCCGGGGTGTTGAAACACAATATCGATCATCGGCACCGAGATCTGAGGGTCCTCTTGTCGAGGGGTGCTGAATAGGCCATAAATGCCGATCGCCAGCATCAGAAAGAAGAAGAGAGGGGAGAGTGGGGAGTGGATAAAGGCGTTGGCGATCTGTCCGGCCATCCCTAAGTTTTTCTCATCCAGCTCCTCTTCGGTAAGGTGGGACTGATCGGCCTGCTTGTTATGAATGTGCCGACTGCAGGCTGTTTTGGCCTGTAGATAGGAGAACTTGAAGAAACTCTTCCCGGAGGGCTTGATCATGGGTCAACTCACTGATGGATGGTTATCCTTCAAGTATATCACTGATTATTTCTGTTTCCAGTAAAACGTTGATTTGCAGCAGCAATGGCGCACTGCCCTATCGCAATACCTTGATCACTGCTGGGGATCTTGGCTGGAGTGAGTACCTCTAGCCCCGCACTGCGTAGCTGTAGTGAGACCCCCTCCAATAACAGTCGGTTCTGGAATACCCCCCCTCCCACGGCAACGGTCTCTATCTGTTGCTGTTGGCAGAGCTGTATAGCGGTTTCGGCTACCGCATGGATCAACCCTTGATGAAAACGGGCGGCGATCGTGGCAGGATCGGTGCCCTGTTTGAGATCATGCAGTAGTGCTCTCCATAGCGTCTCCCACCTCAATTGGATCACTCCATGCTCTGTCGTCGTGGTGTAGGGGTAAGCGGATTCATTGGGAGCGGTCGTTGCCAGTGACTCCAGTGTGATTGCAGCCTCTCCCTCAAATGAGAGCTGTTCAGGGGCTATACCAATGGCGGCAGCTACCGCATCAATCAGACGGCCGCAGGAGGAGGCGAGGGGGCTATTAAGATTCTTTTCGACCATCTGCTGCAGGGTGTGGAGGGGTTTCTGCTGTAGTGTCTGAATAAGCTCCAGATCACGATACTGCTCCAGCAGTTGAGTATGCTCCTCTATTGCCAGAAGCTGTGCGACGGTATTGCGCCATGGTTCTCGACTGGCTTTGGCCCCACCCGGCATTGCAATCGGGGCAAAGTGGCCCAAGCGTTGGTAGTGACTGTAGCTGGCGAGCAGAAATTCACCGCCCCAAATTGCGCCATCATCTCCATAACCGAGCCCATCGAGCGCAATCCCCAGCAGTGGTGGGTTGTTGAGGGGGCGCTGGTGCTCTACCATACAGGCGGCAATATGGGCGTGATGATGTTGTACCGCTACCAATTTCACCCCTCGTTCCATGGCCCACTGTCTACCCAGTTGAGAGGGGAGATAATCGGGATGTCGATCCACAACGATGGTCTCTGGATGGTGGTCAAACAGTTGCTGAAAGAGTTGGTGGGTCTGTTGGTACGCCTGCAGGGTGGAGGCATCTTCTAGGTCACCGATATATTGAGAGAGGGTGACTCGCCCCTCACGCAGCAGTGCAAAGCTGTTCTTTAGCTCTCCCCCCATTGCCAGCATGGGTGGGACATCTTCAAAGCCGTCAGGCAGTGGCAGAGTCTCAGGTGCCGCTCCACGGGCATGACGGATCACCCGTATCTGTTGGTCGGCCTCCCGCACAACGGAGTCATCCACTCGGTTGATGATTTTACGGTCATGCAGTAGCCAATAGTCGGCAATGCCAGAAAGCTCTTGAACTGCCGCTTGGTTGCTGATGCACTGAGGTTGCCCACTGTGGTTGCCAGAGGTGAGCACAATGGGGTGTTCCAGCGCTCTCATCAGTAGATGATGCAGGGGAGAGTAGGGGAGCATAAAACCGATGCTCTGCTGTAGCGGGGCAATTGCAGCAGGAAGCGGTTCTCCCTGTTGTTGCAGAATGACAATGGGGGCAGCTGGACCCTGTAGTGCCTCGCTCTCCAGTGTTGTGGGTTGTGCATAACGCCTGATCTGTTGTAGATCTTGAGCCATCACTGCCAGCGCCTTAGTGGGGCGTTGCTTGCGCTGTCGCAGTGTGTTGATGGCTGATTCACTGCTTGCATCACAGGCGAGATGGATACCCCCAATCCCTTTGATCGCTACAATCTTACCGCTGCGCAACTGTGCAGCAGCTTCAGTGATGGGGTCACCATCAACCTGTTTTCCATTGCGATCCTCTAACCAAAGTTGTGGGCCACATGCGGGACAGCAGTTGGGTTGGGCATGAAAGCGGCGGTCAGCAGGGCTGTCATACTCCTGTTGACAGGCCGGACACATAGTAAAGGGTGCCATCGAGGTGTTGGGGCGATCATAGGGTACAGCGCCAATAATTGATAGGCGCGGCCCACAGTGGGTACAGTTGGTGAATGGGTAGCGATAGCGGCGATTATCAGGATCGTGAACATTGGCAATGCAGGCAGGGCAGGTGGCAGCATCGGCAGCCACCCCAGTGGTGACATGGCCCCCACGACTGGGGATGATGGTGAAGTCATTGGGGGGAGAGCCTGAAAGAGGGGTGTGCTCCAGTCGCTCGATAATCGCCAATGGGGGAGGACTGCTCTGTAGTTGCTGCAGAAATTGTTCGAGTGAGTTGGGCTCCCCCCACAGCTCAATAGTGACCCCATCAGCCCCATTCCAGACCGACCCGGTTAGCTTCAGCTCATTGGCGATCTTCCATACGGTAGGGCGAAACCCAACCCCCTGCACCACACCGTTCACCTGAACCTGTAGACCTTGCTGGAGTGTATGACTCATTGTGTGCCCCTCCTGCGGTGCAGGGCCAGTGTCAGTGGAGTACGTGACTTGGGTACCTTATGCACAAAGTTATAGCGTGCAATATGGTAACTGGGGTCAAAGCCATAGAAGTTCATCCGCATCCGCTCCAGCTCAGCAGTTCGATAACTGGCGAGTGGGCGCTTTGCCTCATCAGAGGCTCTCTGTTTCTGCTTCTTCTCCATGAGCTGTGGAAAGTTCAGTTGCTCGGCCTGCTCAATACAGTGGCTGATAAATTGGTTGCGAGGTAGATCAAAGCAGGCATCAGCCAACCCCAATTCAGTAGCCTCACGGCTGCCCATCGGCAGACGAGACTGGGTGATCTGTTCTGCATTCTCCGCACCACAGTGGCGTGGTAGCAGGTAGCTCCAGTACTCAGAGCCATAGAGGTTACCCATATCCTTATAGTGGGGGTTCAGCACCACACCACTGCGCACCCAGAGTAGATCGGCAGCACGGGCAAGAAAGACCCCACCGGCCCCTGCATTGCCTTGCAGTGCACTGATGATCAGCTGTCGGTCGCTGTTGATAATCTCCAGTGCCAGGTCATCCATCGCATTGATGTTCTCCCAAGAGGCATCGGCTGGGCTATCGGCGGCCTCGATCTGGTTGAGGTCCATCCCATTGGACCAGTACTCCTCTCCTCCCAGCAGCAAAATTGCCTGGGTGTTCTGTCGCTTTGCCTGTTGTAGAGCGCGTTGTAGGTTGTGACAGCGCTCTGTACTCATTACGCCGTTATAAAACTCAAACTGGAGCAGGCCAATTCCCCCGATCTCTTGATAACGAATTTCTGAGTAGCCCTGTTCGATAACAGGTACCTTGGACAGCTCCTGCTGTAGTACCTCTGTTGCAGGTAGCTTGAAGGGGTGAGGGCTCTGCTTATCGCGAATGGCTCCAATCCACACCGCCTTGTTATCTGCAGTGGCTATACAGAGGGCAGGGTCACACTGCCCAAGCACGTTGCCCGGTTTGCCATTAAGATGGGGTTCTGGGTGCGCATTATAGAGATAGAGTTTACGACCATAGAGCGTATCTAAAAGGCCGGGAGATCCATCTGCGCTCTGGATCTTGCGTAGAATGGTTTGTTGGTTGTCACTGCTCCAGTCAATTGCACGGTCACCCTGTTTTACCAGCGGTTGCTCCCTCTGTTGAGCGCTATCGGCGATGGCTGTTTGAGGAGTGGGCTCTAAGTGGCCTTCAATAAATGTGGCTACCGCTTGTAGAGTAACCCGACAGGCTACCTCGGTCACCTCTTGTCGATAAAGACTACCCTTGGCTGCACTGCGCATAGGAAAGCGCTCATAGCCCCAGACATCACCGCCATCCATGATCTCATTGGCCTGCAGTAGGGTCACGCCCCACTCAGATTCTCTGTTGAGAATGGCCCAGTCTAGCGCAGAGGGGCCACGGTCTCCCGGTGGGCCGGGGTGGAGGATCAGGCAGGGGAGTTTTCCCCAGATGGTTTCAGGAATGGCCCGTTTCAAAAAAGGGGCAATCAACAGATCAGGTTCAAACAGAGCAATTGCCTCGGTAGTCACGCTGTCATGAATATCCAGTTCGACGCTAACTTGGTGACCCGCTTCACGTAACTCCACAAACAGCCGCTGGCTTAAGCCATTAAAACTATGAGTCAGCAGCAGGATTTTCAGTGATGGTTGAGCGGAGTTCATTCAGAAGTAGATGGTACGCTGTGCATATTTTTTAGATCATCATACTATGAATAGTTGGTTCGCCGTTTACGGTGATTGACCTAACGGGGTAAAGTCCTCAATAAGGAGTTATTCGCACACCTTCATAGAACCGGAAAGTATTTTTCTGTAATTGTTACAGGAAATGTTTAGAACTCAGGCAGAAAAAACCCGCCGAAGCGGGTTTTGGTTGAGGCGTTACAGTAAAAAGAGTTATTTAGAATCGTGCTTTGAGCGGTCACGGCTTGCGACCCACACCCAGAGTATCCCAACCCCGATAAACAGCACTTGTACTAAGATATCATCAGGAGTCATTATTCATATCCTCTATCATGTTTTCTGCACTCTCTTCGACGTGTTTAAATCGTAACACAGCCAGATAACCTACTGCCAATCCAGCCACGCCCCATACATCCATTCGATCAATCTCAAACATATGGCGCAATCCACCCGCCACAGAACTGAGGCCTACAGCAGCGAGAACAGCCATTTTTGTTCTAGCCAGCCCTACAGACT
>Ga0209045_1001168_pt1 | contig 25440 bp, 16 predicted proteins | sample SaaInlLV_10m_DNA_4_FD_184664 | JGI IMG/M metagenome (GOLD analysis project Ga0209045, IMG submission 184664) | Marine microbial communities from expanding oxygen minimum zones in the Saanich Inlet - Saanich Inlet SI072_LV_200m_DNA (SPAdes) (version 2) | ecosystem: Environmental > Aquatic >...
TATTCCAATAGGGTAATACGATAGCAATAGAAAAGGACAATCGCGGAAGGCTATGGGGGACAGGAGTTTGGCGCGCGCGCTCGGGGCGGAAAGGTGTACTACGGACCCAATCTACAGTAAACTACCGCTAGCGTCTTGATGAATCTCGACGATTCCTGTTTCACTTTGCCGATCAGGTCAACCGGCAACACTTTCTTGCCGATGTCCACAAGCATGTGTACATGGTCATCGGGGCCGCCCACGACGACATAGGGACACCCACAGTTCCGTGCCAACGTGGCCAGGTAGGCATGGACGCGTGAGCGAATTCCGTCGTCCAACCACCGTTGATGGCCCTTCGTTGAGAAGATGATGTGCACATAGATTTGGCAGAATGACTGTGGCATATCTCGCGATCCTGTGTGTTCAGCTGATGTGCCCCTTTAGGGCACGGACTCCCACACACTACCACCCAGGCCGTTGGCCTGGGCTACGATGGAGTCGGCCCTTTGGGCCTACGAATTCACCCAGGCTAAATCCCGCGTTCTGCCATTCCCCGCGCTGGCAAAGATCCTGGCGGTCTAGACCGACGCCCCCCCCCTCATGTGATCTGCGGCAGCAATCGGGCCAATTCGTCGCGTTGCTCCCCCGTCACACAGGGCTCAGTCGCAGGCATCATCAATTCATCAACGAGTGCCTCAGCTCGCGTCGCAAGGTCAGACCGGCCACCGGCCTCCCAGTTTTCCCGCTTGCCACGCCACAGGAGCCGCGGCTCGAAAAGCTCCTCACGAAAATGGTCGAACGTGTGTTGATGGCTGAGATACTCACCGGCGATGCCGACTTCACGTACCACGTCCTCAGCAAGCGTTTCGTCGGTCACCTCGACACCTCGCCTGAGACGCCCCACGTAGCCGAGAATCTCGTGGTCGATCAGTGCCATGGCCGGCGACACCGTAAGTTCCGACTCCAGCTGCCCCAGCCCCCAGACCAGGCTCACTCCGGCATCCAGGTGCGTCTTCCATCCGAGAGACTTTTCCAGTGCCGCCTGCGCATCCGGCTGCATCGCCTCCGTCGACACCCATGAACACGAAGGAAGCCGGTAGAAACGCCCCATCGCCCCGCTCACTTCCGCCAGAAGGTGGTTTTCCGGCCCGCCTGTGACGGCCTCACCAACCTTCATGTCCATCACGTGAGCCAGGCCGAGGTTGTAGATACAGGGGCGGCCTGGCTCCAGGAGTTGATTCACCACGAGACCGGCCAGAATCTCGGCGTTGCCCACCGCGGCCGCGCCGGCCAATGTCACCGGCCCGGATGCTCCAGCCATGGGTTCGCCGTTGATCGTGGTCGGGATCCCGTGACCTGCCGTGCGACTGAAAATCTCCAGAGCAAGGCGTGTCCAGCGTAACGGGCCGTGAGCAGTGAACCCAACGCTGAACCAGGGCATGTCTCCCAAGACCGACCGCATCCGGCACATGATGTCCGCACTCTCGGGGCTCGCGCAGAGCACGCGGATGTGTTTCGTCGTGTTGGCCGCCATGGTTGCCAGCCCAATCACGTCCGCTGCACCGGGAGGAACATCCGCCAACGACATCCCGAACACCCCATCGACGGAGGGCAGTCGATCCAAAAGGCGCGCATAGTCCGCCATGTCATCCTGGGTGAATCGACGGACCTCGCCACGACGATGCAGATTCATTCCGGGAGTGGACCACACCCGTGGGGGTGTGCCTTCGGGCGCAACAGTGTGGCCGCCGTCGCGACGATCGGCGAGGAAGACGTCGGAGGGAGCCCGATCCAGCGCATCCCGGACGAGTGCCTCGGGAAACCGCACCGTCTGGGCATCGAGTCCCGGTTCGCCCCCAGCCTTGACTAACAGCTCCAAGATACCGTCGTGCTCCAGCCGCACACCCGGATCAGCCAGCAGCCGCAACGACGTCTCGTGGATCCGTTCCGCATCAATGGGTGATACCATGCGATCAACCCTCACTGAGCCACTCAAGAAAGCGCTGAGCGCAAGCATCCAGATTCTCGATGGCGCCCCCGCCACGGAGTGGGGAACACATCTCGTAGGCAGCGGTCCCGTCGAAGCCTCCATCACGGAGTCCACGCAGGAAATCGGCATTGGCCAGGTCACCATCCCCCATAGGCACAGCGCGCACAAGATCGGGTCCGGCCGCCCGGTAGTTGATCAGCGCCGGGTCATAAGTAAAACGAGGCAGGCGCACGTAGTCGGCAAAAGTCGTGTGAACCGCGTGCGGCGCCATGGCTCTTGCGGTTTCGTACGCGGATTCCCCCCGCAGACATGGCGACCAGGCATCGAACATGAGCTTGCAGTTTGGTCGATCAATGTCGGCCAATAGTTCCAGCAGTGCTTTACTGTGGACGGCGACGTCGTGGTGATTCTGGATGCCGACGGTAACTCCGAGATCCGCGGCCACGTCACAACACTCCCGGATGGCGTTGACCGTGCGGGTCCAATTCTCGGCCAGGGGCAGATCATCGCGCTCGTAGGAGGTGAACACGCGCACCAAATTGCAGTCCAGGCCCTGGGCGAACTGCGCAAGCGTGCGGGTGTACGAAACCTGCATCTCGATGAACGGGACTTCACCGCTCTCCACGCCGCCGGCAAAGTTCGTGTAACCCGCAACACAGGCCACATCCACCCCACAAGCCCGGCAGTGTCCTGCGAGGTCCGCAATCTCCTCCGGACCATAGTCCAGCACGCTCAGGTGCGGGCGCTTGGCCATGAGCATCACCGCGGGGTAACCAAGCTCAGCCGCGTGACTGATGAACCCCTTCAGGTCCAGGCTCGCCTGCCCCCAGAATCCTGCATAGCTGACGGAAAACAGAGTGGGTGTCATCGGGAGACCTCCTGGGCGCGCCAGACTTTGGTGACGGCGTCGCGAATGTCGTCAATATCGCTGTCGGTCATGCGTGGCGTGATCATGGTTGAGACCATGCTGCCAATGATCGCATCTGTGTTCGGGCAGCATGCAGGGCTGTATGTACAGGCGTCGCCGGAGCCGACCGGGCCGAACGGCGGCATGTTGGGATGGGTCTGCCGCCTGGCCTGCACATACTCGCTGTGCAGGAGATTGCAGACCCGTGTCGTTGCACCTACGGGAATCCCTTCCGCAGCAAGCGCTTTGCCAAACCATGCGCCCTTGTCCGGCGTTTGTCGATCAATATACAGGGCGATGCCTGCGTCGCCGCCGTGATCACCGGTGTCGCGGAAGCGAATGCCGGGGCACGCCTCACTCAGTTCCCGAGTCAACCGCCCAAAATGGCTCTGTGTCACGGCCAGGACAGCCGAATCCAGCTTGCGCAGCTGGGCCAGGGCCACCGCGCCAGTCAGTTCGTTCATGCGGAACTGCGCCCCGGCAAACGGTTCGAGCTGCGGCTCTCCCTCGAGTTGGGCGGCCAGGGCCGGACGCAGACCACCCAGGTCATGATAGCGCGCAGCGCGCTCGAAGGTCAGTGGATCATTGGTGACCACCATGCCGCCCTCGCCACTGGTCATGATCTTGTTGTGCTGGAAACTGTAGCAACCGACATCACCGAGTGACCCAATGCGCTGTCCACGGAACGTCGCTCCACACGACTGGGCACAATCCTCAACCACCGCAACGGCACGTTTCTTCCCTATTTCCACAATGCGGTCGATGTGTCCGACGCCACCCATGAAATAGACAACGACAACCGCCTTGGCCCGAGGCGTGATCTTGCGTTCGAGGTCGTCCGGATCCACGCAGAGCGTGCGGTCAATGTCAGCCACCACGGGCGTTGCCCCGTGGAGTAGAGGGGCGTTGAAATCACTCAGCCACATCAGCGATGGCACAATGACCTCATCTCCCGGGCCAATCCCCAGGCCGGCCAGAGCGCAGAACAGGGCCGCCGAGCCGCTGGTCACCCCCAAAGCATGGCGCACACCAAAGAACTCACGTGCCTCGCGCTCAAGGTCGTCGACCATGTGCGGAGTGCCCTCGCCGTAGGACCGGAAAAGGCAGCGACTGCGAACGACTTCAGTGACCAGGGCCAGCTCCTCATCACCCACGACACTGGCCCCCCAGAACCGCGCAGGAAAGGGCTCGGTCCGGACCGGTGTCCCGCCGTTGATCGCAAGAGTGGCCTTCATTCAGTCCTCCGACTTCTTACAGGAACCTGTCTTGCCGTTGACGCTCAACCGAGGAGGTCACCGTTCAACTCGCCCCGGTGTCGGGCGTTTCGCATTGGCTGCTGACCGCTCGACCCGGATGTAATCAAAGCGACAGGTCCCGGTGAGTGGCTTGCCGGTCGCCACGTCAACACGTAGCTGGTGAAGGCGCCCGGTCCAGCCGGACACACCAGTCATGTTCACGGTGTAGGTCCGCGGGCCGTTGTCGTTGGGAACAACTGGGAAGGTGGTGGTCTTGGCAACGTCCCAGGCGGCATCCATCTCGGTGGTGAAGGCCAGACGCATGGTGGTGGCCGGGGTGTGGTTCTGGAATCGGAGCGTGATCGCTTCCCCGCCAGGAAGGTCGATGCCGAGAGGAGCAGGCGAAAGCAGGTGAGCATCTGAGCTCTCCTCGATTGCCAGGACGAAATAGCCACCGGCGACATACTTGACCGGGTGTGCCCGCGTCGGCCAGATCTCGTTCTTCCATTCCTGCAGACGCGTGCCCGGATTGACCTCGGCCCAACCTTCTTTATCCAGAGAACGGTTGAACTCCCAGGCGGCGACACTTGACGTACCAGGGGGCAGAATGTGGATCGCGACCATGTCACTGAGCCAGAGCTCGCCGTCATCGGCCACCAGGCGCAACAGGTAGTCACCGGGCATCGCGAAGGTGGCGTTGGTCTCCGGTGATGCCTCGTCGTCAAATGTGACCTGACCGGTCCCTTCGATGACCTCCCATTTGATGCGGAGCGGCTCACGGTTCGGCCGCCCGTCGTCGCCGACACGGCCCTCCAGGCGGAGCGTCCGGAGATCGGTCCGGAGGTCCTGTCCCGCGTCTACGGCCGGCGGACGATTGAACGGCATGGCCTGTTCCAGCTCCTTGACCGTCACGTAGCCGGAGTTGTTGGCCAGGACCCAGCTGGTCAGGGCCGGGGCTTCATTCACATAGAACTCAACGCCCGGGAGCGTGATGTAGCCATTGTCATGAATCCAGCCCGTGCTGCAACAGACACTGGGATCGGGTCGGCGGCCCCAGATAAAGACCTCGGCCGGGCCCAGCCTGAGAGCCCAGTTGTTCTTGATGAAGCGGTTGTTCCTGATCTCAAGGTTGGTGACTTGCGGGGCCTTCAGCCCGAGTACCTCGATGGCGGCGCCGGCGTTGTTTTCGAAGGTGCATTGCTCGACCAGGCAGCCGTTGCCCAGGGCCTCGAAGTCGATCCCTCCCTGGTCGTGGTTGCCGACATCCGGCATGTTCCGGAAGGTGCAGTTCCGGATGATCATGCCGTGGATATCCACCAGCATAATCCCCATTGTGCCGGCACTGGCGTGCCAACCGGAAGCGTCCAGGACACTGTTCTTCATCACGCAACGACGGACTCTGACCACCGCTGGATGCGGAGAGGTGTTGCGCACGGTGCAATCGTGGCAGTAGACTCGGTCGATGACCACGTCAGTGCCCTTCACAAAAAAGCCCCACGAGTTCTGGAACACTTCACAGTCACGCATCATCAGGCCCTTACCCCCGGCTCCGACAATGGCAATCCCGGCAGACGACCCGAGGCCATCGCCGGCGGCGCCCTCGCGGTGACGCCACTCGGGAATGCCGTGCGCGTTGGGCCGGTAGAGCCCTTCGATATGGTGGGCGATGCAGTCCTCAATCAACAGGCCCTGGTGTCCGCCACGAGTGTAGGTCACTACTAGGCCTTTTGCCGCATAGCAGACCACCAGGCCGCGGACTAGCAGATAGTCCGGATTGCGCACGAGCACGCAGCGATCCGCAATGTCCCAGTCCCGACGAATGATCGGGCGTGGTCCGTCGCCGTAGGCCCCGATTTCCGCCCAGTTCTCGGCCGTCCCAGCGGCCGACACCGTCAGCTCCTGGTTGATAACGCTCCCACGCCGGATCAGAAGCTTCTCACCGGGACCAAGCGTCTTCCCGTTGATGTTCGCGAAATCCTGCCAGGCCGATCCGGGTTCGGTCCCCGCGTTCACATTGCTGCCGGACACGGCGTCGATGTAGTAAGTGGTCCCACCAGCGGCGAACCGTGGCAGCGGAGGAACGGGGTCTCCCTCGGACGGGAGGAAGGTCAGCTCGTGCTGCGCGACCACAGGGCTGCAGCCCTCAGCACCCAACCGAATCTTCGCTACGCCCCTCGTGTCGCTGTCTGCCTGCACGGTCCACGTCACGGTCTCTTCCGATCCCATGGGCAACGCTTTGGTGTCTCGGCGGGAGTCTCCCAGGCAACGAATACCCTCAGGAAGCTCAAGATGCGCTGACCCCGGGCCGGCAGCCACGCCAACATTCCTGATCGTTACCGTGAGCGCCTCCGGCCGCCCAGCCCGCAGCAGCGCCCGCTCCTGGCGCACGTCGCACAGTCGCAAGACCGGCACGCGTGGGTTGACAACACGCAAGTGATCGATCAACATCCCGCTCCCCCCAACGTGCAGCGCGTTCTCAGTAGGCTTCGGAATCCCCCGATGCCCGGCCTCGCTACGTTTACCGTTGACGTCCAACGTCACCGTCTCACCATCCCACTGGGCCATGATGCGGTACCACACGCCGGGCTCGACCTTCTTGTCAGAACGCGCCCTGGGCTCCCAACCGTCGACCTGGACGAAAAACCCGAGGTCGCCTCCCTCGTGCGGCGGATTCACCCGCAGTTGGTACTCATCGTCTTTGATCAGGATGACCCGGGTCTCGGTCGGCGCTGCCTCGAAGCGAACGGAAACATCAAAGCGCAACCCCGGGGCCAATTGCAGGTCGCGCGTATCCGGCAGACCCAATGGCTGAGCTCCCGTGCGCACGGCCTGACGGCCGACCACAGGTACGAACGCGGCGTTCTCCCCGGTCAGGTGATGCCCGTTGCCTGATATGTCCTGGAGGTCCCCCTCGAACAGCCAGCGCGCAACGCTATCATCACGGGCCTTCGGGTTCTCGATGCGCACCTCGTCCAACGTCCCCGTGAACGTCCCCAGTTCGAGCGGCGCGTCGGTAGCGGTGGGCGTCCCGGTCCGCGGCGAACGCGACACCTCGCCATCCACGTCAATCCAGGCGTCCTTACCATCCCAGCCGGATCTCAGATGATACCAAACACCTGTGTCCGGCACCGTGCTCGAAGTGACCCGGGGCTCCCAACCGTCAAGGTGGGCAAAGAACGAGAATTGTCCACCCTCACTCTTGGGGTCGATCCGCAGCTGGTACTCACCCTCTTTGATCAGGATGGGCTGCCAACTCCGCCCGATGGCCTCCAGCTTCACCCAGCAGTCGATCCGGAACCCGGGTGCCAGCCTCAAGTCCGGGTTGTCCGGAACGGGCATCACACGATCCCGACACAGCAGGCCTTGACCGCTCTTCCCTGCTCCGAACTCGGGAAACTCAGTGAGGACATCGTTCCCACGCCCCGACCGGTCAGAAACATCCCCCTCGAATGCCCACTCCACAACCGGTCCGGCCGTCGCCGCACCAAGCCCAATCCACGCCCCCAAAAAAACGGTAACCAAGTACCGACAAACAGCTTCACACCTCATTGTTCACTCCTCTATCTTGGGACACGTCCCGTCGCGTCATCTCTCGGCACAGCGTTCCTTGCGGGAGGTAGGCCCCCTGGTCCCGCAGAGAGAACACCAGGCGTTCCGTGTCCAGCGCGCACGCGGTCTGGCCGGTCTGGATTGCCTGGACAGCAGCCGTTCCCGCGGCTTGGCCCATCATGGCGGCGGCCGGCATCACGCGGATGGAGCCGTGCACCATCACATCAGATGAATTGCAGCGCCCCGCGACCCAGAGATTCTGCCAACCCTTCGGCACCAGAATCCCGTAGGGGATACCGAAACACTCGCCCTGTTTGAGGCGACCGATGTCGCTCATTTCGTGCTGGAATCGGGCATATTCTTCGTCGCTGCAGTCGCGCACATGAATGTCGACGAACTTGTTGAACACGCCGATCTGGTCGGGAAACTGACGTCGTGCCTGGTAGTCAGCAAAACAAAGCTCGTACTCGCCCACAATCCGGCGCGTTTCCCGAACCCCCATCAGAGCTGCCGTGCAGACCAGCTCCATGTTCTCACAGCCCGGCATGTACTTGCGGTAGAAGTCCACGTACTCACGGACAAGTTTGCGGCCGAGAATCATGCCTTCGGTGCGCTCCCGGGCGTTGAGGGCGTTCTTCCCGAAAAGGTGCCCTCCGTTCAGGTATCCGAGCTGTCCTCCCGCCCGGGTGAGACCGGGGAGATGACGGTCAGGCTGGGTGAAATGGCCGGCGCCGATGGCCTGCTCAAGAAGGGCCTGCTGCGAGTGTTTCGCCGCCCTGTCCCAGTCTACACCGGCATGCAGCGAGCAGAGCGTGCCTGGCATAAAGTGTGGGTTGGTCCGGCAGGGAACACCGGCCAGGTGCGCCAAGACCGCATCACCCGTGCAGTCAATGAAGGTCTTCGAGGGGACGTAGTGGAAACCCTCGATGTTGTTGATGATCGCGCCGTTGACGCTCTGTTCATCCGCATCGACATCGACCAGCGTTGTGAACAGCAGGACCTCGACCCCCGCATCCTGGGTCATGTCGTCAAGCAACTGCTTCAATCCCTCGGCCCGGAACTGAGTCCAGCAGTGATACTTCCTCCGCCAGAACTCCGGTGTCACGTGCGGAGGAAGCTGCCCCCGCTCATACATGGTCTCCACAATCTCCAGCATGATGCCGCCGACCAGGTTCTGTTCACCGTTGGCCATAGGGTCGAAGGCCGTGACCAAGCCCGACGTGCCCATCCCGCCAAGACAGCCGGTGGCCTCGATCAGGAGCACCTTGGCTCCAAGACGTCCCGCCACAATGGCTGCGGCCGTTCCGGCTGGCCCTCCGCCCGCGATCACGATGTCATAGGCAGACGTCTTCGGTATCTCGCGGGTCAGCGTGTAGTGTGCCATCGTCTCAACCTTCCCGGTAGCGCATCTGCAACCGTATCAGCGGCAGCCCTGAACCATCGATCACCTTAGCATCGATTCGCTCCGGGTGTAAGCGCACCGACGTGCAGCTCCCACCCGCATGGCCGAGGCACTGCACGGTCAGTTCGTCCGGACTTGACTCCCGTTGGTCGTCGCGTCAACTTGAGGCATCCGGTAACCAACACGCATCAGGAAATACAATGGATCCCGAAACACTGACACTTGAGGACGTTCGGGCGGAAGCGAAGAAGAAGCTCAAGGGCATCTGCGTTGTCTACAAGGATTGCGACGGCAGCCCCTCCAACTTCTGCCAGGGGCAGCACTATGGCCGAGCCCTGGGCCTCGGCGGAATCGGCAGCGGGGCGTCCTTCCACAACAACTGGCTCGCCCTGAACAAGATCGAGCTCCGTATGAGACTCATCGGCGATTCCTTCGAGCCGGATGCGTCGTTCACATTCTTCGGCCGACAGCTCACTATGCCGGTGATGGCGGCCCCCGTAACCGGAGTAAACTCGTTCGGAGGCGAGAACGTCATCTCCGAAGCCGAGTTCAACCGTGCAGTGGTCGACGGCTGCAATGCGACCGGCACGCTTGGTTGGCGCGGCGACACCTACACGTATTCGCTCGACACACCCTACGGGCTGGGTGCGATCGCAGCGGGGCGCGCAGGTGGGGTGAAAATCGTCAAACCCAGAGCGCAGAAGGACATCATCGCGTTTTTTCACAAAGCAGAGCAGTGCGGTGCGACCGCCGTTGGCGTTGATGTGGATGGCTGCGGTTCCTACATGATGAACTCCCACAACCAGCCGGTCTTCCGCAAGACACCCGCGGAACTGCGCGAACTGGTCGAAGCCACCTCCCTGCCGATGATCGTCAAAGGTGTGATGTGTGCCGAGGACGCCATAGCCGCAGCCGAAGCCGGAGCCGCGGGGATCGTCGTCTCCAACCACGGAGGACGTGTCCTCGATCATACGCCCGGTTCAGCGGATGTGCTGCCGGATATCACCGCAGCCCTCAATGGCCACGATGTGATGGTTCTCGCGGACGGCGGAATCAGGACCGGATACGACGTCCTGAAGATGCTGGCCCTGGGCGCGGATGCTGTGCTCGTCGGGCGCGACATCGTGCGAGCTGCCGTCGGGGCTGGGAGTGAAGGCGTGCGCATCCAGATGGAGTGCCTCCGCAAAGATCTGTGCAAGGCCATGCTCATGACCGGCTGTCCGACCTTGGGCGATATCGGACCACACGTGCTGGCACCAGATTCGGCACGCATCCCATCCCGCTGAGCTCAGCTCTTCTCGGCAGACAGAACACCAGACCATGCCAAACGCCACCTACGACCTGCATCTGCACACACACTGGAGCTATGATGCGACCGCATCGGTCGCGTACTACTTCCGTTGCGCCCAGCGACTCAATCTGCGTTGCATCGCCATCACCGAACACCACACGGTCGACTCACTGCCCGAAGTCCTTGAGCTGGCCCCAAAAAAACCGGAGGTGGCCGTCATTCCAAGCGCAGAGCTAAGCGTCACGACCTCGGGCGGCGCAGCCATTGACATGGTCTGTCTGGGGCTGCCCGTCACACCTGTCGGCGAACTCAGAACCGTGCTTGATCTGTATCACCAATGGCAGTGCGACTATGGAGCGTCGGTCTCCGCCGGTCTGCAAGCGCTGGGGTACGACTACAGCGACAAACGCCGACTCGAGTTACTGGAAACCTACCGCCCCCGGAAGACGATCGATGTGCAAGGCATCACACATGTTCAAAATGGGATACAGCGGAAGTACTTCGTGGCCGAGGGATTCATGGAGAGCGAGGACGGCTACGGCCCGTTGCTGCGCCGAGCCGCGGAACACGTTCCCCAGCCGCCCTACCCGGCTGCCGCGCGCGTCATTCCCGCCGTCCAAAACGCCGGAGGATTGGCGATCATTGCCCACCCAACCGGCTACTTTGCCCGAAATGACCGACGACGGATGGATGCATTGCGGGAAGAACTTGGTTTCGACGGAATCGAGTGTGCCCACACCTCAATCCCCCACGACCTCACTCCTGTCTACCGAGCCTACTGTGAAGAACACGGGTTGCTCTCAAGCGCGGGATCCGATTGCCATGCCGACCCCGCCGACAACCCCTACGGCATCGCCCCGCAGAACGCCCTCGGCCAACACATAGGCGAGGATGTCTGGCTCGATGAGCTGCTTGAACGGGTCAATCCGCTACCCAATGCCCCTGCCACTTGAGGACAATATTGGAGCCCAAACGTGGCGCGATCGTGAGTTCAAAGGGCTGTTCCACCGCACCCGGTGGCAGGGAGAGGCGCCAGGCCTGCCAGGCCGAAGGGTAGGTCTTGCGTCCCAGCACGGGTTGCCAGTCAGCCGGCTGCCCGACAAGTGTACCGGTGGCCTCGAACACCTGGCCGACGTCCCGAATCTCGTGCGCCCGACCGTCACGCGTACTCATCTCGACCGTGACGACCAGCAACCCGCTGACGGGTAATACCGGCACCCGCCCGGACACCCGGAAACGGTCCGGGTCATGACGCCGCGGGGGAGGCACAGGGGCGACCGCAGCGACCGAGAGCCGGAACCGCCCAAGGCTGTGCTCGCGCGTGCCTTGGGCCAAGTCAATTCGGAAGACTGTCCCGACCTCAAAACCAACCGGCTTCTCAAACTCGAAGATGGCCTCGTGTAGACGTCCCTCCTGCGGATCGATCGACCACCCGGTTTCAGGATCGCCGTCCAAGACAGCCGTAACCGGCCACCCACCATAGCTCTCCTGGAAGAAATCCGCCCGCGGATTCCGCAAAGGTACAGTCACGGCCTTCTCAAGGCTCCCGCGAGGATGGACACGGACGCAGAGCTCAGTCAGGCAATAGTTGCCGTTGATCGCACGCCCGGGACCGCGTCCGGGCAATGTGTCATCCGGCAAGGCCTCGATCCTCAGCGCAGTCAGGCCCTGCAAGGTCGTGTCGGCATGAACAGTGTACGTATCGGGAGACGCCACGACGCCCGTCGCCAGGATCGAGCCGTCCCTCTGAACAGTGAGGGTTGAGCCAGCGGCGGAAACCGCTTGAGTAGGGGACAGTGCGGCCCAGGGCGATTGATCCACCAATGCGGGGTCCGCACTCCCGACGTACCGAGCGGTGACAGGGACCTCTCGACTGGCCGTCGCGAAAGCACCCGGGATCGGGCATTCCGGCAACGCATGGTCCAACGCGTTCCTCTCCCCCGCCGGCACGACTTCCACCAGCACGACTTGGAAGGGACGTAGACAGATCACCGCGGTTTCACGAAAGGGCTCGCTTGGAGGGAGCAGTCGGGCAGGCTCGGGGTACCAACGATGGAGGTCCCATTCACGGCCTGGCGGGAGGCCCCAATCGGGGTTTAGGCGTAGCGTGACCGCGGTATCTTCCCACGAGGTGTTGTGGAGCGCGATCAGCGCACGCGTACCGTCAGAACAACAGTAGCCATAGGGCTCGTCTCGCTGTGGATTGCCAACCACGAAACGCGAGTTACGGAAGCAGTCCGGCCGGGCCCTGAGCAAAGCAATGAACTCAGCTATCTGTTTGCGTTCCGGTGGCGAAAGCCACGCGGTGTCACTCCACGGCTGGGCCAGCATTGAGCCCCGGCAAAGGTCCATCAGGAAGCCTTCCTGCCAGCGTTCCTTGCCGATGCTGCTGTTCCACCACCAGTCGGAGAACCAGACTCCAAGCGAGTCCTTCCCGAGCGCTGGCACGTCAGAGGCGTGCCACTGTGCCTGGTCAAGCTTGTGGGTGACGCTGTCACGGGCATGCGGTGCCGGTAGCGTACTCGGGCTCGCCGCTTCGATGCCCAGTCCTGAATCGAACAGGGTGTCGCCATGCAGCAACCACCATGGGGACCGATACCCCCAGTAGAGCATGAGGAAAAGGTCAGGACACTCGTCGTCAAGCGTGTGAAGGAACTCGATCACGGCGTCCATGATCGGTTCACTCGAGTAGATCCCCGGAAGGTGATCGTGGCCGGGATTGAGACACGTCGTTGCCAGGTTGTCGAACTTGAGTAGCCGTACACCGTTATCCCGAACGTGATCCAGGAACGCATCGACATACATGGACCGAATCGGCTCCGTGGCACGACAGAAGCACTTCCGGCCCCAAGGGACCTCCTTCTGGCTCTCGGGACGATCCGGGTCAATGTTCAGGCAATCCTGAACGTCCACGTTGCCGCCAATGGACCACGCCTCGCCGGAGCTGTCGATCCAGAGCCCGAGTGCCGTGCCCAGCTTCCCGAGCTCTGCCTTGATCCGGTCAAAGCCGTTGGGGAAGCGGACCGGGTCACACTCCTTCAGCGTTCCCTCGTAGTCCACCCAGAAGTCGACCGAATACAAGTCGAACCGCAAGCCTGTCTGGCGTTGCCCTTCGGCGACCTTGGCAATGCTGTCGAGAACGAACTCCTCGGTTTCATCGAAACTGCCGTTGGGCCGGGCGCCAAAAGGCTCGAAGATGGCATAGGGCCGATCATGCCCCCGTATCGTGCGCCGCATGCGGCTCGTGACATGGGTAAGGAAGGCGGCTCGTGCCTGCCCCACCAGTGCTGTTCCGTAGACCGCTTCCATGCTGTGAAAAGAATCGTCCGCCGCGAGACGCGCGCCCGGATACTGGCGGAGAGTGAGCCGGGTGCCATCCACAGAAGCCGCCCCGCCCGGATGCGCCAGGGACACAAAGAACTCATCGTCGATGTAGGCAGGGAAGCCCCGCTTCATGCCGACCGCCGTCGACAGACGTCCCGAAACAGGATAGTCCCCCAAGCGCACATTCAGAAGTCGGTTCCATGCCTCATCACCAGTATTCCGGATAGACACGAACTTGTGCAGGACCGGTTCTGAACTCCCCCACCGGTACGTCACTGTGACCACCGCCTCAGATCCCTCGGACGCTAACCCAAACACAGCCTCCAGGTCCGGACCCGTTGCCTCGAGGGGGGCGCTGACCAGGCGCAGAGCCGGTGTCGTCAACGGACCAGCCGGTAGGCCCAAGTCAAACGCCGCCTCAGGGCCGTCTCCCAGCAGCACCGTCCGCCCCGTCTGACGATTCTCCCAGGAAACAGCACGCAACCCCTCGCTCGTGTCCAGCACCAGGGAGAACGTAGGCGAAGTCAGAGCCACACGCCCCTCCGAAACAGCAACGGCACACGACGTGGCAGACATTAAGGCCTCCTGACCATGGGGCTCGACGGCCAGCCCCACCAATACCGGCACCAACACCAGCGCGCCAACCAGCGGGCCAAGATACCCGGGCTCCTGAGTTAGGCGTGGGGCGAACATCAGTTCCGGTAGGCCGGGATCTGGACATCGATGACGTGGCGAACTTGAGTGATCTTCCAGTTGAGATGAGCGGGATCAGCCATGTACTCCATGCTGGGTTCCCACCCCAGGCGCGAGTCGAACTCCACCAGCGGGATGGCTTCACGTGTGTTCTCTATCTCGGCCTCGGCTAACGCAGCCAGGCGCCCAAGGACCTTCGCCCGTTCCGCCGCATCGGTCACGGTGGCCAATTCCTGATGCAGTTGCCACCACCGCTTCACATTGATCGTCGTCCTCACACAGCAGAGAATGAAGGCCCCCAAGCCCTGCGCTCGGCGACACTCTGTGAGCTTGCGTTGCGGAGCAAGCGCTACGGCTTTTTCCATCGCGACAACCCCATCAGCCCACTGTTCCGCCATCGCTGTCAGACAGGCAATCTCACCGTCGACGATGGAGGGATCGTGCGGCCGGTAGGCCGTCCTCATGATCCGGCTCCCGAAGTGTGCGTAGTCCGCACTGGGGAACTCAACTGCCTCCTCGGCAAACTCCAGCGGGTAGGCCGGACCGACACGGAATGGCCCATACTGATCCTCGTTGGTCGGAACGTAGTCGAGGATGGCCTCGCTCCAGCAACGCCAGGCTTCCAGCGCCAACGGAGCGCCCTGCTTCCCGAACTCACGGACAGCAAGTCGCTCGGTCACCGTCTCGGTCGGGACACGCGGGGCCCAATAGGCCCACTTGGCCATGTCGTTGACAACGGATGGCCACCAGGCGAAATGGTGCGATTCCATCAGGCCGCACAGCCCCCATTTGCGGTGCGCCTCCAGCAAGGCATCGTGGCGGCGCCCCCACTGGAAAGGAATCGGCTCGTAGGGCACGACCCCGAAGTCCCAGCTCAGCCCCCCCGTGTTGCTCATCGCGTAGAGGGGGAGACCGCGAGCATGCGCTGCCTCGGCCTCACTCGAGAAGTACGTTCCGGGACCAACAAACGACGCGGTGTAATCGACACAACGGGTCGGAACGCCGCGACGCTCAACGTTCTCGAACATCTCAAATGTGACCTCGAGAGATACATCGTCCGGCAAGGACTGGATGAGGGCGAGACGTTCGGCTTCAGGCGCCCACCCCCAGTTGTAGGTCCAGAACACGACGTCCGCCTCGGGGTTGTACTTTCGGATGACCCGCTTCACCAGGTTGAGCCAATCGGGGTAGTCGAAGCAGGGCCACCAGCCCGGGTTGGGTTTGGTGTCGGTCGGGAGGCGCTGTTTCCGCAGTCTGCCGGTCGTGTTCGGATCCCGACTGGGAAATTCGCAGGACTCACCGACGAAAATGATGCCCTTCGCCCCCGAGTGGGCCTTCATCAGCTCCCCATAGGTGGATTCATAGAAGGCTTCGGCATCGGGATCGTCCGGGTGTTTCTCACTGAGCAGATAGCTGTAGAGGTAGACGTCCAGGCCGAAATGTGCCGTCCTGGCAATCAAGTCGTTGATATCCAGGTAGCCCACGGTCGTCCGATCCACGCCTTTGGCAAAGACCAGAACGGCATCCATCCCGGTATGGGCGATCGCGTTGAGATGAGCGTCCGGAAACTGGTCAAGTCCCCAGCCCGAATGGACCATCCGCGGGGAAAACACCGGCTCGCGCGTTTCGTCCGCCGGGGTCAGATAGGGTGCTTCCCGCAGGTTCATCAGGTCCTCGAGGTAATAGCACGCCTGCCCGATACCACGCTCATCACAGCCGCACACCACCAACCGGCTCGGGGTCCGCAGAATCCGGTAGCTGCGAGGAACGGACAACTCACCTCCCACCCCCGCAAGCTGGTCAGCGGTGCCCAGAACGATGGTCTGTTCTGCGGCTCGGGCCGCTGTCGGCAAATCGGGATCACGGACCAGCAGCACGGAGACGTTCATGCTGGTCAGCAAGTAGTCTTGCAGATCCTGAGCCACGCCGATCACATAGGAAGATGCCTCCGCAGAAACAGCGATCCGCCAGCCGTTCCCGATCACGGCCTCCCCAGGCTCGGGGCGCAGTTCAGGATCAAGCCGGTTGGGCCGATGGACTTGATCAAGGCGTTGACGAAACTCGTAGTTGCGTTCGGTCATTCGTTTTTCTCCCACAGCTCACGGAAAACATGATCACTTCACGGTGGTCTCACAAACGGCGAAACCAGCCTCACTCCACTGCCGTGACTGTCCCATCGCGAGCGATCCAGAAAAAGCGCCCCTGACGCTGGAAGGTCAGCTCGACGTCGCGGCTGAACACCCGAATGGTTTTGGACAGCTCGGGCCCAAACGTGACCGTGCGCACGAGCGCCCGTTCTGTCGTGGCAACCCCGCTCCAGACGGCCGTCCTCTCGTCCAGGACGCGGTACTCGCCATCGATGTCGTAGTTGAGGACCTTGCCGCGCCGAAGGTGGTCGTGGAACGGCAACACCTCGTCATAGCCACGCTGGATGTCGAGCACATTCAGAGCAAATCCCCCCATCTCCGCCCGATCCATGGAACTGAAATCCTCGGGCAACTGCTCTCCGGGAGGACGTGGCGAGAAAATCGCGATGGTCTCGGCACCACGCAACAGCGTGTGGATCGCCATCTCTTTGTACCCGCGAGCTGACGCGATCTTGAGTCCCTTCTTTGCCTGACGAGGGGCGTTGCGGTTGCTCCAGATGTAGCAGACCCAGGGCACCAGGATCTCGCCCGGCTCGAGCACCCGGGCACAACTTGAGAAGTGTTCGACGCAGTAGTAGAACACGTTCCAGTCCATTGTGTCTTGATCCCGACCGGCTCCACGCCATCCCGGGATGTAGTAGCAGCGTGGCTGGGCCACGTTGAAGCCGCTGCCGGACCATCCGTACGCGGGAGACTTCCCCGGAACGGCAGGCTCGCGGCGGACAGGGTGAGCAAAGAAGTTGCCGACCGGTACACCGGGGAACACGGAACGGGCAGGCTCAACAAACCCAACGCGATACGCCCGCCCCAGCGCCGTGTCGGCAATCGCGCTGTATTGCTCCACGCTCTGCAGCCCGTCGACCCCGTAGCGCCCAACACAGCGAGAACACTTGCGCGCCTCCGCAAGCGCGGCATTGAGCCGATCCTCATTCTCTGCCCCATTCCTCAGATAAGTCCCGGACTCGGCATCGAGCCACATGCTCGCAGGCTCAATCCCGTGCTCCTTGAGGAAAGCGCATACCCGCTTGGTATTCTCCGCGTGCACGGGTAGAGCGGGGTTTACGTGCATCCACGAAGGACAGGTAAAGTCACGATTGGGCTCCATCTCGTCCACGGTTGCGTGGGAAGGACGAGCCGGGGGCAGATGATCGCACCCAGTCCCGCTGGGGGGCTGGCGGTGAGCACGTTGGACCCAACCTTGCGGCAGGATGACCAGTGGCACGCCACGATCGCGGAAATACCGAAGTTTGGGAAGTGCTGCCTCCGCCTGCTCCAGGCTGCTGACATCCTGGAACAACGGGCTGATGCCGCGATCAATCCACGCCTGCCACTGCTCAGGCGTGTCCCCGGCTCCGGCCCAGACGAGGATCGGCCAACGGTCGCCTCGCGGATAGCTGAGCGGCGGAATGTACTGGCGCAACACAGCCAGGGAACGCTTCTCCATCTCAACCCCGGAGCGACGCATCTCGTCCCGTTCCTCAGGCGTCAGATCCTTGCGAAAGTCCGGGGCCGTGTAGCCCACAAAACTCGACAGATGCTCAGGAACAACCGGCCCACCCCGGCTGGCAGCCACCATCTCGTCCCTCCCGGGGGGCGCAGCCGCGCCGGTCGCCACCAACATGGCCGGGATCCCAAATGCCAACGTTCTGATTCCTGCCAGACCGCCTTGCATAGCCATCTCCTATTATGCACCAACCCACAGGGCAAGGCATGTCAGCCGACACCCTCACCCACTAGTCATTCAAGCGAAGGAGTTGGAAGTCATCGACGTAAAGTCTCTCACCCGGGGCCATGTTGTCCACTGTGACGATGATCAACACCTTGGCAACATCCTTCCCGTCGGCCTTGGCCGGAATGTCACCGTACGCACTCAAGGCAACCCAACCGCCCGCCGGCAAGCCCTGGGTGCTCCGCTCGAGGACGGCACCCCGTAAGACCGCGCCGTCTTCAGCACGGGGGGAAACGCTGATGGTGACCTTGGCTCGGGAGTTCAAGGGCTGCGGTGTCCGCACAAACGCAACGGCCACATATCGCCCCGGTGGCACCACGAGCTTCCGGTTCACGCCCCCCCGCCTCATGCCTTCGTAGAGCACAGAGGCCGTCCCTGTGCGCCCCTCCCCCTGCACTAGTGCCATGGTCCCAACCCCATGCTTGACCCAGAATACCCAGCCGGTCGGCGTGCTTCCCTCTCCTGCGTCCTCGAACGACGGGTTTGATGCAAGTTGCTCCGCGACCGCCGTGGCACTCTTAAGCTGACGTCGGTAGTCATCGCCGTCGGGCGTCGCGACCTGGCGCAAAAACGGGCGATCCTTGATCATCCTGAGGTCCCACGTAAACGGTTCGCGGATGAGGAACTGTCGGTACCCGACCGGTGTCCCGCGAAATCCCTCCTCAATCCGTTCCGGAGCGTGTCGTTGTCTGCGGCGCCGTGCTGTGTCGTAGGAGCCTTCCGCGGTGAGGAAGTTGTAGAGTTTCATATAGGCGGGGAACCAACGATCCGTGTGTTCCTCACTGTAAGAGACGATCTTCTCTCGGTATGCCTCGAATGCGTCGAGATGATGCTCGATCTTCAGTACGTTCTCATGTGTCGACCGGACCTGACATTCACCGTAAGCGGCCATGACGTTGCAGCAGAGCTTCACGAAGTCGAAGTGGTCGCGCGTGAGACGTACCCAGTTGCGAGCGCGATCAGTGTCGACCTTCGCTTCGGCCGCGCAGAGGATGCCGTCGAGCGTATTCAGCAGTTCGGGTGGGTACATGGACGTCAAGCGGTCACCGGCTACGGCTTTGTCCCGGTTGAAGTAGTTGTACATGAGGATGTCCGACTCGGGCACGTAGAGCTGCCTGAAGAAGTCGATCATCTCTTCCGCGGCCGCGCCGTAGATACCACGGCAGTATTCCGCCGTCAGGTCCTTGTAGCTGAGTGTCGAGTCCTCGCACATCTTGCCCATGGTATAGTAGGTCGGCCCTTGGAGTCCCCAGTTGGCCCCGCCGCCGCAGAGGTAGATCCCGATGAAATTGTGCTTCCGAAGATAACCGATCCGTTCGGCGATCTGACGTGGCGTCACCATCACACCGAAGCCCACTCCTCGCCAGGCAATGAGGTACCAGCACATGTAGGTCGTCTTGGCCCTTAGCTTACCTTCCCAGCCCCCGATGATCCGTGGATCGACATCACAGACCTCCCCAACGGTGTTGGTCGGCCACGCGTCGAACGCCTTGGACGGTGTGACGCTCGTGGAATAGACCAGCAAGTGCACCGTCTTGTCCGGATGCGACACCATGCATTCGTCCGCGATCCACTTGTGCACATCGTGAATGCGTTCGCACGGGTTGTCCTTGAGATACGTGTACAGCCACTCATCCGTGGTGAGTCCGAGCTTATTGGCACGCCCACGGTAGGTGTCCAGCTTCTCGCAGGCCGCACACTGGCAACGCAGATAGCCATCGGACTGACCGAGCTGCACCCACTCAAAGCCGGCGTCAAAGAGGGTACGCGTTTCCTTCAGCAGGATCTGTCGGACCTCCGGATTCGAGGTGCAAAGATGTCCGCTCTTACTGTCGGTCCGTTTGCCGTCGATGAGCGCGAAGTACTCGGGATGATCCTTGTAGTAGATGGCCGGGGGAACCCAAGTGGGCCAAGAATGGCCGCCGAAGGTGCATAGCTTGATCGCGGTCCGGTTGTTGTTGGCGATGGCGGCCGGCCCGAGCTGCGAACCGTACACGTAACGACCATGCAGGAACGCGAATGGCGGCGTGTACACAATGTCCGTGTCGTCCGGCACCGCGACGTCAGCAGACGGCGGGACGAATTCCCCGTCCGGAGCCGGCAAGAACCAGCGCACGCCGCAGAAACGCTCCAGAAACGTGGTTGCAGCCTTGCAGGTTCCTTGAGCCCCGCACTGAACCTTGGACGCGCGTCTCTCCCCGTCCTGCCAGCGTTCACGCTGCAGCGTTGTCAGAGTGTCACGACCAAGCAGATACAGGACGTTGCCCTTCGCGACCAGCCTGCAGCCGTCGTACTGCAGGTCGGCCGCGTCGACCCCGGCCGCCGCGGCCAACGTCGTGTGGCCGACAGAAATCAGGTTCCCAGCGGGGCACCGCCCTTCCGGCAAGACGGGCAACTCCGCACCAGACACCTTCTGAACGTAGGCACGAATCCACTCCGCCGCACGGGTCGCGACATCCCCGGCATCGTCGGGCACCACGATGGTCGCCATCGCCTTCCCGTCACTGACAATCTCCAATCCCGACACGCGGACGTTTGGGAGAAAACAGCTCGCCACGAGAACCACAGCCATCCACCAACAAGCACGATCAGGCTTCACGGTCATCTCAATCCTCCACGGTCTCTGGCGCCCCGGTGGCGGCAGGAAGCGCAGCCGGCAAGGGACGCGAGTAATGGGTCTGCCCCATGTACTGCGAGCCTCGTGCCAGCTCCATCATGTACTTCCTGTCTTTCCGCAACTCAGGGATGCCTTTCGCACCAGACACAGTCCCGGGATGCCAGATAATGATCTCATCATCCACCAGCCACACGACCTCCTCTCGAGCGTCACCGCCGATGTCCCCAATCATGTGGAAGAAGCCAGGATTGGGGAGCGCGCGATTGGGATCCCGGATGACCTTCATTGCAGCGCCTTCCCACCAACCGTAGATCGTTCCGCCCTTGCCCCGTGGCATTGGGCTGAAGTAGTCTGCAGCACTCAGAACACTGCCTGCCGCATCCCACATGTTGATTCGCGTCTCGGCGTAACCGTCCTTCTTGGCCTGCCAGCCGAAACACTCCAGGCCCGGGCGGCGCAGGTCGAACTCGCCGCATCCCTCCTGGCTGTGTGTCTTCCGTTCCTTTCCCCAGATCACCGCGCCATCCTGACCGGACACAACGCCGGTAAACGCGGCTGACTGGCTCCCGAACAGTACTTCAAGGCCGGGACGATCGGGGACAATGTCTGCGGCCACGGCCAGGTCGACATGCCCGATATCCACCGTCCACAGCAGGCTTCCATCATCATCCAGAACGGTGCTGCCTACAACAACCTCATCCTTGCCGTCGCCATCCACATCCGCGCAGCAGGGCACGTGCGCCCCGTGACCATCGACGTCAGCAGTCCAGAGGACGTTCAGGTCACCATCGTATGCCCGAAGAGTCTGCCGGCTACCGTAGTGCCCCCCCTTCGCAACCAGGAAAGGCTTGATGCCGTCGAGATAACCGATGAAGAGCTGCTGGTCATCAGGGAATCGGTGATGGGGCGGCCATGGCGCCTTGGCTAGAATACGCCCTGAGGCGGGATCGAGCTTGACCAGCCAATCTTTGTCGCCCTGCTTCGCGACAAACCCGGGCCACTCACCTTCGGGGTCGTCCGCAGCCCGGCAGTAGACCTCTGCAACGCCGTCGCCATCCATATCAAAGGGGATGATTGGCCCGAAGTTGACGCCCACATTGACACCGGGACCTTGGTCGAAGGTCCATAGGGCCTTGCCGTCGTGATCGAACGCATAGACCTTGGCAGGATGGGTGTTACGGCGCGTGGAGGAACCGCGATTCCGGTAACTCCACGCTCGCCACTCCTTGACCACGATCTCAGGCTCCGGGTCACGGTCGAGATTTGCCAGCGCAAAGGGCGCTCCCCGAAGGCCCCAAATGCCCCCGGTGGCAAACCCCTGGAAATCCGCCAGCTTGATCGTCTCGGTGTGGGGCGGCTCTGCCGCGCCGGAAGCCACAACCACGAGGAAGGCCACTACAAAGCTATGGCTCAGTGCCGTATGCATCATCTACAGACTCCTGTCATCTTCCAGTCAGTGTGAAAGGTACCGTCCCACTCCGGCTTGGCCTAGCCGCGACTACCGAGAGCGGCCTTCCCTGCCCGTCAGAGCCGCGACTACCAGGAGCGGTCTTCCCTGTCTGCCTTCCTGCCCTCCCCCCTCCCGTTGGTCAGGGCTCTGACAGAGCACCGCGACGACTCAACTCGTCCTCGCGATTTCCTCGCGCGCCAACTCAACCCATCGGCTCAGACGCCTTGGCTCGTTCTCTAGCGTGTGGACATCCTTCATAGCGATCTCCACGGGGCAACCATTGGCGGCGGTGAGTTCCAGCGTGGTGCGGAGGTCTTTCCTGATCAGGGCTTCGTCGAAGCGCGGTGTACTGATCAAGGTCGGGTTTGGTTTGCGGGAATAGACATAGTCCGAGCCCATGGCCTCGGCCATGATGGCTTCATTGCAGAGAGGAGCAATCGATACGGAACGGAGTCCGGGAAAGCGTCGAACGACATCCCAACGCGTGTGCACCGGCTCGCAGCAACCGTAGTAAACGAGGCCAAAGCGTTCGGCGATCTCAGCCTGGTAGGGAAAGATGAACTCCTCGAACTGCGTCGGGCCCACACCTACGGTTTCCTGGCTCTCAAGCAACACCCACAGGTCAGCCATGGCAACTGGATCGGAGCTGCTCTCGGCCGCGCGTGGTAGATCGTGTGTGTACCCACAGCTCCCCGACCCCACATAGTCCGCTTCGTTGTTAAGGGACAACAGGCCTTCGTCCTCAAGCCACTGGGCAAACACAAGGTGATCATCGCACAAGAAACGCATGATCCGGTGCAGGCCATCCGGGTCGTCGTACATGGTCAGCATGAGGCCCTCCAGGCCAATCAGGCGAATGGCTTGAATGGTCATCCCCATGGTCCACCAGAATCCGCCTCGCATACGTACCGGTAAGATGTCGCCCAGAGCATCCTCAAGCCGGGACTTCGCGGCCAGCGTCCCGTCGCGGTCGACGCTGAATGTCCGCGCCTGGAGCAGGTCAAACTGGGCGTCTATGTCGGTGATAGGTGCGTCCCAGGATCTGGCCGTCAGGTAGTCACTGTCAACCCGATGTTCGACCGGCTCAACGCCGTACCCGGTGGTGCTGACATGCCACCGCCGATCGAGGAAAGGCTCAAACGCATGGTCATCGCGCAGTTCTTCGAAAACCCAGATGTCCTGCCGCAGAGCACGCTCAAGACCTTGCGCCCAGCCGTCGACACAGCGGAGTTCCGGGTCGAAAGGCGGTGACGCCTCGCGAATCCCCCCCCACTCGGCCAGGACCATCGGACGAGAGGGGGCCCCGGAATGCAGGTCCAGCCACGCCTGTCGACGTTCCAGATTCACCGGATCGTGGGCAATCTCAAGCCGGCGCTTGGCCAGCTCACGGAGGAGGCGTCGGTCACGAGCTGTAGAGGGGGCTGAAACTGCCATTTATCTCCTCCGGGCCACAGGTCAGACAACGCACGGCGCACGCACGAAAAGTACGGACAGCCGCGCCACAAGCACCGAGAAGAACGTACACCCCGAAGCGCAAAAGTCGCCAGCCTTCCTCTCTCGTAATCACCTTGACATAGCTATCTTCTTGGCCTAGTTTTTGGACATACAAGAGGGCCTTGTGTCAAATTTGGTGGATAACTGCCATGACAAACGTGAATATCGGTGATCTGAAGAACCACCTCAGCCAGTTCCTCTTGCGCGTCGAGCAAGGCGATGAGGTGGCCGTGTGCAAGCGAAACGTACCTGTGGCCAAGATCACTCGCCTGCCGCGGAAAACGGCGAACAGGACCGTGCTGGGTTCTGAGCCGGGAAGCGCAACGGTCACGGGAGATCTTACGGAGCCGGCCATGCCCGCCTCTGATTGGAACATGCTGGGGGAGACCTGAGACATGCGGATCCTCTTGGACACATGCTGTGCCATCTGGGCCATCTCTGATCCTGCGCAGATCAGCAGTTCAGCAGCAGACGCCCTGTGCGCCAGGGAGAACGACGTCATGGTGTCCCCCATTTCCTGTGCCGAGGTGGCCTGCCTGGTGGATCGTGGCCGACTCACCTTGACGCGGCACTGGAAGCCGTGGTTCAACGACAACATGGAGACCAATGGCTGGCAAGTAGCCACCATTGACTTACCAGTAATCCAGGAGGCGTACTCGCTGCCCGGCGAGTTCCACCGAGACCCCGCCGACCGCATCCTGGTAGCGACAGCCCGGCTCCTCCGGTGCCCCCTACTGACCGCCGACCGCAAGATCCTCGACTACCCTCACGTGCAGACGATCTGGTAGAGTCAAGATGACTTGCGGAGGAGGATTGCTCACCCGGTCCGTTGTCCCCGGAACCCGGTCCTCAATAGACCAACCCGCGGAAGCCGCTGATGCGGTGGAACGTGATGAGATTGCCGTCGTGCGGGCTCTTTGCCCGACCGTCACCGGAACGGCTGAGTACAACCAAGTCATCGCCATCGATGCACAGGGACGCATAGTGACGGGACGCCTTCTCGACCTCGCCGATCGCGACCATCCCCGCGAAGCACCAGTCGACCATGTTCCGCGAGAAGTGCAGTTGCAGGCGGCGACGCTCGTTGTTGGCCAGGTTGAATCGGTCAGGCGGCAACGTCTCCAGCTTCCGCATCGAGTCCGTCGCCTGTGTACTCAGAAGCCAGTAGAGCGCCATCTCAGCGTCATAGACGACGTGGAACTTCATCTGGCCGCCGGGCATGGGCAGGTAGAGGCAGCGCTTCCCGGATGGAACGGTCTCAAGTTGGGTGACCATCTCTCCGGTGCCTGCCACGGCCCCCTGCTCCACAACCTTGGACAGGCACGCGTAGCCCGTGCCGCCCGTGTGAGCCCGGGAAACCAGGTGAAATGTGCGCCCACTGGGGTCATGCCAAACGTGGTCCGAATCGGTAATCCGCACGACATGCGTCTCCAGCCAACCAATGGGAGCACAGTCCCGCCCCGGAACGCGGCTGATAGAGCGCTTCCGCTCCGTGTGATAGAACGGAACGCCGAAACAGTCCATCTCATCCATCTCGAAGAGATCCTCAAAGACAAGCTGTGACGCAAACGTCCAGTTCTCCCGTTGGGTCAGGTCAGCGTCAAGGCGGCCCCGCATGAGAACGGGTGCG
>Ga0209045_1001170_pt1 | contig 25428 bp, 27 predicted proteins | sample SaaInlLV_10m_DNA_4_FD_184664 | JGI IMG/M metagenome (GOLD analysis project Ga0209045, IMG submission 184664) | Marine microbial communities from expanding oxygen minimum zones in the Saanich Inlet - Saanich Inlet SI072_LV_200m_DNA (SPAdes) (version 2) | ecosystem: Environmental > Aquatic >...
AACTTAATGCACGTAAGGTTGGCAGGCGGTCGGATAATCGGAAAATGGATTGACCACAATATGTTGTGGTGGTAGGATTTTTCGAATTAGATTTAAAAACGTGAGGGCTGTTTCAGATATGTAAGGAGTATTGCAGGTTTTTGATGGCACCGTTTTCTGGGTATACTCTCAATATATGTCAATCATGGCAAACTTGAGATACCAAATCGATATGTCAGATTTACCCAATCACTCAGACTTGAATATATCACAGACTTCTGACCCGCCAATATATGGGTATATTGTCAAGTTATGTTGCGGGATGGGTTATGTTGTGTGTATTTAATTGCTCTAATTCATATTTAAAATTGAAATATCCATTTAATTCTTATCATTCTACCCTTGACTTTGTCTTACAATAATGATATGTATTACATCAAGTTGTTTCTTATCATATTATTATTCTGATTCATTTTGAAAGTCGCAACCAGCTGTAATGCCCTACCGTACGTCGAACCACCTTCTCTATAGGAGGTTATGCGATATGAGACTTTATGAAAGATGTAGGCCCGCTCGCTTGATCCAATAGCACTCCCCCAGAGGGTTTTATGCGGCAGAAACCAGAAATTCCGCTTCTTACGTGTAGCAATCTAATCATTGTTCGAGTGACACAAAATGAAGATTGAATTCCAACCGATCGGCGTGATCCATACGCCATTCACAAAACTAGAGGACATGCCGATTCAACCCGCTGGTGCGGTCGGCGTGAAAGGCACGGTTGAGGTGTTTGAGGAATTCCGTGCCGGGTTGATGGATCTGGACGGATTCTCGCACATTATCCTGCTGTATCACTTCCATTGCAGTCAGGGATTCGCACTCAGTGTCGTGCCTTTCTTGGACTCGGAGGCTCGTGGGCTTTTTGCCACTCGCGCTCCCAAACGCCCGAACCCCATCGGACTTTCTGTTGTGCAACTTGACGAGGTTGAGGGAGGTGTGCTTCACATCCGGAATGTGGATGTCCTGGATGGCACACCGCTCCTTGACATCAAGCCTCACGTGCCGGAGTTCGATAATCAGACGGATGTTCGGACCGGCTGGCTTGAATCCTTTGGGAAGACAGTCACGGAGAAGAAGTCCGACGACAGATTCAAATAGGAGCGCGACACCAGCAAATTGACGGTACGTCATACCGCCGCCCGCGATTTGCCAGGTTGAAGACCTCTTGACGAATTCTCTTTCCCGACAAACAACATTCCCCTTGAGACAATTCGATAAATGGATGATCTGCAAAATGAGACAAGAACAAATGAAGATCTTATGGGCAGGGTTGGGAAGAAGGATACGGATGCTTTCGAAACACTGGTACACCGTCATCAACGCCCGGTGCTGAATTTTATCTATCGTTTAATGGGAGATGCTTTAGAGGCTGAAGATCTGGCACAGGAGGTGTTCTTAAGGGTCTGGAAATCAGCGGCAACCTATAAGCCTGATGCTAAATTCACCACCTGGCTATATCGCATCGCAACAAACTTATGCATCAATAAACAGCGGGCTTTACGCATCAGAAAGTGGTTTTCCATGGCCCAATCCAAGAAGCAGAAACAGGATTCGGCAAGACCGTTTATCCACGCAGAAAATGACGGACCTGCAACCCCGGAAGATCACTTGCTGGATGCCGAACGGACTCAGCAGGTATTGGATGCCATCGGTGATCTGCCGGCCAGTCAAAGATCGGCCATAGTTTTAAAAATGGACCAAGGACTCTCCTATCGTGAAATCGCTCAAATCATGGACCGCTCAGTCTCAGCGGTGGATTCTCTGCTCATCCGGGCAAAAAAAAATCTTCACAAAAAGTTGATCCAAGAAAAATAAAAGCGCAGGTTTTCTGGCCCCAAAGGGTTTATACATTAAAACAGGTCAGGAATTAGGCCAAGACAATGAGTGGATGCCCTTTTACCCGGAAGCCGGTTCAGTATGGATTGTTATGAACATTTGCAGAAATATCAGAAGAAAACTGTCAAAATATCAGGACGGTGAATTGAGTGCGGCCCAAAAAAATACCATTGAGGCCCATCTTCGCAGCTGTAAGGGTTGCAGCAGATATCTGGAAGATCTGGCTCATGTGGTTCAATTATTTGAGGTATTACCGCAAATTAAGCCTGCTTCCATGTTTTCCGGGCAGATTATTGACAGGGCCACGCGAGCCGAAGAACCGTTTTGGGTTCGCACGCTGGGAGGGGGTTTCCGGTTGTTCCCCGCACCTGCGGCCATGGCCATGCTGGCTATTGTCGGACTCTTGGCCGGCGCGGCGTTGGGCAACCTGTTGACAGAGGACCGTTTATATCCGTCCCGTTCGTTTTCCGCCAATTATTCCAGTCAGTCGGCGACACTTGTATCCCTATCGGTGTTTGATGCCGTACCGCCCGGTTCATTGGCCGATGGCTACTTTAAAATGGCAAGCCGCAACCCGGAGCACAATCATGAAATGTAGATGGATTGTAATGATCTTGGTTATATCCCTGGCGGTGAACGCGGCAGCCATCGCAGTGGGTGGATACAACACCTATCGCAAAGTCTGCCCACTAACCATGGCCCCTGGCCCTTCACCTGAAAAAGAACATCATTTCTACCAGGTATTGGGGCTTACAGAGGCACAACTGGCGAAGATGAATCCCATGGCTAAATCGTTTCATGACCGTCTTGAGAGTCTCCATTCTTCCATGGGACTAAAAAGAGATTTGCTGGTAAGTCTACTGGGGCAGGAAAATGTTGTCCATACCGAGGTGGAAAAATTGCGGGAAGAGATGTCCGCTATTCAAGATGACATTCAAAGGATAGTGATATCCCACATCCTGGATGTCAAAGCGGTTTTGGATGGGAATCAACGGCAACGATTTTTTGATATGCTTCATAACAGTATGCGCCCGGGACATGGTTTTTTTCTCGGGGCTGGAAAAGCATTATGAATTTACGGTATTTGACAAAAGAATTGCGTTATCGCAAACGAAGAACCCTGACGGCGACCCTCAGCCTTGCCGTGGGCATTGCCATATTGATCACCATCAATGCCCTTTCAATGGCTTACAATGAAGCCGCCCGTGTACCGCTAAAGGAGATCGGGGCCGACATTACCGTGCAGCGCGCAGGCAATGTACCCGAGGATCTTACCGGGCCGGTTTTTGCGTGTTCTGCTGTTACCATTCAGAAAGATGAGGTCGAGCAAATTCGAAAGCTATCGGGCATTCAGGGATTCGGTCAGGCGCTTCTGGTCTGGGTTTTTGATGCCGACCGCTTTACTATCGTGCTGGGACTTGACCCGGACAATCCCGTGGGACCGGGGATTCTTCGTGCCCATATGACGGAGGGGAGGTTTCTTGAAAAGGGGCAAGCCCAAGCGCTTGTGGAAGCATCTTATGCCAAGAATTTCGGTATTCAGACCGGCGATTCCGTAACGGTGGCCGGTAAAACCTACCCGGTGGCAGGAATCGTTGATGCCTCCCGGGCCGCCAAAATCGCCGTGGCCCATATCTATCTTCCCATAGCGGAAGTTCAAAAAATGGCTGCCTCATCCAAACAGGTGCAAGCTGTCTCACCGTTCGGCCCGGAGGATGCGAACATCCTGTTTATCAAGGCGAAGCCGGGACAAATTGATGCCCTCGCTGATTCAATCAAAGGCATTCTAGGGGGAAAGGCCAGTGTGGCGACACCGGCTTCCTTCTTAAAACGCCTGGGGAACCTTTTTGCACTCTCGGACAAATTCACGTTGGTCACCTCCCTGATCGCTATCATTGTCACTGTTTTAATTGTTTTAAAAACCATGGCTGGAAATCTTACCGAACGGGCGGGGGAAATCGGTATCCTCAAGGCCGTCGGGTGGTCCAACAGCAATGTGGTGGGGCAACTTGTGGGCGAATCGGTTCTTCAATGCTTTCTGGGTGGTATCCTGGGGCTTGTATTGTCACTTTTGGCCGCATGGGCATTGGGATTTATGGAAGTCAACATTCCCATCCCCTGGGAAATGAGCCCCACCCCTCATTTCCTTCCCGGCGGCGGAGACCCGATTTTCAAAACGCTTACATTGCCGGTACACATATCATGGAGGTTAGCTCTTTTTGCCATCACGCTCTCCATGCTGATTGGAGGAGTGGCAGGGGGGGGCCTAAGCCGGCACATTTCACGCATTAAACCCTCGGAGGTACTGAGGCATGAATAACCATCCGATCCTTTCCGCAACGGATCTAAATAAGAGCTTTGATTCTCTACAGGTTGTCAGAGGGGTCACTTTTAATATGGAAAAAGGAGAATTTGTTTCCATTGTGGGAAAATCCGGCAGTGGAAAGACGACCTTGTTGTCTCTTCTTTCAGGGCTGGAGCGCCCATCCGGCGGCCGAATCACTCTCGATGGCACGGAGATCACCGGTTCGTCTGAAAACGAACTGGCATTGTTTCGCCGGGAGACGGTGGGTTTTATATTCCAATCATTTCAGCTCATCCCTACCCTTTCTGCCTGGGAGAATGTTGCGCTTCCACTTTTTCCGGTAAAAATGCTCGCGGAGAAACGCCGGAAAGGGGCACTGGAACTGCTCCGGCAAATGAAGATGGAGCACCGGGCCGATCACCGACCTGGGGCACTTTCAGGGGGAGAAAAACAACGGGTGGCCATCGCCAGGGCGCTGGTCAACAGCCCCAAAATTGTTTTTGCCGATGAACCCACCGGGAATCTGGATTCCGAAACCGGAGTGGCGATTATGGATATCTTAAAGCGTCTTCATAGGGAGAACGGGATGACCATGCTGATGGTCACCCATGATCTTGATCTGGCCGGATCGGCGGATCGAATTATCCGCATGCAGGATGGGGAGGTAGTGTCATGAAATTACATTGTCTTATCTTCATAGGGCTCGTTTTTCTGGTGCTTGCACCAAATTCCTTTTCAAAGGAACCGGTGCACATCGACATCCTCTATATGGACCACGGTCCCATGCAGCCGACTTTAAGAAAACTTCGGGCTCTCTTCCCGAGCTACGGCGATAAAATAACCGTCGCCTGGTATGATTTTGAAAGTGACGAAGGCACGGTATTCAAATCCAAAATGGGGATAACGGATCACATCCCGATGGCAATCTGGGTTGACGGCCAGTCCGAACTGATGGACAACGGCCGAAAAATGAAATTTCAAGGGTTCCCCAGCGGGTCCGGTCCATCGTTTTTTCAAGGGAAATGGAAGGTCGAAGACCTGGCAAATATTCTGGATCAGCTAACGGGTAAAGAAAATTAGGGATACCATGTACTACCCATATGTTTTAAAAGAGCTTCGCCACCGACACAACAGAACCATGGTCAATGTTTTCGGTATAGCGGTGGGGATTGCACTGTTTATCTCCATTAACGCCGTATCCACTGCTTATAAAAATGCGGCAAGCCAGCCGTTTAAAGATATCGGGGCCGATCTGGTGGTCCAGCGGTCGGAAGATCAGCAGGCCTTGCCGGACAAGGGGCCGAAATCGATGCGTGGCATACGACTTCCTTTCTCAAACCAGGTATTTCGGATGAAGGACCTGGCAGCGCTGAAACGGCTTGAAGGTATCGATGCGACCGCTCACACGCTTTTACTTTGGGAATTTTCGAAAAACGGGTTCAGAACGATTATGGGAGTCGATGCTAGGCAGCCTGCCCTTGGCGCACTAAAGGCAAGGGACTGGGTCCAAAAGGGACGTTTCCCTGAAAAGCCGGGGGAAATCGCACTGGAAAAGCATTTTGCGAAATTCCGGAAAACCCAACTTGGAGACGTTTTTCAGATCAGCGGACACCCCTTCACCGTTGTTGGCACTATCGGAATCAAGGAGGGCGCTCAGGTTACCGCAGCGAACATCTACATGTCCCTTGACGATGCGCAGAACCTGTTGGGGAAAAACCCGGATGCGGTGAATCTGATTTATCTCCGGTTGAAAAATCCATCCATGGTGAACCGAGTCAAATCAGAGCTTTCAACTGAAATCAAAGGAGCCTCTATCAGCAGTTCGGATTCGTTCCTAGAGCTAATGGGTGGGGTTTCCATGATCTCCGAACGGTTTTCTCTTATTGCCTCTATGGTGGGACTGCTGGGGGCTGCGCTGTTGATCATAAAGACCATGCTGTCCAATATCGTGGAGCGCTCCCATGAAATAGGCATTTTAAAGGCCGTCGGCTGGACCCAGAAGGAGATCCAAAAGCAATTGATGGCCGAAGCATTTGTTCAGACACTTGCAGGTGGGCTGCTGGGGATTCTGATGGGCTACTTAATTTCTTATTTCCTGGGGTTTCTTTCCATTTCCATACCGGTTCCATGGGAACTAAACCCTGTGCCGGCCATGGCAAGACAGGTCCAGGCAGCAAGCCAGGTCGTCAGACTTCCGGTTGCCGTGTCCTTGTCTCTTGCTGCAACTGCTATGCTTTTGTCCGTGATCACCGGGTGCATCACCGGGTATGTGCTGGGCCTGCGAACTGCCAAAATGAAGCCGACAGATATTTTTCGGGAATTATAGAAATGATTTCTGTCAAAAAGGAATTGTCATCGGCTTTGAGGCGTTGGTAAACCGGAAAACTACTGTAGCTCATTATAAATTCATGTATCATTATCTATTTTACCTCGCCCGATAGGCCATTGAAGGGCGTTGTTCAAATCCAGAAATCTCCCGTACATTGGATTTTGGTGAACCTGTTGTTACTGCTATATCTCTCAGCCATGTCACCGCTAAAAATTACCGTAATATCAATTATATATATCAGACATATTTCGTCTCAATATGTTTAGGGGCTGTCAAGATATTCCCAGGTTTCCAACTATCCGGATTTAATATGCGTTCCATGAGGTATCTCAACTTTCGATCCACCCTTCTGCACATTTTGCTCATGAAAGCATGTTCAGGCCGAGCTGCTTGAAAACCTTTTCGGTTTAGGCACAGCCTTGTCCTTTTCGGGGATATCAGTGAGCAATCTCTAACGCGCTCAAGGTCATCCGGGATTGGAATACGCTGCCCGGATGCTTTCGCTTTTTGGTTTCAGGGTCCTTTTTTTTGAGGTATCAGTTGGCTCTTTGGGTCCAACAAGAAGGTCCGGAGCAGCTTCAGGTCAAGTTCTTTTTATGAACGGCTTTGATTTAAATCTTTAGCCTTGCAAAGGGATTCATGGGTTGACATGTGCCCCATATTGGAATGGCTATCCCTGTAATAAATTGAAGAAAAGATATCCCCCCAATATTGTAAGTCAATAAGAAAATCATACATAATCTGAAGGTCGCTACCTGAAACCGGGCGGAAAACGTGCTGAAGACTGCTGTTTTGGTGGGGCTGGAACGTCGAGAAACGTAAGTCATGTTACATGAAGACTCCGTAAGGCTTTGATGCGGATTTTCTTGTCCGATATTCATCCGACCGGGAGAAACTGGTACAGATTTTAGCCAAAATGATAAACGGTGTATTCGAGGAATTTTTACCTTGACACATTCAATTCAATGCAATAGCGTATAAGTACACATTTATATGCTTATTTAGACATCTCTTTTTTCTGAGATGTACTGTCGAACATATTTCTTCAAACAGAGGATTTCTAATGCAGAGAACAAGAACGACCATTTTGGCTGTCTTGGCAGTGGGTATCGCGGTTTATGCCTTATGGTTTCAGAGTCGTCCTGTCGTGCTGAAAACGGCGACCCATGAGGACGTTCTGGCCGAAGCTGAAAAAGGCGGATATCGCCTGATCGACACCGGGAAGCTGTGGGAACAGTACCGGAAGAAACCTAATGACATGTTCATCGTAGATACCCGCCAGGAGTGGGAGTATCGTACGGGGCACATCAAAGGGGCGGCGAACTTTCCCATGGAGCCCACCTGGTACTCCCGGTGGAAGGAACGGGGGGCAATGGAAAAATTCCTCGGACCTGACAAAAATCGTTTCCTTGTATTCTACTGAGCGGGGCTGGCATGAGTCCGTAGCGACTCGGCGGCCCGGGTGGCCGTAAAACTTGGCTATACGAATGTTTACCGCGATCCCTTGGGGTTCCCCGCCTGGAAAGCGGAGGGACATCCCTTTGAAACCGCATCACGTCAACCGGCTCCCGTGACTGCCCCGGAAAAGGACTATGGTTCCCTTACGGGCTGGGCCATGCTGTGGACCCTTCTGGGTATTTTTCTGGGCGGTATGGCGCTAAACCTGACCCCTTGTGTTTACCCCCTGATTCCCATCACTGTCTCCTACTTTGGCGGTCGCAGTTCCAAGGGAAAAGGAGAGACCTTCGCCCATGGCCTGTGTTATGTGGGCGGGCTGGCCCTGACCAATTCCAGTCTGGGGGTAGTCGCCGCTTTTACCGGTGGGCTCATGGGCGCCATGCTCCAGAACCCCTTTGTTCTATCAGCGGTGGCGCTCATTCTGCTGGCATTTGCCACCAGCATGTTTGGATTCTGGGAGTTCAAACTGCCCAATGGACTGACTCAGGCAGCTTCCAAATCCTACACCGGCTATTTTGGCAGTGTTTTCATGGGGATCACCCTGGGGGTGGTGGCGGCGCCCTGCATCGGCCCGTTCGTACTGGGGCTGCTCACCTGGGTGGCCGGCATGGGAAACCCCTATCTGGGATTTCTGGTGTTTTTCACCCTCAGCGTGGGGCTGGGGCTGCCCCTGTTCGTGCTGGCACTGTTTTCCGGAAAGCTGGACAGGCTGCCGCGTAGCGGCGAGTGGATGGTGTGGGTGCGTAAGCTCATGGGATGGGTGCTGGTGGGTATGGCGGCTTATTTCATTCGTCCGGTGATGTCCCAAACGATGGGTAATGTTGTCCTGGCGGCCGTGGCTCTGGGGGCAGGTCTGCACCTGGGCTGGATTGACCGTTCGCAGGCCAATTTTAAGGCCTTTGGCTGGATGAAAACGGTTGCCGGCATTGCGGGGCTGGTAACGGCAACGGTTCTGATCGGTTCCATGCTCATGGCCGCCCCCGGTGCCTTTTGGCACCCCTATTCGGACCAGTTGCTCAAAGAGGCGGTTGTCCAAAAGAAACCGGTCATTATCGATTTTTCCGCTGCCTGGTGTGCCCCCTGCCGTGAGTTAGATGAAATCACCTTCCGCGATCCGGAAATCGTCAAACGGTCTAAAAAGGATTTTATCTTTGTGAAAGTGGATCTGACGCGCAAGGGTAATCCCGTTTACGAAAGATTGCTGAAGCAGTTTGACGTCAGGGGGGTCCCCACGGTTGTTTTTATAAATCCCGAGGGTAAAGAACGGCGAGACCTCCGCCTGGTGGATTTTCTGCCGCCCGGTTCTTTTCTGGTTCGCATGACGAAAATCAGCCGACCGCTTACCGACGGCCCATCAAACTGATCAGAGAATAGCGAAAATGCGCTTAAAACCCGCAGGAAAGCATAGGAGAATAAACATGGCGATTATTGAGAAATTCTTAGGTCAACGTGTGGAGATACCGGAAGATCACCGTTACGATGTCAGGCAGGGTCTTTGGGGTCGATGTGTCGATCATACCATTGTCTTCGGTCTGACTCAGCCGGCTCTTGTGCTTTTCGGAGGTGTCAAAGATGTCGATTGGCTTGTAGACGATAGCCAAGCAGTTCGAAAGGGTGAAGCGATCCTGTTCGCCATCACCGGCAAAATTCTGTACATAGATGCTCCGGTGGCGGGAAGCGTTCAATTCAACAAAAAGATACGGGAAAATACTGCGTTAATCACGTCAGACCCTTATCATGAGGGGTGGTTGTTTCTCATTCAACCGAATGGTGGGCTCGACCAAGCATATCAAACCCTTTCATCACCGCAAGATTACCTTGATAAACTTCGTTTGTCTGAAGGGTTCAAAAATCCGGATGGGATAAAAGGTGGTGTATCCGGTATCTGCAAAGCCGTTTATTCGGGGATCGGAGAACAGAAGATCTGATTTCTCGCCGGATAACTCAAGGAACCCCAATAAGGTAAAAAGATGCCGCGCAAACAGCTTGATAAAAAGATGATCTTAAAGGTGATGCTTTTAATCGCTTTCATCATCTCAGCAGTGTGTCTGGTCCAGTTTACCCCGATTAAAGGTTTTCTGACCACGGAAGGCCTGGGTCGCTTTTTACAGGATGTGGGCTTCTGGGCACCAGTCGTATTTATGGGGATCTATGCTTTCGGTATCTGTCTGTTCGTACCCGGCACGGTTTTAGGTGCAATCGGTGCTGTGCTTTTTGGACCTTACTGGGGTTTTCTTTATGTTTGGGTGGGAGCCATGTGCGGGGCAAGCGCAGCTTTTTTAATTGCCCGTTACCTCGGTAGAGATTTCGCCGCCTCGCTGATCGGGGACAAAATTGAAAAATACGACGAAGCCATCGAACGAAACGGTTTCGCTACGGTTCTCTATCTGCGCCTGGTCTATTTCCCATTTACGCCACTGAATTTTGGCATGGGGCTGACGCGGGTTGGCTTTTGGGATTATTTTTTCGGTACAGGCCTCGGCATACTGGCCGGAACCTTTATTTTGCTTTTTTTCATAGGCACCTTAAAATCGGTCTGGGCCAGCGGAAACTGGAGTGAGCTTCTCTCCGGCAAGGTGTTCTTTTCTCTGGCTTTGTTTGTGTTTTCGCTCTTTATCCCAAAAATTGTAAAGGCTTTCAAGCGTCGTTAAATTTTTGTGGTAAAAAGGATGGCTATTTAAAATAGTCCCCTCTGATTCGAACGAGGTATGTACAACGTTTCGTTCAGATCTTATTGAATTGGCTAGGCCACCGAGGATTTTTGTCCCTTAAGTTTTCTCCCGGCAAACCGCTCGGGAGCCCTGGTGATATAAAAACCCAACGAGGCATCATTGAAGCCGGTTTGATCTTCTGAAAAAGAATATTAATGATATGACGACCATTGATTTGCCATTTAAAATAAAGAAATCCAAACTCTTTTAAAATACCCTTCAAACCACAAAGTATGGAGAATCGATTGCCCCAGCCGAAAGCAATAAAAAGTTCTGTTTTGAACGATCATCTCGGCTCCATTGCCATTCTGTCCAAGAGCCTCGCTGATGAAAATCGTCTGCGCATCCTGCTCTGTGTAACCGATGGAAAAAAATCGGTCTCCCAGGTTGTAGAAGATCTTAAACTTTCCCAGCCTCTCGTTTCTCACCACCTCAGGGAACTGAAACGCACACTTCTGGTCAAGGTCGAGAGGCAGGGGCTCTTTGTTTATTACGAATTAGCGGACAAGAAGATTATCGACATCCTCAAACGCATGGATGAGCTGGCCACAGAATTGTTGTCAAAAAGAAAGTCATTTTAATTTTAGGAGATAATTGAGTATGATTCCTAGTGAGATTCAAAAGTGGGTTGATGCGGTGGAACCTAGGGAAGCAGCCCTGACGCTGGCGGGCGTTTTGAGCAGGCTGTTTCCCCTTCTGGAAGAAGAAACCCGTCTGGAACTGGTATCGAATCTGATCGGTACGCCATCCGATGAAAAGCTAACCAGTCTGGTGCATCTCTGAATGGCCACCTGCATGGACGAAGGTGTCGATCCAACGGATATGTGCCAGAGTATGATAGACAGAGTTGCCCGATCAAAGCAGCTTACATCAATTTCCGAACCCGAGATCCTTTCATTGTTTGAAGATTGGCTGGAGGAACTTGACGGTGAAATCGTCGCTTTTGTCAAGGAAACGGGCTCAAAAAATCCATTTGACCTTGCAAAAGGCTGCGGATTGTCTCGATCTGGGGCGAAATTCCTCATCACAAAGCTGAAAAGAGAGGGGAAGCTGTGACATCCGGAATATTAGATTTCCTGAAAACCGGCATGTGTAACTGAAATTCATTTTTTTAGCATCATTATCTATTGAAAGAGGAGGTCACCATGTTAAAAGTCAGATTTTTCCTGAACGAACCCAACGGTAAGCCGTGAAAACATTTCAAAGCCATAATGCCCAGGTTGGGCGAAAAGTATGAAATTGAGATCGAGACCACTTCAAAACCACCAGCAGAATACAACACGGATGAATACTTTGAGCTGGATTTACCGGTCGCGCCCGCAATTATGATCGGCGAGGAGATTCTGTCAGAGGGTTCTGATATTTCAGATGAAAAGATTGAAGCGGCCATTTGCAAAAGCCTCGGTCTCCCGCCGCCGGATCCCGAAAAGAAGGGAGTGCTCGGTCGTTTGTTCAAAAAATAATTTTTACGGGTCACCAATGCAAGGGAGCGCTCTGAAAACCTATTTAATACCGGACAGTTGATGTGTTCCGAGGCGGTCTTGCCTGTTCTGAACCAAAGCCTGAACGGAGGTCTGCCACCGGAAATGGCAATACGCCTTGCATCGGGTCTGCCGGAAGGAAGCGGGAGAAGCGGCTGTACCTGCGATGCGCTTTCGGGAGGCGTCATTGCCCTTGGACTTTTCTTGGGTCGAGATACACCGGGTCCGCTTAATAGCAGAAGTATCCGACTATTCAAGCCATAGGGCTTTTAAGGTGTTTTTCATCGCCTGCATTATCGAAGATGGAAATGCCAAATGAATAGTTTGTATTCGCGGTGAACTGAACATCGTTTTCGGATTCTGTCCTGAGACTTCTCTTAAATACCACATTCCAGTATCCGTCTTTCCACACACCGACCGTCTCCACATTTGCTCGGTCTCCGGAGGGTGTTCTAAGAACATAACCGGGAAGTGCATCACCAACGAACAGGTCTTCAGAAAAGAGTGTCGCCTCATCTTCAAAAAGGTATGGCGATGATCCCACGCCGCCCTCAAAGGCAAACATGTAAGCGGGCTTCAATCCGTCCTCAGATTTATTGTCCTTGTAAAATGATAAATAACGCTGTAATATCAATTGGCTATGTCAAATATTTTCCAGAGCCAAAAGGTTTCAGAAATTCAGAGTTTCATAGGTTTTGACAAAAACCAGTCCTATGGACTATTCTTGTTTTCAAAGAGTACCTTTTCTTGTTTCGAACCCGGCTAAAAAGACTTTTTGGCATATTCCACCGAAATTATGAAATTGCGAAAATAATTGCGGTTTGAACGATTCTGACTTTTTGCGAGTGCATCAATTATTGACAGAAAAGATCTCTTGGCAGACCCCAAAAGACATGGTGGAGGGTAGGTTCGCCATCTTCAAAGAACAATTATGAGAGAGAAAATACCGTGCGCGACAACATTGATTTGAAATATTACAAACAACGCCTTAAAGAACGTCTCGAAGCCATAATTATGGCACAAGAAAACCAGAGAAAAGCGGCTGCGCCAGTCGCGCTTGATCAGGCGAGGGTTGGCCGCCTGACGCGAATGGACGCCATGCAGCAGCAAGCCATGTCCAAAGCCGCAGCCCGCCTCGCCGACCTTGAGCGTCAACGCATTCAGTCATCGCTCGGCCGCATGCAGTCGGGCGATTACGGTTATTGTATAATTTGCGATGAAGAAATCGCTGAGGGACGTTTAGGGTTTGATCCCAGTATTTTGTCGTGTATCTCTTGTGCAAAAGAGGCGGATGGTTAGTAAAAAGAGAGATGCCTGTTTGAATCCGAATAGACACATGTAACCAAGCTTAAAGCCTTCCGGTATGCATTCCCGGGCGGAGCCAGGGAACACAGGAGGATTGGTTCACGGGGGGACCTATTTGGCTATTTTTTTGGATTTCTGCGCCTTCTCAATTTTGGCCCAGGTGTCCCGTAACGACACAGTTCTGTTGAAGACCAGTTTTCCCGGAGAAGAATCCACCGGATCCACACAAAAATAGCCCAACCTCTCAAACTGGACCCGGCTGAACCTGTGTTTACTGCTATATCTCTCAGCTTTCCGAAGGATATAAACCAATGTAATATCCATTACATATACCACCTCTCACATGATGCACGTTCCTATGAAATTGGGGTAAATCGACGGGAGCCTTTTGGTAGGATTCCTTCATGATTCCTCAGATTATTGCGCTGGTCTTTTTTGTTTTTCCCAGATTTTTCGGCGCCCGAATCCTGAAGATGGGCTTGATGTTTCCCAGGATGTTAAACACTGAACGAATGGTTTGATGTCAAGCCGCTGGCCGCTCGTCATGCCGATTGTGATCCGTCCAGCGGAGTACCGATATATTCATAAAAGCCATGCCGTACATCACCTGCACAAAAAATGAAGTCCCATAACCATCAGCATTGGGGTCGCAGAGTATGACCGTTCGGGGGATCAATCATTCCTGGACCTGATAAAGAGTGCCGATGAGGCCCTCTACCGAGCAAAGTAAGAGGGGAAAAACAGAGTTTGCCATTACGGGGGATAACCGGGGACGTCCCTATTATTTCTCTATTATTTCCACTTGACCTACAATCAGGTTTTCTCTATGGTCGAGCTTTGAAAAAGCAAAGGCTTATCACCTATCACCTCACCCCTCACCTTGAAAAAAGGAGAAATTCCCGTGGATAGATTTCCGGAGATCAAAGCACTCACATTTGATGTGTTCGGGACCGTACTGGACCTTGGCGGCAGCCTTAAGCCCTTTATTGGGGATTTTCTAAAGTCAAAGGGATCGGATGTTTTGCCCCAGGATTTCTGGGATCAGTGGCGTTCCAGGCAACGAATCGAGCAATATCAGGATACCATGCTGGCGCTGGGCCACAGCGGTTACCTGGAGACGGCCCGTCGAGGATTCGTATGGACTCTTGAATTCTACAGCATCCAGGCCTCCATAGATGAGGTGAAGGAGTTTATGACTGCCTGGGACGATCTGTCTCCATTTCCAGAGGTGGTTCCCGCATTGGAGCGCCTAAAAACCCGGTTCAAGCTTGTCGCCCTTTCCAATGGAGACGTCCACTACCTGGACCATGTCACACAAAACCGGATTCAATGGGATTTCGACGATGTGATCTCAGTGGATGTGGTGGGCTATTTCAAGCCCCATCCCGGCATTTATCGTAGAGCGGCCCGCATGCTTGAACTGGAAGTGGGGGAATGTATGATGGTTTCAGCCCATCCCTTTGATATAATTGGGTCTCGGGCCTGCGGTTACAGAGCTGCCTTTGTGGACCGCTACAGATTCCCCTACGGGGATCCCCCATACGAACCTGACATTAGAGTAGAAGACTTTACCGGCTTGGCCGATGCGCTCCTGTAGCTGGGGATATTAGAGCAGAACCTTTCAGGGTTCATACGTTGATCAGATAAAGCGACATCCCTGACTCTCCACAGGGCATACCAAAAAAACCGGACCATATCGAGCATGTTAGAAAAAATCCGGTACGGGTCTTGGCACGTATTCCGCTAGGCTAATCGCGGAAACCCAAGGCGGGAAAATCTCCATGGACTCTTCAGAGGAAAATGGAACCACAATCACAGTCTCTTTCCCCAAAGACAGATAAATTCCTTTTATTCAAGGATCGCCCCAAGGCATAAATATTTCGCGGCTGAAAACTGGTTGCCTTTCAGCCAATTCTAGCTTGCCAAAGTTGCATTACCTGCTATGTATTACCGCCCACTAAACGATATAAAGCGTTGTAATAGCGAATAGATATGTCAGATATTTTACGGCCTAGAGTGCTTTAAATCTGTCAAGATTGCAGGTTTGGGAAACGGCCCGTCAAAAGGTGACCCAAAAATCATACATTCCTCTTTCGATCTGATTTCATTTCCGTCCCCGGCCACACATCCATCACCGGGGGGCCATCTCTTCTTCTCTTTGGTCAAAGGACCGGAGAGGTCCTCAGTTGGGGTCCTCCGTCAGCCACGGTGTATAGTTGATATCGCCTTCGATCAAAGAACCGGGGTCGTCGGCCTGGCCCCACCAATTGTGTTTCGCTGTTTGAGGACCGACATTTTGGTCCTCGACCCCTATTCCGCCGAGCTGATTGTTATAGATGGAATTGTAGCCTTCGGACTGAAGCGCCCCGCCGCCCAAATCCACAGACAGCGTCGCGTCAATATCGCGATCCAACCAGACGCCATACCCCAGGCCGTCCTTGATGATATTCCTGGAGACGTTGGCCGACAAACTGCCGTCCTCCTGCGCCACAAACAGCAATCCAGCCAAACCGGGATGCAGACTATCTGTTATTGTGTTTCCGGTAACCACCGCCCCATCTATAACACCACCTCCCGATCCGGGTTCTGAGCCTTGTCCAGGCGCTATCAGAGTGATGCCTTTTCCTGTATGGGTACTGTTTCCTGAAATTATTAAATTTTCCATTTTACCTGACATTACTTCAATCCAGATGCCATCTGAATCACTGACTGAATTTGAAATATTGTTACTTCTAATCATAATATTTTTACTTAATGGATTTTCAGTCATTCGCTGTAGAAAGAAAATGCCTGACGGAGTCCAAACGCTCCCTTCTCCAAAATTATATATATCATTGTTCTCGATCGTGATATTCTCCATGAGGCCACACCAGATTTCGCAAATAATCGGCAAATGCATCTCGTATTTAGATTCTTGTGTTTGATAAAAAGTGTTCCCGGCTATCAAAACATTTTCCGCAGCTGATTCAAATCCATATTCAGCATCTCCAAAAACCGATACATTGATCCCTCCTGTATGGTTGTCGTAAAAAGTATTATCCGTAATGGCGATATCCGATGATTTGTCCCCGCCACCAAAAGAATAGATCAATATTCCGCTTGTCTTGTTCCATACCGGAGCCGGTTCAGCTCCGCTTACGATACAATGCTTGATGGTCAGTTTTCTGGCTCCTCCGGCATATACCACGTTTTGTTCCCCTCCCCGGAGATCCAGGCCTATAATGGTTATGTTTTCAACATCTTTCAGATAAATTGGTCTTTCATTTTTCAAGTTGGAGCTTTGTAGAACCGGATATCCCGTGGCAGGTATTCCGGGGAAACCTTCATTATATCCGCTGCCCCAGAGCGTTAAATTTTTTGTTCCATCAAGGTCAACCAGAGAACCCTCCTCCACAGAGTATGGTTTGTTTCCTTTGCGTATATAGACCAGCGTATTATCTTTGTTATTTTCAGAAGAGCTGTCTATCGCCTTTTGTATCGTTGAATAAGGATGTTCATAACTTCCATCTTCAAAACCTGAAGTATTTGAGTTGTCAACATAGACAATTTTTTGCTCTGATGATGAATCACCCGATGATGAATCACTTGAGCATGATATAAAAGAAGACGCGATCAAAAAAGTTGCCAGAGCTAGGATCAATTTGTTGTTTTTCATGTCTAACTCCTTCTATTTGGTTTTAAGGAAGCGGCGTATCCTCGCTGGAACGACAAGCAATCATTCCTGTTTAATCCCAGAATATCTACTGGGTGTACCCTTTTTTCGTTGAGAATCTATGCTGCCTTTGTTGCGTAATAATCTGTGGTAAAGTGATAGGGGGTGATAAGACATTGTTTTTCCCAGCTATAAGCATAGATAAAAGCGTTTTTTGGGTCAAGAGAAAAGGAAGAACCACATGTTGGTATCGACCTTGTATGGAGCAGGCGTACAAAGGAACGGGCACGGCAATAACTGGTATCTATTTCAGTCTTCCAAACGATAAAAATTACTGCAATAGCAATTATATATCACCTTTCCCCGCGTGAGAATGTACACATGTGTATAGCTGGTCGATTCAACCTGGATATTTCCAAGGATTCGTTTATCCGTTCTTGCTGAAATAGTGGCTATAGGTGGGCCGCTATATCAGAATATTTTCTGAGTTCCAGACTGAATAGCAGCTATAAAAACCTGGAATTTTGACCCACCCCGTAACCGTTCACGGCTACATCTTCCCAGTTGTAACCAGTTATTGATGTATATGAAGCCACAAATTCTGGATGGACCATTGTTCGTAACAGGGGTAGACAGTTTGAGTATTCGAAGCGATCGGATAATACTTCATCTCATCTTGACCTACAAACCGGTTTTCTCTATGGTGAGCTTTGAAAAAGTAAAGTCATATCTAACAATTACGACTGTTCAAAATTCCACCACCTGAAAGGACCAGGCCATGTCAATAGAAACGGTTCTTATCTACACCTTTGTTCCTGTAGTTGCATTGATTCTCGCTGCCATGATTGCTGTCTTTGTGGTTCCCCGTAATTCGGTGGTCAGTCTTTTCCAGCATTTTGCCGCTGGTGTGGTATTTGCCGCTGTGGCGGTTGAACTCCTACCCGTACTGAAAAAGGCGGGTGATCCGTTCATTATGACCGTGGGATTTATCTTAGGAGTGATTACCATGCTCCTGATCGGGAAATTTGCAGAGAAAATGGGGATGGTGATACCTATCGCGGTAGACCTTTTCGTGGACGGTATGCTCGTTGCCATCGGATTTGCCGCCGGTTCTAAAGGAGGATTCATCCTTCTAACCGGTCTGAGCATGGAGGCAGTTTCGCTAGGGCTTTCAGAAGCACCTTCCCTGTTAAAGAAAAGATTTTCAAAGAAAAAAATCATAGGTCTGACATTCGTCCTGGGTGTTGTGCTTCTCTGCGGATCAGCCTTTGGCAACATAATTGTTGGGATTTCAGGGAATCTTATCGTGGGGATACTTGGATTCGGGGTAGCAGCTCTGCTTTACCTCGTTACGGAGGAGTTACTTGTTGAAGCACATGAGATGGAGGATACCCCTTTTATAACAGCAATGTTTTTCCTCGGTTTCCTCCTGCCGCTCCTTCTCGGAAGCCTGTAATCATAAGATAGCTGGCAGCAGCAACCCTTCAAATCTCCTGTTCTTTACCAAATATCATGGTTGAATTTTGACCCACCCCGGAACCATTCCAGGCTACATCTCTCAGTTGTAACCAATTGTTGATGTATCTGGTATAGGCCTCGCCGTCAAAGAAGAACAGGGAAAATCAGCCGTTTCAGGTTCTCGGCCCACAATATAACTGCTATATCTCTCAGGCGTGTAACTGCTAAAAATAACTGTAATATCAATATGATATATCAGGTCTAGCCAACATCCGCGCCTTCAGTATATTACACACTTTTTGGACCACCAAAATATGCGTAGCCGCATCAACGGTTTTTAAAAAAATCATCTGCCTTTGCTCACATAATCCGCCCCGATTAGCATTGCCGTCGTGAACGGTGACAGCCAATGCTTTTATGGCACAGTGGTTGGGTTTTCCTTGACTTTCCTGCACGCCTGAAAACCATCCATTCCATGCATGCAAAGATCCAACAGAATAGCATCATGTTTGAAACTCATAATTTTGGCTTCCGCTTCAAAACGGTCAGAGGGCTGTTTCAATTTGATCAATTCTTTCTGACAAGGGGATGCGTAGTACATCGAATACCGCCCCCGTTCCATTCCACAGCATCATAGTCAACGGAGATCGGTACACAACCTCTTTTTTCTATTTCAGAAATCAGGCGTTCATGCTTAGAACCTATAAATACCTTCCCTGGTTCAAGGCATAAGGTATTACTACCCATGACATGACACTCCTCAGGTGAAGCTTCTATAAATTCCCAATCTTTAAGAGGGTCAGGAACGCCTTCTTTAAAAGCGTCCATACAGGCGACGGCAAGACCTTCTTTTATGACGGCAAAACAGCAGTCCAGATGAAGCCATTCATCCTTGAGAGGCACTCTATGTACCCGATATCCGTCGTCAGCCAGTATTCGCTGCAGCCAATCGATACCTGCAGGACTTGACCCCAGAGAAGAAAACCCCACAAGGATGTCTTTATCAAGGATAAAGGTATCTCCCCCTTCAACAAACAGGCGTCTATCCGCTATCCATTCAGCAGGCGTTTTACCGTCAGGCTCAGGTTTTACATCAGGCATATTGATCCAACGAATCCCTGGATTATTTTCGCAGTATTTCTGAAAAAGAGGACTCCAGCAGTAATGCTCCTTTATCCTGAAAGTCATTCTCATATTGGTCTGAATAATATGATGTCCCACTACAAGATGAGAATCACGGGCATAAATCATACCGTCGCCCAACAACCTGTTACCATCACGGACGCTTTTCGGAATCGAACTGGGTCTATGAACTTTAACCCCATAAGATTTCAGAAGTTCTTCAAAATTATCCACCTGCTCGATCATTTTCTGTCCGCTTTCAGGATCCCTATCGATCCACTTAACGCCTGCATTTCCTGGCATAAACTCTTTCAAGTTGGCATAACGTCCCCAATCCTCCTGGTACTGAGGCAGGACAGATTCACGTACGTCCCCAAGCATTACTTCCCTTAATCTGTCCCATTCATTATAAACTCCAGTATCATTTGGATCACTTTCAGAATAAGAATTATTAGAGTCTAATGGATCAGTATATTCCGGTTTATTGATTTCAGACATATCCATACTCCCTTTTTTTCATTTAACCATTCGATTGTCAGGTGAGTTCCGCCTAAGATTCGAGCACCTCAATCCCCTCATCTTCAAACATTTTCCTGATGTATTCAAACCTCTCCTGATCGTAGAACTCGTGTATGGGGCTTTCTTTAGCGATATCCGTCTTCAGTCCGATCTTTTCAAACTTGTTCAACCAAGTGGGGTTGTTTTTCATGAGGGCTGTCTGCGTGATGCCGTGTTCCTTATAAAACCGGGCTAAGGCCCGCATACTGTCGTCCGTATCGGTGATACCGGGGATCAAGGGCGTTCGGGGTTTAATTTCAACCCCACCCTTTCGCCACATTTCATGGAGGCGTAAAAAATTTTCAATAATCTTTTCGTTGCCGACGCCGCACCATCGTTTGTGTCCTTCGTAATTCACAATTTTCATGTCCATGTAGATCAGATTCACATGGGGCAGAATCTTTTCGGTAAAGCTTTCGAAATTAAACAGGCCGCAGGTCTCCACCAGCGTGTGAATCCCTTCTTCCCTCAAGCGTTTCAGCAAGCGGGAAGCAAAATCCATGAACAGGGTCGGTTCACCGCCTGAAAGGGTAACACCGCCGCCGGTGTTCTTGAAAAACGGTTTATAGGGGGTCACTTTCTTGACGATGTCCTCGACACTCATCTCCCGACCCACTCTTTCCAGGGCCGTGGAAGGGCAAACGTCCACGCATTGAAAGCAGAGGGTACACTTGTCCCGGTTCACACGCAATGGCTGCCCCGGTTCAATCGCCTCTTCCGGACAGGCCTTGACGCATTCTCCGCTGCCAACGCATTTTTCCCCGTCGAAAAGGAGTTCGGCTTCCACCCGCTTGCTTTCCGGGTTCTGGCACCAGTAACAATCCAGCGGGCAGCCCTTGAAGAAAACGACCGAGCGGGTTCCCGGGCCGTCGTCAAGGGAATTCCCTTTTACATCGATGACGAGAGGCCGTTTGAAGGATTTATCCGAGCCCAAATTCGTTCCTCCTGATGATCTCCAACTGCAAATCCCGGTGCAATTGGGTGAAGTAGGCGCAATATCCGGAAATGCGCACCAGGAGATCCGGATAGTATTCCGGATGGGCCATGGCGTCTTTCAGGGTGTCTGTATTCAACATGATGAACTGAACCTGCATGCCCCCCTGCTCGAAGAAGGTTTGAAGGGTCTGGGCCATTCGGGCGATGGTTTGCTCATGGGTGTCCTTGGGGGAAGGAACGACCCGGATATTGAAGGCGATGTTGTTATCCAGCGTCTCCGGCGCAAGCTTTGCCACATCCAGCAGGTTGTCCATAATGTTGTTGGACGCTGAGGGCTGGGGCGTGAGACCCGGGGTGAATGCCTCGCCGGCCAGCCGGCCCGAGGGGGAGGCGCCTGATACCCGGCCGTAAACGGCATGGTAATTCATGGACCACCATCCGGATGTATAGTGCCCGCCCCTGATGGTTTTCTGGCTGTGGGCAAAATCGGCCACCATGCGGGTGACCCGGTCCACCATGGCAAAGGCATCGGGATCGCCGGACCCGAACTTGGGGACGTGGTTCTGAATCCACGCACGAAGGCCGGTGTGCCCCTCGAAGTTGTAATGAAGGGCTTCCTTGAACTCCTTGAAGGAGATCTTTTTTTCATCGAAGACCATTCTTTTGATGGCCGACAGGGAATCCGTCACATCCGTAAGCCCGATGGAGGTAATGCCGCTGGTGTTGTATCGGGCGCCGCCTCGGGTTACGCCGCGACCCTCGCTGATACAGTCGTCCACCAGAGACGACATGAGGGGCGACGGCATATGCTGCTGGTGAACCTGCTCGATCTGGTTGTTTCCGATCACCCCCTGGCCGCACAAGAAAGCGTGTTGCTCTTTGAAGGCGTCAAAAAAGTCCTCAAAGGTCTTGAAATCTCCTTTTTCGACGCTTCCTGTCCTGGGGCCCAGATCCCATTCCAGAAGGGGGTGCGTGCCATTGTTCAATGCCATCTCCAGGGGCGCCATCAGATTGAATTCCACGCTCCCGGTGGTGGGGAAGTGCATGCCCGGAATACAGGGTTCCACGCAACCGTTGGCCGTCCAGTCCCTGATGTCTTCAATGGCCCATTCCGGATTCACCTTGCTCAATGACTCGATCATGGCGGCATCGTTATGGATGCAGGGGGTGGCACCGGTGATATAGTTCACCTCGCACACCCGTTTAAGATAGGTTTCACTGTTGACGCCCGTCATGACGCGGGCGTGCATGTTGGGATCGTTCAGGGCCAGCATGGCGGTTACTTTGAGAATGATGTAGGTCATGTCGTTGACGGCGTCATGTCCCTCTCGGGTCACGCCGCCCACGACGATCACCGTGGACGGGGGGCCCCCTGAGTTCATCCATGAGACAATTTCCATGGTGATGATGTAGTGGCTGGACAGGCGCATGTACAGGCACCCGATCAGCTCCACTGCGCGGGTGACATAGGCCTTTCGTTCTTCCTCGGTCTTGAGCTTTTTCATGTCACTGTCAAAATAGGGCTGGAGGAGTTGGTCCAGCCTTCCCAGGTGGGGGCCTTCGTCCGTGCTTTCCAGTCCCAGGGCTACCTGAATGATCCACATGGCCTGGATTGCTTCATGCAGGGTTTCGGCCGGCTTGTCCGGCACCCGGAGCAGAATCCGGTGAATTTCTTCCAGCTCGGTTTTTCGCACGGGATCCGATGCGGCTTCCGCCTCCTTTAGAACCTGTTCTGCCAGGTTCCGGCTATAGGCCGATACGGCGTCCATACTGATCCGCATGGCTTTGAGGGTATTTTTTTTCTCTTCATCGGCTTCCTTGTCTCGGGCCAGTTCCCGGTCGATCAAATCCCGCATGCCGTTCAGACCCAGCTGCAGGTATTTCTCATGTCCGGGCGTCATGGTGGCGTGGGAGACGGTGCCGTAATAAAAAATGGAGAAGTAACGCTCGTGAATGCGGGAGGCCAAAGGCGTGTCGAACATGGTTTTCCAGTAGTCTTGAATATTTCGCCTGGCGTAAAATGGCATGACATGCTTGTGCAAGGTCTCAATGGTTTCTTCCGTGGAAATGTAGGAGTCCAGTTCACGAAACGTATGGGTCCTGAGCTCCCCCCATACCTGCCAGCCGAAAGTGTAGGGTTGGTTTACAAGTCCGAATATGGGATTGGGCGTGTAGGTGCCGGCCAAAAGATCCCCCTCACGAATGAGGGCTTTCCGGTTGGCCATGAGGTGATAGAAACTTTCCGCTTTCCGCAGGCACGGGTCCCACGGCTTCCCGTCCTTTTTTTTCTCGTAGCCGTTTTCCAGGAAGAAATCGGTTAAAAGCTTCCCATGCTCAGCGCTGACCTCCGCTTTCGTGTCGAAGCGTTCCTTGCGGAAACCTTTGACCCGAGCAAAATCATCAAGCGTATACTCGGAGAGGTAGGGATCCTTTAACCATTTGACCCCCGGGTCAACCTTTTCTCCCCGAAGGACTTCGGCTCTGCGCCGAACATTTCCATCCCGTCCGCTGGTGTCGGCGCCGTCCGCGATGCGGAGCTTTTCGATCTGGTGCGACCTTATGATTTCCCGGGTCGCTGCTCTGGCCTCATCCAGGTAAAGAAGGTTCACAAGGTAGTCGCAGTAGTTGTACAAGGCGATGGTGCCTTCAATCCACATTCGGCCCTTCAGGATCATCAAGGAGGCATCATCCTTGCCGGCTTTCTGGTAATCCGTAAAATCTTTCTCCTCGCGAAAAATCAGGCAGGCATCCACATCCTCGGGGATATGGTCCTTTGCCGTTATATGCCCATCTTTTATGACCACCGCCGACCCCATTTTGTTGTCGGCAGTCTTGAATCCGATGGTGGCGTTGATCCAACCCTGGGAGCCCTTCATCGCGTCCTGGAGTTCGGACTTTGAATTGAAAATATCCGCAGTCGATTTGAGGAGGTTGTACAATTCTTCTGAGGGTTTGGGCGTCAGGGCTGATTTCATGAAGATCTCCTTTCAATTAAGAACTGTAATCTAAACGTTTAGCCGATTATTTCCTTGAATAACGCACGCGTCGATTATGGTAAGCGTTGGAGAAGAAAACATGATAGCGTTATCAAAGACAAAACCCCAAGGAGAAATTAAAACACTACAGTAATTCAAACACGAAAAACTAAAAATATTGCAGGCGGAAAGGCTCCGGTGCCTCTATGGATTGAAAATGCTAAAAAGGATGTCAGGTAAGACGTAAGCATGGGATACGCGTAATCCTTGCGACCCGCGATATCTAACCGTACATTGGTTCTTGGTCAGACTGTGATTACTGCAATATGACACCTTGTCCATGATGCTTGTTCCGATGAAATTGGGGTGGATTGACGGAGGCTTTCTCGTAACTTTTTCATGATGCTTCAGAATCTTTCGCGGGTCATTTTTGTTTTCATCGCATTTTTCGGCGACGTAATCTTGAAGACGGGTTTGATGTTTCCCCGGGACGGTCTCCTTTTGAACCCAACGGTCTGACGCCGGGTTCCTGGTCGCTCGTCACGCGAAGCAAGATCCCCCCAGGCGGATTTCCATCTTTTCGTGCCACCGCCACCTAACAAGGCATCAGATACAGCGACGCATCCAAAATAATGCTTGCGCAGCCGGGTGGTGAAATAATATTATCCGCTGAACGTTCAGGGTTAAGGTTACATCTGCTAGTCTTGAACGAAATGGGTGGTGGCAGGGTTCAAGATTAATGCACGAATCTTAGCATCTAAATAAGCCAGAATTAGTCCTCGTTAATTCGGATTACATTAGAACCGCTGTGACGATAAAATACGGTCGAACATAACTGAAGCTGGGAGCATACCTGATGGATTCGCAAAGGCTCATACATATTATCAAGAAAATGTATGAGCCTTTTTTATTTTGAGGGTATTTGGAGGATTTCGAGATGATCAAAGGGACCACTCTTGAAGGAATAGACCAAGCCATAAGCCTTCCGGAAAATACCAGCGTACGAGCAACGCGGCTGACAACCTATTTCTGGCTTCTGATTGTAATCTGGACCATCATTATAATCGGCTTGCTCGTGTTGGATTTCCTTCAGATCGAGCAGACACAACAAGAAATGGCGAAAACAGAAGCCCGTTCAAACTTCAACAAGGACCAGGCATTTCGGTTTTGGTCGTCCAAACACGGGGGCGTTTATGTTCCCATAAATTCCCGCACCCCGCAAAATCCCTTTCTCAGCCACGTCCCGGAACGGGATATCACGACACC